>Ga0209648_10004373_pt1 | contig 12005 bp, 10 predicted proteins | sample GraSoi2013_115cm_FD_185830 | JGI IMG/M metagenome (GOLD analysis project Ga0209648, IMG submission 185830) | Grasslands soil microbial communities from the Angelo Coastal Reserve, California, USA - Sample 9_17_2013_115cm (SPAdes) (version 2) | ecosystem: Environmental > Terrestrial > Soil >...
CATCTCTTCCAATTCGCGAACGCGGCGCTCAACCGGGCCGGCAAAATATAAGTCCTGCTCTAAAATCGAAGGCAAATAAAATGGTTTGTATCCTAGCTGAGCGAGTGCCCCGCAACCAGCTTCGAGTTGAGCACGCTGTATGTTGCTCGCAGGAGCCACAATGCCCACCGTATCTCCCGGGCGCAAAGCCGAGGGCTTGACCCGTTTGGGAACCATAGAAGAAGAGACGGGAGAAGGCATTCGGCTTATCTTAAATGAAAAACTCGCCCCGGCAGAGCAGTTGCGCCGGTCCGGTGAGAAAAACTTCCTGCTCCCAGCGCACGGTTTGGGTTCCACCTTCGGCTTCGACCTTCAATGGGGACTGACATTTACCGGCGACGATTGCGGCCACCGCTGAGGCGCACGAACCGGTTCCCGAAGAGCGCGTCTCCCCTACCCCGCGCTCGAAAAAGCGCACTTGGATATGGTCTTTTTTATTAGGGATTACCAGCTCAACATTAATCCCATGCTTGAAGTCATGATGACGCCCAATCTCAGCGGCTTCAGCCTGCCACCCTGGAAAAAATTCAGGCACAAAGACCACGAAATGCGGATTCCCCATCGAAACCGGAATACCTTTCACTTCGCCCGAAGATAATTTGATGGAAAATTCGTCTCCTACCTGGGGCTCGCCCATGTTCATTTCGAAGGTAAAGCGCTGTGCATCGCGGGAAACCAAGTGGCAGCTCTTAAGTCCCGCGCCAGTGCGGATCGTGACTTCACTCTTATCTCGCTCGGCAACCAGAAATGCAGCGACACATCGGGTCCCATTTCCCGATATCTCGGCCTCAGAGCCATCGGCATTGAACAGGCGGATGCGAACATCGGCTTCATTACGGGAATCGGGAAACAGCCACTCCACACCGTCGGCGCCCACGCCATCATGCCGGTCGCAAATACGGCGGGTGAATGCCGGGATATCGGCCGGCGCATGCATGCCGTCAATCAGAATAAAATCATTGCCGCAGGCGCTGGCTTTTGTAAAAGGGATACTTCCGTTGCGGGATACCGCACCACTGTTCATCATCACTACTCCCGGGCGCCAATAAATGTAATTCTGGATAGAAGACGGGATTTCTTGAGCGCCTTCAACAGTGCTTGGTGCTCCTGATAGGTAGCGCATACGGTAAAGTGCACCAGGAAGCCTTCTCGTGTGGGGGCAACCTGCACCGATTCCATGATCTGCTTCTCGGTCTCCAGGATTCCGTTGACTTCAGCAATCATGTCGTCGGATTTAGGGCCCACGGCTTCATAGGACATATGCAGAGGTTTGAAATTCAAACGCATCTCCAGCAAGCCCAGCAGCCGAAGCGCCAGCAGAATAATAATGGTGGCAAAAATGGCCAGCAGCATGAATCCGCCGCCGGCAGCCATTCCGATGGCCGCCACCACGAAAAGCGTAGCTGCAGTCGTGAGTCCCTGCACCGAGCCGCGTTCATGCATGATCGAACCCGCTCCGATAAACCCGATGCCGGTGATAATGTTGGCGGCGATGCGGGTGTGGTCCCCGAGCTGCGGGTCCACCATCACTTCCGAAAGGATGGTGAACATAGCAGCGCCAAAACATATAAACATGTTGGTACGCAGGCCGGCGGGCTTGCGGCTGAGTTCACGCTCCAGGCCAATCGCACCCCCTAAAACTGCAGCCAGCAGCAAGCGCACCAAATTGCTGGAAAGCAACTGCATCGTCTCCACGCGCGTAAAGATGTTGTGCAACATACTTATGCAAGAATCTTTCTGGCGGATTGTATCAAAGCCTGCTTCAGTGTCCGTCCACTTTTATCTGATCGTTTTTCACTCGATAAAGGATGGCCTCCGGCTGGCCGGGAACCGCGATATCGGCGACCGGCTCAAGCTGACTTAAATGCTCCTGTGCCGACTGCCATACCGCATCATCGCGTTGTGCTACTACGTAATCCACCCACCGCGCCGGATCAGCCAGCGCAGCCCCCCACATTCCGTAATTGCATTCATTCAGCGTACGACGCAGGGGAATGCCGGCTTGCTGCAGCGCAGCTGGGTGACTGCCGGTGTACATGAGCAACGAGGCTTGCGGAGGAAGTTTGTTCAACTCAGTAGCAAGCTTGCTCTCGAAGTCCATGCGGGTCACTGCATTCACCCGGGCCTCGCGCAAGCAGATAGGAGCTGAACGCCAGGCTTGCCCGTAACAGGTCAGCACCAGCAAGACCACAGCGGCGTTCGCCGCATACCGGACGTACCTGTGAGTAATTCTGTGATTGATCAGACTGCCGACAGCGCCCAATGCCATCGCTATTGCCGGCAAAAGCTGCAGCCCATAGCGGACGTTGTAATAGGCAAATGGGTTCCACACCGGCATAAAAATTGGCACTCCGCCATAGGCAATGGAAAGCGAATAGAAGAGTAGAGGAAGCCAGAGAAAAGCCAGAATCCAAAAGTGTTTCCCGTTGAGCAAAATCAGGACGCCAACCAGCGCGAGCAAAACCAGCGCGGGTTGCAGCAGCTTGCCTTCTCCCAGATTGAGGCGTGCGTCTTTCCAGTAGTAGATTACTGCTGTTTTTATGTCGTGGAACCCAGGATGAGGCAGGGTTCCCGGCCGGGCTGTACGCTTCTCAATGGCCCGTGCTGAGTAAGGGCCATTGGCAAACTCCAGCGGGTTCTTGTAGACGCGAAAATTGTAGGCAAACCAGAATAAAGGCACGGTCGCGGTGAGCATCACAAAAACCAGGATTGCGATTTTCAATTTCTTGCGTAACCAAGGGTAGAGAAAAAACCAGCTTGCCAGCACGGCTATCCCCACGGCCACGCTAAGAAACCAGGCATCGTAGCGCGTAAGCATGGCGGCCATCAAAGTTATGGCGCAGAATACAAGCGAGCGCTTTGTCCGTTGCAGCGCCCGTTTATGATCTTCATCCGTCGCATTTAAAACTGCAGCTTTTTTGCTGGCGGCTAGAAATTCAGCGAACCATACGATGCCCCATATGGTCAAAGCGAGCGAAAGCGATTCCGTCATGGCCGTCGCCTGCATATAGATCAAGTTAGGATTCAGCAACAGAACCAGAGCAGCAATCCATCCGCCAGCTCTCTGGCCACTTGGTTGTTCTTCATTCAGCAACCTGTTCCAGAACAGCCGCGCTATACCTAGCCCGGCGAAGAGGTAGGCAATCATAGAAACAATTGAGCCGCCAACTCCACTCTGCCAAAGCCATTGATTCATGATGAAGGGCATGGTCAGAATATGCGGAAGCGGCAGCCAGACAGTTCCCAACTGCAAGAACCCGGGAGTGCGCGAATCAAAGACCCGCCGGGCGATATTGATGTGGGCCACGGCATCTCCGTAAAGCAGGATCTCGCCCCGATGGTAAAAATAAACGAAACTCAGAGTGGAAATTGCAACCGCAGAAACTGCAAGCAACCACACATTCCTGCGCCCACTGGATTTTTGCACAGAAGCAGCCTGCTGCGTCCACGCAACTGATGTGGTTTCCATGAAAAGAAGTTACTCCAGATGGGTCATTTCGCGAAATCTCTGGAAGCGGCCGTCAATCTCCTCGCGCGTAAGCGAGAGCAGACGTTCCGTGCCAAAGCGCTCTACGGCAAATCCACCCATCACGCCACCGTAAAACATGGCGCGCTTCAGCACGTCTGCATTGAGCTTCTCTTGCGAGGCAATGTATCCCAGGAAGCCGCCGGCAAATGCATCACCCGCGCCCGTGGGGTCGCGCACTTCATCCAGCGGCAGCGCCGGTGCGTGAAAAGGATGGCTGCCAAAACCGAACGCCCCATTTTGAAAAAAGATGGTCGCGCCATATTCGCCGTGCTTGATTACCAACGCTTTGGGGCCGAGAGCAAGAATTTTGTTGGCCGAGCGCAGCAGATTGTTGTCTTTGGCAAACTGGCGGGCCTCACCATCATTAATGATCATGACGTCAATATCGCGGATGGCATGTGCCAGTTGCTGTGGCGCAGTTTCAATCCAGAACGGATGCGAATCCAGGCCCACAAATTTCGCGCCGCGCATCTGATTACGCACCTCGCTTTGCAGCTCCGGATTAATATTACCCAGAAAGACGTATTCCGAATCGCGGTAGCTGGCGGGAATCTTGGGCTGAAATTTCTCGAAGACGTTCATCTGCAGATCAAGCAACTTGCAATCGTTGGGATTCTCGCCGTACTCGCCCGACCAGTGGAAGGTCTTACCGGCGGCATGCTCGATGCCGGTGATATCAATCCCATGTTTATGGAAAACATCTTCATGCTGCTTGCCGAAGTCCTCGCCCACAACTGCAATCATGCGTACTTGGGTAAAGTAACTTGCAGAAAGCGCGAAGAAGGTCGCCGACCCGCCTAAGCTGGCGCGAACTTTGCCGTAAGGACTCTGGATGTCATCGAGAGCGACTGAACCCACCACCAGGATGGCCATTCTCTAGTTTGCCCCCGCTTTTTTGTCCAGGTATTTATCGAGGAAGAGCGCAAGCTTTTTGCGGGTTGCGGCGGGAATTTTATCGGGCTGAGTAAGCAGCGCATGCTGCAGTGCTGAGCCGCACTTACAGCTTCGCGTCTTGGGCATGACTGCCACCGCGCGCCTCACGACCTCACACGCATTGCTGGCATTTTTGTTGAGCACACCGATAATCTGCTCTACCGTGACCGAATCATGATGCGGATGCCAGCAGTCATAGTCAGTCACCATGGCAGCGGTGGCGTAGCAAATCTCGGCTTCACGGGCCAGCTTGGCCTCCTGCAGGTTGGTCATGCCGATGACATCCATGCCCCAACTGCGATAGATATTCGACTCTGCTTTGGTAGAAAATTGCGGCCCCTCCATGCACAAATACGTTCCACCCAGCTTCGATGTCACCTTGGCGGCGTCACAGGCGCTCTTCATCACTTTACCCAGTTCGCCGCAAACCGGGTCGGCAAAGCTGACGTGCGCCACCACTCCTTCGCCAAAGAACGTCGAAACGCGATGCTTGGTGCGGTCAAAAAACTGGTCGGGGATGACGAAATCCGTGGGCTTGTGCTCTTCCTTGAGAGAACCGACTGCCGAAAGTGAGAGGATGCGCTCCACCCCAAGCTGCTTCATGCCATAGATATTGGCGCGAAAATTAAGTTCGGTCGGCGAGATGCGATGCCCGCGTCCGTGCCGCGCCAGAAACGCGACATTACGCCCTTCCAGTTTGCCCAAAACATAAGGATCTGAGGGCGGTCCAAAAGGCGTGCTGATTTCAACTTCATGTACATCGCTGAAACCGGGCATGGAATATAAACCGCTGCCCCCAATGATTCCAATTTCTGCCTGCTGCAAAGTGTTCTCCTGTGTGAGGTGTCGAATTGCTGATTATACAAAAGCGGAGTACCATGAGCCCCATGCTGGGCTCAAAAGGCATAGTGGCCTTCATTCCCACCCGGGACGCTAAGAAGGCAAAGCAGTTTTATCAAGAGACGCTGGGTCTTCGCTTGCTCAGCGAAGATCAATATGCCGTGGTCTTTGACGCCAACGGAATCATGTTACGCGTAACCCCTGCCCCGGAGTTCAAGCCCCATCCATTTACGGTTCTGGGATGGCAGGTCTCAGGTATTGAGAAAGTTGTCTCCGGTCTCCAGGAAAAAGGTGTCGTCTTTGAGAGATACGGATTCATGAAGCAAGACGATCTTGGAATTTGGAGCGCACCCGGCGGCGCAAAAGTTGCCTGGTTCAAAGATCCGGATGGCAATTTGCTGAGTGTTTCGCAGCATACATGATCCCCACGCAGTTCTCAGTTCTCAGAAAAGCTTCGCTGATGATGAACGTAGATTTGGGGCGGAGTTGGGTTTCAGAGGGGGTACCCCCTTGCTAGCTTGGGTCGGAAAAGAAAGCTCTTAGCTTTTAGCTCTTAAGCTTTTAGGCAAAGGCCTCGGCGCGGAGGAACGCGGAATGGATTGGGTACTGGATTGAGGTGTGAAGAAGAAGCTATTGATCCAAAAAACAAAAGCTCGCCTCTCCGGCGAACCGGCAAGTGCTCTTTTGAATTCTCAAAAATCTTCTTATCGCTAAATTCTCAAAATTCCTGGCCCTGCATTTCCTGGAATGCTTTTTCTAACCTGTCGGACCTGCTGGCTTGATCTGGTTGGGCCGGCTCGACCTTCTTTTCTTCTTTTACTGATGGGGAGCAGGATTCCGGGGTGGAAGCGCCGAGGATCGTTTGAGGCAGATCATGGCCATTGAGCGGTTTGGTATAGCGTGGCTTCTTGCCAAGACTGGTGGTTTCGCCGGAGGCCTGTTGCTCTTCGAGAGCGGCTTCTTTCAGAGCGCGGAGCAAAAGGGAGGTGAGAAAGCCGATGGCTTTGGCGGTTCCAAGATCTATTTCTCCGCTGCGGAGCTGGTTGATGGTCTCGGCCAACAGCTCGGCGACTGGCTGGACGTCTTCTTTCCGGGCGCGAAGCAAGAGGGAGGTGAGATAACCGATGGCGTTCGCGGTGCGGAGGTCGATTTCTCCGCCGCGAAGTTGGTTGATGGCCTGAAGGGTCAGCTCGACCACGTCGGAGGCCTTCCGCAGTGGGACGGCGGAGAGATCGGGCGGCAGGGGGATCTCTATTTCAGTTTCACTCTCCTGGCTGCGAGCCTCTCCGCCTTGCCGGCGGGCTTCGGCTTGTTTTTTCTTCCGGTCGGGATCGTGAAAGAAGCAATACCGTTTGCCGGGCTCGGGATCGGCATGGCAGCGGCTGCCAATTTTGCTGATGTAACTGCAACGGGGCTTTTTGTGGGGAGTTTCCGGGTTTTTCACAACGCATCTTCCTATCTTTTTGATATAGGAAGATAGGATGGCATGGATTGGGGTGGAATGAACGGCATGGTGCCAGTTTGATATCATTCTGGCGCTAAAGGCCTGACAAGCAGCCCTCAGTTGTAGTCCTTAGTCCTCAGAATCGATCCCACTGTGTGGGGCGCTTTTTCCCCGGGAGATATGAAAGGTAGAAGCGAATCGAGAGAATTCCCTGAATCTGCATGGAACGGTACGCATCCTCGGGGTCCTTCGACTCGGGCCTTCGCCCTCGCTCAGGATGACAGACGTAAAACAGATGCAAGCTGCACACAGGCTTGGCTGCCTGCGCGGGGTACCAAGTGTCGCGGGACGCCGGCGCTACTCACTTCACCGCTGCTTTGATCTGCGGTGCCGCACTTTCCCATACCGCCTTACTCAGCTCCGATTGGGCTTTCGCATCAAAACTCTCCAGAACTAAAACCGAGTTGCCCCGCTGCTCGATTGAAACCAGTCCTTCATCTGTCTTCCAGTGAGTAGTAATTCCAGGTGGTGGTTCGGCGGCGGTGGGGGCCTTGGCGTCCGTCTCCTCCTGGCTGGCAAAGCGATAGCGTTGCAGCAGCGTAGAGATGTAAGCCTGCGCAAACTTTTGCGCGGTCTCTGGCGAGGACCAGCGGGAAAGATAGAACAGAGCAATGGATTTGGTAGTTACGGGCTCGGCTGCTTTCTTTTCAGGCCTCGCCTTGTCAGAATTCTTATCCGAATCCGCAGATTTCGGGTCAGGAGGTTCATGCTTGAGCGCGGCATAATACGCTCCGCCACGCCATTCGTCCGAGAGCTTCTCTGCCAGCTTTTCGTTGGTGAATTGCTTGAGCAACACCATGACATCGAACTGGCCGACCGATCCTACGTCGTAACGCTCATAATCCTTGCCTAACAGCGAGGCCATGTGCGGCAACACAAGCGGCTCCAGCTTTTCGCCGGCAAGATACGCCCCAGGGTTCATGATCTGGCGGCTGTTTTGCGGAGGATTTTTCAGGGCGCCGGCGTAGGCAAGCCCTGCGCCTCCCTTTTCCAGGAGCGCCTGCACAAATCCCAGGCCGTAGCGATACGGGAATCCCAGGGATTCGCGCATATAGAGCGGCGCATTGGCGTAGATCGGAGAATCATCGTTATTGGAAATATTTTGCTTCAACGCTTCAACAAAGGCGGGAGCTGTAGTGACGGTTTGTCCCGAGTCCCTCAGGATGTAATCAATCAGCACGGCCATCCCCTGCCCTTCCACCAGCGCCTGACGGGCGGTTTGCTCTTCGTCGCTCTCAATGTCTACCGCGTCTTTGTCGGGTGTCTGCCCTGATTTTTTGATTACCTCTTCAGGATTGCCTGCCAGCCACTTCTTCAAATCGAAGTTCTGGTCCTGGAGGGCGTGGGTGAGCTCGTGCGCCATGACCGGTTTTTGCTGCTCGGCAGGGATCCAATCCATCAGGTAGACGGTCTTGTCTTTAATGTTGTAATAACCTGCAACCTGCTCGCGCATCATCGAGACCATATAGGTGCGCAGATCAAAATTACGCGGCAGGAATCCAAATTTTTTTAACACCATCTCAGAGCTTTGCAGTCGCTTGGCATCTTCATCATCATTCAGGCGATCGTTCAGGCCTTGCGCCACCTGGTCGCGGCTGCTGAGCTGACGTTTCACGCTATGCCGGATGAGCAGCTTGGTGTCGTCACTGGCAAACCGCATGATGTCATCGAGTGAGCGAAAGAGTTCATCCGCCTCTTTTGGCGAAAGCCTGGTCTCAGGCTGCGCTTGGGTTGCATGTGCACTAGCTTGCGCCACCAGCCAGTTGGAAGACGCCAAGCAAAGCAAAAATACAAAGAGATAAATCTGGCTAAAAAACCGGTAAACCGAAGTTTTATAATGGGAGCGGTTGCAGATAGGGGTCATTGGCAACTGGTTGAGTACCTCACCATCATATGTGATTGCCAGGCCTTTTGCTTTGCAGAATATGGAAAACCCCGAAGGCGATCTCCGGCAGCAGGCGCAAGAGTACTTCCACCTCGCCTACGAGCGCCAGATGAACGGCGATCTCGATGAAGCCATCACTCTCTACACCCGTTCCATTGAGACCCTACCCACGGCGGAGGCCTATACCTTTCGCGGCTGGACTTACTGTTTTAAAGAAGACCTCAACCACGCCATCGCCGATTGCCTGGAAGCTATCAAGGTAGACCCGGAGTTTGGCAATCCGTATAACGATATCGGTGCTTACCTGATTCAGTTGGGCAAGTGGGATGAGGCCATTCCATGGCTGGAGCACGCCATCAGCGCAAAGCGTTACGAATCGTACTACTTCCCGCATTTCAATCTCGGACGCGTCTATGAACACAAGCGCGACTGGAACAAAGCCAAGAATTACTACAAGCGCGCTTACGAGATGAATCCTCAGTACGTGATAGCGTTGCGAGCACTCAAACGGCTGGAAGGCACCTGGAATTGAAGTTTAACCACAAAGGTCACAAAGGTATACACAAAGGAACACGAAGGAAAACTTAGAGTGGGGTTCATTAAAGGCCACGGTTTTCTACGAAGCTCTCCGCGATATTTATGAAATCAACTCTTGCTTTTCCTTTGTGCCCTTTGTGGTTATCCTTCCTGTCCTTTGTGGTTAAGCTTTTCTAGCGCGGCGAAAGCGGAATCTCCACCGTCAGCAACGAAAACGGCGCGAGCTTGATCGGTTTGCCCGCATTGAGCCGTATCTTCTGCAAGGCAATGGATCGGCCCGCGAGTTCTGCACTCAGCGGCGTTTCGTTGATGCGGCTCAAGAGCTCAGGCGGCAGATCCGGGCCGTTATGATCGGTCGCAGCCGGAGCGGCAAGCTGCCATGCGTCCGTCTCGCCTTTAACTCCGGTGAAACCTTTGATGTTCAGCTTCACATAATGCACTTCTGACCAACTGCGGTTGATGAGGTTGACGAAAAGGCGATTGCCTTTGTCGTTTAATGCCGCCACCATTGTCACTTCGGGAACGTTCTTTTCTTCGGTCATGATGCCCAGCGCCGGCGTGTCGTAGGTTTTGCCGCCGGTCACCGTGGACTTCACGAGCTTCGTGCCGAAATGCTGGCTGAAAAGCTGCAAAGCGTAATAAGGCGCCTTGGGTTTGCCGTCGAATGCAACCCAACCCATCGGCGTGCTGTCGGTGAATTTAAAATAATTGGCGATACGCATTTTCGGATGCGAGACGAATACCTGCAGCACCCGCCCGATATAGACGACGCTGCCCATCGTCTTGATCCGGTCAAGCCAGATCGGGTTGAGATTGAATGCGTAAAGCGGGCCCCATTCCGTCACCGCGATGCCGATATCCTTGCCGGCTTGATATTTGCCGATCGTCTCTTCGATATGGCTCAAATTGCGGTCAATGGCTTCGGGCGCCGCCCAGAGCGCGCGGTAGACGTCTTTTGCTTCCGGCTGCTTGGCTTCGAACAACATGGGGAAATAGGCGTTATGCACGGCGACGTAATCGATATCAGGCGCGTCGGCTTGCAGCAACGTCCCCAGCCATTCGGGATAAGGCAGCGTGATGCGGCTGGCATTGCTGTTGGCGATGGCAATCAGCGCGATTGTAGGATCAACCGCTTTCATCGCCCGGGCATATTCCTTAAAACGCGCCGCATAGACTTGCGGATTTACCGCGACCTTAATCACCCCTGGGTTCCCCGGCAGATAGAGCTCGTTACCGACTTCCCAGTAATGCACCTTGATGGGGTCCGCAAACCCGTCTGCCTGGCGGCGAGCATTGCCAGGGGCATTGAAATACTCCACCCATTTTGCAGCCTCTTGCGCCGTTCCGGTTCCGGCATTGACCGTGATGAGCGGCTCTCCTCCTATCGCCCTGGCAAAACGGGTGATTTCCGGAGAACCCATGATGTTCTTCGAGGCGCCGGGATCAGTGAAATGTTTGGTGGTCAGTCGTTTTTGCAGCGGGCCGGTACCATCTTCCCAGTGGTAATAGTCGGAAAATGTACCGCCGGGGAAACGCAGCAGAGAAATGCCTTCATCGTGCGCGGCTGCTTCCAGGTCAGAGCGGAAGACCCCCTTGTCATCAATAATGCCGTTGCCGTTATTGAACCATTCGATATTCGTACCATACAGCGTGCGCGGAATATCCCTGATATGCGTTTTCGCATCCACCTCGCAGAACGTATCCGCCGTTATCTCCGCTGATTTTGCGTCCGTCGGTGTTCCCGCGACGGCGAATTCCCATGTAAAGGAAATTGTGCAGACAAGAATTGCATATACACATGCGGATTTGATCGTCATCACTCTCCCATCCAGCTTTAGTTTTCCTTTGTGTCACTTCGTCCACCTTTGTGCCCTTTGGGGTTAAGCGTCTTAACCGGCTTCGGTTGCGATCCATGCCGCACACTCTTTCGTTCCCAAATTTCCCCCGATATCTGCTGTTGTCTTTTTCTGCCGCACCGCTTCAAACACGGCGGCGTTAATATGTGCCGCCGCTGTATTCAACCCGAGATGATTCAGCATCATAGCTGCCGTCAAGATAGCTCCAATTGGATTTGCCACATTCTTGCCAGCCAGTGGCGGCGCCGAGCCATGTACTGGTTCAAACATTGAAGTCCTTCCGGGATGAATATTGCCGCTGGCCGCCATCCCCAAACCGCCCTGCAAGGCTGCCCCGAGGTCGGTGATGATGTCGCCGAACATGTTGTTGGTCACAATCACCTCGAACTGGCGCGGATCGCGCACCATCTGCAGGCACAGCGCATCCACGTACATGTGCGAGGCTTCGATGTTTGCGTGGTCTTTCTCCTGCGCCACCTCTTTGAAAACCCGCTGCCATAATCCGTGACCGTAGCTCAGGACATTGGACTTATCGGCCATCAACACCTTTTTACGTCCATGATTGCGCGCGTAGCTAAAAGCGTAGCGAATCACGCGCTCTACTCCCTTTCGCGTATTGATCTCCTCCTGCACGGCAATCTCATCGGCTGTTCCCTGCTTAAATACCCCGCCGACGTCGCAGTAAAGGCCCTCGGTATTTTCGCGAATCACAGTAAAGTTCACGTCTTTAGGTTCCACGCCCTTAAGCGGCGACAGAGCTGCATCGAGCAGCGTTACCGGACGGATATTGGCATACAGGTCCATCTTGAAACGCATACCCAGCAGAATTTTCTTGGCATGGATATTCGTAGGCACGCGCGGGTCGCCCAGCGCTCCCAGCAG
>Ga0209648_10004374_pt1 | contig 12004 bp, 11 predicted proteins | sample GraSoi2013_115cm_FD_185830 | JGI IMG/M metagenome (GOLD analysis project Ga0209648, IMG submission 185830) | Grasslands soil microbial communities from the Angelo Coastal Reserve, California, USA - Sample 9_17_2013_115cm (SPAdes) (version 2) | ecosystem: Environmental > Terrestrial > Soil >...
GCAGGAGCCCAAACTTTTCGCCAGCCATCGTAGCCTGACCGCCTCGTCGATATCCGATCTGGCCTGAACCTTCACCCACGTTGCCGCGACTTAGCTCGAGGGATGGCGTTCATCCTCCCGGGGTACAAGGAGGCGTCGGTGTCGGGTCAGCTTATCAAAGGCCTGGTGGCCGCCATTGCGATCGGTGGCGCCGTCATCAATTCGCATGTCGCATGGTCAAATACCGCCGAAGCGGTCGGAGGCCGGGCCTACGTGACACGCGCCGAATTCGACCAGGCTTTCGCTGATGCGGTCGCCGCTTCGCGCACGGGAAACACGCCCGCCAATCGAGAGAGGCTGCGCAATGTCGGCTGGAAACATCTGAATGCGCCGATCGCCAGCAAATAGGACGACGCGACGACAAAGACGCCGTCGCGCAGACGCCCGCGTGTCGCCCTACATCACGCCGTGCCCCTTGGCCTTGAGCCGCCGCATGGTGGGCGAGGTGACCTGATCGGAAATCGGAATATTCCAGATCTCCGCCGTGCCCTGGGCATCGAAGTCCCGCATCAACGACTTAAGCTGCGAGAGGTCCTCGACGGTTGCCCCGCGCAGCCCGAAGCCGCGGGCGATCGCGCCGAAATCGGTGCGGCCGAAGATCGCGCCGCTGTCGTCGAGGCCGTCCTGGCGCAGCTTGTGGACTTCCGCCCCGTAGGCGCCGTCGTTGAGAACGCATATCAACATGCGCACGCCATGCCGCTTGAGGGTCTCAAGCTCCTGGATGTGCATGATCAAACTGCCGTCGCCTTCGATCAGCGCGACTTTGCCGTTGTTCCTGGCGGCCGCGACGCCGATCGCAATGGAGATCGAATTGCCGATCGCCCCGAACTCCCGCATCACATGGAACTGTTCCGGTTTGCGGCCGCGCATGTGGGTCTGGAAATAGGCCTGGTGGCCCGAACCGCTCACCATCTCCCAGTCCTTCGGTATGACGCGATCGAGTTCCGCCACCACATGGCGCGGATCGAACGTGCCCGGTTCGATCGGGAACAGCGCCGTGTCCGGCGCTGCCATTGCTAACCGCTGCGCCAGTTTGGGCGACCGGAATCCGCTTTTCGTGCCGTACCGCACGAGCTCTCGGGCGAGCGCCTCCGCCCCGGCTTTCGCGTCTGCCCTCACGAACAGATCGGCAGCCGGCAGGCCGTCCTTCAGGCCGCGCGGCCGTTCGTCGATCTGCGCCACAAATGCCCTGGGAAACAGGGCGCCGCCATCGACCGTGTAGTAGGTGAGACTTGCGCCGATGGCGATCAGGAGGTCGCATTCGGCAAACAACTCGCGGGCGATCTCGGAGGAAAAGCCGCCCGCCACACCGATCGAGAAGGGATCGTGATCGAACATTCCGCGCGCCGGCAACGTCGTCGCCAGCAAGGCGCCGCTCGCCTGCGCCAACGCCTCGATCGCCGCGCCCGCGCCGGACCGCACAGCGCCCCGCCCCGCCACGATGATCGGGTGCTGGGCCGCCGCAAGTCGTTCGACCAGCCGGTGGAGTATTTCGGAATTTGGCGGCGTGCGGCCGGTCTCGGGAATGAGCGATGACGACGACACATAGTCCGACGACCCGGGCAGCGGGAGCTTCTGGAGGTCGTACGGAACTCCCAGCACCGCCGGCCTGCGCTCATGACGCGCCACATAGAAGGCTTCGCGCACCGAGTCATACATGCGCACGGCACTGTGCGCCCGGACGTAATGGGCCCCGGTCGTCGGACTAAAGGGGGCTTGGTCGAGCGCCTGATTGTACCACCGCGCATTGATCGGGCTTTCGCCGGCAAACACCACCATCGGCACGCCGGCGCGGGACGCCGTGGTCAGCGCGGTGGCGATCTGGGTGACCCCGGGACCGCAAGTCACGGTGGCGACTCCAACCTTGCCGGTCGCGCTATAATACCCCATCGCCATGCCGCACGCGCAATGCTCGTGCCGGGCGTGAAACACCCGCATGCCGTCGATCTTCGACATCGCCGTGGCCCAGTGCATGTTGCCGTCGCCCATCAGGCTGAACACGGTATCGACGCCCTCGCGCGCAAAGGCCTGAGCCAGCATTTCATAGATCGGCAGATTGCTCATTTCGGTTCCTGTTTAAGGGAAAGACTTTGACGGCGGTGCAAGGCATCGACTTGACAAGGCGGCGTGCCAGACCAGATACGGATTGATGTTAGTTGAGGCGGAGTCGTTGCGCTAGGACCCGAGATTCTTCCTCACCTACAGACCTGCTCCCAGGGAGTTCACCCTACGGACCTCATCCTGAGGAGCGCTCCTCAGGATGAGGTCCGTAGTAGTCTTTCCGCTGATAGTCTGTGAATGAAAACGCGAGCCGCCTTTCCCCCTCGCCAGCGCGCCGATGTCCTGCTCGTCGAACGCGGCTTGTTCGAAAGCCGCGCCAAGGCCCAGGCCGCGATCGCGGCCGGCCTCGTGACGGCGGACGCCGTGCCGGTGCGCAAGGCGTCCGAGGCGATCGCGATCGATGCGGCGATCGCAGCCGAACCGGCTTTTCCGTGGGTATCGCGGGGCGGCGTCAAGCTTGATGGCGCACTCGCCCGTTTCGGCGTCGCCGTCGCGGACCGCGTCTGTCTCGATGTCGGCGCCTCGACCGGCGGATTTACGCAGGTGCTCCTTGCCCGCGGGGCGCGGCGCATCTATGCGGTCGACGTCGGCACCGCCCAGCTTCATCCGCATCTGCGCGGCGAGCCGAAGATCGTGTCGTTGGAGCACACCGACATCCGCACCCTCGATCCAAACCGGCTCGGCGAACGGCCCGATTTCATCACCATCGACGTGAGCTTCATTTCCCTTAAATCGGTGCTGCCCGCCGCCTTCGCGGTTGCGGGCCGGCCTGCCCATATCCTCGCCCTGGTGAAGCCGCAGTTCGAAGCATCGCGCGCCCATATCAAGAAAGGAATCGTGCGCGATCCGGCCGTCCATGAGGCCGTCGTCGCCGAGATCGCAGCCCACGCCGCGTCGCTCGGCTGCCGCGACATCGTGAGCTTTCCGTCCCCGATTGCCGGCGGCGACGGCAACCTTGAATTTTTCGTCGGGGGAAAGCTTGGTTGAGCGGATTGCCATCAAGGGTCTGGGCGCCCGCGGCGATGGCGTCGCGTCGTCGGATGCAGGCGCGATTTATGTGCCGTATACGCTGCCGGGCGAAATCGTCGAGGTCGATCCCTGGCTTGGTCATCCGGATCGCCGCAACCTCCTGCGCGTCGAAACCGCAAGCCCCGCACGCATCACGCCGATCTGCCCGCATTTCGGCGTATGCGGCGGCTGCGCGCTCCAGCATTGGGATGCAGCGCCCTATCATGCCTGGAAGCGCGAGGCCGTGGTGGCGCAGCTCCATCACGCCGGCATAACGGCAAGCGTTGCCGACCTCATCGATGCCCATGGGGAGGGCCGCCGCCGCGCCGTATTGCATGCGCGGCGCGCCACTCACGACATCCTGGAAGTCGGCTTCGCGGCACTCCATGCCCACCGGATCATTGCGATCGATCGCTGCCCGATCCTCGCCCCCGGTCTTGCCGGCGTCATCGATGCCGCCTGGGCGATCGCCGAAGCGCTTAAGCCCACCGCAAAGCCGCTCGACATCCAGGCGACCGCAACCGACGGCGGCATCGACGTGGACGTGCGCGGCTCCGGCCCGCTCACGCCGCCGCCGATCTTGGCGCTCGCCCGGGTGGCGGAGACTCACAAGCTGGCGCGCGTCACCCGGCACGGCGAACTCGTGGCCCAGCGCACCACCCCCACGGTGCGGATCGGGCGCGCCACAGTGACGCTGCCGCCGGGCGCATTCCTGCAGGCAACGGCGCTCGGGGAAGAAACGCTCGCGCGGCTCGTGCTCGCGCACGTGGGCAGCGCCAAGGCAGTCGCCGACCTGTTCGCCGGCGTCGGACCGTTCGCGCTGCGGCTGGCCGAGCGCGCCCGCGTGCTCGCGGCCGACTGCGATGCCGGCGCCATCGACGCGTTGCGCCGCGCCGCCGCCGCGACCAGCGGATTGAAGCCGATCACGGCGGAGGTCCGCGACTTGTTCCGCCGTCCGTTCGTCGCGCCGGAGCTCACCGGCCTCGACGCGGTGGTGTTCGATCCGCCGCGCCAGGGCGCCGAAGCGCAGGCGCGCGAGCTTGCCAAAGGCCGCGTCCCGGTCGTCGTCGCGGTGTCGTGCAACCCCGTCACCTTTGCGCGCGACGCCAAAATCCTGATCGATGGCGGCTATCGCGTCGGCGAGGTGACGCCGGTCGATCAGTTCCGCTATTCGGCCCATGTGGAGGTCGTGGCGCGGTTGGCGAGATGAGCGCGGTGCCGTCTGGTCGGAACGTGCTCCTGGCGGACCATCATATCCCCGCTCTTTGGACCAGAATTCCCTGAGAACAGGGAAAATAACAGGAAATTTGCGATTTTTTGGCCGGTTTTGCAATTTTCGGCATTAAATCACGTATTAATTTCAATGTCTTGCAAATTAATTCCCTGCAAATTAAAACAGGGAATGTTTTTGCCAGAACAGGGAATTGTTCCTCCGGAAGAGGGAATAAGAGGGTTTCTCGTCCTCCAATAACATAAACCACCGCGCGAGCGGTGGCAGCACTTTTATTTGTCTGAAGTATAATATGAGAGTGTGATTATTTGATGGCCCGAATACTTTTTTTACCCGCGCGGAAATCTTCTGCGGGCGAGTCGTGAAGCTCGGTACTTCGACGCGTGCTCCTCAGACAGTCGCTCCACAAACCCGACCGCGACCGCGCAGAAATGATTTAACATGGGCGGAATTCGCTCTAAGATCGCATCATCGCGAAAGGTCTCACGTCATGTCTCACGCTGTGCGACTGCGAAAAGTTGGGCGCTCGGTCATGCTCGCTATCCCCAAGGCCATGCTGGATACGCTCGATCTTTCTGCCGGTGCTGCCGTCGAGTTGTCGATCCGGTCGGGACGACTGGTGATCGACCCCAAAAGGCAGCCGCGCTATTCTCTCGGTGAACTGCTGGCGCCGTGCAAGCCATCGGCTCGGCGTTCGCGTGAAGATCGGGATTGGCAAGCGAGCCGAGCGGTCGGTCGTGAACTCATCTGATGGAAAGTGGCAATGGATATCTTGTCTTGCTTGAGCATGCCTTTGAAAACAGCGCTTTGCGGTGTCGCCGCCGCTCTCGCGACCGCTTTGGCTCCCGCCGCGAGCGCCGCCGAGATCAAGGTGATCGCCTCCAATGCCGTACGCGAGCCCTATCGTGAACTCGTGCCGATCTTCGAGAAGAGCACCGGACACAAGGTGACGATCGACTGGGGCGGCACCGTCGATATCGTCAAGCGGGTCGGCGGCGGCGAGATTGCCGATATCGTCATCATTCCGGCAGCGCGCATCGACGACTTCATTACGCAGGGCCGGCTCGTGAGCCGTATCGATCTGGCAAGATCGGGCGTCGGCGTCGCGGTGCGAGCCGGCGCATCGCGGCCCGATATTTCTTCCGCCGCGGCGCTGCGGAGTGCCCTCCTGGCTGCAAAGTCGATCGTGTTGTCGTCCGGACCGAGTAGCGTCTACCTGCCGACCTTGTTCCAGAAGATGGGAATCGCCGATGAGCTGAAGCCGAAGATCATCCAGATCGGTCCCGGGCTGCCGGTCGGCGAAACCATCGCGCGCGGCGAGGGCGAGATCGGGTTTACCCAGATGAGCGAGCTGATGTCGGTCAAGGGTATCGATTATCTTGGCCCGCTGCCGGCCGAGGTTCAGTTCGTCACGGTATTTTCCGCGGGCCTCAGCGCGGCAGCCCCGGCGCCCGATGCCGCCCGCGCGTTACTGAAGTTCCTCACCGCCCCCGAAGCCGCGCCGGTGCTCAGGAGCCACGGCGTGGAGCCGGGCTGAGATGTGGGATCAGGATTTCAGGTGCTTGGCAAGCACGTCCGTGGCGTCCCGCGCCGTCGTGTCACCCCGTAAGTAGGAGTCCAGCCGCCGCTCACTCTCTTGCGCCCAGGCTCCGTCGACATCGGGGGCCGGCTTGTCCAAAGTGGCCAGCAAGTGCTCAATCAACCTGACGCGGTCAGCGGCAGGTAGGCGCTCTGCCTCTGCGGCGATCGATGCAATTCGTGTATTCATTGATCAGCAATTCTCATTTTGGCGGAGAGCGCGACTTTGAGGGGGAGTGCGACCTATTGAATCGGGGTGCATTTAGGCAGTGTGCGGGTCGGGGCGAGTCTGATTCAAGCTCTGTGTGGGAACGGTCGAGGACCTTATATCGGGGCTGCGGGCGACCTGTGCGGGTCTGCCGGACAAGCGGCGCGGGAAAAACGTCCATTACGTCATGGCCGATATCGGCATGGCGGCGTTTGCACCGTTTTTCATGCAGAGCCCGTCGTTTCTCGCCCATCAGCGGCACCTGGCGGACGGGCACGGCCATGGTCGCTCGAACTGCCAGACGCTGTTTGGGATGACGCGGATTCCGAGCGACAACCATGTTCGGGATATGTTGGACCCGGTGGAGCCGGAATGCTTTTATGCGCATTTTCCCCATGCGCTCGAAGTGTTGGAAGCTGGCGACGGTCTCACGGCTTTTCGTCGGCTGGGGCATCATGTGCTGATCGCATTCGACGGCACGGAATATTACCGCTCGGCGAAGCTGCATTGTCCGTGCTGCTCGACGCGCAAGCGCAGCGGCGGCACGACCGAATATTTCCATACGTTGGTGGCGGCGACGCTGGTCGCGCCGGGCCATAGCCGGGTCGTTCCGTTGGAGCCAGAGTTCGTCGTTCCGCAGGACGGGCACGACAAGCAGGATTGCGAGAGCATGGCGGCGCGACGCTGGCTCGCCGCCCATGGCCCAAGCTACGCAAGGCTCGATCCCGTCTATCTCGGCGACGACCTCTACTCCCGCCAGCCGATCTGCCAGGCGGTGCGGGCAGCGGGCGGGCATTTCCTGTTCGTCTGCAAGCCGTCGTCCCATCCGACCATCGAGGAATACCTGACCGGGATCGAACTTCCAGAGCTGACAAAGCCGGTCAAGCACGGCCGCCAGCGGTTCACCCACACCTATCGATGGTTATGCGATGTGCCATTGCGCGACGGCGCCGACGCTATGGCGGTCAACTGGCTGACGATCGAGATTCGTAACGCCGCCGGCGAGTTGACCTATCGCAACAGCTTCATCACCGATCTGCCCGTCGATCGCGATACCGTCGTCGAATTGGTAGCCTGCGGCCGGGCGCGCTGGAAGATCGAGAACGAAAGCTTCAACACCCTGAAAACCAAGGGTTATAACCTCGAACACAATTTCGGCCACGGAAAGCAGCACCTGTCCGCCGTCCTCGCCACCCTCAACCTGCTGGCGTTCACCTTCCACACCGTTGCCGAACTCACCCACGATCTTTGGCTGCAAGCCATTAACAAGACAGGAGCACGCGCCCGCTTCTTCGAGCGGCTGCGATCAATCACCGTCTTCCTCGTGTTTCCCTCTTGGCAGAACCTGCTGACAACCTTGGCATTCGCCCACCCGCCTTCACAGCCGCCATGACAAATCGTCAAAATGAGAATTGCTGGACGTGGGCGCGGCGTGGCGCCGACGCGGCTGCCCCGTGATACTATTGGTTCTCGACGCAGAGGCCGCCGAGGCCGGAAATTGTTTCCATGCACTGCTGCCGCGTATCAACGTAGCATGATGGTGTGCCGCCGGCGTCCATTCTGTAATAAATTGCACATCATGGGTACGAGCGTGCCGATTGGGCAGAGGCTGTTTGACTCAACAACGTCGCGGCGATGAACAGCATCGCTAGGACTGGCAAGTGCATCGTTGCCCTCCCACAATTCGATTTGGATTACCGACGTCCTATCCTATGCGGCCGTTCCGGCCAGCGCCAGACGACGGTGCATCCGGCAATTTAATCGAACTACGGGCAATGAAACGCGTCGGGCAGCGCGGGCCGCCCCGCGTCACCGATATCCGGCTTAAGACATCAGCCCCGCGATCCAAGCTGAAAGTCCGGAATGCCCGGATTGTTGTAGGAACGCGGCGGCGGCGCGTTCGGCGCATATACGGGACTGTGATAGAATCTTCGCGGAGCATGGTACCTTGGAGCGTATCCGTAATACCGGTGGAACGTCGGTGACGCGTGGTGCCTGATGTGCCTCGCGTGTCTGGCATCCGCGCCCGATGTGGCCGCAACCGAGCCAAGCGCAACAGCGGCGGTCGCAGCGAGGACCAGAATTTTACTCATCATCTCGCTCCCGTCGTTGTACCTCCAGCCCTGCTCGTTGTGGAAATAACCCTGCAAGCGCGAACCGGTTTCGCCGTGTCCCAGTTGCAAACCGCCTTGCCAGTGTGCGCCCACACCTACGTCGATGTCTCGTTCGACCAGTGGCGTGACCAAGAACTGGGCAAGCGCGGTTTATCCGCGCATCTCTTTGAACACTTCGTCACCATGGCCCGCCTCCACGCCGCTAACCGGATGCCCCGCTTTCACCCGAAGTCGGCCCTGCCGACTTCGGCAGCTATTAAGCGAGCGAAATCGGAAACACCCGGTTTCACCCGAAGTCGGCCTTGGCCGACTTCGGCAGCTACTAAGCGAGCGAAATCGGAAACATCCGATTTCGCGGGCATGACACGACCGTGATTCACTTAATCACGGACAAGTCCCTAGCCTGCGGCCGGCGTGACGTAGCAGAGCACCCGTCGTTGCGCGTCGATGAAAATAATGCCGTGTCCGGTCGGGTTGCCGGCGTCATATTTCATTTTTTGTCTGGGAACCGGGATGCGGCTCCCGAGGGGTATGGCGGTGACGGCGCGATGTCCGGTGATAATGGCGACGTAGTGGTCGCCCTCGACCTCGAAATTATCGGCCTCATAGGCGTCGGCATCGCCACAGCATGATACCCGCGGATGGTCAGGCTGCTTGAGATGTTCGAACCACTCCTTGATCCGAGGATCCTGCCCCTCCCACTGGCCGCTGTCGCGGGCAAAGGCATTCGCGGCAATCAATAGCGCCCCCATTGCTGCGAGAAAGGCTTGAACGACGGTCGGCTGCATGACACTGCCTCGATTCGGAAAGGCCCCCCCTTCGCTGATCTTCTGCAAGGCTACATCAAATCGCCCATTCCGGCCCCCCTGCCATCGTGCTTTGCGGCAACTGGTTAATGGCCGTGCCTTTTGACCTTACGCATACACCCTATGCATACATTGTGCCCTTCCCTCGCGTGCTTTAAGGTGCCGTGATCACGATATCGCTCGACTGATTTTCGGGTCATATTCTGGGCCTTGCAGGAAATCGTCAACCGCACCGGATCATCCAATGACTGAGATCGTCACCAAGCCACGCATCAAAGTCTTGCCAAAGACGCAACGGCCGGGCCTTCACAAGGTCATCCTTGTGAACGACGACTACACACCCCGGGAGTTCGTCATCACGGTGCTTAAGGCCGAATTCCGCATGAGCGGCGACCAAGCCTATCGGGTGATGATGACGGCGCATCGGCGTGGCGCCTGCGTTGTTGCGGTCTACGCGAAAGACGTCGCCGAGACCAAAGCGACGCGCGCGACGGAAGCCGGCCGCAGCAAGGGCTATCCCCTCATGTTTACGACCGAGCCGGAGGAATGAAACTTTCCCGCAGACAATTTCTGCGTCTGGCCGCGGGTGCTGCCGCACTGCCGGCAGCCTCGCGCCGGGCTTGGGCCCAAGCCTATCCGACGCGGCCAGTGCGCATCATCGTCGCTGCCGCCCCAGGCGGCGCAAACGACATCGTTGCGCGATTCATGGCGACGTGGCTGTCAGAGCGGCTGGGTCAGTTCGTCGTGGAAAACCGCCCGGGCGGCAGCAACAATATCGGCACGGAAGCCGTCGTCCGCGCGCCGCCGGACGGCTATACGCTCCTCCTGGTCGACACGACGGCTGCGATCAACGCGACGCTCTACGACAAGCTCAATTTTGTTTTTCTCCGTGACATCGCGCCGATTGCCGGCATCCTCCGCCTTCCTTACGTCCTGGTGGCACATCCATCAGTTCCGGCCAACACAGTTCCCGAGCTCATTGCCTACGCCAAGGCCAACCCCGGCAGAATCAACATGGCATCCCCCGGCACCGGGACCGGTCTCCACGTCGCGGGAGAGCTATTCAAGATGGCGGCGGCAATCGACATGGTTCACGTGCCGTATCGTGGCGGCGGACCCGTGATGACCGACTTGCTTGGAGGGCAGGTCCAAATCCTGTTCGGCACCACCGCGCTGACGATTGAGCAGATCAGGGCCGGCAAGCTGCGTGCGTTAGCAGTGACGACGGCGACACGCTGGGAGGGCCTGCCGAACGTCCCGACCATGGGTGAATTTGTCCCAGGCTACGAAGCCAGTTCGCTCTTCGGCCTCGGTGCGCCCAGGACGACGCCCGCTGAAATCATCGACAGACTCAACAAAGAGATCAACGCGGGCCTCGCCGATGCCAGGCTTAAGGCGCAACTCGTTGAGCTCGGCGGCACGGTGCTCCCGGGCTCGCCCGCCGACTTCGGCAAGCTCATGGCCGAAGAAACCGAGAAGTGGGGCAAGGTGATCAAGTTTGCGAATATCAGACCAGAATAAGGAAAGCCTATGATTCTGGAGATCGCCCAGATCGACGTGAAACCCGGCATGGAAGCAGAGTTCGAGTCCGGTGTCGCGAAGGCGGCGCCGGTGTTCCGGCGGGCCAAGGGGTGTACCGGTCTGGCGTTGCAGCGTTCCATCGAGCGGCCGGCGCGCTACCGGCTGTTTGTCCAATGGGAGACGGTGGAGAACCACACCGTCGATTTCCGCGGCTCTCCGGATTTCGCTGAATGGCGTAAGCTGGTGGGCCACTGCTTCGCTTCGCCGCCGGAGGTGGAGCATGTTCGTGAGGTGGTGAAAGGATTTTGACCCGAACCTGTGAACCCGGCACCGCGTCGAGCCAGCCCTTTCGCGGCCGTCGGTCCCGAACCATATTGTCACAATGGCGAATCCTCCCGACCGGCGCAAGAAGCCGCCCAAGAAGACCAAGGACCCTGCGCGCCCGACCCGCGCCAAGGCCGCGCGGGAGGCGTTACCCCCGATTGCACCCGCACTGGCGGATCTCCTCAATCCGGCCATCAATCGCGGCGAGGCCGGCGTCGGATCGCAGACCGGTCTCAGCGCCCCGCCGTCCGGCTTGCAGCCGCCGCCCGATAATTCGCGCGACCGCCGCGCCGATTTTGCCGCCGCCCATCGCGCGCGTGCCTCGACGCCTGACGGGCTCAGCGAACGGCCCCAGGCCGGCTATGTGGGGAAATCGCCGCTCGCTGGCCGCAAGACGCCGATTGGCCCCGGCGAGATTGATCCCGATCTCGCCAGGGCGCTCGGGCTCGTCGATGAGGCGGACGAGGATTCCTCGCGGCCGGGCACAACCGGGGCGCCCAGCGACAAGTCGGCGCTCCAAGATGCCCTCAAAGACGCGCTCAGGCTTCCCCGGGTCATCCCCCTGCCGGGCGAGGGCGACGCATCGGGGGTAGCGGCTACCACTCAGGCATTGGAAGCGCTGCTGCGCGAGGGGCGTCCGGAGTTTCGCGACCAGCCCTGGGTGCCGCATCGTCCATCGCGACCGGAGAAATCCGAAGGCGGCCAGCGCTTCGTCATCAAATCGGATTTCGCCCCGAAGGGCGACCAGCCCCAGGCGATCGCCGAGCTGGTGGAGGGCGTGACGCGCAGCGACCGCACACAAGTGCTGCTCGGCGTCACCGGGTCCGGCAAGACTTTCACCATGGCCCAGGTCATCGAGGCGACCCAGCGGCCCGCCCTCATCCTCGCCCCCAACAAGACGCTCGCGGCCCAGCTCTATGGCGAGTTCAGGGGCTTCTTTCCGGACAACGCGGTCGAGTATTTCGTTTCCTATTACGATTACTATCAGCCCGAAGCCTATGTGCCGCGCACCGACACCTATATCGAGAAGGAGTCCTCGATCAACGAGCAGATCGACCGCATGCGCCATTCTGCGACGCGGGCGCTGCTCGAACGCGACGACGTGATCATCGTC
>Ga0209648_10004376_pt1 | contig 12002 bp, 5 predicted proteins | sample GraSoi2013_115cm_FD_185830 | JGI IMG/M metagenome (GOLD analysis project Ga0209648, IMG submission 185830) | Grasslands soil microbial communities from the Angelo Coastal Reserve, California, USA - Sample 9_17_2013_115cm (SPAdes) (version 2) | ecosystem: Environmental > Terrestrial > Soil >...
TTGTTCCTCGTTATAGCTCAGCCCGTAACCGCCGCGAATCACCAAGCGGTTCTGGAACTCATGGCCGAACAGCGAAGTCGGGCTCCAGGCAAGACCGAACTGGGGTCCGAAGTTGCCCTTCTCCGGGTCCCAGGAATTGTCCTTCCGGACGACTAGGCCCGTTAGGTAGTTCACCCCGCCGCCGGGGATGGCCCTGAGCATGTTGCCCTGTTTTGCGTACAAGGGGCCAAAGTAGGACCAACGAAGGCCGAGATTGAGGGTCAGATTGCTGCGGAGTTTGAAGTCATCCTGGACGAAGAAGCCATAGAGGTTTTCGCGCTGATCCTGGCGAATAGTCGTCGGAATCCCGGTATTAGGATTGAAGCCCCCGCCTTCGTTACGCGGCGCATCGTTCAGGAAGTCCCAGATGTTGAAGAAGTTATAACTGGGCACCCCGCAACCGGCACATTCTTGCAGGTAAAAGAGGCGCGTGATTTCACCGCCAAACTTAAGGGTGTGGCGTCCGTAAATCTTGGTGGCCACATCCTTGAAGGTGTAAGTCCACTGGTTCAGAATGCTGCCGACGTTCGGCCCAAAAGAATTGACCGTAATGCCGCCGGTCTGATCAATACGATCCGTGGGAAATCCGACCGGGGACTGATGGTTGGAGTTGATTTCATTCCAGCGCCATCCGGCGGCATTCACGCGAAATTCGTTGAGGAATGTAGATGAGATGGTGTGGTCCCAGATTGCGGAAAGTGCCTCATTGATCTGGGAATGGTGAAAGATGTCGTAGGCGCGGTTACCGTTGAAGTTATCTTTTGACTGCGGAACCCAGTAGATGGCAAAGTTGATGCGATCCTTGCCGGTTACATTCGCATCCAGGCGGCCATTCCACTGGGCAGCGTTAAAAGTAGTGGGGTCGATGGTGTTGTAGTTCGCGATGTCGGCCACGGTGCCGAAGGGGCTGCCAGGGGTTCCGCAGCCTGTGCCAGCCCCACCGCAGCCGGGGTGCTGGCTATCGCTCCAGCCTTTATCCTGTGTGCCCAAACCTGTCGTCAGAGGCGTACCAAGATTGAGACCACCTGAAACCTCCGCGCAGTTTGGAGTGGGATTCGCAGTAGTAACGTGCGCGGCATCGATGAGACCGGCATCGGCGCAGGTGGCGTTAGCATTGAGGGTTCCAATTACCCCATTTCCAGGGAAGGAAAGATATTTCGCGGCGATGCTTCCCGCAGGCGCCAAAGCGGCGAAAGCCGGCGTGTCGTACCAACCGTTGGCTGAAACGGGGGACAAAGGCTGACGAACAGTTTCATAGTTGAAGAAGAAGAAGACCTTGTTCTTCCAGATCGGGCCGCCGACGCTGCCGCCAAACTGCTCGAACTTGTTTTCGTCTCGCTTCACGCCTCGGTTCGCGCCGTTGAATCGCTGAAATGCGTTCAGGTTCGGTTGGTGAGTCGTAAGAAAGGCACTGCCATGGAAGTCGTTCGTGCCGCTCTTGGAAGTGATCTGAATCTGCGCGCCGGTGAAGCGTCCATCCTCGGCATCATAGCTATTGGAGACCACTTTTACACTATCAACGGAATCTTCCGACGGTGTGACGATCGTTGAGCCGCCCCAAACGGCGCTGGTGGTGCTGATACCGTCGATCGAAATGCCGTTGTTCTGAAACTGTTGGCCACTGGAAATGACCCCCGCACCGTTTTCGGTCTTAAAGATGCCGTCCGCACCACCGGATTGCCCCCCACCTGTCTGAGTGCCGGGAATATTATAGTTGTTACTGCCGCCGCCTCCCTGAGCCCCATCTGCGAACGAGCCGGGGGCTAACTGCGCGAGCTTAAGAACATCCCGCCCAAAGGATGGCAAGTGCTGAATCTGGTTCGAAGAAACGACCCCGTTGATGGAGGCGGTTTCCGTATCAATAAGTGGAGTCGTATCGCCGCTCACCGTGATGGTTTGCGTGACCTCCCCGACCTCAAGCTGGATATTCAAGGCGTTAGCCTGTTCCGGGATGAACCCTACATTATCGAGTACCTTTTTCTTGAAGCCCGCTTTCTCCACAGTGAGGGAGTATTTGCCGGGAGGAAGAGCATTGAAGTTGTAGATTCCGTTGGCGTCGGTCGTAGCGGTCTGCGTCTGGTTCGTTTCCAGATTTTTCAACGTGACCGTCGCTCCGGAGATACTGGCCCCGTCCGGATCGGTCACCACCCCTTGGATCGAAGCCCGGTACTGTGCATAGGTCGAGACGGCACAAAAAGAGAGGAGAACAACAAGAAGAGTCTTCGAGCGCATCGCATCACCTCAGATCGATCTTTGCAAACATTGGAAAAATAAATTCAGTAAATCGATTTACCGCACCCCCGCCGAGCATGAAACACCAGGCCGAACGGCGGTGTCAAGAGGAATGTAGGGAAAAACCGGAATATATCGTACTAGAACCATCCCATGGTAAATCGATTTTTCTTGAGCTTGTGGCCCGTAACGTGCACAAATATCGTTGTTCTACTTGCAAAAAATTTCGCGTTCCCGCTTGCCGCCATAACCCTATTGTGCAAAACTACGCGCACGAAACACCCTATGCCCCGGTCGAAAACGGTTGCGCCTTCTCGGCCGCGCGGAGAGGCCTCCGCGCCGTCGGTCAGTTTGAAATTCCTGGCGGAGCACCTCGGGCTGTCGCCTGCCACCGTGTCCCTGGTGATCAATCGTTCTCCGGCCGCAAAATCAATCCCGCACCGCACCCAGGAGCGCGTCCGGCAAGCTGCCCGGGAGCTGAACTACCGTCCGAATTTCATGGCTCGCTCGCTGCGCGCGCAGCGAAGTTTTACGATCGGCGTGGTGGTGCCGGAAATCAGCGATGGATACGCGGCGCTGGTCATGTCCGGGATTGAAGACCACCTTCTGGAGGAGGGCTACTTTTATTTTGTTGTCAGCCACCGGCATCGCGCCGATTTGATCGAGGAGTATCCCCACCTGCTGCAGCAGCGGGCCGTCGAGGGCTTGATCGCGGTGGACACCGCGTGCCAGAAAGGCGTGCCGATTCCCATGGTGGCCGTCTCCGGACACCGCGAGGTCGAAGGCGTAACGAACATCGTATTGGATCACGCGCGCGCGGCGAACCTGGCGCTCGAGCATCTCGTGAACCTTGGACACCGCAAAATCGCTTTCATCAAGGGGCAGGAGTTCAGCTCGGATACCGAAGTGCGATGGCAGTCCGTTCAAGGAGCCGCGAAGAACTTGGCTCTGGAAATCAACGAACGGCTGATCGTACAGCTCGAAGGCGAATCGCCTTCGCCCATCCTTGGGTACCAGGTAACGAGCAAGCTGCTTGCGGCCGGTGAGCCGTTCACCGCGCTGTTTGCTTTCAATGATATTTCCGCGATCGGGGCTATACGCGCTCTGCGAGAGGCGGGACGCAGAGTTCCGGATGATGTTTCCGTGGTGGGCTTCGACGATATTCAGAGCGCGGCGTTCCAGAATCCGGCGCTGACGACCGTGCGCCAGCCGTTGCGCCAAATGGGAATCCTCGCCGCGGAAACGGTCTTGAGCCGCATCAATGCGCCAGCGAAGTCTTCGACACATCCCAAAAACATACTCGTTGAGCCGGAATTGATTGTCCGCGAGACGACCGCGCGTCCTCGCGCAGAGTGAACGAAGCCGTAACTAAAGTTGGTGCTCCTACCTCTGACTCGCCTTGCCAAGGTGGATGACAATCGTCGCAGAAGAGATTTCTCCGGCGGTGTTTCTGGGGAGGTCAACGATTAGCTCTGTTTTTCCGTCTTCTGCCTTGACTAGTCTCGCGCCCTCGACGCCAGCAATTTCTCCGGCGCCCCACGCGGAAAGTTTGTATTGGCTGCCGGACAGACCTGACGCGTTGATCGTCAGACGGTCCCGCGCCGGCGTCCACGTTTCGGAAAGGATGCGCAAGCCTTGCGACGTCGCCCCGATGGCCGGCAACGTCGACGAGTAACTCAGCCCAAAGTCATTCTGTATTCGAATTCGGAGCGTATTCGAAGCTCCGGAAACCGCAATTTTGGTGATCACGTGCTGGTCCGTAGCGTTCGAATCGACATGGAACGGCACAGGCTTGCCGTTAAATTCCACGCCCAGAACTTTCGCGCGCAAGCTTACTGCCGGCTGAAAATCGATGGTGCGGGGCGCGTCGCCAGTAACTTTTACTTCCAGCTTGATCTCGCCAAGGTCCTTGGAATAGTGCAAATCCAACTTCGCCGAGCCAACCGGCACGTTTGTAATGCGGAAGGAGGTCCAATCCGCGGGAACGTGCGGCGCGAAAGTGAGCGTTCCCTTTGTGGCGTCCGTGCGAAGTCCGAACATGCCGCGCAGCAATGGGCTGACCACCATCGCGGCCGACCAGATCTGATGCGGCGAACTCGTGGAAAGCGATTGGTAGTTTGCGCCCGAGAGCACTTCTGTGACGTGGCCCAGCGACCCATTGAGCGCCAGCAGCGCGTTCGCCCGGAGATTTGCATACGCGGGAAAGGAACGGTGATAGCGATACTCGCCCACAGCGGCCCAGCCGGTGAAGAGCGGCCAGACGGACCCATAATGGTAGCCGCCGCCGCTGAATTTTGGTGAATGCTCCGAAATAATCCGCATGCCCCAATCCGTTTGGTGATCCAAGCCGGCGAGGTGAGAAATCATGGCGTCCGCTTTCGCTTCATCGAGCAACCCGAACCACATCGGCACGGTCGCCAGAACGCTCGGCTCGTCCACGGCGTGATTGTCCTTGTCTAACGCGAACGCAAACCTTTTTTTCTCCGCGATCCAGAACGCTTCATTCATCAACGGCTTCTGCTTGTCAAAACCTTGCGACAGCTCGTTGCGCAGGTCTTCTTTTCCGGTCAGATGCGCGAGATTCGAAAGCGCCCGCAATGCCTCGATCCCCAATCCCGTTTGATAGAGCTCGGTCTTCACGGGAAGCAGCGGGCCGCCTTCCACCCAGCCATGCCCGATTCCAGCGTTTTTGGGAAAACCATGTTCATCATAAGTCGAGCGCAGAAATTCGTAGGCCTTCCACAAACTGTCCCACTGTTCCTTTGCAAACGCGGTGTCCCCGCTTTCCATGACGTAATCATTCACAGCGATGATGTACAGAGGCGTCGCGTCGGCGGAAGCGTACGGATAGGGATAGCCTTTGAACCAGTCCACGAAGTTCGCGCCCTGCGAAATTTCATGCGGAATCTTGCCGTCTTCGCGCTGATATTTGGCGATGAACGCGAGTGCCGTGCGCGCACTGGAAAAATCTCCAGAAGCGTTGAGTCCAAACGAAGTCCAAAAGGAATCGCGCCCGAAGAACCACGCAAATCCCGGGCGCTGGCTCTCGCCCGAAGTGCGGTATCCCGCGACTAGTCCCGTTCCCAGATAAGGATTGTTCACCATTCCCTGGAGCACGCTCACGCGCGCCCAGTCGTAAGCCTGTTGGATTTGCGCATCGGGAAGCTCGACGCTCACGGTCTTTCCCAGGTAATCGCGATAATAGTCCGCCGATTCTCGCAGCAAGTCCGCGTAGGCGCTCGTCAGATGCTGATAAGTCTTTTCCGCTGCCGCCCGCCCTTCTAGCGAACCGGCAATGACGATCAACTTCCTCTCTTTGCCTCGCGGCGTCGCTCCCAGCCGAAAGGAACTTTCCTGCGATTCCGAATAGTTCGTCTGAAATTCCGCGTGAGGCTCTGTCGCCGTCGGCGAACCTACCAGCGCCGAGAATTTTTTCTGTTCCTCGCCAAAATAAAATGCATGTTGCGCGGCAGCCCAGTCCAAATAGGTTGCTCCGAGTGCCGCCGGCCATTCCAACTGGAAATCCCGATGGAAAACCGCTTCAATTTCCACAGGCTGTTCCGTTTCCACGTCGAGAATGATCAGCGCGCCCTGTTCACGCACCGGAACGAAAAATGTTTCGCGTACCGTGAACGTGTCTCCCGCGTAGAGAATCGTGGCGGACCCCGGCCGCACCGTAACGGTCCTCGCCAGCGCTTCGGCCGCCAGCACTCGTCCCGGGGTGTGGAATTTCAAATGGAATTCGCGAAAGATCTTCAGCGGGTACACCCATGCTTCCATGCGTCCGGATTCATCACCCAGCAGCCCCGCCCGCGTTCCGGTGATTGGCAAAAATTCCCACGGGCGCACCGCGCGCGAAAGCTCCATCTCGCGCGGCTTCTCTTGTGCCCGCTGGCTCGAACCGATCGGAGCTGTAATTCCCGCGATCATGGTTGCCGCAATGCACGCGCCTAGTAGTCTCAGTCGCTCCATTAGGATTGTCCTTGAAAATGAACCTGTAATCCCGGCGTGAAGTGCATCCTGGCGGCCCCCGCTGCGTCGTGTGCTTGCTTTGCCTCGTTGGCCTTACTATAAAGGAAAGCGCCGGATTCTAGCACGGCGCTCGCAAGGAAAGGTATCGCTTCTTTTGTCTTTCACACGCCGCGCATTTCTCCAATCACTCAGCCGTTCCGCGATCGTGCTCCCATTGGAGAAAGTGCTCGCCATCGCGCTCCCGAAAAATTGGTTGCCAGGATTCCTTTCTCAAGGGACAGGGTCCGAACAAGCGGCGAAGTCCGCATCCGCAAAGGATCTCGGCGTTTCCTTCCTGAACATCGCGCGGGAATCCGGTCTCAACGCCAAAACTATTTTCGGCGGCGAGCATAAGAACAAATACCTTCTCGAAACCACCGGCTGCGGCGTCGCTTTCTACGACTACGACAACGATGGCTGGCTGGACATTTTCCTGGTCAACGGCACGCGCCTCCAAGGTTTTCCCGCTGGCCAGGAACCCACCAATCATCTTTTCAAGAACAATCGCGACGGCACTTTCACCGATGTCACCGCCAAAGCCGGCCTGCTTCATTCCGGCTGGGGGCAAGGCGTTTGCGTCGGCGATTACGACAACGACGGTTTCGACGATCTCTTCGTCACCTATTTTGGCAAAAATGTTCTTTACCACAACAACGGCAACGGCACTTTCACCGACGTCAGCGAAAAAGCCGGTGTCGCCGGAAACGGCAAGCGTTGGAACACCGGCTGCGCTTTCGTCGACTACGACCGCGACGGCCATCTCGATCTTTTTGTCGCCAACTACATCGATCTCGACTTGAAGACCGCCCCCGTCCCCGAATCCGGCCCTTGTCTCTACAAAGGCGTTATGGTCGCCTGCGGCCCTCCCGGACTCAACGGCGGCAAGAACATTCTCTATCACAACAATGGCGACGGCACCTTCACGGACGTCAGCGAAAAATCCGGCATCCTGAAGACTAGCGGCACTTTTGGCCTCGGCGTGCTCACTGCCGATCTCGACAACGATGGCTGGCCGGACATTTATGTGGCCAACGATTCCACCGCCAGCGCGCTCTATCAAAACAAAAAAAACGGCACCTTCACTGACATTGCCATCGAAGCGGGCTGCGCTCTCAGTGCCGATGGCAAACCACAGGCCGGTATGGGCATCTCTGCCGCCGATTACGATCTCGACGGCAATCTCGATCTCGTCAAAACGAATTTCGCCGGCGACACGCCTTCGCTTTACCACAATCTCGGCGGCGCAAATTTCGAGGACACCACGTACCAGGGCGGCCTCGGCAGACACACCCAGTATCTCGGCTGGGGCTGCGGTTTTTTTGATATGGACAACGACGGCTGGCCCGACATTCTGATCTGCAACGGCCACGTGTATCCCGAAGTCGAGCAGCTCAAGACCGAGGCAGGCTACCCTCAGCGCAAGCTGTTGTACAAGAATCTTCGCAACAGCCGCTTCGACGATGTTTCCTATGACGGAGGTCCGGGAATCTCCGAGCCCGTCGCCGCGCGTGGCTGCGCCTTCGGCGACTTCGATAACGATGGTGACCTCGACGTCGTCGTTAACACCGTCAACGATTTTCCCCAGCTTTTGCGTTGCGATTCACGCACGGGCAATAACTGGATCAAAATTAAAACTATCGGCACAAAATCCAATCGCAGCGGCATCGGCGCGCGCATCAAATGCGTCACGCATCTTCCCGGCGAGAAGAGCCTCCATCCACAAATCGACGAAGTCCGCAGCGGCGGCGGCTATTTTTCCCAGAACGATCTCCGCGTCCACTTCGGCATCGGAAAAGCCGAAAACGTCGAGCTCCTCGAAATCCGCTGGCCCAGCGGCCTCGTCGAAACCCTCAAGGACATCAAGCCCAATCAAGTTGTCTTCGTCAAAGAAGGCGAAGGCATCGTCCGCACCATGCAATTCGATCCTCCCAAGACAGCTAAGCCAACGAAATAGAGGTGTCATCCTGAGCGAAGCGAAGGATCTCAGCGCCAACACTAGCAGTCACATTTTGCGATCAAAGGAAACCCGGCATGCTACGTCAGCTTGATTTTGTCCGAAAGGTTCATTCTCTCGCGCTATTGTCAGCGCTCCTCGCCTCCCTCGGCTTCGCCACGCCAACTGCTGATCTCCCCTTCGGCTCCTGGACCCGCGCCTCGAACGAACCCATCCTTTCTCCGCAAGGCGCCACCTGGGAATCCGCCGGCACTTTCAATCCCGCGATCGTCCTCCACGAGGGCAAAGTCGTCATGCTCTACCGCGCGCAAGATGCCTCCGGCACTTCGCGTCTCGGCTACGCCGAAAGCAACGACGGAATTCACTTCACGCGCCAGGCGGAGCCGGTACTTTCGCCGGAGACCGGCTATGAAAAAGATGGCGGCGTCGAAGACCCTCGTCTCCAGAATTTTGGCGACACCTACTACCTCACCTACACCGGCTACAACAAAAAAGACGCCCAGCTCTGCCTCGCCACCTCTCGCGATCTAATTCACTGGGAGCGCAAAGGCGTGATCCTTCCCGCTTACAAAGGCAACTGGAACAAAGGTTGGACCAAGTCGGGCGCCATCGTCCCAGAAAAAATCAACGGCAAATATTGGATGTATTGGCTCGGCACGGCAGCCGACAAGACCGACCAGATGGGCCTCTCCTCGTCCACTGATCTCATTCACTGGACCGAGGCGACGCAAACTCCGGCCCTTCCGCGCCGGCCCGGTATGTTTGACTCCCGCGTCGTCGAACCCGGCCCGCCGCCAATCCTCACAAAGAAGGGCATCGTCCTCATTTACAACGGCGCCGACGACAAGCTCATCTACAGTGCCGCCGTCGCCGTCTTCGACCGAAACGATCCTCGGAAAATCCTCTATCGCTCCGACACTCCCATCTTGGCCCCAGAAAAGGAATGGGAGAGAGTCGGCCAAGTCCCCAACGTCGTCTTTGTCGAAGGCATGGTTCTACAGAAAGATCGGTGGCTCTTTTATTACGGTGGCGCAGACAAATACGTCGGAGTCGCTGAGGCGCCGGGCAAGGTAAGACCTACGCCATGAGCAATAGCCTACTTCGAGACTACTTCGCAATCTTGGCGATAAACACGGAATACGGCTCCATCGGCAACGCATCTGTCATGCCCGTCGGCGGTTTATGAAAGCTCGTCAACAGAATGTTCAGCCTCGGCGCACTGAAACCGAGTGGCGACAAATCGAATTGCACTTTTTGTTCCGTCCCGGACATATTCAGCACCACAAGAATCGCTTCGTCCTTGTATCGACGAACATAGGTAAACACGTTGGGATCTTTTTCATTCAAAGCTAGATAGCTTCCCTCCAGCAGCGCCGGTTCTTTGTGCCGTAACGCGAGCAGCTGCCGGTAAAAACTCAAAATTGAATTGGGATCATTCATCTCGCCAACCACGTTGTGTGTTTTCGCGCTCGCTGGAACCGGCAGCCATGGCTTCGCCTTGCTGAAGCCGGCATTGGCGCTGTCATTCCACTGCATTGGCGTGCGTTCGCCATCGCGGCCTTTTTCTAGCGGCCAGCCCAGTCTGCCGATGGGGTCTTGGACTTCGTCTTTGCTTTTCGGATCCTTGTTCTCCATCCCGATTTCTTCGCCGTAGTACATGATGGCCGTGCCGCGCAGTGTCAGGTAAAGCGCCGCCATCATTTTGGCAATGTCGTCGTTATGCGCTCCGTCCGCGTAGCGCGTGTAGGAACGCACGATATCGTGATTGGTAATCACATAGGTGGGCCAACCTCCGGCGGCATCCACCGCCCCGATGTGTTTGCGGTACCGGTCCGCAGACAGCCCCTTGAATTCCGTCATCATCAAGTCCATCGGCAGTTGCAGCTCGTCATTCTTCACGCCGTAGTAGTCCTTGAGTTCGGAGACATTCGACGTCCACGTCTCGCCGATCAACACCGAGCCATATTCCTCGGCTGCGCCGCGCAATTTTCGCATCACGTCGTGAACTTCCGGCAATTTCTTGTTGTACTTTTCTTCCATGTTCGGCCTGCCGAACTTGTCCGTTCCCGGCAGCAGGGGATTGTCCGTCAGTTTCGGGTCCTCGAACAAAGTGTCCACAGCGTCCAGCCTGAATCCCGCGACGCCTCGCTTGTACCAGAAGCGCGTCACGTCCAGCATCGCCTTTTCCACCGCCGGATTTCGCCAGTTCAGGTCCGGCTGCTCGGGATAAAAGTAGTGGTAGTAATACTGATTGGTTTTTGGATCGAACTTCCACGCCGACAGTCCGAACGTCGAATACCAATTGTTGGGCGGCTGTCCCATTCCCTTGCCGTCGCGCCAGATGTACCAGTCGCGGTGCTCCGCGGTCTTCGACGACTTCGAATCCTCGAACCACTTGTGCTTGTCCGAAGTATGATTCACCACGAAATCGAGAATCACTCGAATGTTGCGCTTCTTCGCTTCGCTGGCCAGGTGATCGAAGTCTTTCATTGTGCCGTACATCGGATCGATGGCCTCGTAATCCGAAACGTCATAGCCGAAATCCACCTGAGGCGAAGGAAAGCAAGGCGTGATCCAGATGGCGTCCACCCCCAGATCCTTCAGATAGTCGAGTTTCGAGGCGATGCCGTTCAGGTCACCGATGCCGTCGTTGTTGCTGTCCGCAAAGCTTCGCGGATAAATCTCATAAAACACCGCGTGCTGCCACCACTGGTGACCTTCCGCATCCACAGACTTTTGTTGCGCGTTCCCAATAGTCGCCGTCACGCAGCACAATGCCAAAGCTCCGGTTACAATCCATCCCTTAATCATCGGCGCCACCTCCATCCATCTTCGCGCGCATCATAGTACCTTACGCCAATTCAGAACACTCTTGCGCTGTCCGCACACCTTGCTCGACTTCATCGCAGCGTTCGCCAAGAACAAAAAAACAATTGACTTTTCCTTATTTCTTGGTATACTTAATCCTGTAGAAAACTACATTCGGATGACGGGACCCTGTTCCCGTTTTTCTTTTTCCAGGCCGCTTTTTCCGCCCTTGCAAGCCCAAAACAACCAAAATTGCATCCTTTAGAATCAACAATTTACGAAATGCAATTTCTGTAACTGCTTTGTTTTGACATTCATACAAAATGATGGGGGGTACCCCCCAATGCAGTTTGTCACGGCTTGGCAGAAGCAGGCGGAGGATTGACCGGCGCGCCGGAGCCTTCTTTCAGAGTGTGGATGGAGTCGACAGCCAAATTCTCAAAGCGCTCGACCAAGCCGCCGGGCCAGCGGATCTGGACCGAATCAACCTTGGTAGCAGCGCCGAGGCCAAAGTGAACTCGCATGTCACTATTGGAATCGTAGCTCGAGCCGCTGCGCACTTCGTCGACGAGGGTGCGCGCGCCGGCTTTCACCGTGATCTTCGCGCCGATGCCATCGCGATTCGATTTCGTGCCGCCCGATCCAGAAGAAAACGATGTTCCGATCGCGCGAAATGCAATCCAATGATTGCCGTTGCGGACGTCATTCACGAGCAGCATCGGCGGCGCGTTCATGTTGCTGATCACCGCGGACATTCGGCCGTCATTCCACAAATCTCCGATTCCCAGTCCGCGCGCGGAACTCGCCGCCTTAATTCCCGGCCCGGCATTGACGGAAATATCGGTGAACGTACCGTTGCCGTTGTTGTGATACAAGATTTTCGGCTCTTTGAAGTTGCTGCCCAGGTGCTGGCTGTCCACTTCCGGATAAACGTGACCATTTACAAGCAGCAAATCGG
>Ga0209648_10004378_pt1 | contig 11999 bp, 15 predicted proteins | sample GraSoi2013_115cm_FD_185830 | JGI IMG/M metagenome (GOLD analysis project Ga0209648, IMG submission 185830) | Grasslands soil microbial communities from the Angelo Coastal Reserve, California, USA - Sample 9_17_2013_115cm (SPAdes) (version 2) | ecosystem: Environmental > Terrestrial > Soil >...
AAGCTCGATCTGCGTGTCACCAAGGTCAGCTTGAACGACGAAATTCCTGCGGAGCGATTCAAACTGGAACAACCTGAGGGGGAAGAATTGGTACGCGTCGGAGAAGCCACGGAGGGCAAGCAGCGATGATGGGTGAGCTGATCGCTCGAAACCTCTTGCATCGCCCCATGCGTACCATCATAGGCGCCATGGGAATCGCTGTGGAGGTCGCGCTGGTCGTGCTGATCGTCGGGCTGACCAGCGGCCTGCTGACCGAAACCGCCAAGCGCATCGAAGGCATCGGGGCGGACATCATGCTGCAGCCGCCGAACGCGTCTTTCCTTTTGACTTTCGGCACAGCTCCGATGCCCATCAAGATCGGCGACAAGCTTGCCGAATTGAAGTACGTGCAATCCGTGGCGCCCGTGCTCTTCCTTTTTAACACGTCGGGCGTGGAACTCGTTTACGGAATTGAGCAAGAGAGCTTTCGAGCTGTCTCGGGCGGATTTGTCTTTCTTCAGGGGCACGATCTGGAAGGCCCGGACGACATACTTGTAGACGACGTTGCCGCGAAAACAAAAAAGGTTCAGCCGGGACAGACTTTTCGTATTTTCGAGCACGACTGGCATGTCGCGGGAATCGTCGAGCACGGGAAGGGCTCCCGACTCTTTGTTCCGCTGGCAACTCTGCAAGAATTGGGGAGCGCGCGGGATAAAGCCAGCGTCTTCTTTGTAAAGTGTACGCGCCCCGAGCATACCGAAGACGTCATGGAAAGTATGCGCCACCTCCTTCCCGGTTATACCGTCCGGCCGCTCAAGGACTATCTCTCTCTAATGACCTCGACAAGTATCCCGGGCCTGGAAACGTTTATCAACGCCATGATTTTTCTGGCCGTCACTATCGGGCTGCTGGTCATTTTTCTCACGATGTACACTACTGTGATTGAACGCACCAGGGACATTGGTGTTCTGAAATCGCTCGGTGCGAATCAGTGGTTCGTTATCCGGGCGTTGCTCTCGGAATCCGCAGCGCTCTGTGCGCTGGGAATTGGTGCAGGCATCGGACTGAGTTATCTGGTGCGGGCCGGGTTCATCTGGAAGTTTCCAACACTGACCATTCTTATCACCTCCGGATGGATTCTCCGCGCCGCCGGCATTGCGCTCCTGGGCGCGCTGTTTGGAGCCAGCTATCCGGCGTTGCTCGCGAGCCGCAAAGATCCGGTTCAAGCATTGTCGTACGATTAGAAAATCAGGAAATTAACGCCGAGTAGGCCGAGCGCTCAGCGATACGGAGAAGCGACGAAAGGACCGCGAAACCTGCGGGATGGCTAGGCACGAATGGCAATCGCAGCTACAATACCTGAACTTGCCGAAGGGCTGATTCTCCAGGGAAAAAAGAGCGTGGAGCCGATACTCAGAACAGAAAGTTTGTGGAAGCTCTACCGCGCGGGCAAGGTTGAGGTTCCCGCGTTGCGCGGTGTGAATTTCGAGGTACAGCCCGGTGAATCGGTCGCGGTCATGGGGCCATCGGGGTGCGGCAAGTCTTCGCTGCTCTATGTGATCGGCGGCCTGGCGCAGGCTTCACGAGGCAAGGTACTGGTCGACGGCAACGACCTCAGCGAACTAAGCGACGCCGCGCGCACGAAATTGCGCCGCCACAAGATCGGTTTCGTTTTCCAGCGTTTCAATCTGCTCCCCACATTAACGGCCAAGGGCAATATCGCCATTGCGCAGTTCATTCATGGCGACGGATTTGACCCGCACCGCTTCGATGTCGTAACGCAGATGCTCGGTCTTGCAGGACGCCTGCACCACAAGCCAGCAGAGCTCTCCGGGGGCGAACAGCAGCGCGTGGCCATCGCGCGGGCAATCATCAACGAGCCGAAAATCCTTCTTGCCGATGAGCCCACAGGGAACTTGGATTCGAAGAATTCGGAAATCGTTCTACAGATGCTTCGGCAACTGAACAAGGATCTGGGCCAGACTATCGTGATGATTACGCACAACCCGGAAGCTACCACTTATTTCGACCGCGTTGTGCACATGCGCGATGGTGTTATCGTCGATGGAGTGCCTGCAGATTGACATGGCAAGCCTTGGCCAAATTCTTTCTAGGACGTTTTTTTGGTCGTACGAGCGCGGCACTTGGCAGTATGACCTGGCGGTCATCCTCATTCTAGTTTTCGTGCTGGTCACCCCGCGCGGCTGGTTCCGTGACAAACCGCAGAGCGGAGCCCCGGTCACCCCGGGCCAGGTCCAGTTTATTTCCAAAGACGGAAACCGGCTGACCTACCGGGTGGATGTGCGCATCCTGGCCCCGCCGACAAAACTCGCACTTCAGAACGACCTGCACACCGCATTGCAAGAGGCACTGCCCGAACTCCACAACGGGAATTTCTCGATCGCCAAAATCGAACCGCTGCGGGATGACGAAGGCGTAGTGATTGCCTACCAGGTGGAGATTCACCATTAGCCGTGAGTCAGTACGCGCGCACAAATGTTACGGGTAACATGGCTGCGCGCTCATGCATCTATCTTATATGTTACGATGCCGAGTGCTTCCACCTGAGCACTGCGTCGATGCACGATAGAGGCCCCGTTTGAGACGTCTAACTTTTCTAGTTATTTTCGCGCTGGTGAGCCTCTGCTGTGCCGCCGGCGGGCTTAGAACACCTGCCGCCCAGGCAACGTCAGCCTGGACCCTCGAAGGCGTCTTGGGCATGATGGACCGTGCCGCGCAGGACTTTCATACCCTTTCGGCCGATATCGAGCACATCAAATACACCGCGGTGGTGAAGGATACCTCGACCGAATCCGGCCAGATTTTCGTGCGTCGCGATGACAAGATGCGCATCGATTTCCAGAAGCCTGATCCGCGAACCATCCTCCGGAGCGGCGATTCTCTGTATGTTTTCACTCCGAAGATCAATCGCGTCGAGGAATACAACATCGGAAAGCACCGCGTGTTTGCCGACCAGTATCTGGCGCTGGGATTCGGAACCAAGGGCGATACTCTGAAAAAGAATTATGTCGTGACGCTGATCGGAGAGGAAGACTTCGACAACCGCAAGACCGTCGTGCTGGAGTTGACCCCCAAGTCTGACCAGGCGCGGAGCCAAATCTCGAGAATCCGCATGTGGATCGACGAAGCATCCTGGCTGCCGATACAGCAAAAATTTTTCGAGACCAGTTCCGAAGACTACTTCCTATCTCATTACACCCACTTGATGAAAAACCTGAAGATCGCCGACACAAAATTCAAGCCCGACTGGCCCAAAAATGTGAAAGTCGAGAAGCCCCGAGGGTAATCTTTAACCCTAACCGGCGGCCCGTTCTTGCGCCAGCAACTGCTCCTTCCTCGAGAGCCCCCAACGATACCCGGCCAGGGTGCCGTCCTCGCGAATGACGCGATGGCAAGGCACCACGATGGAAACCGGGTTTGTCGCGCAAGCCCTCGCCACTGCCCGCACGGCCTTGGGCCGGCCGAGAGCGCGCGCGACTTGAGAATAAGTGCGCGTCCTGCCGCGCGGAATCCGCTGTAGCTCCTGCCAAACGCGTCGCTGAAACGCCGTCGCCTGCAAGTCGAGCGGAAGTTCGAGCCGAGGCTGTTTGCCTTCGATGCGCTGTACGATCTCCCGCACCCAGCGCTGGAACGAATCCGTGGCAGGAGCGATTTCCGCGCGCGGATATTCTTCGTGCAACTCCGCGATCATCGCATTCTCCGCATCGCCAAGATAAACGGCCGATACGCCGCGTTCCGTCGCAGCTACCAAAACTTTTCCGAGCGGCGATTTTGCAACTGTGTATCCGATTTTCATACCCTGTCCTCCCTTTCGATAAGTCGCCGGCGTCATGCCGAGTTGCGCATTGCTGCGCTCGTAGACGCGGCTCGATGACCCGTACCCTGTTTCATACAACGCATCCGCTATGCTCTTTCCCGCCCGCAGCAATGCTTTGAAACGCTTCACGCGCAGTGCCTCTGCCAATTCCCGCGGCTTCAGTCCAGTCACTTGCAGGAACGCGCGCCGCAGCGTCGCTTGGGTCGTTCCAAGCAGTGCAGCCAGAGCTCCCAGGCGAACGTTCTCTTCGTTCGACTCGGCGAGTTTACCGGCGGCGCGCTGCACCAGTGCCACGGGCCCGGCAATTTCATTCGGGCGGCACCGCAGGCAGGGCCGGTAACCTTGTTTTTCTGCTTCTTCACGAGTGCGGAAAAAGGTAACGTTGCGCCGCAGAGGCCGACGCGCCGGACCATCGGCACGGGAATCGCGCGCCAACGTTGCACGCCAATATCGCGCGGACGCGTGCGCCGATATGTTCTGAGCGAATTTGTTTTGCGTGAGGCTCATGTTCAACACGCTAAAAGTAGCGCAAGCTGAAAAACAAATCTATCCGCAAACGGTCGGCAAAGTGAAAAGGCGGAGTCCGCCGAAAGTGAGACGATCAGGCGTCGCCAGGAGCAGGGACCGGGTCTGAGACTGGCGCGGTCGCACGGTGTGGCGCGGTGATCACTAGAATGACCGCGGTGAGGATCACCGCAGCCGCAATGACGGTGCGCAGGGTAATGCTTTCGCCAGCGATCAGCCATCCCAGGAACAGCGCGACGACAGGATTCACGAACGCATACGTTGCCACCCGCGCAGCGGTGCTCTTGTGCAGAATGTAGATATACGCGCTGAAGCCAATACCCGACCCGAACACGATGAGGTAGGCAAGCGCAAGCCAGGAACGAAGCGATATCGCCCCAAAATGCAGCGCCTGGAATTCTCCCGCAAACAGCCCGACGATCAGTAGAATCACGCCACCTGCCAAGCTCTGCATCGCCACTCCCAGCATCGGCGAACTGGGCATCCCGCCATGTTTCGAATAGAGCGAACCACACGCCCAGGCCAGGGAGGCAATCACCAGGACGGCTGCGCCCCGCGGATCAACCCGCTCCGAGCCTCCCAAATGGGCAGGCCCGACTAGAAGCGCGAGCCCGCCAAATCCCATTAGCAGTCCCACAACCACCCTGGCAACGGGCCTCACGCCACCGGGGCGGAGCCAATCCACAATAACCAGCCACAACGATACCGTGGCCACCAGAAGCGCTGTGATCCCCGAAGGCACGACCTGTTCCGCCCAACTGACGCCACCATTGCCGACGAACAACAGCAGAGTGCCAGTGACAACCGCGGTTCGCCAGTTTGCAGCAGTAGGCCTAATCCCGGTCTTCCAGCGAAGAACAGGGTAGAGGATCAATCCCGCGGTAAGGTGGCGGATTCCCGCGAGGATCAGCGGTGGAAATGACTCGATCCCAATGCGAATCGCCAAATAGGTGGAGCCCCAGACAAGGTAGACGGCCGCGAAGGCCACCAGAACCAGAGTCGTAGTTCGGGCGGGGGCGAAGTGTGGAGGTGCGGGAGATTCCTCAGTGCGCTCGGTCTCGAGTCCTATCGTAGACATTTTTGCTTACCGGCCTGTTCTGTATGTTCAATCCGCTAAAATTAACGCAAGCTGAAAATCAAATCTATCCGCAAACGGTCGACAAAGTGAAAAGGCCGAGTCCGGCGAAAAGCGTAATGATTAGCTGAGAGAGGTAGAAGTGTCGAGCACCATATTGGTAGAGCATCTTCTGGAGCTATCCACAGTATGTTGTACATTCGTTCCAGTACTATTACCAAGTGTTTCAGGTTAGGACACTTCCGTCGTTTTCCACAGGTTGACGTTGGCCCGGACTAGTGCCATCTTAACGCTCCACACTGCGCAAGGGTGGACGGGGAAATTCCAGAAAGTCAGTTTCGCAGTTTAGATTGTTGGGCCATAGCCAGCAACCGTGCCATGGCGTCTCTGAGGACGAGATGAGCGCAACGAAGCGCGTAATCCCATTTGAATCGTGGCCATCATCCAAGCCAGCCGCGGAACCTCGCGATACTGCAAAAGGGCCGCAACCGTTACCGGATTCCGTGCGGGCCCCTGCGCTCCGCGTGGTGTCGCTCCTTGGCCCCGCGTATCCTCGCCGTTTTGTTCGTGTGCCTACCCACGCCGTGGGCGTGCATCCCGAACATCGCGAATACCCGCGCGCTACACTGAATCTTCCCCTGCGCCTTCGCGCTGCCGGCGGCGTGCCTGAGGAATATCCGGTCACTCTCGTCACTCGGAATATCAGTTCAACCGGCGTCTATTTTCTGTGCCCAAAAGACCTAGCGCTTGGCGCTTCGATCGAGCTCGAAATCATACTCGTACGCAAACCCTTGGGCCTTGGCAACGTCGTCATGGCCACCATGGCGCACGTGTGCCGCGCTGAAGCCGCTGCCATGCCCGGCTGGTTTGGCATCGCCGCCGCTTTCGATGATGTCCAGTTCGACCGCGACGACCGCATTCCTTCCCGTTTTCTGAAACCGTAAAAATCGCACCACTTCAGTCCCCAGCTACTCCCGAACCTCCTCACGTTATCCACTTCAGCCTTACATAGGGTCAACGAACGCAGAGTTTCTGCTACCCTAAGCAACCATGCTCGCAAAACGAAAACGCGCAGTGGAAGGAGTTCTCTTCGACTGGGACGGCACGCTCATCGATTCCTACCAAGCCGATTCCTCCGCCTACTTGGCCATGTTCAAGGAGATGGGTATCACGTGGGGGCTCGAGGAGCTCGAGAAAAACTACTCGCCGAACTGGTATCACGTTTATCGCGCCGCGCGCTTGCCGCGGAAGCGCTGGGCAGATGCAGACCGCCTCTGGCGCGCGCATTATGCAAAGCATCGGCCGAGGCTAATGGCGGGTGCGCGCTGGGTCCTCGCAAGATTGCGCCGCACTCATGCTCTCGGTCTCGTCACCAGCGGCGATCGCGATCGTGTCGCCCGTCAGTTGCGCGAGTTTAGCCTGACGAAAATCTTCTCAGCGCGCGTTTGCAATGGAGATACTTTGCGCAAGAAGCCGCATCCGGAGCCATTGCGCTTTGCCCTCCGGCAGATGGACCTGGATCCCTCGGCGTGCGTCTATGTGGGCGACGCAGGACGTGGAAATGGCCCGGCGCGCTGGCGTGCGTGCGATTGGCGTGCTCGGCCCCTTTCCGACAGAGAAGCGTCTGCGCGCAGCCCACCCGGAGTTTTTGATCGATTCCATCGAGGAATTGCCGGATGTAGTGAAGAAATTGCTTTGCTGATGGACCGGGCTTCGTTCTTAGAGTCCGCGATTGCTTATGGTTTTGGGGAAGTTGCGGGAGCCGCAGGGGCTGGAACCGGCGGCACGCCGGGAATGGGCTTGAAGTCCGTCCACTTGATAACGATGCGTACCGGGGTCTGCACTCCCTTCTGATTCAAAGTGTCATCCGAACGCGAATAGCTGGGGAACCAGTATTTTCCGTCGACGTTTTCACGGTACGTTTCGAACAGGCTGAAGGGCAGATCCGCAGCCGAGCGCACATCGCCCAGATCGTTCACCCATTTTCCGTACGTCTTCACAACTTCCAGATATTTTGAGTCCACCCATACTACGCCATCGAAATAGGCCTTCTGGCGTTCGACCATTTTTGGTTTCGCCTGAAAAATGTAGCAATCGATCTCATCCACTTGTTCCTTGCCCAGGTATTTCAAGTTGTACTTCGCCAGTTGGCCGGACGACAGCGGAAACGCAGGGATGCGCTGCAGGCCTTCGAGATCTTCCGTCTTGAGAAAGAGATGCTGCAGCGTGGAGCGGGGCTTTTCGACTACTTTTTCGAACGGCTTTCCATCCACTTCGCGCCCTGGTTGCGTCACGACCACAAACTCACCGGAAGGCTGTCCGTCCGGCCCGAACTCCTGGATTCGGACGGTCCTCCGGTAGGTATAGCGTGGACCCGAGCGGATGTACTCGTCTTCTTTTTGGGCAAACCGCCGGATAATCTCCGCTTCAGGAAGCGACGGCGGCGCCGGCGGCTCTGACTCGTTTGCAATGCGCGTGACGTGATGCTCCGGCGGCGGAGCGATCGGCCCCTGCGGCGCGTCCTGCGCGTGCAGCGGCGCTCCCAAAATAGGGGTCATAGTAAGAATGCCGGCGAGCACGATGAACGCGAAGTGTCTGTGGCAGCGAAATATTCTGACCAGGCTCATGGGGAATTGGATGCGTGCTATTAGTCTTGGAGCAGCCTCGCACGCCTGACGAAACAAGAGTCTAGCGTACTTCGTGTGTGCCGCCCTAGCATGGCAACACGAACAATGACACCGCGGAAGAAACGCGAGCTCTCTGCTACAATTCGGGCGTTTCGTGAGCGAAGCCAAACAAGCCAAGCGTTACCTCGTCTCGGGAATGGTCCAGGGTGTAGGCTACCGCTACTTCACGCAAGACGCCGCTGAGAAGCTGCAAGTGAGCGGCTTCGTGAGGAATCTGCGGGACGGCCGCGTGGAAGTATTCGCTATGGCCACGCCGCAACAACTTTCCGAATTCCGCGCCCTGCTTCAGCGCGGACCACGCTTCGCGAGCGTCAGTACAGTCCAGGAAGAGTCCTCGACTCCGGATCCACAGTATGAAGGCGGATTTTTCATCATCCCAACGGGTTGAATCGCGCGAACAGACCTGAAGCGCACAACGAGGAGCGTTCGAATGAACGATCTGAAGAAGTTGATCCGCGAAGTTCCGGACTATCCTAAGCCGGGTATCCTTTTTTACGACTTGACCACCCTGCTGAAGGACAAGCTTGGCTTTCATATGCTGATCGATCGTCTGTGCGAGCAATACGTGGGCCGCACCATTGACGTGGTGGCGGGGATCGAGGCACGCGGCTTCATTTTTGCTCCCGCGCTGGCTTACCAGCTCAACGCCGGTTTCGTTCCCGTTCGAAAGCCGAACAAGCTCCCCGCTAAAACCACCAGCGTCACGTATTCCCTGGAGTACGGCACAGACACGCTCGAAATCCACGAAGACGCCATCAAGCCTGGCCAGCGCGTCATCATTTGCGACGACTTGCTCGCCACCGGCGGCACCGCCGCCGCCACCGCCAAACTCATCCAGCAACTCGGCGGCACGGTCGAAGGCGCCGCCTTCGCCGTCGAGCTCACTTTCCTCAACGGCCGCAAAAAACTGAACGGCCTCGACGTCTTCTCCCTGATCCAGTACGACAAATGAAGCTTTAACAGCTAGTGAGCGGCGTGGCTAAGCGCGGAGAGAAATCTCCACAAAAATATCAACACTAAGAGCACGACAAGCCCGGAAAAACCTCTAAGAATCCATTTTGAATACGGCGAAGCGGAAGCAATGGCCGGAGGCGTCTCGATTGGTAAAGCATGGATACGCTCCAGAATCTCGGGCGGAGCGACCTCCGCGCCTAATCGGTTCGCCCAGTAGGCTCCCGTTGATTTCAAGGGGTTCAGCAGAAAAGTGATTTTACGTTTTCGCTTTCCCCCGCCCCGGATCAGAACCCGCAGCTTGAAGCCTACCCACTGTATTTCCAGGACATCCATCCATGAGACATTCTTTTGACGAAAATAGCGTCGATAGTGGATTCCGTAGCTGTCCACCGTACCGGTGGCAAGTCCATGGGCAAGCGCGCCAACAATCAACAGCAAGCCAATCGAAGAGATTAGACCTGAAAAGAAGGAGTCACTTCCTACTGAAAGATAGGCGAATTTCGCGTAGATCACTATCAGAAGTACCTGAGCGCCGCGCACTAAAACCCACAAGGCCGGGAAGTCAATTTGATCAGCGCCGCGTCTCTTGGACTGTCCATCTTCCATAACGGCTCCTAAGTTCGGCTTCGAGCATTCCGCTGGCGAAGTGCTTCGAAGAGCACGACACCTGCGGCGACGGAAACGTTAAGCGATTTCACCGGGCCAGTGGTCGGCAGCGAAACAACGAAATCACACCGCTTGCGTGTCAACTCATGTAGCCCTTGGCCTTCGCTGCCGAGCACAATGCCCACCGGCGAAGTGTAGTCCACTTCGGTGTAATTCTTGTCTGCCTGCTCGTCGAGGCCCACCAGCCAGTAGCCCGCTTCCTTCAACTCCTCCATCGTGCGCACCAGGTTGGTCACCTTCGCGACGGGCAGATGCGCCAGCGCTCCCGCCGAGGCTCGCGCAACGGTATCCGTGAGTCCTGCCGCTCGCCGCTCGGGAATCACCACGCCGTGCGCGCCCGCAGCCAGCGCTGTTCGAACGATCGCGCCGAGGTTGTGTGGATCTTCGACTCCGTCCAGCAAAACAATCAGCCCGGGCTGCCCGTGGCCAGAAGCATTGGCATTCGCCAGTATGTCTTCGAGAGTCGCCGCCGCACGTGCTGCTGCCAGCGCCACCACTCCCTGATGATCTTTCGAATTAGCTAGCCGGTCCAGTTGCCCGCGGTCCTCGAAGCGCACCGGAACGCCCTGCTTGCGGGCTAACTGCACGATTTCTTCCACGCGCGTGTCTTGCCGCCCTTTCGCAATGGCAATGCGATCGATGGGGCGCTGCGCTTCCAGCGCTTCCTTCACGGCGTGTATGCCAGTCAGTTTGTCCATGGGCAAAATCAATCCAGCGCCGAGCAAAACTCGAGAATTCTCGCGCGCGCGCATTTTACGGGAACAGCAAACGAAAGCTCCGCAGCTTCATCGAGCAAAAGGATCACCCGGTCCAGCTCGCCTTCTCCTGCGCGCCCGGCGAGCGCCAGCCGGATCGGATGAAACAATTCCCTGCCCCGCAGATCCATGCCGTCTTTCAATGTCGTCACAATTTCCTTGAACCTGTCCGATGTCAACGGCCCTCCCTCCAGGAGCAGCAGCGCCACCTGCCTCAGCACGTTCCGCGCCGCATAGCGCGACAGGATCACGTGGCTCTCCACGCGGCAGATGATTTCGCGCGCGTCGTATCGAAAAACGAGGCTAAGAAGATCGGCAAGCGCCGCGCGGTCCGCGGCATGACCACCCAGCATCGCAGCCGCCCGCTCGCACCATGCCTGTTGCGCAAGCGAAGGTTCTGCCGCCAGCCAGCCGCGTTCGCGCAGAATCACCACAACATCGGCCGCACTAAACGCGTTCGCGGCTGCAACCGGCGCGTCAGAATTTGAATGTTCGGCAGAAGGCATCAACAGGATTGTAGCGGACCCTGGTCCGCCCGTGTTGTAGTGGCGGGTCGGGATTTATCCCGACCCAGTCGGGAGACCCGTCCTTTCGTTCCTAAATCAATCATCGGGAAGTAAGTGTAGCAACCACGTGCGCCGCGATCGCTTCGCCCCGCCCGATCGCATCGACGCCTTCATTGGTCTTGGCCTTCAGATGAATCTTTTCAATGCCAACACCCAAAGCCTTCGCCAGCGCTTCCCGCATCTTCGGAAAATGCGGACCCAGTTTGGGCTTTTCCGTGATCACCACGGCATCCACGTGCTCGATCGCGAATTGCTTCTCATCCAGCAGCTTCTTCGCATGCTCCAAGAAAAGCATGCTGTTCGCGCCCTTCCACTTTGCATCGGTGTCCGGAAAATGTGTGCCAATATCCCCAAGCCCCGCCGCGCCCAGCAACGCATCGCAAAGCGCATGGGCCAGCACATCGCCGTCCGAGTGCCCCACGGGCCCTTTATCGAACGGCAGCTCAACCCCCCCAACGATGAGCTTCCGCCCCTCTTCAAGCCGATGCAGGTCATACCCGATTCCGCAACGCGTGCTCATGCCTTCTGGCGCTCGCGTTCCAGGTAGAAGCGCGCCAATTCCATATCCGCCGGCTTGGTGATCTTCATGTTTCGCTCGGACCCGAGCACCACGTGCACGTCGTGCCCGATGCGTTCAACGAGCCCCGCTTCGTCCGAAGCGTTAACGCCATCCGCCTCTGCGCGCGCAAACGCTTCTCTCAAAAGTTTCGCTGAAAACGCCTGCGGCGTCTGCGCCAGCACCACGCGCTCGCGCGGCACGGTTCCCGTAATCAGCGCCACATCCTCTGGCAAACTCGCGCGCTTCACTTCCTTGACCGTATCCATCGCCGGTATGCCCAGAATCGCGGCCTCGCAACGCCGTGCTTCTTCAATCACCCGCGCGATCTGCTCCGGCGTCACGAAGGGTCGCACGGCGTCGTGAACCAGTACGATTTCCGTGCCGTTCGCCACCTC
>Ga0209648_10004379_pt1 | contig 11999 bp, 7 predicted proteins | sample GraSoi2013_115cm_FD_185830 | JGI IMG/M metagenome (GOLD analysis project Ga0209648, IMG submission 185830) | Grasslands soil microbial communities from the Angelo Coastal Reserve, California, USA - Sample 9_17_2013_115cm (SPAdes) (version 2) | ecosystem: Environmental > Terrestrial > Soil >...
CGGAATGGAGATATTCCTCTCGCCCGGGGATCGGGGCGTTTTCGCACAGCTCGAACCCGTTGTAGATGCCGTAGACCGGAGACAATGTCGCCGCGAGCACGAGGCGGATGCGGAAGGCCGGCCTGCCTCCCTCCTGCAGGAAAACCGGCAGAATGTCGGGTGTGTTGGTGAAGAAGTTCGGCCGAAAATATTCGCTTGTCGGATACTGCATCAGCTCCGTGAGGTACTCGGTCAACTCTGCCTTGGTGTTGCGCCAGGTGAAATAGGTATAGGACTGGGTGAACCCTGCCTTGGCCAGCGCCCGCATCATCTTGGGCCGCGTGAACGCCTCGGCGAGGAAGATCGCCTCCGGGCACCGCGCCTTGACCTCACGGATCAGCCATTCCCAAAACGGCAACGGCTTCGTGTGGGGATTGTCGACCCGGAAAGTGCGTACGCCCTCGCCGACCCAGAACAACACGGCATCCCGCAATTCGGCCCACAATCCTTCGCGGTCCGGATTGTCGAAATCGACGTTGACGATGTCTTCGTATTTCTTGGGAGGATTCTCGGCGTATTTGATCGTCCCGTCGGGCCGGAACCGGAACCATTCCGGATGCTCGCGCACCCACGGATGGTCTGGTGCGGCTTGGATAGCGAAATCGAGCGCCACTTCCATTCCGAGCGCTGCCGCGGCGCGGACAAAACGGCGGAAATCGGCAAGTGTGCCGAGCTCGGGGTCGACTGCCCGATGCCCGCCTTCTTCCGAACCGATGGCATACGGGCTGCCTGGATCACCCGGCTCCGCAACCGTACTGTTGTCTCTACCTTTGCGGTTAACGCGGCCGATCGGATGGATCGGAACGAGATAGACGACGTCGAAGCCGAGCCGCGCGATTTCGGGGAGGCGCGCGATACAATCATCAAACGTAGCGCCTTTGCCGGGCTCTACACCTTGGCTGCGCGGGAACATTTCGTACCAGGCGGCAAAGCTCGCCGCCTTGCGGTCGACGACCACCTCCAGTTCACGCCGATAACGCACCGTATCGCTGCGCGTCGAACAGCGCGCCATTGCGTCACGAACCTCGGATGAGAGAAGCAGCTCGGCGCGGCCGGCGCTGTCGTGCAGCTCGAAATCGCGCAACATCTGCTGGATACACGCCCCGTCGCCGCCGCGCGCCAGCGCCAGCGCGGCCTCCACCATATCCCGCCCCTCGACGAGTTCGAGATCGATGCTCTGGCCTGCGGCCAGCTTCTTTTCGACCTCGTCGCGCCAGCTTTCGAAATGATCGGTCCAGGCCTCGATCGTGTACCGCCAGAGTCCGACCGCATCCAGCCGGAAGCGGCCGACCCAGCGATCGTTGTCGAAAAAGACGAGCGGCGTTTCGCGCCACGCCTCGTCTTCGTGCCGGTATCTTACGACAGCGCGCAGCTTGTCGTGCCCGTCGCGAAACAGGTCGGCCCATACCTCGAACAGCTCGCCGACAATCCGCTTGACAGGATAGCGTCCGCCATCGAGCTCGGGATACACGTCCTCGATTTGAATCCGGTCCTCGGGTTGCCACAGCGGATGCTGCGGGACCGGACGCTCGGGCCGGGTCGAACCCGCCCGCAAGACCCGCACCTCAGAAGGCGCCACGGCGACAGACGATCCTTCGATTTCGATCTGACTGGTTTGTTGCTCGTGCGTGTTGACGAGGATGAAGGCGCGGTCGTCGCCGTTTTCGGTCCGCCGCTCCAGCACGACCAGCGGGTCGGCTTGGTTGCTCAGCCGACGCAGCGGACCCTCCTCGTTCAGGGCCGGGATCGATTTCTTCATCGCGTTGACCTCAGCGACAAATTGTCTGAAATCAAAGCGCTCGGGCTCCGGGTCCTCGTCAGGGTTGGCAACGACATCGAGCCGCCGCGACCAGCCGTATTCGAAACCCATCGGCATCATCACACCGGTCGAGTAGGCCGCGGCAAAGGCGTAAGCCTGCCGATAGCGCGGCTCGATCTGAGATTCCGGAGTTCCGGCAGCGCGGAGCTCATTGACCAGCCGGTCGGTATCGTGGCTCTCCGGAAAGCCGATCGACGGCGCGATATGACGAAAGTCCTCGTACTGTTCCAGCAGCCAAGGGCTTTCGAAATCCCACCACTTCACGCTGTTGAATAGATAATCGAACCCGGCGCCGCCGAGAGCAAGGACCGCTTCTTTCGGCGCTCCGAGGTTTTCGGCGCAGAACACCACCTCAGGATCGGCCGCCTTGGCATCGCTGATCAGGGCGCGCCAGACTTCGCCGGGCACCTTATAGGCGGCGTCGCAACGAAAGCCGGCAAAGCCCAAGCCGATGTAATGACGCACCAGCTGTTGGAAATAGCCAAGGATCTGACGCCGCTGCGGCGGCCGATAATCGAGTTCGGCGAGGTCGCCCCAAACTGTCCTTTGCGTGGGGTCGGCAGGGTCGGTCGCGTAGGGCGAGACAACATTGCCGCGCGCATCGCGAGTGAACCAGTCGGGATTGCTGGCGACGAGCTCACTATCCTTTGACGTATGGTTAACGACCAGGTCCATGATGACACGCAGTCCGTGCTCCCGCGCCGCCTCGGTAAAGGCGCACAACAGTTGGTCGTCATCGCCGGGCTCGCCGCCGCGGAAGCGGGGATTCAGCCGGTAATAATCCTTGACCGCGTAGAGGCTCCCGGAAAAACCCGGGTAATGAAACGGGTTCACATACACGGCATTGAACCCCATCGCCGCGATCCGCGGCAGATGCGCCGCCCATTTCCGGGTCGTGCCGGCCAAAGTCGGAAACAGATTGTAAATGCGGAGCCCTTCGCTCATTGCAACAGACCTGAGTTGTCCAGATTGCCCCCGTTCCCCGCCATCCTGACCTAGTAATGGCCTCCGACTTCGTGAAGTTCCACGCCGGCTAACCGCGGCCGTTCAACCGCCCGGAAGAACCAATATTTCCGGTTCGGCCGGCAACTCTGACCGGGTAAGAACGACCGTAGGCGCCTCCGCATGCCGCACCGCATAAAAATCCCCGATCCTTGTCAGAAATTTGTCCAAAGTTGCCTGTGTGAAGATGTGCATCGGGATGATGATCTTTGGTTTGATCTGCCGGACGACCTCGATCATGTCGTCCTGGTTCAAGGTCCACACGCCGTCGATCGGCACCATCACGACATCGATCGCGCCGAGATCGGCGAGATGGGATTGTGTCAGAGTGTGGTGCAAATGGCCGAGATGGGCGATGCACAGATCGGCGATGTCGAACACAAAAATCGAGTTGCCGTTGTAGCGGGTGCCGCCGAATTCACGCACATTCGTCGGAACATTGTGGATCCGCACATCGCGGTATTCGAGGCGATGGCTCGCAACGCCGCCAGCGGGATCCCATCCGCGCAATATGTATTTAACCCCCGGCTCGACCGCGTCGCTGTAATGCGTCGGATGGGCATTGTTCATTGTGACGATGTCGGGCGTGACCGGCGCTCGTATCGCATCGTTGTAATCCGTGACGATGCGAACACCGCCCGGGCTCTCGATCAGAAAGCTCGCATGCCCGAGAAAGGTGATCGAAACCGCGCCTTTGGTGCCGGCGACCGCGAGGCGCAGCGGCGCCCCGGCCACGACCCCGGTACACGCCGCCTCCGCTGGCGACGTGATCATGGTGACCAAGACGGTGCACACCAAGAGCAGCCGGGTCATCAGGCGGCAGCCGCTTAAAGCACGACCTCGACGAGGAACGGACCGGGGGTGGCGATCCCCTCGGCGAGGCGGTCGTTGAACGCCTCCATCGTCGTGACCCGCGCGCCAGACACGCCCATCGAGCGCGCGAGACCCACCCAGTCGAGGTCGGGGTGGCCGAGATCGAGCATGTCCAACGCCTTCCTGCCGGGATTGCCGGCCCCGACATTGGCGAGCTCCCCGCGCAAGATCGCGTAGCTGCGGTTCGAAAATAACAGCGTCGTCACATCGAGGCCCTCGCGCGCCTGCGTCCACAGCGCCTGCAATGTGTACATGCCGCTGCCGTCGCCTTCGAGGCAGATCACCTTGCGGTCCGGGCACGCGACCGCAGCTCCGGTCGCGACCGGCATCCCCATGCCGATCGACCCGCCCATGTTCGACAGCCAGTCATGCGGCTGTGCAGACCGGGTCGGCGCGAAAAAGCCGCGGCCGGTTGTTACCGCTTCGTCGACAACAATCGCATTCTCGGGAAGCAGCGCCGCGAGCGACCTGCCGATCGCCTCCGAATTGATCGCTCCGGTTGACGGCGCGGGCGGAGGATCGTTGGTCACCGGCGCCGGGGTCGAATGCGCCCCCAGTTCGTCGGCCAAAGCCGCGAGTGCACCGATCAGATCCTCCTCCGGCCGCGCGAGGATATGACCGACGGCATCGGGTGGCGACAGCAGGCTCGGCTTGTCGGGATAGGCGAAGAACGCCACCGGCATTTTGGACCCGACCAGAATGATGTGCTTGAGCCCCGCCAGGACCTTGACCGCCTGGTCGACGACGTAAGGCACCCGTTCGACGAAAACCCGCCCGCGCCCGCGCTGCGTGCGGGCATTGGAGCCCTGCGCAATCAACCTCGCTCCGGTTTTCGCCGCGATGCGGCCGGCGAGATCGAGCCCCTCCTGGCGCAAGGCGCGGCCCGTCACGAGCAAAAGGCACGGCTCGCCCGAGCGCAATGCCCGCGCAGCCTCGGCGACCGCCTCCGGCGATACCGGCGCCGGGAATGCGGCGGGCGGCACTTCGACCGGGCCCGAGCCCTCGTTCCACGCCGTGTCGGCCGGCAGGATCAACATGGCGATTTGCCCCGGCGGGGTGCGCGCCGCCGCGATCGCCGCAGCGCCGTCGGCTGCGACCGAACGCGCATCGGGCGAGGTCTTGACCCAGCGCGAGAACGGTCTTGCCGCGGTCTCGATGTCAGTGGTCAGCGGCGCATCGTAGCGGCGATGGTAGGTCGCGTGATCGCCGACGATGTTGACCATCGGGGTCATGGCCTTGTTGGCGTTGTGGATGTTGGCGAGCCCGTTGGCCATGCCGGGGCCGAGATGCAAGAGGGTCGCCGCCGGTTTGTCGGTCATCCGGGCGTAACCGTCGGCGGCGCCGGTGACGACGCCTTCAAAGAGACCCAAGACACAGTGCATCCCGTCGACCCGGTCGAGAGCTGCGACGAAATGCATCTCCGAGGTGCCCGGATTTGCGAAACAGACGTTCACACCGCCGCCGACCAAGGTGCGCACGAGACTCTCCGCGCCGTTCATGATTTCCTCCGAATAGGCGTCGCCCGCTGGCATCGAGCTTTAACATTCCGTCAGGCAAACCGGAAGGCATCGAGCGGGTCGAACCTGTCGAGGCCGGCGGGCGGCGGCGCACCGCGGATGAAAAATAATGCATGTTTCGGGTTGACGCATACCGAGAAACGGAGATAAAATACGCATTAAATTGCCTATGATCAGCTTCGACACGGAACCCCAACGCTATCGCCATTGGCGCCTCTCCTGCGCCGGAGCGGTCGCCACCCTGACCTTAGATGTCGCGGAAGAATCCGGATCTTCTCCCGGTTACCGGCTGAAGCTCAACTCTTACGACCTCGGGGTAGATATCGAGCTCTATGACGCGCTCAACCGCGTCCGCTTCGAGCATCCCGAGGTGCGGGTCGTGGTTCTGACGAGCGGCAAGGAGCGTGTGTTCTGCTCCGGCGCCAACATCTACATGCTGAGTCAGGCGAGCCATGCCGAAAAGGTTAATTTCTGCAAATTCACCAACGAGACCCGCAACGGCATCGAGGATTCGAGCGCGCATTCCGGACTCAAATTCGTCGCCGCCGTAAACGGTGCCTGTGCCGGCGGCGGCTATGAGCTGGCGCTCGCCTGTGACGAGATCATCATGGTCGACGACCGGTCGAGCACGGTCAGCCTGCCCGAAGTACCGCTTTTGGGAGTGCTGCCCGGCACCGGCGGCCTCACCCGGCTGGTCGACAAGCGCAAGGTGCGGCGCGATCTCGCCGACGTCTTTTGCACCACCGCCGAGGGGGTGCGCGCCGATCGCGCCCAGGCCTGGGGGCTGGTCGACCGCACCGCGCCACCAGCGCGCTTCTGGCAGCTTGTCGAGGAGCGAGCCCGCCTCTGGGTGGAAAAAAGCGATCGCCCGGCCGATGCCCTGGGTGTTGCCCTCGTCCCGCTTGATCGCGTGATCGGCGAGGGCGCCTATCGTTACCGCTGGGTCGAGGTCGACATCGAGCCGAACGAGCGCGTTGCGACCTTGAGCGTAATGGGTCCCCGGAGTGACGAGGTCCCCGGCGATCTCGAGCAGATCGTCAAGGCCGGCGCCAGCTGGTGGCCGCTGGCGATGGCGCGCGAGCTCGACGACGCACTGCTGATGCTGCGCGCCAACCATCGCGATGTCGGGACCCTGGTGCTGAAGACCCGCGGCGCGATCGAAGCCATGCTGGCCAGCGACCGGGCGATGATCGCCAACCAGGAACACTGGTTCGTCCGCGAGTCGATCGGGTTCCTGCGGCGCACATTACAGCGGCTCGATGTCTCCTCGCGCAGCCTCTTTGCGGTTATCGACCACGGTTCGTGCTTTGCCGGGAGCCTGTTGGAGCTGAGCCTCGCCGCTGATCGCGGCTTTATGCTGGCGGAGGGACCGCGGATCGCGCTGAGTGGGCTCAATTTCGCCGGTCTGGAAATGATAAATGGCCGCACGCGGCTGGCGACCCGGTTCAATGATGAACCCGGGGCCGCGGCACTCGAACGACTGGCTGCCGAACCGCTCGACGCCAAGGCAGCGCTTGAGCGTGGTCTGGTCACCTTCGCCCCCGACGAACTCGACTGGCAGGACGAAATCCGGCTCGCCATCGAAGAACGCGCGAGCTTGTCGCCCGACGCGCTGACCGGGATGGAAGCAAACCTGCGCTTCGCCGGCCCCGAGACTGTCGCGACCAAGGTATTCGGCCGGCTCACGGCTTGGCAGAACTGGATCTTTACGCGTCCGAACGCGACCGGCGAGGAGGGCGCGCTGAAGCGCTACGGCAGTGGTGCACGGGCGCGGTTCGACTGGGAGCGGACATAGGGGGGAGGGAATGGCAATCGACTATTACGAGCGGATCCCGAACAATGTCGGCCTCGCCGACAACAAGGCGCTGCAGCGTGCTCTCGAGCAGTGGCAGCCCCGGTTTCTCGACTGGTGGCGGGAAATGGGGCCCAGCTCGTTTCGCGGTGCCGATGTGTATCTGCGCACCGCCACGACCGCCGACGAGAACGGTTGGGCGAGCTATGGCCACATCGCCATGCCGGAATACCGTTGGGGGATCTTTCTCGCCGACCCGGTGTCCGATCGGCGCATCGGCTTTGGCGATGCGATCGGCGAGCCGGTATGGCAGCAAGTGCCGGGCGAGCATCGCTCGAACCTGCGCCGGCTCATCGTGACGCAAGGCGACACGGAGCCGGCCTCGGTCGAGCAGCAGCGCCGGCTCGGCAACACCTGTCCCTCGCTCTACGATTTACGCAATCTCTTCCAGGTCAATGTGGAAGAGGGCCGGCATCTCTGGGCGATGGTTTACCTGCTGCACGCCTATTTTGGCCGGGATGGTCGCGAAGAAGCCGAAGAGCTGCTGACGCGCCATTCCGGAGACGACGACAAGCCGCGAATTCTCGGGACCTTCAACGAGCCGATCTCGGATTGGCTCAGCTTCTTCATGTTCACCTACTTCACCGACCGCGACGGCCGGTTTCAGCTGAAGAGTCTGGCCGAGAGCGCGTTCGACCCGCTGTCGCGCAGCTGCCGCTTCATGCTGGCCGAAGAAGCCTTTCACATGTTCGTTGGCACAAGCGGGATTACCCGGATCATCAGGCGCACGCTTCAGGTGATGAAGGAGCTTGCAACGGATGATCCTGCGGCTGTGCGCAACGCCGGCGCGATCGATCTGCCGACCTTGCAGCGCTACATAAATTTCTGGTTCAGCTCGTCGGTCGATCTGTTCGGTGCCGAAATCTCCTCGAATGCGGCGAGCTATTTTGCGACGGGGATCAAAGGGCGGCCGGACGAGGCGCGCTTCCCCGATCACCTCGGCGCGGGCCGCCTGCAGATCGATTTGCCCGACGGAAAGGGTGGAGTAATCCCCGAAGCGGTGCCGATGCGCAGCGCGATGAACGAGGTGTCGCGCGCAGCCTACGTCAAAGATTGCGAAATCGGCGTCCAACGCTGGAACCGGCTGATCCAGGAAGCCGGCCACGATTTCCGGCTGGCTCTGCCGAGCCTGCGCTTTCGGCGATCGGTCGGCGCCTGGGCTCGCATCCATACCGATCCCCAGGGCGGACCGATTACAGCCGACGAATGGAGCGCGCGGCAACATGATTGGCTGCCCTCCGAGACGGATCGGTCCTTTGTCGCGAGCCTGATGCAACGTGTGACCGAACCGGGCAAATTCGCCGGCTGGATCGCGCCGCCCGACGGCGGCGTCAACAACCTGGGGCTCGCTTACGAGTACGTCCGCATGAGCTGAGAGGGCCGCGTCTCTCACAGGATCGACAAGTCGTAGCGATACTGTCACGAAACTCAATTAGTGGTACAATGATCGAAGTCCCGGTGGGGCGTCCTAATGGAGGTGCTGATGGGAAAGCGCTCGTCGCATGCCGCTTTGGCAATCCGTCTCGCCGAAATTGGGCACGCCGGGACCGTGGCGGGCGATCAGGGGTCGGCAGAATCGGAGCGCGAACAGAGCTACCGCCGCCGCGTCCGCCCGCAAAGCGATGGTCAGCAGCGCCTGATGGCGGCGATCGAGCGTCATAACCTGACGATTGCGTTGGGCCCGGCGGGTACCGGAAAGACATATCTTGCGGTCAGCGCCGCTGTGGCGGCGCTTGAGGCGGGAGAGGTCGGGCGCATCGTGCTGACGCGTCCGGCGGTCGAGGCCGGAGAGAGCCTCGGCTACCTGCCCGGCGACATCAACGACAAGCTCGCGCCCTATCTGCGCCCGCTCAACGATGCGCTGAACGAACGGCTCGGCGGCAAGCGCGTCAAGCAGCTGATGACCGAAGGGGCTATAGAGATCGCCCCGATCGCCTATATGCGCGGGCGCACATTGAACAATGCCTTTATCGTGATCGACGAGGCCCAGAACTGCACTTATGGCCAGATCAAGATGTTGCTGACACGGCTGGGCTGGCATTCGACGATGGTGGTGACCGGCGATCCCGACCAGAGCGACCTGCTCGATGGCCTGTCCGGCCTGGCCGACATCGCCCGGCGGCTCGAGCCGATCGCCGACATCGCGGTGATCCGGCTCGGCGATCGCGACATTGTCCGCCATCCGCTGGTCGCCGACATGCTGACGGTGCTTTGAGCGGGTGCACCAGCCCACAAACGAGAGTTGACGCCGGACGCGGCCGGGTCGCTTACTGCCGTCAGGTTCGGTGATTAGGCGGAGGAGCCCACCACATGACGTCTCAGCCATTCCACGGGGTGCTCGTCCCCGTTTTGACGCCCTTCACACCGCAGGGCGAGCCGGATGCTGGGCGCTTCATCGCGTTCTGCCGCTGGCTGTTCGACCAACGCGCCGGGGGGCTCTCGGTGTTCGGCACGACGAGCGAGGCGAACTCGATGTCGGGCGCCGAGCGCATGACATTGCTCGACGCGCTGATCGAGGCGGGAATTCCACCCGACAAGCTGATGCCCGGAACCGGCGCGTGCTCGACGAGCGAGGCGGCGAGCCTCGTTCGCCACGCCGTCGGCCACGGCTGCGGCGGCGTCTTGATGCTGCCACCCTTCTACTACAAGGGGGTCAGCGACGACGGCATCTTCGCATTTGTTTCCACCGTGATCGACAAGGTCGCCTCCCCCGCCCTCCGAGTCTATCTCTACCATATCCCGCCGGTGGCTCAGGTCGGCTATTCGCTCGACCTAGTCGGCCGGCTGATCGCGGCCTATCCGAGCACGGTCGTCGGGCTGAAGGACAGCTCCGGTGATTGGAGCAACACGGCGGCGCTGCTCGACCGCTTCCCGGGCTTCGCGGTGTTCCCGGGCTCCGAGGTGTTTCTGCTCGACGCATTGCGCAAAGGCGGCGCCGGCTGCATCACCGCCTCGGGCAATGTCAATGTCCCCGGAATCCGGAAAGTGTATGAGAACTGGCGCGGGCCGCAGGCCGATGCGTTGCAAGCGGAGGTCACGACGTTGCGCGACGCGCTGCAGGCCTATCCAATGGTGCCGGCGCTGAAACGCATTGTCGCGCATTTCCACGGCGACCCGGATTGGGCTGCAGTGCGTCCGCCGCTCGTACCACTCGACCAGGCGCAATCCTCGGCACTGATCGCCGATCTCGCGAAGCTCGGCTTTACGCTCGGGGAACGGTCGCGCTCGATGGCGGCATAGACATGAGTGCGACCGAACGCCAGGCCTTTTACGAGCGGATTGCTCCGGCCAACCTGGCGCCGCTCTGGGAGCAGCTGCATTCGCTCGTCACGCCCGAGCCGACCACATCCTGCGTGCCGGCGCTGTGGCGGTACGAGGAGATCCGTCCTCATCTGATGCAGGCCGGCGGACTGATCACGGCGCAGGAGGCGCAGCGCCGCGTTTTGATCCTGGAAAATCCGGGATTGAAGGGGCAGGCCACGATCACCGGATCGCTATTCGGTGGCCTCCAGCTGATCCTGCCCGGCGAAGTTGCGCCGGCCCATCGTCATACCCAGTCGGCGTTGCGCTTTATCATCGAGGGGCACGGCGCCTACACCGCAGTTGATGGCGAGCGTACCGCGATGCAGCCCGGCGATTTTGTCATTACGCCGTCCTGGACGTGGCACGATCACGGCAACGAGACCGAGGAGCCGATGGTTTGGCTCGACGGGCTCGACATTCAGATCGTCAAATTGCTGAGCGCAAGCTTTGCGGAACAGGCACCTGCCGAAGTGCAGGCGGTAACGCGGCCGGAGGGCGACAGTGCCGCGCGGTTCGGCAACAACTTGGTGCCGGTCGATTGGCGGCCCGAAGTCAAGACATCGCCGGTGTTCAACTACCCCTATGCGCGCACCCGCGAGGCGCTGGAAACCATGAGCCGGAACGGCGATCCTGACCCCTATCACGGCTACAAGATGCGCTACGTCAATCCGGCGAGCGGTGATTATGCGATGCCGACGATCGGCACCTTCATCCAGCTGCTGCCGAAGGGTTTTTCGACCGGCCCCTACCGCTCGACTGACGGGACGGTGTATGTCGCCGTCGAGGGCGCCGGCGAGAGCCGGGTCGGCGACCAGGTCTTCCCCTGGCAGCCGCGCGACATTTTCGTCGCGCCGAGCTGGCTCCCGGTGAGCCACCACGCAGAAGAAGAGGCCGTGCTGTTCAGCTACTCCGATCGGCCGGTGCAGGAGAAGCTCGGCTTGTGGCGCGAGCAGCGCGGCAATGCCTGACTAAACGCCGGAGCGTCGCCCCTAACCCCGACCCTCTCTCCGCAAGCGGGGCCAGGGAGAAGAGCCCGCAGAGCTGGGTGGGTGAGGGTATAAGAGGAAGACCGTAGATGACGGAGGCAACCGAGCGCGACGATTTGGGCCTTGCCGGCAAGGTGGCGATCGTCACCGGTAGCGGGGCAGCGGATGACGGCATCGGCAATGGCCGTGCTGCAGCGATCCTGCTTGCCCGCGCCGGCGCCAAGGTTCTCGTTGTCGATCTCGATCGCGATCGGGCCGCGCGCACCGTCGCGATGATCGAGGCGGAGGGCGGCACGGCCGCGCCTTTCGTTGCGGATGTGACTGACGAGGGACAAGCGAGCGCCATGGTCGCCGAGGCGCTCGCTCAGTTCGGCAGGCTCGACTGCCTCGACAACAATGTCGGGATCGGCGGGCGCGGCAGCGTCGTCGAGATGTCCCCGCAGGATTGGCGCCGGGTCATGCAAGTCAATGTCGACAGCATGTTCATGGCCTCGCGCCATGCCATTCCGGCCATGAAGGAGACGGCGGGCGGCGGTGCCATTGTCAACGTCTCGTCGATCTCGGCCCTGCGGCCGCGCGGCCTTACCGCCTATTCGACGTCCAAGGGC
>Ga0209648_10004380_pt1 | contig 11999 bp, 10 predicted proteins | sample GraSoi2013_115cm_FD_185830 | JGI IMG/M metagenome (GOLD analysis project Ga0209648, IMG submission 185830) | Grasslands soil microbial communities from the Angelo Coastal Reserve, California, USA - Sample 9_17_2013_115cm (SPAdes) (version 2) | ecosystem: Environmental > Terrestrial > Soil >...
TTGCGCCTCAAGCGTTCCACATCTGGGCCGCAGCCGAATTATAGCGCGCACCAGCAAAGAAGTAGAGCAGTCAGTCCATTTGGCGGGCCGCCGCATCTGCCGCGCGAATATCTTCGCGTCGTGAAATAATGGACTGGCAAGGACAGCGATGGAGCTACTAGGCCAATCCAAAGACGAGCTGCGCGATTTCTGCGTCTCCCTCGGCGAACCCGCATACCGTGGCGCCCAGCTCTACCACGCGCTCTACGCCGAGCGAAAATTCTCCGTGCGCGAAATCAGCAATCTCCCAGCCGCCCTGCGCGAACACCTCGCGGCCGAAGCCACAATTACCTTGCCGACCGTACGCCAAACCTACGCCTCGCAAGACGGCTCCATCCGCTATTTAATTGGCTTACCGGATTCCGGCGCTGACGCGAAACGAAAATCAGGACCAGCCTCCGTCGAAGCTGTCTTCATGCCCAGCACCGGCCGTCAAACAATTTGCATCTCCACGCAAGCGGGTTGCGCCGTCGACTGCCAATTCTGCCTGACCGCTCAGCTTGGCCTGATCCGCAATCTCACACCCGCCGAGATTCTCGCGCAAATGCTAATCCCGCTCGAGCAGCATAAATCCCAACTCGCGCCGCAAACGAATCTCGTCCTCATGGGCCAGGGCGAGCCGCTCCTCAACTTCGACGCCGTAATGGCCGCGCTCCGCATCATCTTGGATCCCGAAGCCATCGCGCTCTCCCCCAAGCACGTCACGCTCTCCACAAGCGGCATCGTCCCCGGCATCGAACGCCTCGCCCAGGAAAAAATCCGCCCCAAGCTTGCCATCTCTCTCAACGCTTCGAACGACGAGCAGCGCAACGCCATCATGCCCATCAATCGCAAATATCCGCTCGCCGCTCTTCTCGAAGCCTGCCAAAAGTATCCGCTTCGTCCCTGGGAGCATTTGACCTTCGAATACGTAATGCTCGGCGGCGTCAACGATGCACCCGAAGACGCTCGTCGCGTCGTGCGCCTCCTCGCCAATCTAAAGTCTGTGAAGGTAAACCTGATCCCCTGGAATCCCGGCGAGCTCCCCTACCACGAATCCTCCGCCGAGAGCATTGAAGAGTTTCGCAAAATATTGGTCGACCGCGGCATCCCCGCCTTCGTTCGCTATTCCCGCGGCCGCGACGTAATGGCCGCCTGTGGCCAGCTCGCGCTCCTCAATATCGCACCCGCGAACGCAAATCTTGCCGCCACGCAACCCTGAAATCGTCTACCGATCTGCCGCTTTCTTCTCGCCTTCGCGGATCCCAATCACCGCCATCATTCGCCCGCTCTGCGCACCCTCTTTGCGGTAGCTGAACAAAAGCTCTCTCTCGCACGCCGTGCACAAGTCACTCACAAAAATATTCGCCGCAGCAACGCCCGCGGCCTCCAGTTGCGACCGGTTCGCCTTCCGCAAATCCAACAGCACTTTCTTCGGCGGCGGCTGATGTCCCGGCGGCATCATGTTCAGCCACTGCAGCGGATTCGGCTCGTCGCCTGTGCGCAGCTCATCGAAAAATTCCGCGGCATTCGCAAATTGCCCGCTGAACGCGGCCGCCACCTCTGTGCCAACCTCATAGCAGCATCCGCCGATCGCCGGCCCAATCGCCGCCAGCAAATCCGCGGCTCGCGAACCGAACTGCATCTGCATCCGCCCAATCGCCTTCTCGACGATGCGCGCCAGCGTCCCGCGCCATCCCGCGTGCACCGCCGCCACCGCGCGGTTCTTCGGGTCCACCAGCAAAATCGGCACGCAGTCCGCGGTCTGCACCGCCAGCAACAGCCCCGCGCTTTTCGTGACTGCCGCGTCACCCCGCGAAGGCTCCGTCGGCGCCTTCTCGAAATGCAAAATCGCGTCCGAATGAAATTGCAGCAGCGAAACCAGCTTTAAATCCCTCGCGCCAACCGCCGCCTGCAATCGCGCGCGATTTTCCTTCACATTTTCCCGCGCATCCCATTCCGTAAATCCCAGGTTCAAGACGCGCTTGCCATCCAGCGTACTCACGCCGCCAACGCGCGTGCTGAACCCATGCACCAGCCACGGCAGCTTGCCCATCTCCGGCACCTGCAAGATGCGCAGTCCGCGCTGAACCCGCTCTTTCCATCGCGATGCGCCCGCCCGGGGCGACCCTCGCTTCTTACGCTTTTTGCCTTTTGCTTTGGATCCCTTGGTCGTCGCCATGCGGGTATAAGTATAATCGCAGTTCGCGAGCGCTTGCCGCTTGAGATTCGGAGGCATTTTGATCGTCGGATTGGGTGTCGATATTGCCGAAGTCCCGCGCATCAAGGCCGCCATCGAACGTCACGGCGAGCCATTCCTCCGCCGCATCTTCACGCCCAGCGAAGTCGAATATTGCGAGCGCTTCAAGAATAAATTCGAACGTTACGCCGGCCGCTTCGCCGCCAAAGAAGCCGCCATGAAAGCGCTCGGCACCGGATGGCGCCGCGGCATCCGCTGGGTCGATCTCGAAGTAGTCCGCGAACCCAGCGGCCGCCCCACCCTCGCCCTCGCCGGCGAAGCCGCAAAAATCGCCGCCCAGCTCGGCGTGAAGCGCATCTCCCTCAGCATCACGCACACCGAAGCGCAAGCCTTAGCTCAAGTAATTTTTGAGAATTAGCCGTTCTGGTGGTGGTGTCATCCTGAGGGCCGGCGCCTTTTGCCGGACCGAAGGATCTCAACTGCAGCAACTCGGAAGCGGCGACAACGTCGGCTCCCCGATCAATTTTTCACCACTATCCGCAGCGGTCACATCCAACCACTCATTCGCCGCGAATTTCCCCCGCACCGCAATCCGCAAATAATTGCTCGACAGCGCCGGAGTTTCCGCGCACTCCCTCTCGTCGCGCAGTGTCAACACACGCAGCCCCCGCCCAACCTGCGACCGTCGAAACTCCTCCATCTTCTTTTCGCCAAGCGCCCGCAATTCCCGAGCGCGACTCTTCACCACCGGCGCCGGCACTTGGTTCGCAAGCTCCGCCGCCCGCGTCCCCGGCCTCTGCGAAAACGAAAAAACGTGCAAATAGCTGAACGGCAGCCGTTCAATGAAAGCCACCGTCTCCGCATGCTCCGCGTCCGTCTCTCCCGGAAACCCCGCGATCACATCCGCGCCAATCCCCGCCTCCGGCAATCGCTCCCGAATCAACTCCACGCGCCGCGCATAATGCTCCGCCCGATACCATCGGTGCATGGCGGCCAGCACGCGGTCGCATCCAGACTGCAGCGGCATGTGAAAATGCTGCGCCATCCGCTCGTTCGAAGCGAACAGCGCAATCAGCTCCTCCGTCACATCCATCGGCTCAATCGAGCTGATGCGCAACCTCTCCACGCCCGTCTCGTCCAAAATCCTTTGCAAAAGCTCGATCAACTCCACGCGCGGCGACAAATCCCGCCCATACGTCCCCAAGTTGATCCCGCTCAAAACAATTTCCCGGTAACCCGCCTCGCTCAGCCGCGCAATCTCCTCGATCACTTGCCCCGGCTCCAGGCTTCGGCTTCTCCCGCGCACAAATGGAATCACGCAATACGCGCACCGGCTGTTGCATCCGTCCTGTATCTTCACCACCGGCCGCGTGTGATTCCCTTCGCCGCCAACCACCGGAGCCGCCAGCAACGCCCGCTGCTCGAAAATATTCCCCGTCAAAATCTTCGCCGGCCCATGCAGCAACGAAAGTTTCTCTTCGCCAAGCGCGCTCGCCGGCACAAAGCCGCGCGGCGATTCCCCCGACGTCCCGCCCGCCATCGCACCCAGCAGCCACGGAATCTCCGGCTTGTGCGAATTTCCCACCACCCACGAAACTCCCGGCAGCCCCGCCAGTTCCTCCGGCGCCCTCTGCGCATAGCATCCCGTCGCAATCACGCGCGCCGCTGGATTCCGCGCATGCAGCTTCCGAATCGCTTCCCGCGCTTGCGCATCCGCCGCCGCCGTCACCGTGCAGGTATTCACAATCACCACGTCCGCGCACGTCGATTCGCTCGCCGTCGCAAATCCCCGTTCGCGCAGCTGCCGCTCGATTGCCGCGGCATCCGCCTGCGTGGCCCTGCACCCAAACTGCTCGATGTAAAACGTCGTCATCGTCTGACTATCATAGCCCGCTTTACTCTCGTTTAGCCCGCCGCTACAATCCCTTCTCCACATGTCAACTCGCCGAAATCCTTCTGGTCTCCACGACCCTACACTCTCCGTGGTCATTCCCGTCTACAACGAAAAACCCACGATCAACGAAATCCTCCGCCGCGTGATCGAGACCCCCGTGCGCAAGGAAATCCTCATCATCGATGACTGCTCCACCGACGGCACCCGCCAAATCCTCGAAAATCTCGCCGCCCTCCAAGACCGCGGAGAAAAGGCCGCCCCCGCCAATGACGGCGACGATCCCATCGAACTCCGCGACCTCCGCTTTTTCTTTCAGCAGCAAAATCAAGGCAAAGGCGCCGCCCTCCGCCGCGGTTTCGCCGAAGCCACTGGCGAAATCATCCTCGTTCAGGATGCCGATCTCGAATATGACCCGCGCGACTATTCCAAGCTGCTCGAGCCCATTCTCGACGGCCGCGCCGATGTCGTCTACGGCTCCCGCTTCCTCGGCGGCCCGCAGCGCGTCCACTATTTCTGGCACTACGTGGCCAATAAATTTCTGACGCTGCTCTCCGACATCTTCACCAATCTGAAACTCACCGACATGGAGACGTGCTACAAGGTTTTTCGCAAGGAAGTCTTGCAAGGCATTCAGATTCGTTCCGACCGCTTTGGCTTCGAGCCGGAAATCACCGCCAAAATCGCCAAGCACAGCTGGCGCATCTATGAAGTCCCCATCACCTACGCCGGCCGCACGTATGAAGAAGGAAAGAAGATCACCTGGAAAGACGGCGTGCAAGCCCTCTGGTGTATCGTCCGCTTCAAATTTTCCGATTAGCTTCGACGATTGGGCTGTGGTGTGGCGTTAAATGCGGCGTGCAAGTAGCGTTAAATGCCGCCTGTGTAGCGCTAGATGCAGGGTGTCATCCCGAGCGAAGCCGAGGGACCTGCTTTTTTCTTCCGTCTTCTCTGTGCCTCTGTGTCAAAAAATCCTAAGGCACCGTCGCCATGCGCCGCTGAAACGTAAGCAAAATCAAATCCGCCCGGCGCCGCACGCCAAACTTGCTCAGCAAGTTCGACACGTGAAACTTTACCGTGCGCTCCGCAATATTCAGCTTGCTGGCAATCTCTTTGTTCGACAAATTCTCCAGCAGCGAATCCAGCACTTCTTGCTCGCGCCGGCTCAGGTTTGTCACCGAGTCCGTCTTCAGCCGCCGCCCTTGCCCCGTCAGGATCGAGTCCACGAAGCCGGACAGCACCGACCGCGGCACCCAAAATCCTCCCGCGGCCACCAGCGGCAGCGCGCGCACTAGTTGGTCCCGCGCCTCGACGTAAGTCAGCAACCCCTTCACGCCCAGCCGTAGCAGCGAAAAACTATTCGCGTCATTGTGCTGCTCGCCCACCACCATCAGCCGCGATTCCGGCGAGCGCTCCAGCAGGTTCGTCAGCAGCGCCCCTGTGGCGGGCTTCGCCGCATGAGCGTCCACCACGTACACGTTGGCCTTCGGCGGGTCCAGCGCCCGCAGGTCCGGCGCCAGCGTCGATTCCAGTTGCTTCAAGATCACTTTGAATTGAGACTTGGCCAACAGCCGTTCGAATTCACCGAGCACCAGTGGATGCGGCGAAAGTATGCAAACCGTTAGTTTTGAGTTAGAGCGCTTTGTAGCCACGGTTTGTCCAGCGTAGGGGAAAACTGTCCTAACGGGCAAGTCCCACAAAAGCGTATGTTCTCGAACTGTTACTGACGTCTACGCCGCTTTTAGCCGTATGGAGTGCGGCGGTCTTGCCGCCGCTTTCACAGTGCAGCCCGCGCCACGTCCGCGGGCTGTCCCACACAAATTTGGACCCCTCCGCTAGCGGATCGCCTAGAATCTGGTCGCAAACCATGCAGTTTTTGTATCCGCCCTCAAATCCAGAGCATCTAGGGTTTTATTATGGAATTTAGACAGCTCGGCCGTTCTGGTTTAAAGGTTCCGGTTCTCAGCTTCGGCACCGGCACGTTCGGAGGAAGAGGCGAGTTTTTCGCCGCCTGGGGCAACAGTGACGTCGCCGAAGCCACCCGTCTGGTCGATATTTGTCTCGAAGCGGGAGTCAACTTCTTCGACACAGCGGACGTTTATTCGCAGGGCGCTTCCGAAGAGATTCTAGGCAAAGCGATCGCCGGCCGTCGCAACTCCGTTCTTATCTCTACCAAAGCGACGTTCCCTATGGGCCAGGGACCGAATGATCAGGGCTCCTCACGCTATCATCTGATCCAAGCTTGCGAGGCCAGTCTTCGCAGACTTGGAACCGATTACATCGACATCTACCACCTCCACGGATTCGATCAGCTCACGCCCATCGAGGAAACTCTTCACACTCTCGATACATTGGTTCAGACCGGGAAAGTGCGTTACATCGCTTGCTCGAACTTCTCCGGCTGGCATCTGATGAAGTCGCTCGCCATCTCGGAGAAATATGGCTGGTCCAGTTATGTCGCCCACCAGGCTTACTACTCCTTGATCGGACGGGAATTTGAATGGGAACTGATGCCGTTGGGCATTGACCAGGGGATTGGAACCATCGTCTGGAGTCCCTTGGGTTGGGGTCGGCTGACCGGTAAAATACGCCGCAATCAACCTCTCCCCAAGGTCAGCAGGCTTCACGCAACCGCCGAAAAGGGTCCGCCCGTTGAGGATGAATACCTCTACAGAGTTGTCGATGCCCTCGAGGAAGTTGCTGGCGATACCGGAAAAACGATCCCGCAAGTAGCCTTGAATTGGCTTTTGCAGCGTCCTACCGTCGCCAACATAGTTATTGGCGCTCGCAATGAAGAACAGTTGCGGCAAAATCTTGGCGCTGTCGGGTGGAACCTGACGGACGAACAGGTCCAACAATTAAACCACGCGAGCGAGCAAGTCCCCATCTACCCCTATTGGCACCAGCGCCAATTTGCAGAGCGCAACCCCCTGGCCGCATTGGACTAGAGGCCGGACGCACCACCGACCCACCTTCCGCCACCCCTCATTCCCGTGGAGCGCCGGCCATATGGAGTGCGGCGGTCTTGCCGCCGCTTTTACGTCGTAGCCCGCACTACATAAGTTCTACACCAGTCTAGGTGTCGTCCGCCTCTCGACCCCACCCGACCCGATAACGGTCAAACCCCGTAAATCGCCATTCAACCCCAAAAAACACCCGTTCAATGCAACCCGCTTCGTCCCCTGTGGAAAACCCGTTAAAATAGACCTAGTCGCTACAAGCTTTCGCCGGGAAGACCGCCACCCGGAAGCGTCTGTCATCCTGAGCGTCGCCGCCTTTTAGCGAGGCGAAGGACCTCAACCGAAGTAGTGTTTGCAACACGCGCTGTGTGAGCACCTGTAGCGGCCGCGGACCGTCGCGGGCGCCTTTGACTTTCGCGGCAATCGGTAACGAGAAACGGCTCTTTTCACCTATGCGTGATCTGAAAGAATCCGCTCGAGCACTTCGCGACCTCTTGTCGCAGCGCATCCTCCTGCTGGACGGCGCCATGGGCACCATGCTGCAGCAGGTCCACCTGACCGCCGAGGATTTCGGCGGCGCCGCGCTGGAAGGCTGCAACGAAAATCTCGTCCGCACCCGGCCAGACGTTGTCCTGGACATCCACCGCAAATACTTCGACGCCGGCGCCGACATCGTCGAAACCAACAGCTTCGGCAGCGCCCCCATTGTGCTCGCCGAGTATGGCCTCGCCGCAGACGCGCCCTTGCTTAGCCGCCGCTCCGCTGAACTCGCGCGCCAAGCCGCCGATGAATTCACCACCTCCGCCAAGCCTCGCTTCGTCGCCGGCTCCATCGGCCCCACCACCAAGGCCATCACCGTCACCGGCGGCGTCACCTTTGAGGAGCTTCGCGAAGCCTACTACATCCAAGCCAAAGGTCTGCTCGAAGGCGGCTCCGACCTCCTCCTTATCGAAACGAGCCAGGACACGCGCAACATCAAGGCGGCATTGCTCGCCATTCAAAGCCTTTCCCACGAGATCGGCCAGCAAGTCCCATTCATCATCTCCGTCACGATTGAGCCCATGGGCTCCATGCTCGCCGGACAAACCATCGAAGCCATGTGGGCTTCGCTGCGCTTCGCCAAGCCGCTCGCTTTCGGCATGAACTGCGCCACCGGCCCCGAATTCATGACCGACCACATTCGCACGCTGAGCCAACTCACCGGCGAATTCGTCTCCTGCTATCCCAACGCCGGCCTGCCCGACGAGGAAGGCAAATATCTCGAGACGCCGACCTCGCTCGCCGCCCAGCTCGAAAAGTTTGTCGACCACGGCTGGCTCAATATCGTCGGCGGCTGCTGTGGCACCACCGAGCAGCACATCCGCGCCCTCGCGCAAATGGCCGAAGGCAAAAAGCCGCGTCAACGCCCCGCCGAGCAGCATCGCGCCATTTACTCCGGCATCGAGACGATCGAAGCCGAGGACAGCACGCGCCCCCTGCTAGTGGGCGAACGCACCAATGTGATCGGCTCTCGCCTCTTCAAAAATCTCGTCGCCGAAGAAAAGTGGGAAGAAGCCAGTGAAATTGCCCGCCGCCAGGTTCGCGGCGGCGCGCATATTGTCGACGTCTGCCTGCAAAGCACAGAGCGTGACGAGAAAAAAGACATCCCGCCGTTCTACGAAAAGCTAATCCGCAAAATAAAAGCTCCGGTGATGATCGACACCACCGACCCCACCGCCGTCGAGCAAGCTCTCACCTACTGCCAGGGCAAAGCCATCATCAACTCCATCAATCTGGAAGACGGCGAGGAAAAATTCGAGAAAGTCGTCCCCATCGCCCACGATTTCGGCGCCGCCGTCGTAGTCGGCTGCATCGACGAAGACAAGCTCCAGGCCCAAGCTTTCACTCGCGAACGAAAACTAGCCGTCGCGCAGCGCAGCTACAAACTCCTCACCGAAAAATACGGCCTCGCGCCCGAAGACATCATCTTCGATCCCCTCGTCTTTCCATGCGCCACTGGCGACGAAAACTACATCGGCGGCGCCGTCGAAACCGTGGAAGGAATCCGCCTCATCAAGCGCGCCCTCCCCGATGCGCGCACCATCCTCGGCATTTCCAACGTCTCCTTCGGCCTGCCTCCAGGCGCGCGCGAAGTCATAAATTCCGTCTTCCTCTATTACTGCACCAAGGCTGGCCTCGACCTCGCCATCGTCAACACCGAAAAACTCGAGCGCTTCGCGAGCATCCCCGAGCACGAGCGCCGCCTCGCGGAAAATCTTCTCTTCTCCCATCCGCCAGCGGAAATCCCCGCCGACCATCCGCGCGCCGCGCTCCTCCGCAATGTTCCCGCCGACTGGCGCGAGCAAACCAAAGAACAGCGCGCCGCCGTAAATCAATTCCACATCGCCGCCATCACCGAGCATTTCCGCACCGCCAAGAAAAAAGAAAAAGCGCGCGCCGCCGACCTCCCACTCGATCAGCGCCTCTCCAGCTACATTATCGAAGGCACCCGCGACGGCCTCATCGACGATCTCGAGCGCAAGCGCGCCGAAGGCGTTCCCCCGCTCGACATCGTCAACGGCCCGCTCATGGCCGGCATGGCTGAAGTCGGCCGCCTCTTCAACGCCAACGAACTAATCGTCGCGGAAGTGTTGCAATCCGCCGAAGCCATGAAAGCCGCCGTCAGCCACCTCGAGCAGTTCATGGAAAAGGCGGACACCGCCAAACGCGGCCGCGTCGTCCTCGCCACCGTAAAAGGCGACGTCCACGACATCGGCAAAAATCTCGTCGAAATTATTTTGAAAAATAACGGCTACGACGTCGTGAACCTGGGCATCAAGGTTCCTCCCGAAGATTTAATCAAGGCCTATCAGCAGCACAAGCCCGACGCCATCGGCCTCTCCGGCCTGCTCGTGAAAAGCGCGCAGCAAATGGTCATCACCGCCAACGATCTGCGCGACGCCGGAATCGAAATCCCTCTTCTCGTCGGTGGCGCCGCGCTCTCCGCGAAATTCACCGAAACCAAAATCGCGCCCAGCTACGGCAAAGCCGTCTGCTACGCCAAAGACGCCATGACCGGTCTCCGCCTCATGAACGAGCTGATGGACCCCGCCACCCGCGCAACCGTGGTCAGCGCCCACACCGCGTCCGGCAACGGCGCCGGCGTCACCACCACCGTAAAAGTAAAAGAAATTTCGCCGCTACCCCCGCGCTCGCCCAAAGTTCGCCCCGATCTCCCCATTCCGCCGGTGCACTATCTCGATCGCAAAATCCGCCTCGTCCCCGACCTCCGCGAAATCTGGAGCTACATCAATCCGTTCATGCTTTACGGCCGCCATCTCGGCTTCCGCGGCGATTTCGAAAAGCGCTTCGCCGAGCGCGATCCCAAAGCCGTCGAGCTATTCGAATCGATGGAAGAAGTGCGCAACGAAGCCGCTGAATTCATGAAGGTTCGCGCCACCTGGCAATTTTTCGAAGCCGAATCCGAAGGCAACGCGCTGCATCTCTTCGCGCCAGGCGCCGCCGCACCGCTGCACACATTTAATTTCAAGCGCCAGCGCGCCGGCGATTTTCTCTGCCTCAGCGATTACGTCCTCGCGCCGCAAAACGGCCAGCGCGATCACGTCGCCCTTTTCGTCGTCACCGCCGGCGAAGGCGTCCGCGAGCGCGGCGAAAAAGCCAAGAACGATGGCTACTACTTCAAATCCCACGGCCTCCAGGCCCTCGCCATCGAATCCGCCGAAGCCTGCGCCGAATGGCTGCACCGGCGCATCCGCGAAGATTGGGGCTACCCCGACCCGCCCGACCTGACCATGGCGCAGCGTTTCACTTCGCGCTATCGCGGCAAGCGCTACAGTTTCGGCTATCCCGCCTGCCCCGATCTCGAAGACCAATCCGGCCTCTGGAAGCTGCTCCAGCCCGAAGAAATCGGCGTGCAGCTAACCGAAGGCATGATGATGGACCCCGAAGCCAGCGTCAGCGCGCTCGTCTTCCACCACCCAGACTGCACCTACTTCAGCGTAGGCGACACCTCCGACGCAGTCTGAATGGTCGTTAGTCCCTTGTAGCCGCGCAGGATGCTGCGCGAGTAACGTCCCAGGTGCTGGCTTCCGATCCGGTGCATTCTGGTGCAAACTGGTGTAGAATGCCTCGTAATGGCCAATGTCGACAAATCCGTCCGCCAAAGCGTTTCGCTGCCGACTCGAGTCGCGCGTAGAGTCAAAGCCCTCGCCAAAACCGAGAAGACCAGCGCGAATCGAGTCCTCGTCGAACTGATCGAGGCCGGCCTTGCCTCCAAAGAGGCGGAAAAAGAGCGGTTTTTTGCGCTAGCCAGCCGCCTGACTGAATCCCCCGACCCCGCGGAGCGCGAAAAACTCAAAAAAGAACTGGCCCGCATGACTTTCGGCGCATGAAGCATGCCGAAAATTCAATGGATTAATCTTCCACCAGCCTTGCGCCAACATCTATTTGATCGGCTTGAAGAGCGCAAGATAACGGTGGAAGACCTCTATGAACTAAAGCTCTGGCGCGACTCCGACCCGGAAGCGCCCGACGGCTTGTGGTACAAGGATTTTGGCTCATTCAAAATTTGCGGCGAAGGCAAATTCCCCAAAACATTTCTCCTCAAGGGTCAAGCAGCCAAAGGCAAACCTCTATAGTTCTGTGCGGTCTCTGTGCCCTCTGTGGTGAAATCCCCGCCTTGATTCGTTTGCGCCGCGCTCTAAACCAAATCGTCAACCTTCAGTCCCGCCGCCGGCCCCTTCCACGACGCATCAAACTGCTTCCGCACAAACGTCGCGTCATACGTCCGCCCCTGCGACTTCAGCGCCTGCTCCAGCCCAAACAGCGATCGCGGATTCCGCGGGTTGCGCTCCAGGTCATCGCGAAACACCTGCTCCGCGCCGGCCTGATCCCCGTTCATCAGCAGCGCCGCGCCCAGCGATTCGCGCAC
>Ga0209648_10004381_pt1 | contig 11996 bp, 9 predicted proteins | sample GraSoi2013_115cm_FD_185830 | JGI IMG/M metagenome (GOLD analysis project Ga0209648, IMG submission 185830) | Grasslands soil microbial communities from the Angelo Coastal Reserve, California, USA - Sample 9_17_2013_115cm (SPAdes) (version 2) | ecosystem: Environmental > Terrestrial > Soil >...
AGGCAAGGATGTGGGCGTTGATCTCGTCAGTGTATTCGGAGGCGATCTTCATCGGCGCCCGTGATCATAGCATACTATCGGGCGTGAGCGAGTAGCTCGAAAAAGCAACTATCGCCGAAGGCCAGGGTAAGGTGCACGCGAAAACCTCACGAAGTTCTTGTTGACTCTCATTGCCGATTCGCCTTCGGTCGCCGGTGGTCTTTATCAGCCATTCCAGTAAGGATAACTCGATTGCAGATGCGATTTGCAACCAGCTCGAGTCCGCTGGGATCCCCTGTTGGATCGCTCCGCGCGACATCGAAGTAGGATCCGACTGGACCAGAGGCGTCATGCGGGGCATTGCCACCTGTCGCGTCTTCGTCTTGGTGTTTACGGATCACGCAAACGATTCGGAGCATGTTGGGCGTGAACTGGCCAATGCCTTTTCCTTAGGGCTGGCGGTGATTCCATTTCGCATCGAGGCAGTCAATCCGAGAGACCAGCTGGCATACTTCCTTGAAACTGTGCAGTGGTTCGATGCGGCTACTCCACCTTTGCAGAAGCACCTCTCGTCGTTGACCGAACATGTTCACCGATTGCTCTCCATCGATGGGAGCTCCGTGCTGGTAACGCCGACAGCGCCGGGAACGCCGGGAACGACAGCGAAGCGGTGGATGATTGGAATTGGTTTGCTGGGCCTGGCTGCAGTGATTGCGGCGGCTTCGCTTTTCTTCTCCGCACTTAGAAGCCCTCAACGGATCGCTTCTTCTAACGACACCCAGGAATCGGTTTCGAGCACTTCCGTTCCCGAAATGCCGACCAAGAGCATTGCGGTACTCCCTTTTGAAAGTCTCAGCGCGAATAAAGACGACACTTATTTCGCTGACGGTTTTCAGGATGAGATTCTCAACAACCTGGCCAAGATTGCCCAACTTACGGTCATCAGCCGACGTCGGTCATGCAATACCGCGTGGACGAGAAACGCGATCTTGCGCCAGATTGCCGGTGCGTTGGGTGTAGCGAACGTACTGGAAGGAACGGTGCGCCGGAACGGTAACCGGGTTCGGGTCAGCATCGAGCTGATCGACGCTCGCCACGATAAGACCACTTGGGCCGACAGTTTTGATCGTGATCTCACCGACATTTTCGCCATCCAGAGCGAAGTAGCTCAGACCGTCGCCACCAAACTGGCGGCAACGCTTTCTCCCGAAGAAAAGCGAAATATCGAAAAGAAACCAACCGAGAATCTTGAGGCCTATGATCTCTATCTGCGGGCCAAGGAGTGTATGGTCAGCGTTCGAGTTTCTGCGGCCTCTGGAAGCGTCGAGAAACCGCTCGTCGACGCGATCGGTTTTCTTGAGCAAGCCATCCGACTCGATCCAAAGTTGACGCTCGCCTATTGCGCCTCCGCCGAGGCGCACGACCTCCTCTATTTCTTCTTCGATCCCACTCTGGAGCAACGCGCCTTGGGAGATGAGGCGATAAACAGCGCGCTGGGTTTGCAACCGGACCTTCCCGAGGTTCACCTGGCGTACGCCTACCACCTCTACCGCCGCTATCACGATTACGAGCGGGCTCGAAGCCAACTAGCCATCGCCAGACGCGGTTTACCGAGTGATTCTGAGGCGATCGGGCTCGAAGCTCTCATGGATCGCCGACAGGGGCAATTCGAAAAAGCAATCCGGGAGTTCAATGACGCTATTATGCGCGATCCGCACAATTCGGTTTTCATTGAAGACTTGGCTCTTACTCTTTCTGTCATGCATCAGTTTCGTGCGGCCGAGCAGATGTTCGACCGGTTGATCGAGCTCCGTCCCGATCAGCCGATACTCAAGGCGCAAAAGCCACTGTTTGTAAGCTATTATAAGACTGGAGATGATACCGCGGTCCGCTCGGCAATCGCAGCGCTGCCAGCATCGATGGCCGACGATAGGGGCGCGCTCTCTTTGCGACTGTTCTTCGCCGTGGTTGATCGTGATCGGCCTCAGGCAAAAGAGCTAATCGAAAAAATGAAGGGCGACGACGAAGGCAATTTTGCTTACGGACAGATAAATGTTCCGGTTGGATGTTATTCCATTCTGCTCGCTCGGCTCCAAGGAGAACAACCGGGCACAAATTCCGGTTTTGCCGAGACGCGAGAACAACTAAACGAAAAGGTTCAAAATGCACCGGGAAATGCCCAGCTGCTTAGCCAGTTGGCAGTGGTGGACGCGCTGCTCAACAATAAAGAATTGGCGATCGCGGAAGCCAAACGCGCAGTGGAACTTTTGCCAGTCTCCAAGGACGCGCTGGTTGGCCCGTTTGTGGATATGAATCTAGCCGTTGTTTACGCCTGGGCCAATGAACTGGGGCTAGCCTTTGAGGAATTGAGTACTTTGACCAAGATACCAAATGGTATTTCCTATGGCCAATTGAAGCGAGATCCAGAGTGGGAGCCGATCCGCCACCATCCGCAATACCAGAAGTTGTTAGCTGAATTGGCGCCGCGCGACTGACCACGCGTTCTGCAAATGCTTTAGCATGGTACCCCTTTGACCCGATCGTCCGCGCCCCTTCTCCCTACCGGCTAAATCGCCTTTTCTCCCGTTTCATCGGTTCGAATACGGATGGCCTCGTCGATATTATAGACAAAGACTTTGCCGTCTCCGATTTTGCCAGTCTTTGCTGCTTTCACGATCGCGACTGTCGCGCTTTCGACGATGCTGTCCGCGAGGACCACCTCAATTTTGATCTTGGGGAGAAAATCAACCGTATATTCGCTACCGCGGTAGATTTCAGTGTGGCCTTTTTGGCGTCCGAACCCCTTTACCTCAGAGACTGTCATTCCTTCGATCCCTAAATCTGACAACGCTTCTTTTACCTCTTCGAGTTTAAATGGCTTAATGATCGCTTCGATTTTTTTCATTTCTGAAGTTTCGACTGTCCCAAATCTCCGAAGTCAAAAGTCGTGATGCGCTTTGCTCGACGTTCTGAACATGGCGCCTGCAGAACAGTCAAGCATGGCGATACTCGATAAGTAGTTAGAAGTTTGCGCTAAGTTTCAGACACCGGGTATTTTACTGGTTCGACAAACAACAGAGCGCCATTAGCACGTGAGGTGAATCATAGCAACAGTCGAACAGACATCTATCGCTGGCAAGCATGGCGCGTGCCAGCCATCAACGCCGACAACGCCGGGAGAGGTGATCGGTAATAATTTAAAAGGGCACTGAATGCAGGCGCGAAGCGCAGCGATTTTATGCTGCTCGGCCCACGAACCGTTGCCCCGCGAATGTGGGCGCTGCAAGTGCGGCGGATTAAAAGGGATTCAATCCCGAAAGTTACGTGTTATATCGACGAAACCGCCAAAGGCAAGAACGCCAAATTTTGAGGCGGTCCATTCTCTCTCCGACCAGTCTCTTTGTATCGATCCCCGACCGACCGAACAAGATTCTGTTTTCAAATGCCCGAGAGATGGGCCCGGAGAGTACAAGATCGCGCAGAATGGACAAAATTTGCCAGCCTATTTGGTCGCGATCCCAATGCGCCGACACGCCTCTGCCCCGCGTCGGGCAGGAATATCGCCCCCAGTAGCGGCGACTCCATTTTTCGATTCCGGTCGAAGATGTTCCCGCAGATTTGACCGGTATCCAAAATAAGACTAATAACTCGGCTCGCAGTGGAAAAATCTCGCCGGCACGGTTAGCTTAGCGGTAGAGCGACTGGTTTACACCCAGTAGGTCGGGGGTTCGATTCCCTCACCGTGCACCAGACTTCGTCCCTCGTCGTTCGGGAGGCTCCGTCAAGCACGGCTCGATTCGCTCGGGTTCGTTAATGAGAGGGAGAACAAGTAAACTTGGGTTATTGGATGGAAACGGATGTGTGATAAGGCTCGATATCAGCGCGATTGATACCCAATCAGAATATACGATTACTTCCTCAAGAAGAATGGGACCAGGCTGCCCCTAGAAAGGTTGTTTTATGAGATTAACATTTCTTGTGCTCGCGATGATGGCTTGCGCGAGTGAACTAAGGGCTCAAACCCATATCGCTCAACTGCAGGGCATCATTCAATCCGGAATGCAACCTAGCTCGGTTCCCCAACCCGGAGCTGGTGTGGCTGTGGGTCCCACCAATCACATCGCTCAACTGCAGGGCATCATTCAATCCGGAATGCAACCTAGCTCGGTTCCCCAACCCGGAGCTGGTGTGGCTGTGGGTCCCACCAATCACATCACTCGACTGCAGGGCATCATTCAATCCGGAATGCAACCTACCTCGGTTCAACCCGGAGCTGGTCTGGGTTATGGGACTACCAGTGCCAGCTATACCGGTGGGACGATACGGCAACTGCAAACTGCGCTGCGACAGCTTGGCTACTATCATGGTCAAATCGACGGGCAATTCGGTTCCCTTTCACAGGCCGCCTTGCAGAATTACCAGCTCAACACCAATCAGCCCGCTACCGGCCTTTTAGACCGGCAGTCTTTGAGTCGGCTGGGCGTCCAGGCGAAATAGCACCGGAATTCCTCTTCCTCTGGCCGCACTTTAGGTTTGCGGTGCGGCCAGCGGCATAGACCGGCAAATGACGCCGGCTGACTCCGCGTCTTTCATTATTTGGGCTTGTAGATCGGATAGGTTCTCGAACTTCCTTTCCGGACGGAGGTACTTGAGGAATCGAACCTCCACATCGTCGCCGTAAATTTCTCGATTGAAGTCAAATAGGTAGACTTCGAGCAAGCGCTCGCCGCCCCGCTCTTGGATCGTCGGTCGGAAACCAATATTGGCGACGCCTCCATATTCGGTCCCGTGCTGGAATGCCATGACTGCATAGACACCATCCGGTGGGAATTGCTCGTTATGTGCTCTCAGGTTCGCGGTCGGATATCCAAGTTTTCGACCCAGGTGATTGCCCTCCACCACCGTACCCAGAATCGTGAATGGTCTCCCTAGCAATCGTTCGGCGAGAGAGAAATCGCCTTGTTCGACCGCTTCTCGAATTCGGGTACTGCTCACAATTTGCCCGTCGACGGCAAGCGGGGCGATGTCTTGCAGTCGAAAGTGGTAAGATTCAGCAAGCGTCCGTACCAGCGACACTGTGCCGCTGCGATTTGCACCAAAACTCCAACCTTCGCCCACGCAAATCGTCTTTAGCTGATTGGAACTTTGGACCAGCTGGCGAATAAAATCCTCAGGTTTAGTTCGAGCGAACGCTAACGAAAACTCCTGAATGAGAAAAGCGTCAATGCCCAGCCGCTCAACGAACTGTTGCTTATGCTGAGTCGACGTAAGCGATCGAGGAGCATCGTTCGGACGAAGTACTCGCACCGGATGCGGGTGGAACGTCAAGACGGCTGCGCTACCTCCGGAAATCCGGGCCGCTTCCACGGCTTGCCGGATCACCGCTTGGTGTCCCAGATGAACGCCATCAAACACCCCGATTGCCAAGTGAGTTGGTCCCTCGATTTCTTGGAGCTCCTGGATCGAGTGCAGAACCTTCATTTTGGCATCTTGGATTTGTTTCGCGACCGAGGTCCGATCAAGCTCCGCGCATTCGCGAAACATCGGGCAGCGGAATTATTTTTCGGGCGAGGATTTCAGGCGCCGAAGCGTTCAACTCTTCTACCGTCAACGAACCTTCGACGGCGAACCGGCCCGATTTGGTTCGGCGAAGCGCGGCCAGGTGCGCTCCGCATCCCAGTTCGAGCCCAATTTCGTGCACGTAAGTACGGACGTAGAAACCCTTACTACAAATGACCCGAAAATCGATTTCAGGTAAACGAATGGCTCGCACTTCGTGCGCGTAAACGTGGACGAAGCGCGCCTCTCGATCGACGACCTTGCCTTGTCGGGCTAGCTTGTAGAGCGGGACACCATCCCGTTTGATGGCTGAGACCATGGGGGGAGTCTGGTAGAAGTCACCGTGAAATTTCTGAAACGCCCCGTCCACTCGGCAAGGATCGATGCCCCCGACCGGCCGCTGCTCAAGTACCTGCCCATCACAGTCTTGTGAATCGGTGATTTCTCCCAGTTTCATGGTTCCCACGTACTCCTTGTCCTCGCTCATCAGCAAATCCTGAATCTTGGTCGCCCTTCCGATAACGATTAGCAATAGCCCGGTAGCTAGAGGATCGAGTGTGCCACAGTGCCCGACTTTCTGTGCACCTAACCGCTTCCGGACCAGCGCGACGACATCATGGCTGGTGATGCCGCTGGCTTTATCGACTAAGAGCAGTCCGTCAATAGAGTCGTGCAATTTCATCGCTCACTCGGTTTGCCACCAACTTTTCGACGTATTCCAGCGGTCCGCGAACTCGAGCACCGGCCGCGAGCGGGTGTCCACCGCCTCCGAACTCGCCGCAGATCTTGTTGACGTCGATCTCAACCCTCTTTGAACGCATACTAACCCGCACCCGATTGTTCTCCAGTTCTTCAAAAAGGATCGCCACGATGATCGTCTCGATGCCTCGAACAATGTCGATTAACCCATCAGTGTCAGCTGGCTGAATCCCTAGCTGCTTTTTCTTTTCCATGGTTAGCGCCATCGTTCCAATCTGGTCGTCGGCGTAAAAATGGGCGTTCTGCAAAAGCTCATGTAAGAGCAGCACACGTCTTTTTGGTTGGCTTTCGTACAAAAAATGGGAAATGCGCCCGACATCTACACCGTGACGCACCAGTTCTGCTGCCACCTCAAAGGTGTGAGCCGACGTATTGCGATAACGGAATGAACCGGTGTCGGTGGAAATCGCTACGAACAAGGCTTCAGCGATTTCGAGATTCAGCGGATATCGCTGCTCCTGGATCAACTCGAATACAATCTGACCCGTTGCCGGCGAGGTTAGGTCCAAATAGTTGAGATCTCCGTAACTGGGGTTACTCACGTGATGGTCGATATTGATCCAACAGTTCGCCTGCTTAATCGCTGGCAGCGGAGTACCCAACCGGTCGCGCGTTGCTGTGTCCAAGGCGATCACGAGATCGAAAGTTTTGGGGTCCTTTGGCGGCACTGTCACTAACTCGGACTTGCTCAAGAAACTGAACGCTTCAGGAAGTCCGTCTTCATTCCAGGCAGCAACGATTTTTCCCAGGCTGGATAGTGATAGCGCGAGCGCAAGCTGGGAACCAATGGCATCTCCGTCCGGTCGAACGTGGCTCAGGACAGCGATGGTGCGAGCTTTGTGGACCTCCTGGGCGATTGGAGCGAATCCCTCGTTCATTGGTTCGCAGGCGGTTCATCCAAATCCTGGATGATCTTGAGGACGCGGCTCCCGCGTTCGATCGAATCGTCTAGCTTGAAATACAAGTGGGGCGTATACTTTAAGATCACTCGCTTGGAAAGCTCTCGCTGCATGATCCTGCGGTGTTCTTCCAGCTGTTCCAGCACGCGAGCCTTTTGCGCCTCCTGCCCGATTATACTAACGAAAACGTGACATTGTCGGAGATCGGGACTGATATCGACCGCGAGAATCGTAACCAGAACCTGCGCGGCGAAGTTGATCTCCCGAGTAATGATTTCGCTCAGCTCCCGTTTGAGCACCTCGTTAACCCGCTCCAATCGATGTTTCATAGAACCAGCCTGTTTATCGGATTTCCCCGCGAAGAGCGGGTTCGACCTTGCGTTCAAACCCGCTCGCGATCCAACGCGAAAGAAAGTTACAGCTGCTGAGCGACCTTCTCCAAGTTGTAACACTCGATGATGTCGCCGACCTCGTACTCAGTATAATCCCCGAGCTTAATCCCGCACTCGACGCCTGCGCGCACTTCTTTTACGTCATCCTGGAATCGGCGTAAGGTGGCGATACCGCCGTCATAGATGGGTTGGCGTTTTCGAATAACGCGCGCTCTCCCGGTGCGGATAATACGGCCGTCGGTAACATAGCAGCCGGCAACTGTGCCCTTTGACAGCTCAAACACTTGGCGGACCTCGGCGTGGCCGACGACCGATTCTCGCAGCTCAGGATCGAGCAGACCGACCATGGCCTCTTTCACCTGATCAATGAGCTCGTAAATGATGCTGTAGAGTTTGATCTGCACACCTTCGCGCTTAGCGGCGGAGGCAGCTTGGTTTTCGGTTTTGACGTTGAATCCGATAATGACGGCGTTCGAAGCCGTCGCCAAAAGGACATCCGACTCACTGATCGGCCCGACCCCGGCGTGGATGATCTCCAGATCGATCTTCTTGCTCTCGATCTGATTGAGCGCGGTGCTGATCGCCTCGGCCGATCCTTGGACATCGCACTTCAGGATAATCTGCAGCTGTTTCTTGCCATCGCCCATGCTGTCGAACAGGCTCTCCAGGGTGGCGCGCTGAGGCATGGCCAGCTTGTGGTTCCGTAATTCGAGCAAGCGCTCTTCTCCCAGAGTGCGAGCAGACCGTTCCGATTCCATAACGAGCAACTCGTCTCCGGCGTTGGGCAGACCAGTGAAGCCGAGTACCTTGATCGGAGTGGCGGGCCCTGGCTCACGCACGTTTTGTCCGGTATCACCGATCAGCGATTTGACCTTGCCCCAATAGTTCCCGCAAATGAACGGTTGCCCTACTTTGAGGGTGCCCATTCGTACAATCGCGGTCACCGTTGGACCGCGACCGGCCTCGAGTTGAGCTTCGATCACCGTGGCTCTGGCTGGTGCGGTCGGACTCGCCTTCAACTCCATTACTTCCGACTGCAGAAGCATCATTTCCAGCAGATGATCGATTCCGGTTCCTTTGGTAGCGGATACCGGACAGCAGATGGTTTCACCGCCCCAGTCTTCCGGCGTCAAGCCGCGTTCCTGGAGCTGGGTCTTAACCCGGTCGATGTTCGCCGACGGTAAGTCGATCTTATTTATCGCTACGAGAATCGGCACCTTTGCCGCCTTCGCGTGGTTGATCGCCTCGATCGTCTGCGGCATAATGCCATCGTCTGCTGCAACTACCAGCACAACGATATCGGTTACCGTCGCGCCGCGGGCCCGCATCGCGGTGAACGCTTGGTGGCCCGGAGTGTCAAGGAAAGTGATCGGATGGCCATTATGAACGACGCTATAAGCCGCTATGTGCTGAGTGATCCCGCCGGTTTCCCCGGCGGCGACGCGTGATTTCCGAATTGCGTCCATCAACGACGTCTTGCCGTGATCAACGTGACCCATGAACGTGATGATGGGTGCGCGCGGCTTCAATTCTTCCTGCGGCGGCGGTTGCGGTGGGGGAGGCTCTTCAACGACCACCTCTGCTTTGTGGACGCCAGCGCCCTTCTCGCGCTTCTCCACCTCAAATACGTAACCGTGCTTCTTACAGATGGCGGAGGCAATATCCGGCTCAATCGTGTGATTGATCGCCGCAAAAATGTTCATCTCCATCAGGTCACTGATCACCTGAAATGGTTTCAGGCCAATCTGCTGCGCCAACTCGCGCACAATGATCGGAGGCTTCAGATGAACTACTTTGCCGCCAGCGTCGGGTTCCAGAGCCGGCGTTTCTGACGGTATCGCCGGCGCTTTTGCCGCTTCGGGCTCCGGCGTCGCCGGTGGCTTACTGGACGCAATCTCTGGAAGTCTTGGGGCCCGGATCTTGGAAATCGGAGGTAAGACCGAACGAGTTTCCGAACCCACCGCGGTCTCGGGCTTTTTTGGCCGCTTTTCCTCGATTAACGAAACCGTTTCCGGCTTGGGCGGCGGCGGAGCAGGCGCTGGCTCGGATCGGGCCGCCACCGGTTCTCTCGCCTTTGCTTTGCTGATCGGCGGAACCCCCTTCTTCCCATGTTTGTCCTCGGTCGCCAGTTTGGTCTCAGTGGCCGGTTTCTTCGTCTTCGGAGAAATCAGATCGGTCGTCGTCTTGCGCGCAGCGCTCTTCTGGGCAGCGGGTTCAGGCTTGGCGCCCGATTTGGCGGGGGAATCTTTGCGAGTGCTTGCGCGTGTAACCATGAATGATCTGTCTCTCTAAAATTTTCATCGCTCCATCTTTCATCAGATGGACGCCATTTTCCGATCGTGCTCTTTCTTTGCCGCCTCGTGAATCTGTCGAGCTCGGTCAATATCGACCTGCAGAATCTCGGCGATATCCTTTGGATCCGCTTCCAGGATACCGTCGATACTGTTAACTCCGGCGCTAGTGAGCAATCGGGCAATTTCTTCGTCGATGTTCAGAGTTTTCGCAAGGGTTGAGATCGCTTGAGCGAATTTCTGCTCGAAGGCATGCGTTACTGATTCATCCTTCGAAATATTGATTTCCCATCCCGTCAATCGAGACGTGAGCCGAGCGTTTTGCCCCCGCCGCCCGATCGCCAAAGAAAGCTGATCTTCTTCCACCGTCACTTGTACGGCGTGCCGGTCTTCATCGATAGTGATCGATTTGATTTTGGCCGGCTTTAACGCCTCGACCGCAAATTCTCGAGGGTCGGCACTCCACCTGATGATATCGACCTTCTCCTGGTTCAGTTCACGAACGATGTTCTTCACTCGGGAACCTCGCATTCCTACACAGGCGCCCACCGGATCAACCTTTTCGTCCGCCGACCAGACAGCAATCTTCGTGCGGTACCCTGCCTCCCGCGAGATCGCTTTGATCTCCACCGTTCGGTCCGCGATCTCACTTACCTCAACCTCAAACAGACGCCGAACAAAATTGGGATGGCTTCGCGAAATAATGATCTCTGGTCCGCGATTGGAGTTTTCCACGGCGACCACGTAAGCCCTGATTCGGTCGCCGATATTATAATCTTCGGTAGCAACTCGTTCGCGCATTGGCATGATGGCCTCAAACTTGCCGAGATCAACAATGACGTCGGAACGGTCGAATCTTCGAACGGTGCCGCTCACGATTTCGCCGGCGCGATCCTTGAACTCGTCAAAGATCATCTCTTTCTCGATTTGGCGAATACGCTGCAGGATCGCTTGGCGCGCTGTCTGCGCAGCGATTCGCCCAAACCCTTCGGGTGTAACTTCGACTTCGATTACGTCCCCGACATTCGCCTCCGGCTTGATTTTTTTCGCTCGGGCCAAAACAATCTCATCATGCACATTCTGGATGTGTTCGACCACGATGAGGTTCGCCAATGCCGTGATCTCGCCGGTCCGCGGATCAATCGTCACCCGAAGGTCACGCGCCGGGCCGACGCTTTTCTTAGCGGCCGTCAACAAAGCGGTCGACAGCGCATCAAGCAAAACCTCGCGCTTGATGCCTTTCTCGCGCTCCATATAGTCTAGCACCGCTATTAGATCACTGTTCATAAAACAAGAATTGACCGATCGGCCCGGAACGCCATGGTTCGCACGACGATCCGACCATTTCGGTCGAGTCGAACAATCTAAGCTGAATAAGACGAGCGTCAAGCTGACCTCCGCCTCTGCCCAGCTAAGCCGGTGCTGATCAACCGACGCATTCCTGGGCTTTCGATGATTCGAACCATCACCTTCGATGCCGCGAATACGCTGATCCGGCTAACCTCACCGGCAGGCCAGACTTACGCCGAGGTGGCAGGTCGATTTGGCGCAGTGCTTGACCCACTCCGGCTGAACCAGGCTTTCTTACGAGCGTGGAAAGAATTGCCGCGGCTTCCGGATCAAAGCGGTCCCCGAGCCGACGATGGACGTTCTTGGTGGCGAGATTTAGTGGCAACCACCCTGAGCATCGCGGAATATCGCGTCGATCCGTTCCCGGACTATTTTGGAGCCGTTTATGAAGAATTTATGCGTCCGGGTATTTGGCAATTAAAGCCTGGAGTGACCCAGGTGCTCGGTGCATTCAGACAAGCAGGTATTCGCCTTGGGGTCGTCTCCAATTTCGATCGGCGACTTTATTCTATTCTCAAGATCTTGGGTATCCTTGATCAATTTGAGCACGTCATCATTTCCAGCGAGGTCGGGGCCGACAAACCATCACCTCGAATTTTTGGAGAAGTCCTTCAGCGATTTCAGATCCGCCCGAACGAGGTGCTCCATGTTGGCGACGAGGAGGAAATCGACGGGATTGGCGCTCGCTCGGCCGGGATATCGGCGTTTATATTGGGGAAAGATGGCGACTGGAAAGAGTTTGTGCTGAAGGTGAGCTTATTGGCTGA
>Ga0209648_10004382_pt1 | contig 11995 bp, 8 predicted proteins | sample GraSoi2013_115cm_FD_185830 | JGI IMG/M metagenome (GOLD analysis project Ga0209648, IMG submission 185830) | Grasslands soil microbial communities from the Angelo Coastal Reserve, California, USA - Sample 9_17_2013_115cm (SPAdes) (version 2) | ecosystem: Environmental > Terrestrial > Soil >...
CTTCTCTTGAGGCTGGTCGATGGGCTTGGACTCGTTCGTGAAGGGATACACCTCTTCACCCCCGCAGAGAGGTCGTCGGAACCAACCGGAGCTCTGTTACTGGGCGTGGTTCTCGTAGCCAGCGCGATCCTACTGATCCTGGGCCTGCGGACATCCCTTGCAGGTGGCGCTGCCGCCATTTGCACAGCCGGAGCGGCCGTGTATGCCAGCCATCACCTTGTACTGTCAGGGAGCGCAATGGACGCGTGGGCATTTCTATTCGCCCTCGTGTTTTTTCTCTCGGGCTCGCTCTCCCTGCTGGGTCCGGGTGGGTATTCGCTGGACGCGCGGCTCTCCGGCTGGCGAATGATCAGACTTTCAACCGGGCAATCGAACTCCAGCACCCAAAAAGAAGGTCGATATGTGGATCGTTAAACTTGCGCTATCGCGCCCCTATACGTTCGTCGTACTGGCGCTTGTGCTGATGCTAATCAGCCCAGTCATCCTGTTGCGCACGCCGGTGGATATCTTCCCGAATATCAATATCCCGGTGATCAGCGTGATCTGGACCTATTCCGGCCTCGCGCCGGCCGAGATGAGCACCCGCATTGTGTCCATCTTCGAGCGGTCGCTGACAACCAGCGTCAACAACATCGAGCACATCGAATCGCAGTCATTGAATGGTGTGGCGGTAGTCAAAGTGTTTCTCCAGCCTTCGGCAAATATCGACGGCGCAATTTCTGAAGTGATCGCCGAAGCGCAAGTGGGGCTGAAACAGTTCCCTGCCGGCATCACGCCACCGCTCGTCATTAGCTATAACGCCTCTTCCGTGCCCATCTTGCAGCTGGGTTTGAGCGGGAAAGGTCTTTCCGAGCAGCAATTGAACGACTTGGGCTTGAACTTCATTCGCCCGCAGCTCGCCACGATTCAAGGAGCCTCGGTCCCGATTCCTTACGGCGGGAAGGTGCGGCAGATCATGGTGGACATCGACTCGCAGAAGCTCCTCTCCAAGGGTCTTTCGCCTACGGACGTCGTGAACGCAGTCAACACGCAAAACGTTGTGTTGCCTTCCGGGACCGCAAAAATCGGCAGCACGGAATACAACGTCGGCCTCAATGGAAATCCCCTAACGGTTGACGAATTAAACGATCTTCCCGTAAGAGTCGTCGATGGGGGTACCATCTACCTTCGGGATGTTGCTAATGTGCGTGACGGCTACGCCGTACAAACCAACGTCGTGCGCCAAGATGGGCAACGCGGCGTCCTGCTCACCGTTCAGAAAGCCGGGAATTCTTCCACTCTGGCCATCGTGTCCAATATTCTCGCGGCATTGCCGAAGATCAAGGCCACTCTCCCGTCGCAGCTGAATATACGGCCACTTTTCGACCAGTCGTTGTTTGTGCGCGCCTCACTACAAGGTGTGCTGCGCGAAGGCGCGATTGCCGCTGCGCTGACGTCGCTGATGATCCTCGTGTTTCTGGGCAGTTGGCGGAGCACCCTTATCATTGCGATTTCCATCCCACTTTCCATTTTGACGTCGCTGCTGATCCTGAGTGCGCTGGGAGAAACCATCAACATCATGACCTTGAGCGGTCTGGCGTTGGCGGTCGGAATTCTAGTGGATGATGCGACGGTCACAATCGAGAATATCGAGCGGCAGTTCAGCCAAGGCAAGGACCTCCATCAGGGCATCCTGGATGGAGCACAGCAGATCGCGGTTCCGGCGCTCGTTTCCACGCTGAGTATCAGCATCGTGTTCGTACCGATGTTTTTCCTGACGGGAGTCGCCCGTTATCTTTTCGTGCCGCTCGCCGAAGCCGTCGTATTCGCTCTGCTGGCTTCCTATTTCTTCTCACGAACGCTCATTCCCACGCTCACGATGTATTTGCTGCGCTCCGAAGTGGAAAAGCGCAAGAACCCTGAGTCGGAGAAGCGGCCCGGGTTTTTCGCGCGCATTCACCATCGTTTCGAGCACGGCTTCGAGACTCTGAGGGAAAACTATTCGAAGCTGCTTAGTCTGTGCTTGGAGCACCGGCGCACCTTTGCTGTGTGCTTTCTCATTTTTTGCGTAGCGAGTCTCGCTCTCGTTCCATTACTCGGCCAGGACTTCTTTCCGGCGGTCGATGCGGGCCAGATCCGTTTGCACATACGCGCGAAGACCGGCACGCGAATCGAAACTACCGCCGCCCTCAGCGATCAGATTGAAGCCGTAATTCGCCAACAGATTCCATCTTCGGAACTCGCGGGTATTCTCGACAACGTTGGCCTTCCGACGAGCGGAATTAATCTCTCTTACAGCAACAGCGGCACAATCGGCAGCGCCGATGCAGAGATCTTGATATCGCTTCAGGCCAAGCATCATCCTACCGCGCAGTATGCGGAGCAATTGCGCGAACAGCTTCCCAAGGATTTCCCGGGAACATCGTTCTTCTTCGAGCCTGCGGACATCGTCAGCCAGATTCTGAATTTCGGTCTGCCTGCCCCCATCGATATTCAGATCGTGGGTCCGGATCTTGCCAACAATTTCGCCGTTGCGTCTAAAGTAGCAGACCAAATTCGTTCCGTGCCCGGCGCGGTGGATGTCCATATCCAACAAGCGCTGGATCAGCCGAGGTTGCAATACGCGGTGGACCGCACCAAAACGCAACAAGTCGGGCTCACCGAGCGCGACGTGGCGAACAACCTTCTGGTGTCGCTGAGCTCCAGTTTCCAGACGACTCCCAATTTTTGGCTGAATTCGAAAAACGGCGTGGTCTACAGCCTGGCCGTTCAGACGCCGCAGTACCACATCGACTCCATCGACGCGCTGGGGAGCATCCCCATCAACGCCGGAAATCAATCGACGCCGCAGCTTCTTGAAAACCTGACTTCGATGCAACGCATGGATGAGCCTGCGGTGGTCAGCCATTACAACGTGCTCCCGGTCGTCGATATTTTTGCGAGCACGCAAGGACGCGATTTGGGAGCAGTTGGAGCGGACATCGCGCGAATCACGTCTGCGGCTCAAAAGCAGTTGCCAGCCGGCAGCACTCTGGTAACCCGTGGGCAGGTTGCCACCATGCACTCTTCCTTCACCGGACTCCTCGGCGGCCTGGCCTTTGCGATCGTGCTCGTCTACCTGCTCATCGTGATCAATTTCCAGTCGTGGACGGAAGCTTTCATCATCATCACCGCTCTGCCCGGTGCTCTTGCGGGCATATGCTGGATGCTTTTCTTGACGCGCACGACCTTAAACGTGCCCTCGCTGATGGGCGCGATCATGAGCATCGGCGTGGCCACGGCCAACAGCGTTCTGGTCATCACGTTTGCGAACGAACGTCTCGCCGAGACCAAGAATGCTTTCCGCTCGGCCCTCGAGGCCGGCTCCACGCGGCTGAGGCCAGTGATGATGACCGCTCTCGCGATGATTATCGGCATGGTGCCCATGGCCCTCGGGCTCGGCGAGGGAGGCGAACAAAATGCGCCCCTGGGCCGCGCGGTAATTGGCGGATTGCTGTTCGCCACCATCGCAACTCTCTTCTTTGTTCCAATCGTTTTCGCCATGGTACGCGGTCAGAAAAAATCTCAAGACTTGGCTCCACAAAATGCGTGAGGACATTATGACTAAACAATTAGAAACTTCCGTAGCGATAGAACAGGGACCTTCGGGGACTGTCCCGCAGCAGCCAGCGTCACGTTCGGATGGAAAACGGCTGTTGTGGTTCTTAGTGATCCCCGCCGTGCTGGTGTGCTCTGCCTTCGTCACTGCCCATGCGCGGCGCACGAGCAACTCGGGCCTGGCGGCAACCACAAAAATTCTTGCGCTGCAGAACGTCAACGTCATTCATGCGGAACTCGGCAGCCCTGTCACCGACTTGACGGTTCCCGGCACCGTCCAGGCTTTTTCGGAATCGCCCATCTATGCCCGCATCAATGGCTACGTCCGCGCCTGGAATGCGGACATCGGAGCGCACGTAAGCAAGGGCCAACTCCTCGCTGTGATCGAAGCGCCGGAGGTCGATCAGGAGCTGAGTCACGCACGAGCGATGCTGGCGCAGGCGCAGGCGAATCTTCAGCTTGCCAACGTGACCTCCGCGCGCTACCGCGAACTGATCAAATCAAATTCGGTTTCGCAGCAGGAAGTCGACAACAACAACCAGAACCTCAGCTCGCAAACGGCAAACGTGCAAGCGGCCACAGCGGAAGTGGGCAGGCTCGAGCAGCTGCAGGGATTCGAGAAGATCTACGCACCTTTCGACGGAGTGATCACCGCCCGCAAAACAGAGGTGGGTGACCTTATCAACGCCGGCAACAGCGGCCTCGGCGCGGAGCTATTTCGCATCTCCAACATCGCCACTATGCGCGTGTTCGTCAATGTGCCTGAAGTGTACAGCGAGGCCATTGTTCCCGGCGTGCGAGCCTCGATGGAGGTTGCTTCGCTTCCCAACCGCCAGTTCACCGGCGCAGTCGCGCGAACCAGCCACGCCATCGGCATAAACTCACGGACGCTCCTTACGGAAGTGGATGTGCCAAACCCCAAAGGGGAACTGTTTCCCGGCGCTTATGCCCAGGTGCACTTCCAACTTTCGCTGAAGGTCGTTCCGCTAGTGCTTCCGGGGAACACCATTCTCTTCCAAGCCCAGGGTCCGCAGGTGGGCGTGGTGAACAGCCAAAATCACGTCGAACTCCGAAAGGTGACGCTGGGCCGCGATTTCGGAAACAGAGTCGAAATTCTGAGTGGCATAAGCCAGGCGGATGCCGTGATCGCAAATCCTCCCGACTATCTTGTCGATGGGATGTCAGTAGCGGTGCAGACCACGCAGGTCGGCGGAAAGTAGGAGTGAACATGATTCCCAACAGGTTCATGTCGATGACTTTATCCAAGACGCGCCGTCGCGCCTCCGCCGCGCGATCGAGTGCCGCAGCCATTGGCTTTGTCATGGCGATGTCACTTTCGGGCTGCGCTGTCGGCCCGAAGTACCAACGGCCTTCCGCCCCTGTGCCGACCCAATTCAAAGAATCCAGCGCGCCGGCAACGCAAGAGACCGGAACACCGTCAATCGCGTACAACAATTGGTGGTTGGTCTTTAACGATTCCACTCTCAATCAGCTCGAAAACGATGCCGATTCGGCCAATCAGGAGATTCGGGTCGGGGTGGCGCGCGTCGATCAGGCCGAAGCCGCGGCACGATACTCGCGGTCTTTTTTGTCTCCCACACTCAGTCTTGGTACGAGCGCATCGCGAACTCGCGAAGCTCAGAACCGGCCGAACAACGGCAACACTTTTGGACGGGCGGCTACCTTCAATGACTTTCAGTTGCCTCTTTTCTTCAACTACGAAATCGACGCTTGGGGCCGAGTGCGGCGATCCTTGGAGTCCGCGCGTGATGTACACCAGGCCACGGAAGCGGATCTGCGCTTTGTGCGCTTGTCGGTCGAGGCCGCTGTGGCTCTGGACTACTACAGTTTGCGCGAGAACGACGCCGAACGAGCCGTTCTCGATTCCATGATTGAACAACTGCAGCAGGCCCTGGACGTGATGACCAATCGTTTCCACGAGGGAATTTCCAGCGAGCTCGAGGTAAAACAGGCAAAGACTCTTTTAGATCAGACGAAAGCACAGGCCCAAGCACTGGACGTTCAACGCGCGCAACTCGAACACGCCATCGCCGTTCTCGATGGACGTGCGGCGTCTGATTTTTCCCTGCCTAAGAGCCCCTACGATGGCCTGCCGCCTTCCTTACCATCCAGCCTTCCTTCCGACCTCCTTGCACGACGGCCGGATATCGCCGAAGCCGATCGCTATGTCGCGGCTGCTACCGCGCAGATCGGCGTTGCAAGAACAGCGTACTTGCCCCATCTCTCCCTCACTGGGTACGCCGGGTTTGAAAGCACCAATACCAGCAGCATCTTCGATTGGCAAAATTTCATAGCCTCGCTGGGAGCAGCGGCCTTGACGCCCGTGTTTAACGGCGGGCGAATTCGTGCCGATGTGGATCAAGCCAAAGCGGCCTACCGAGGATCACTCGCACAATACGAAAAAACCGTCCTCACTGCCTATCAAGAAGTCGAGGATCAGCTCGCGGCCCTGCGAATCCTGTCCGGTGAGGCGCAATCGGAAAACGATGCCGTGGACGACGCCAAGCGAGCAGAAGAAATCGCCATGAATAGATACAAAGCCGGTCTTGTCGGATACCTCGATGTCGTCTTCGCGCAAACCACGCTTCTGTCCAACGAACGCGTGGCCACGCAGATCAGCGGGCAACGCATGGTTGCCACTGTTGTTCTCGTAAAAGCTCTGGGCGGCGGGTGGCTGGGAGTATCAGCTCCGCCGCAGCTAAAGGCCAATAACCAAACCGGAGAAGCAGCAGCAAATTCAACAAAATAAAGAGGAGGAAGTATGAAGTTTCTATCAACAATCGCAGCATCAATCGGACTAACGCTAGCTTTGGCGACTGTTTCATTCGCCCAACACGTTAAGACCGACTACGACCAAAGTGCAAACTTTGGCCAATACAAGACCTACTCTTGGGAAAAGGTCCAGACGAAAGACCCGCTCTTGGTCGATCGGATCAAGAGTGCGGTGAACAGCGCTCTGGCGGCAAAAGGTTGGACGGAAGTTCCCTCGGGCGGTGAGGTCGAGGTCTTTGCCATTGAGACGACTCAGAATCAACAAACCTTGGACACGTTCTATAACGGGTTCGGTGGCGGTCGTCGTTGGGGGTTCGGCGGTGGATTTGGCGACGCAACCACAACCGTAGAAACCTACAAAGTCGGGACCTTGGTGATCGATCTCTTCGATGCAAAGACAGAGAAATTGATCTGGCGAAGCTCATCGAGCGACACCCTCTCCGATAACGCCGAGAAGAACACAAAGAACCTCGACAAAGGCGTGAACAAAATGTTCCAGCATTTTCCTCCCGCCCCGTCGACCAAACACTAAGGAGAACGAGATGAATCGCTATCTAATCTTTTCACTCGCTATCTCAATGACCCTGACTACCCCGGCCATTCCTCTGCGCGCGGCAAACAAGCCGCGCGCGGGGAAGACCGAAGGGGCACCAGTGGTATGGACGAACGAGGACCTCGAAAAACTTAGAGGCCTCGGTCTCATCTCGGTAGTAGGCCAGGTCCCGGAAGAAGCCACAGCGTATGCCGCGGCTCCCTCACCGTACATAGAGACACGAGATCCTGAGTGGTATGCGAAGCAGGCAGCGAAGCTGCGTGCTGAGCTAGAAAGCAGGCAGGCGGAACTTCAGCAATACCGGCAGGCGATCGAGGATGCAAGGAACCTTAAGTCCATGACGGGCGGCATAAATCTCGATGCAGGCGATGTCGGCATTACGCCCGAGGCTGGCATTGAAATTCTTCAGCGGCGCGTAGAGCAATCCCACACGGAGCTCGATGTACTGGAAGACTTGGCCCGCCGCCATGACGTCCCGCCAGGCACGCTCCGTGGCCAGTGACACCAAACTAGGAGAAAGGACAAAAGACAACATGATGGAATATATCGAGATCAACGGTACACACCTTATTAGTTCGCGAATCGCGCTCGGCACCTGGGCCATCGGCGGCTGGATGTGGGGTGGAACCGACGAGAAGGAATCCATTCGCACCATTCATGCGGCATTCGACCACGGCATCAATATGATCGATACTGCGCCCATCTATGGCTATGGGCGTTCCGAAGCGATTGTGGGCGAAGCCCTGCGTCAACACGGTCGCAGGGATAGCATGATCCTCGCCACGAAAGTCGGCATCGACTGGACGAATGGCAAGATCGAACGCAACTCCACGCGCCAACGTATTCTCAAGGAACTCGAGGATTCGCTGCGTCGTCTCCAAACGGACTACATCGATATTTACCAGGTGCATTGGCCTGATCCTTGTGTTCCCATCGAGGAGACAGCCGCCACTCTTCGTGAACTCCACGAGCAGGGCAAAATTCGCGCTATTGGAGTCAGTAACTATTCGCCAGAAGAGATGCAGCGTTTCCAAGCCATCGCGCCGCTTCACACCATTCAGCCGCCTTACAATCTCTTCGAGCGCGAAATAGAAGGTGATATTCTGCCATACGCTTTCGGCCACGGGATCACCACGATGACTTACGGCGCCCTCTGCCGCGGATTGCTAAGTGGTGCAATGCGTGCCGATCGTGAGTTTGCCGACGGCGACATGCGTAAGATTACGGACCCAAAGTTTCAGCCTCCTCATTTCGCCGAATATCTCAATGCAGCAAGCAAGCTGGATGCATTCGCTCGCAAAAACTTTGGCAAGCGCGTGATTCATTTAGCGGTCCGCTGGCTCCTCGACCAACCCGGTGTTGGCGTCGCGCTTTGGGGCGCACGTCGTCCGGAACAGCTTGCGGCCATCACCGAAGTCAGCGGTTGGTCCCTGACGAAAAGCGACTGCGCTGCAATCGATGCCATTCTTCGCGAAAACATCCGCAATCCAGTTGGCCCGGAATTCATGGCTCCGCCGTCCAGGCAAATTCGCCGCGTGGCGTAGTCTTCTGCCGCAGATGTCGCTTCATTTTGACCTCCTTGGTTATTCCCGGAGCGTTTGAATGGAGAGGAAAGGAAGTTGCTATGAGTTTTCGTTATTGGAGTTGTATTGCTGCGCTCTGTTTCGTGGCGAGAGGCGTCGCTGGAGATGCCCAAGTTTCCGTTCCCTCGCCTCCCGAAGTCCGGTCACAGAATCGCGTCGCTGCTCTTACACTGCACGCGGCTCTTAAAGCCAATGGCAGGGATGCTTTCGTGTACAAGGGGAAGAGCATTGCCCCAGTGATCCGCGTTTCTCCCGGCGATACGCTCAAGATCGACTATGTGAACGACCTGCCCGTTCACTCCAAGGAAAGCTGTGCGATCTCTCCGTGCTTGGACATGACGAATCTCCATTTTCACGGTCTGGAGATTTCACCACAGGCCCCGCAAGACAATGTGATTGACATGATGGCCATGCCTGGCGAAATGCTCCACTATGTAGTCGAAATTCCCGCAGATCATCCTCCAGGTCTCTTCTGGTATCACACGCATCCGCATGGTGAGAGTCATCGCCAGGCTCTCGACGGCATGTCCGGGGCGATTGTTGTCGAAGGGATGGACCGCTATGTCCCCGAACTCCGCAACTTACGCGAGCAGGTGTTTGTCGTACGTGGCGAGTCCATCGAACACCGTTCAGATGCCACCGCTCTCTTGCGTCGCGTTGAAGCGCAAGCTCCTTCTTGCGGAAGCGCGCCTGATGAAATAGATCGAATTTTCACGGTGAACGATAAAGTTCGCCCGAAGATTAATATTAACCCGGGTGAGCGCCAATTCTGGCGCATTGTCAACGCTTCCGCCGACCGCTACATGGATCTTCAACTCGATGGGCAGAAGTTCGAAGTTGTTGCGCTGGACGGCATGCCTCTCGCTTACCATGACCGCAAGAATCCCACACAGATTGTGGAACACGCGTTAGTGCCTCCCGCCGGGCGTTTGGAAGCGATTGTCACCGGTCCGGCCGCAAGTGTTCACTCAACTCTTCGAACACGGTGTGTAAATACTGGGCCGGATGGCGATCCGAACCCGGCTATGGTGCTCGCCGATATTCGGCCAGGTTCTTCGGCACCACTCGTAAAGCAAGGGGTCAATCGCGATTTCAGGCCGCCAGAATATAAGCAGATCGATCTGCGACCCTTCGAAGCTTCACAGCCCGATTTCGTCGTGTCCTTTACTGAAGATACGAACGGCTTCTATATCAACGACCAAAAGTACGCACCGGAATCTGCTCCGATGACGCGTGTGCGCGTCGGAAGTTACCAGCATTGGCGCATTCTCAACAAAACCGGGGAGCTGCACCCCATGCATATCCATCAGGTGCATTTCCTGGCTTATGCCGAAAATCGAGTGCTCCTAGAGCATCCCGTGTGGCTGGACACCGTAAACGTGCCAACCGGGGGATCCGTCGACGTCGTTATGGACTTCACCAATCCCATCATCAGAGGCATGTCTCTCTTCCACTGCCATCTTCTCAATCACGAAGACAAAGGCATGATGGCGAAAATTCTCTTTGAATGACTTAGGCGCATCGAACTTGACCAATAGGGCGACCCAAAGCATTTTCTTCGATTAGCTCGCGCATTACGTTCTTATTACCGGGCATCATTCTCAAAAAGCGCGAGATGAAGTTCTGCTCACGCAAATAATTGAATCTACAGAAGAAGGAGGAAACAAAACGTACTCCCGTCCGCCCGACCCATCTGCCAAGAAAGCAGACGGTCGGGTAAGAACGCATTCATGTAATCATTGAAAATAAAATGAAGTGGCGCGCCCGGGGAGACTCGAACTCCCGACCCTCTGCTTAGAAGGCAGACGCTCTATCCAACTGAGCTACGGGCGCTCCGTGTTTCTCCTTCTATTCTAACTACTTACAGACCTCTGAACAGCCCCTTTCTCTGGCTTGGGGCCACCGTAGTAAAAACGTAGTACTTTTTGGTCTTGATAGGCCTGTTCGTTGGCTCGTTCGATGCCCTCACGAACTTGGTCCACCATCCCAAGTTGATAATGGCGTTTCGTCTCCGGACTACTGTGCCGCATCGCGCGCTGCACCACGGCATCTGGAGCGACCCAACTGAGACGCGTGCAGAAGACGTGACGCAGATTGTAAATCGGAAAATACGACACGGCAGCTTTATCTAGAGCTGTCCGCCATGCTCGCTTGACACTACGTATTGGCTTGCCCGGATTTCGAGGACTTGGAAATACGTACAAGCTTTCCGAGCCTTGTTCCTTCTTCCACTCCTTGAGGACATCACAGGCCAATCGGCTCAGCGGTAACGGTTGAGCCGAATCAGTAGTTTTCACACTGCCGTCAAGGTGAAGGACGCCATGGACGAGATCCACTTGGTCCCACCTAAGCGACAGTCCCTCACTGTATGTCCTACCACCGGTCTGAACCAGCAACACAATCGCCACCCGAAGATGTGGTGGTGCCGCTTCAAGAATCCGATGTTCTTCTTCAACAGTGAGCATTCTCTTGGATGGCCTCTCGTGGCGCTCATCGAAATGCTTCACGCCGGAGGTTGGATTTTCTCCGATGTACTTTCGCTTGAGCGCGAACTGGAAGATGCAGTGCAGGCACGCCAATTCTCGGTTGACTGTGGCCCCTTTCACCGTGCGTTTTGGATCCCGCTTCAACGGCTGGCGGTGCCGATAGTTGCGATATTCTACGACGCTCCGCTCATCAATCTCCGCTAATTTACGGTCCCCAAAATAGGCTCGGAGATTCTTCACAAACATTTGGTGGTTGATCTGGCTCTTTGGAGAAAGCGTTGAACTGTGCGAACGAAAGAACAATTCGGATAACTCTCCGAACGTCATTCGCTCACCAGGCCAACCGACTTGAAACAGCCCGAGCGCGATCTCGGCTTCGCGTTTCTTCCAGATTTTCTTTGCAAGATCTTTGCTGGAGGTTTTCGTCGATTCGCACCGTTGTTCACCTTTCGCTGTATAGCCCATCCACCAGAACCGCGAGTCTTTCCTTTTATATAGTCCCACTGGCGCTCCTCTCACTTGCCGGAGCCGAGCGCCGAGGGGATTATACTCCTGGAAGATGGCCAACGACTGGCTGGACGGATTTGCAAGTCTTTGAATCTGTCTAAGATGGAGCGCCGGTACTCAAGGCGACCACAAAGCTTGCGTGACTCAATCTTCTGCTGGCATGCGTACCGGTAGAGAGTGCTCGTGGAGATGCCGAGGTATTGTGCGGCCTCGGGATGCTTCAGCCATCGATCCTCGAATCCTGTTTGGAGAGGGACTGCTGGCGACGCGGGTGAGGCAACAGGAACCCGATCAGCAATTCCCGTCAATGCTTCGCGCAACAACTGAACAAGCTGCTCGGGGTCCCGTGTTTGGAACACCACGCAGGCGATGACCGTTGGGTCACCGACTTGTCGCTCCCCAGTACGTTCTTTGCCGTTGTGCATCCGGGCTCCACACCTTCGAACTAGATTGCCGTCTCAGAAAAAAAGAGCGTTGGAAGGGAAATCTTAGGCCGC
>Ga0209648_10004383_pt1 | contig 11995 bp, 10 predicted proteins | sample GraSoi2013_115cm_FD_185830 | JGI IMG/M metagenome (GOLD analysis project Ga0209648, IMG submission 185830) | Grasslands soil microbial communities from the Angelo Coastal Reserve, California, USA - Sample 9_17_2013_115cm (SPAdes) (version 2) | ecosystem: Environmental > Terrestrial > Soil >...
TTACGCCGCGTGCGCCATGGGCGAATTTTTCCGCGACACCAAGCGGCATGCCGTCACCTTTTACGACGATCTTTCCAAGCACGCGCAGGCCTACCGCGAAATTTCGCTGCTGCTCCGCCGTCCTCCGGGACGCGAAGCGTTCCCCGGCGACGTATTCTATCTTCACTCCCGCTTGCTGGAACGCGCGGCAAAATTGAATGACAAGCTTGGCGGTGGCTCGCTCACTTCGCTGCCGGTCATCGAAACGCAGGCGGGCGACGTCTCCGCCTACATTCCGACAAACGTCATCTCGATCACTGACGGGCAGATTTATCTCGAAGCTGATTTGTTCAACAGCGGCATTCGCCCGGCCATCAACGTGGGCATCAGCGTGAGCCGCGTCGGCGGCAATGCCCAGATCAAGGCCATGAGGCAAGTCGCCGGCTCGCTGCGGCTGGATATGGCGCAATTCCGCGAGCTCGCGGCTTTCGCGCAATTCGGCTCCGATCAACTCGACAAAGTGACGCAGGGCCAGCTCGCCCGCGGCCAGCGGCTTACGGAAATCCTGAAGCAGGACCAGTATGTGCCTCTGCCGGTTGAAAAGCAGGTGCTCAGTCTCTACGTTGCGACGAGTGGCTTGCTTGACGCTGTGCCGGTCCCGGAAGTTCGCCGCTTTGAGCAGGAGTTCCTGCAGTTCGTCGAAACCAATTATCCCTCGATCCTGAAGAACATTGCGGCGAAGAAAGCTCTCGACGACGCCATCAAGGCGGAAGTCAAGACTGCCGTCGACGCTTTCAAGGAACGATTCACTGCTGCGGTTGCCGCGGCGGCGAATTGAGGATCGGCGCTTAACGACGAACGATGGCCACACTTCTCGATTTCCGGCGCCGCATCCGCTCGGTGAAGAACACCCAGCAAATCACACGCGCGATGAAGTTCGTCGCCGCGGCCCGGCTGCGCCGCGCGCAGGAAGCGGCCATCGCGGCGCGCCCGTACGCCAAGGAGCTTGCGCGCATGCTGCGTTCGATCATGTCGCGCATCGCGGAACCTCAGCACCCGCTGCTGGCCCACCGGCCGGAAGAAAAAATTCTCGCGATCGTGCTCTCGGGAGAGCGCGGACTGGCCGGCGCTTTCAACGCCAATATTCTTCGCAAAGCCAGCGATTTCTTCCGCGCGAACAAAGGCAAGAAACTTTCGACGATCCCCGTCGGCAAGAAGGGCCGCGATTCGCTGAAGAAGGCGGGATTCAACATCATCGCGGAATATGTGAACGTTCTTGCGCGCGTGGACTTTGCGACCGCGAGGGAGATTGCTTTGCTTGTCACGGATCTTTATGCGAAGGAAGAGATCGATTCGGTGTACATGGTCTTCAGCGAATTCAAGACGGTGATGACGCCGAATCTTGTGGTCACAAAGCTGCTGCCGGTCGAGGCCGTTCATGCGGACGAAGAATCCGCTGCCGAAAGTGCGAGTTCGCAGGTAGATTACATCTACGAACAGCCCGAGGAACAACTTCTCGGCAAGTTGCTCCCGCGGTACATCGAAACGCAGATTCTCCGCGCAATGCTCGAATCTTCCGCGGCGGAGCACGCCGCGCGCATGACCGCGATGGAATCGGCCACCAAGAACGCCGGCGACGTCATCGAGGCCCTGACGCTGCACATGAACAAAGTGCGGCAGGCAGCCATCACCAAAGAAATTATCGAAATTGTCAGCGGCGCTTCTTACGGCGCTTAGGAGATAGCGGCATGGCAGAGAAATACGCAGGCGTGGGGCACGTCGTTCAGGTCATTGGACCTGTCATGGACATTCAATTCGAGGCAGGGCACCTTCCGGCGATCTATAACGCCATTCGCATTACGAGCGAAGGCTACTCGATACCGGAGCCACTCGACGTCACGGCGGAAGTCCAGCAGCACCTCGGCGAAGGCCGCGTGCGCGCGATCGCGATGGAGCCTGTCGAGGGCATGGTCCGCGGTATGAAGGCCTACGATCTCGGAAAAGGGATTGAAGTTCCCGTGGGCCGGCCAACCCTTGGCCGCGTGATGAATGTTCTTGGGAAACCCGTCGATCAGCTCGGCCCCATCGTTAGTGATACTCACTACCCGATTCACCGCCCGGCGCCGTCGCTCGAAGATCAATCCACGACTCTCGAAATGTTTGAAACCGGAATTAAGGTCGTTGACCTTATCGAGCCGTACCTCAAGGGCGGCAAGATCGGCCTTTTCGGTGGCGCGGGTGTCGGCAAGACCGTTCTCATCATGGAGCTCATTCACAACGTCGCGATGAAGCACGGCGGCGTCTCCGTGTTCGCGGGCGTAGGCGAGCGCACTCGCGAAGGCAACGACCTGTGGCTGGAAATGTCCGAGGGCGGCGTTATCGTCCCCGGCAATTCGGAAAAGTCGCGCGCGGCGCTGATCTACGGCCAAATGACCGAGCCGCCCGGCTCGCGTCTGCGAGTGGGCCTCACGGGCCTTACTGTCGCTGAATATTTCCGTGACCAGGAGCATCTCGACGTGCTCCTCTTCATCGATAACATTTTCCGTTTCGTGCAGGCCGGTTCGGAAGTTTCCGCGCTTCTCGGCCGCATGCCCTCCGCCGTCGGCTACCAGCCGAACCTCAACACGGAGATCGGTGAATTGCAGGAGCGCATCACTTCGACGAAGAGCGGATCGATCACTTCGGTGCAGGCCATTTACGTTCCCGCCGACGACTATACGGACCCCGCTCCAGCCGCGACGTTTGCGCACCTGGACGCCACGACCAACCTCAGCCGCCAAATCGTCGAGCGTGGCATTTATCCAGCGGTCGATCCGCTGGCGAGCTCCTCGCGCATTCTCGACCCGCGCATTGTCGGCGCGGAGCACTACGCCGTCGCGCGCGGCGTGAAGTCGATTCTGCAGCGCTACAAAGACCTGCAGGACATCATCGCCATTCTCGGCATCGAAGAACTTTCCGACGAAGACAAGCGCACCGTGGCGCGCGCCCGCAAGATTGAAAAATTCCTCTCGCAGCCCATGTTCGTCGCTGCGCAGTTCACCGGCCTCGAAGGAAAATACGTGAAGATCGAAGACACCGTGCGCAGCTTCAAGGAAATCGTCGAAGGCAAGTACGATGACGTTCCAGAGCAGGCGTTTTACATGGTCGGCACGATCGAGGAAGCGCTTGCCAAGGCCGAGAAAATGAAGGCGAGCGCGTAACAAAAAATGATGCCCGACGCCATCGAGCTGGTGATTGTCACACCGGAGAAGCAATTGCTTCGCGACAGAGTCGTCGAGGTGCAGATGCCCGGTGAGAACGGCTATCTGGGCGTTTTGCCCGGGCACGCGCCGCTTATCACGGAGCTGGGGATCGGCGAGCTCAGCTATCACGATCTCGGTGGCAGGGAATCCGCGCACGTCGCGATCGTTCGCGGATTTGCCGAAGTTCTGCCGGACCGTGTCACCATTCTTGCGGAAACCGCCGAGCGCGCCGGAGAGATCGACCTGCAGCGCGCCAAAGACGCGCTGGCTCGTGCCGAGAAGCGACTGGCCTCGAACGATCCCAACATCGACTGGGACCGCGCCAACATTGCGCTGCAGCGCGCTTTGATCCGCATCCAGGTTGCCACCAAGCGGCGCAGCGCCCTCGTTTCAGGCTCCTGAAGCATCGTCTGCCGCCTCTCGCATGGCGCTTCGTGTGACTTCGCTCCGCAGCCCGCATCTAACGGAATCGAGCGGTGTAAATGATGGAACCGATCACCATGTACAGCACCACCTGGTGCCCCGATTGCCGCCGCACAAAATCCTTCTTGCGGGCGCGCGGCATAAATTTTCGCGAAGTGAATATTGAAGAAGACCCTTCGGGGGAAGCGATCGTCATCAAGGCTAACAACGGCAAGCGCAAAGTTCCCACGCTGGAAGTCGGCGGCCGCTATTTTGCCTGTAGTCCCTTCGATGCGGAACAGCTTGCCGAAGAACTCAACATTCCGCCGAATCCCTAATTCAACGAAACACCTCGGGCCCAAATTCCCGCTACATGCAATCCTTCATCGAGCAGCAAAATATCCGCATCGGCTCCCGCGCGCAGCGAGCCCTTCTTAAATTCGATTCCTAACAGGGAAGCCGGATTCAGCGTTAGCATTCGCACGGCGTCTGGCAAAGATGCGCCCAGCGCTACGATATTTCGCAACGCGCGGTCCAGTGTCAGAGTGCTGCCCGCCAGTATTCCTTCGGCATTCCGGCAGACGCCGCCGCTGACGGTTACTTCAAAGCCGCCGAGTGTGTATTTTCCGTCTGGCATGCCCGTGGCGGAGAGGCCGTCGCTCACCAGGGTAATGTGCGCGGCTCCCTTGGCCAGCAGAAGCAGTTTCATGGCGGCTTCTTCGACGTGCACGCCGTCGGCGATCAATTCCGCATTGACCTCCGGCGAAGTAAGTACGGCGCCTATAACGCCCGGGTCGCGGTGGGAAAACGGACGCATCGCGTTGTAAAGGTGAGTAGCGCTGCGCGCCCCTCGGGCCATGGCCGCACGAGCCTGCTCGTAAGTTGCGTCGGTATGCCCCATCGAAACGACCAGGCCGGCTTCTCGCGCGGCATCAATGCACGGAGCGGCCCCGAGCACTTCCGGCGCAATCGTCAAAATCCTGGCATTTCCCGCGGCGGCCTTAAGAAAGCGGCTCAGCGTCTCCGCCGACGGCAGTTGAATCCATTCGGATGGATGAACTCCGCGGCGCTCTTTGCTGATGAAGGGTCCCTCGAAATGGATTCCCAGGATTTCCGCGCGGGGTTCATCCGTTTCGTGCTGATGGGCGATGTACCCGGCGATTCCCTCAACGGCACGCAGAGTTTCGTCCGTACTCGCCGTTACCGTGGTGGCGACGAGTGACGTGGTGCCATATTCCGAGACCTTGCGGGTGATGGAGCGCATGGCGGCGCCAGTTCCCTCCATGACGTCGTGGCCGCCGGCTCCGTGGATGTGCACGTCTAGGAAGCCGGGAATGGCTGTCTTGTCGGTCGCGCGAATTTCCTGCGCACCCGCGGGCAGGGCCATCCCCGAGCGTGGTCCGATGGCTTCGATGACATCCTCCCGGATCAGAATGCCCGCATCGTTGATTTCAGTCGTCGGGGTTAGCGCACGGCCGGCGTGAATAAGAATGATAGACATGGCAGCACAACATCGTAACGGAAATGCTTCGCCACACAAAACAAAACGGGCGGAGCCGAAGCCCCGCCCGTCTCAAAAATGCTCCGCGAACAGCTCTTACATACTCTTTGCAGGAGCCATGTCGATGCTGGTCAGCTTGAGGTTCTCTCCGTCCACGGTGCCCTTTACAGTCACGTGATGGCCGGCATGCGCCGCCACTTTGTCTTGCGCATCCACGACATATATTTTCTTGTCGGCGTCGTTCACGAACACGTACTTGGCGCCGTGCTCCTTGACGCACTTGGTCGTGCACTCGCCGGCCTTATCATTCGCGCCTTTTACTCCACACTGGCTGTCCGAAATGTAGCCGGTCCATGAGCCATCCGCCGCCATCGCGAGTGCTCCTGCGAAAAGCGTTGCTGCCATTGCCACTGCAAATCGTATTTTCATGATTCCCCTCCAGAAATTCACTTCGGTTTTCGATCCTCTGGGCTGCCCAGTAGCTTGGCACAGCGACGGCCCAGTGTCCAGACTCTTCCTAAGACGTCTTTCTAAGACCATTTCGCGTCAAATTCCAGCCGAAAGCCGGCCTTTTGCGTTTTTCGAAATTCCAGCGTATTCGCGTAAACTAGAAGGCCACGCAGGCAGCACAAAACGATTCCGGAGACTCCATGGCCCAGGTTTATCCCTTTCGCGCTTTTCGCTACAACCCGGCGCGCGCATCGTTCGACCGCGTGCTGACGCAGCCTTACGACAAGATTTCTCCGGCGATGCAGGAAAAGTATTATGCGGCGGACCCGCACAACTTGATTGCGGTGGAGAAGGGCCGCGCGTACGCCGGCGACACGCCGCAGAACAATGTTTATACGCGCGCGGCCGCGGCGATCGAAGATTGGATTCGCAAGAGCGTGGTGGTGCAGGATCCCGCGCCGTCTTTCTATGCCTACACGCAGGAATACACGGCGCCGGGGACGGAAGAACGCCGCACGCGGCGCGGATTTATCGGCGCGGGAAAACTCGAGGAGTATTCGGCGAAAGTCGTATTCCGGCACGAGCACACGCTTTCCGGGCCGAAAGCGGACCGGCTGGAACTTCTGCGGCATACGAAGACGCACACGGGGCAGCTTTTCATGCTGTATTCGGACGCCGAGCGCCGGATCGACACGATTTTGGCAGAAGCCGAAGCGGCCGCGGCGCCTGCCACGGAAATGCGGGACGAATACGGCGTGGTGCACCGGCTGTGGGTGATTGCGGAGCCGCAGCGCGTGGCCGCCATCCAGAGGGCGATGGACGAGCAGAAGCTGGTGATCGCCGACGGGCACCATCGCTACGAGACGGCGCTGAATTACCGGAACGAACGGCGCGCGCTGGCGGGAGCAATTGATCCGGAGGCGCCGTTCGAGCGCGTGATGATGACGTTCATCAACACGCGGAGCGAGGGGCTGACAATTCTGCCGGGGCACCGCGTGGCGGCGAACGTTCACGATTTTTCGTGGAGCGGCGTGCGGCGGCATCTCGAGCCATGGTTCACGGCGGAGGAATTCCCGTTCTCGGGCAGCGGGGAGAGGTCCGATGCGAAAAAGAACTTTCTTGCGAAGCTCACGAGCGCGCGAGAGAAACGGGCCATCGGCGTTTATCCCGCTCCGGAGGCGCAAAAGCGGGCGTTCTACGTGTTGACGCTGCGCAAGGGCGTCAACCTGGCGGAGCTCCTGCCGAATGTTTCGCCGCTGCAGCGGGAACTGGACGTGGTGCTGTTGCATGAAGGAATCCTGGAGCCGGCGCTGGGCATTACGCCTCAGGCGGTGACGGCGGAAGCCAACCTGACGTACGAGCGGGAGGCGAGCGCGGCTTTGGACGCCGTGGACAGCGGACGCGCACAGATTTCGTTTTTGCTGAATGCCTGCGACGTCGAGCAGGTGGTGAAGATCGCGACGGCCGGGGAAGTGATGCCGCAGAAGTCGACCGACTTTTATCCGAAGCTGATGAGCGGGATCACGATGTATCGGGTGGAAGGCTGAGCGGGGAAGGAAGTAACGAGGTAAGGATGTAAGGAAGGAACGAACCGTGAGGTAAGGAAGTAAGGAGGTATGGAAGTAAGGAAAATCGAGCGCGCGCGGCCGCCCGCTGAAGCGGACTCCCGCGGGATAGAGACGCGTTTTGGTATTTCTAGTTAACAATAACTGGACCCCTCCCCCGTGTTTTTTGTAAGTGTTGCATCTAAGGGGTTTAGCTATACCGTAAGTCCCTTGTTTGCAACACTTGCGGGGGGATTCATAAGTGTTGCAGCTAAAGGACTTAGAGAAGAGGCGGGAAGGAAGTAACGAGGTAAGGACATAAGGAAGTAAAGAAATGGACGGGCCCGGCCCTGCGGCGAAAGGGTGAAATAAACGAGTTTCAAACCGGGAAGCAGAGCTATACACCCGGCAGTTTTTAGAAAGAGTGCGGAACTGCTTGATTGCAAAAGAGTTGTGAAACACTCTTTGCGTAAAGAGTGAAAAGTGCGAACCAGGAGCGGGTGACACCCGGCAGTCTTCGTAAAAGCACATTCTAAAGGGGTTACGAGCGTCACGGTCAAGAGTCAGAGTACAAAGGCTTGTTTTTGAAGAGGTTAGCAGGGGCTGTTTTTCGTCACCGACGTGACTGTGACGGGATCCTAGCCGAGTTGGGAGACTCCTGGGAGAACCGAACAAGAGCGGCCGAAGTGCCGCACGGGGGGCGAGGGAGGCGGGTCGAAGATGGGCGCGAACTATCAAAGAGGATGGTAGCACGATGGTTAATGTTTTTCAAGGATAACTTGTTAGTGATTCGCATGGACGTGGCAGGGTTGACACAGTGGGGTTCAAGTTGGCCGAGGGAAAGGGTTTGCGGGAGGGTGGCGTTCGAAAGAATTGTGGAAATGCGTGGAAAAGTGTTAGAGGTTCAAAGTTAGAGATTGGAGGTTGGAAAAGAATGGGAGAGAACAGATTGCGGCGAAGGTCAGGAACCCTGCCGTCCCCCGGTCCGAAAGGGTCAAACAGTCGACAGTTGAAGGTTGACAGCGAAAGTAAAGGCGCCCGAAGAACGTCGACGGTAAAACTCAAGAGCCTCAGTTTTCGCGGGGCGCGAAGATCGGCCCGTGAAGGTAAAAAATAAGGCGCATATCCTCAAAATCTGGCAAACTTACGCCCATTGATGAAAGACATACGAATCACTCTATATGATATCTTTGGCTACCTCATACCAGGGGTGGTCATGCTGTTCGCAATCAGCCTGTTCTTCTGGACCATATTTTGGCCTGCCTCGACCCTAGTGATTCCGTCCAAGCTCCCGGCCATCGCTCTTGGATCCCTCCTTTTTGCTGCGTACCTCGTTGGTCATTTAGGGCAGGCCATCGGAAATCTGCTTGAGAAATTGCCGATGATTCGCAAGAGATTGGATGAAGCTCTTCCGCTGTCCAAGGGAGTAGAAGAGCTATTAAGATCAGCCATCGGCGCTCGATTCGGAAAGGCTGTGGAATCGATCAAGCCGAGAGAGCTGTTTGCCCTCTGCGATCAAGCTCTCTTGCACCACGATTCGCCCGGCGAACGAGAGATTTTTGTCTACAGGGAAGGCTTTTATCGCGGCAGCAGCGTGGCTCTCGCAATACTTGCAGTCGCTCTGGCAATAAGGATGGTCCATGCACCAGCAGTCCTTGCAGTTTTAGGGGTGACAGTTGAGGTATACCGTGGACCGTTGGCCTTGGCTTGTGGTCTGGCCGCGCTCGGCGCGTGGTTAGCTTTCTGGCGATATGTGAGATTCGGTGACCATCTTTTTCGGACTTGCTTCCTTAGGTACCTTTCGCTCGACTTAAGCACTTCGATAGAACGGAAGGGAAAACATGGACAAGCTTGAGTTAATGGTGTTCAACGTCGGACACGGATTGTCAGTCGCCTTGGTTGAGAGGCCCTCCCCGTATATCACACTGATAGACTTGGGAGCCGATACAGGGTTTACTCCGTTGAAATACTTGCGCCTTAAGCTTCATCTCCAACCCGATGTTCTGTATATCACCCACCCCCACGCTGACCACCTTGACGATGTCGAGACAGCCTTGGATCAGAATTTCAGGCCCGTCGCGCTTTACTATCAGGACTACGATTGGGCTGATGTCAAAAGGAGGGAGAGACCGCAGCTAGGCTACAAAATAGACGACTTTCGGGAGTTGATTAGAATCCTACCTAAGAAGTCGTACGCTGGATCGGGCTCCCTGCGGGAATGGCGGTTCACTCCTGAGAACGCTAAGAAGGCCTTTGGTGAAACCTCATACGTCAATAATTCGAGTCTTTTCCTGATTTACAGTTGGCGTGATTTCAAGATCTCCATCGCTGGCGACCAAGAAAGCTCTGCAATGGAAGGACTCCTGCAAAGTGCCGAATTCGTGAAACAGGCTGCCAAAACCGACATTTTGATTCCGTCGCATCACGGACATAAGAACGGCTTTCCCACTGGCTGGGTGGGCAAAATCGGCAAACCTCACATAACCATCATTTCAGTGCAGGAGCGCGACCCAAGTGTGGATTCGCGCTATTCCAAAACTGAGTTCGCACGCGGCGTAAACATAGGTGGAGTTGCGAGAAACATGCTAACGACACGTGCCGACGGGAACATACTTGTTACTATGTGGTATGGGACAGACGGTTCTCCCAAGTGGAGCTTTGAGTTCTTCTGATCAATCCTCTTGTACTTGACTCCGCATTGTACACCCCTGATAATCCGCCAAAACTTCCCCGACTTTGGCTCTTCTAGAAGTCCTCAGCGCAGTGCGGCGCGGCCAGCGGTGCAGTGAGGACGAACACATGATGCATCCCTATTACCTCGTGTTTGCAGGCCGCAAGAGTCTACCAGGAAAGGTCATTATTCTTTCTGGTAACAAAGTAGGCCGAGTGCTAACCTTGATGCCCGAGCGGTGCCTTCCCTGGAGGAAAAATGAAAAAGCACAAGAGGCTCGCGAAATGGCTGTTCTTTGTCGCGGCATTGACGCTGTTCTGTACGTCGTCATGGGCGCAGGAGGAGCCGTACGTGCTGAAGGGGACGATCGTGACGCCGGAGCAGGTGATTGAAAACGGGATGATTCTGATCGTGGGGGAAAAGATCAAGGACGTCGGCCAGAACATCAGCGTGCCGCATGGGACGCTGGTCGTGCAGACGGACGGGGTGATCCTGCCGGGCTTCATCGACCTGCACAATCACATTACCTGGAATCTGTTTCCGCGGTGGAGAACCTACAAGGAGTTTGGGAACCGTTATGACTGGCAACAACTTCCGGTTTACGGCATCGCGCTCTCGACTCCTCATCGCGAGCTAGCAAAGCTGGGCTGCGACATGAACCGCTATGCGGAAGTAAAGGCGATCACGGAGGGGGAAACTTCCCTGGTTGGAAGTCTGGGTCCAGAAAAATGCATCGAAGGAATGGCACGAAATCTGGATTTTTATTCGGGCTTTTATGAGCCAGGAATTCCGGGGAAAGAAAAACTAAGGAATGAAGTGTTCCCGCTGGAGCTGGACAATGCGACCGTCACGCAGATCAATGGTGCTCTCGATAAGCAGGAGTTGAAGGCGTTCGTAGTGCATTTGTCGGAAGGAAAACCGACGGACGCCAGCGCGGCGCGGGAATTCAAGATGTTCGTGGCGCGCGGATTCCTGCGCAGCGGCGTATCGATTATTCATGGAGTTGCGCTGAAGCAAGCAGATTTCCATAAGCTGGCGGGGAATCATGTTGGGCTGATCTGGTCACCGAGAAGCAACGTCGAGCTCTATGGCGGCACGGCGGACGTGGCGTCCGCTTTGCACGAAAACGTAAAGATTGCTTTGGCTCCGGATTGGAGCCCGACCGGCAGCGACGGAATGCTGGGAGAGCTGACATATGCGTCGACATGGAATGGGGGGCAGCCCACGCCGATTTTTTCAAACAAGGAATTGGTGAGGATGACGACGGAATATCCCGCACAACTTGCGGGATTGGACGACAAAATCGGTGTGATCGGGGCGGGAAAGTATGCGGATGTGATCGTGCTGAAGAAAAAAGGAATGGACGCATATGACGCGATCGTCCACGCGAATCCCCTGGATGTGGAGCTGGTGGTCATAAATGGGCGGCCGGTGTATGGAAATCCGGGAACGATGAAAAAAATATTGCCGCATGAAAAACTGGAGATGTTTCCCGTGTGTGGCACGGACAAGACCATTTCCTTTGAAAGTGAAGCGAAGACGCAGGGAGTATCGCCAAAGACCTGGGCAGAAACCACGCGGGTGCTGGACTCGGCACTGCGGGAGTGGGGCAGTTCTCTCGCGCCTCTCGCGGAGTGTCGAGAGTGATTTGGAGCGAAACTAGCGACGCGGATCGGAGAGTGAGTCAGGCGGCTTTTTGGAATTTGAGTTTGGCGGTGTAGCCGAGGGAGTAGAGGACGCGGGGGAGAAAGGCGGAAGCTGGAAATTAGAAAGTAGAAATTGGAAAGCAGAAATTCGAAACTGGAAATTCGAAACTCGAAGATGGAAAATCGAAACTCGAAATTAGAAATTCGAAATTAGAAAAAGAGGGGCACAATGCCCAGCGCGTCCCTTTTGGGCGGGTGTGACGGGCTGTTTGGCAATCGTGGCCGGGCAATCCGTTCCGGAAACGTTGGCGGCCTCATAAAATTGCTATACTTAAAATAGAGGAAGCGATGACCGTTACCCTGAAACTGAAGCCGGAAGTCGAGGCTTGGCTTGGCTAAAGCAATCCGCGAGGGCAGTCGAGGTTAACGAGTAGATGTGGACGCGATGGGATCGAAGCCGGGGAGGTTGACGACCACGGGTTGGGGACCGCTGCGAATGACGATCCAGGTGACGGTTTCGGCGGTGGGGTTAAGTTCCTGGTGGGGAAGGTGGGCGGGAA
>Ga0209648_10004386_pt1 | contig 11994 bp, 11 predicted proteins | sample GraSoi2013_115cm_FD_185830 | JGI IMG/M metagenome (GOLD analysis project Ga0209648, IMG submission 185830) | Grasslands soil microbial communities from the Angelo Coastal Reserve, California, USA - Sample 9_17_2013_115cm (SPAdes) (version 2) | ecosystem: Environmental > Terrestrial > Soil >...
CGTGGCCGTCGGCGCGTAGCAGCTGCGCCACGGTCTCGATGGTGCGCACCACGCCGTTGATCTGCGGCCGCCAGGCGTCGGAGACGATGGCAATGCGCAACCGGATCTACTCCGCCGCCAGTTGCTGTGCGGGAGCAAGGCGCGGCAACGCCGCCTGGCGTCGCGCATGTTCCTCGGCCCAATGGACGATGCGCAGGCGGCCGTCGAAATCCTCGACCAGGGCGGTGCAGCTCTCGACCCAGTCACCGTCGTTGCAATAGAGGATGCCGTCGATGGTGCGGATCTCGGCGTGATGGATGTGGCCGCACACCACGCCGTCGACGCCGCGGCGGCGCGCCTCGCTCGCCACCGCGTGCTCGTAATTGTCAATGAACTGCACCGCGTTCTTGACCTTGTGCTTCAGGTAGGCCGACAGCGACCAATAGGGCAGCCCGAGCTTGCGGCGGCCCCAATTGTACGTCGTGTTGATGCGCAGCGCCGTGGCGTAGGCCCAGTCGCCCAGGATGGCGAGCCAGCGTGCGTAGCGCACGATGCCGTCGAACTGGTCGCCGTGGATCACCAGGAGCTTGCGGCCGTCCGGCGTCGTGTGGATCGCCTCCTCCTGCACGCGCACCTCGCCGAAGGTGAGCTGGCAATATTGCCGCGCCGCTTCGTCGTGGTTGCCGGGAATGTAGACGACGTTGGTGCCCTTGCGGGCCTTGCGCATGATCTTCTGCACCACGTCGTTGTGGGCCTGCGGCCAGTACCACCAGCGCTTCAGGCGCCAGCCGTCGACGATGTCGCCCACCAGGTAGAGATGCTCGCTCTCGTTTCGCTTCAGGAAATCGAGCAGCAGTTCGGCCTGGCAGCCGCGGGTGCCAAGATGGATGTCCGACAGGAAGATCGTGCGGTGGCGCGCGGGTTGGTGACGCTCGATCACGGTCATGTGGATAAGACTCGATCGACACAAAATCTGTCGTGCGCGATTGCACGGGACGCAGCAGATTGTGTATGGGAGCCGTTGCGTGCCCGTGAATCGGTTGTGACGGTTCGATGACATTCGACACTTCCAAGACAATGCTGCTGATCCTCAATCCGATGGCAGGCCGCCGCCGCCGCGGGCTGGTGGATGCCGTCGTGCGCCATGTGCGCGCCGCGGGCTGGACGGTCGACGTGGTCGAAACGGCGGCGGTGGGCGACGCGCGGCGGCTGGCCGAAAGCTGCGATGCGACGCGCCACGCCGTGATCGCCGTGGCCGGCGGCGACGGCACGATCAACGAGGTGGTGAACGGGCTTGCCCGGCGCGCCGACGGGGCGCCGGCCCTGGGCATCGTACCGCTCGGCACCGCCAACGTCCTGGCGCACGAATTGGGTCTCGGCTTCTCGGCGGCGGTGATCGCCAGGACGATCATCGCCGGCCACGAACTACTGGTGCAGCCGGGCGAGGCGGCCAACGGTGCCGGCGTCCCGCGTTGCTTCTCGCTGATGGCGGGCGCGGGCTTCGACGCCAAGGTCGTGGCCGGCGTCAGCGCGCCGTTCAAGCGGCGCTGGGGCCGTGCAGCCTATGTCTGGCGCTCGCTGGTCGAGACGCGCCGCTATCGGCCGGTGCGTTACGGCGTGGAGATCGACGGCGTGCGGCACGAGGCGTCGTCGGTGATCGTGACGCGCAGCCGCCACTATGCCGGTCCCTATGTCGTGGCGCCCGATGCGGCACTCGCCAAGCCGCTGCTGCATGTCTGCCTGTTCGAGCGCTGGGGGCGCTCGCACACGCTACGCTTCGGGCTCGCTTTGCTGCTGGGTTGGCTGCCGCGCACCGCCGGCTATCGCGTGGTCGCCGGCCGCGACGTGCGCATCTCGGTGCTGAGCGATGCCGGCGAGAACGGTCGCCAGCCCGTGCAGATCGACGGCGACGACGCGCTTACGCTGCCGGTGTCGATCGGCCTCGCCGCCGGTGCGGTGCGCCTGCTGCGGCCGGTCTGAGTCTGGGGGCGCGCCACTCCAGTGGCGCTTCATCTCATGCGGAGCGCGGACCTCCAGGTCCGCATCATGCTCATAGCGGACCTGGAGGTCCGCGCTCCAAGACGCGCCACTGGAGTGGCGCGCTCCCAGCAAAGGGCTACCGTGCCGCCTGCTGCAGGCGCCTCACCACATCGGGCGTGGGATGGCCGTCGGCCGGCAGGCCGACCTGCTTCTGGAACAGCCGCACCGCCGAGCGTGTCTTGGGGCCCAAAAGCCCGTCGGTCTCGTCGGTGTAGAGGCCGAGCTTGGCGAGCCGCGACTGCAGGTCGATGACGGTGTCGCGCGACAGCGGCTCGTCGTCGGCCGGCGCGGCCTGCATGACCGGCGGACCGCCCGCGATCTGCTGCGCCAGGATGCCGACCGCCAGCGCATAGAGCGTCGAGCGGTTCCAGTTCATCACCGCCTTGAAGTTGGGGTAGAGGATGAAGGCGGGCCCGCGCCAGCCGGCCGGCAGGGTGATCGACGAGGGATCGTCGACATTGGGCAGCGGCGCATTGCCTGCTCGCTTGACGCCCATCGCCGCCCAGGCGCGCACCGGCTTTTCGATCGTCGAGTCGGCCTGGTCGAGCGGAAAGCCTTGCGGCAAGAACACCTCTTCGCTTGACGGCAGGCCGGGTTTGAAGCCGATGCCGCGCAGGAAGTTGGCCGCCGAGGCGAAGGAGTCGGGCAGGCTGGTCCACAGGTCGATCTTGCCGTTGCCGTCGCGGTCGACGCCCCACTTCACGAAGGTCGAGGGCATGAACTGCATGTTGCCCATGGCGCCCGCCCACGAGCCGCGCAACTGCTCGCGGGTCATGCGGTCCATGACCAGGATGCGCAGCGCCTGCACCGTCTCGTTGCTGAAGAAGGCGGTGCGCTTGGTCATGCAGCCAAGCGTCGCGACCGAGCGCACGACCTGGAAGTCGCCCATGTAGCCGCCGTAGTTCGTCTCGAGGCCCCAGAACGCCATGATGTATTGCGGCGGCACGCCGTACTCGCCCTGGATGGCATCGAGCAGGGCGCGGTTCTGCGCCATCTTCTGCTGGCCCTTGGCGATGCGCTCGGGCGACACCGAGGAGCCGACATACTTGGCGTAGGTCAGCGAGAATTCCGGCTGGCGCGAATCGAGGTCGATCACCTTCTGGTCGGGCGTAAGGCCCTGCAAGGCGCGGTCGGCGATCTCGGCCGGCACGCCCTGGCGTAGCGCCTCGGCCTTGATGGTCTGCAGGCAGGCCTGGAAGTCGCCGCTTTGAGCGTTCGCGGGACCGAGAGCCGGGCCGACGAACAGCACCGTCATTGCGGCGAGGAGAGGAATTCTTGAAGAGGGGGTCATGCCGCCGATTCTATCACGAGCCGGCGACGGTCAACCCCTCGATTCGCACCGTCGGCGCATTGGTGGCGCCCTTGAACTGCAGGTCGTTGGCTGGCGTCATGTTTAAAAACATGTCCTTGAGATTGCCCGCCACCGTGATGCCGCTCACCGGCCAGCCGAGCTTGCCGTTCTCGATCCAGAAGCCCGATGCGCCGCGGCTGTAGTCGCCGGTGACGCCGTTGACGCCGAAGCCGATCAGGTCGGTGATGAAGAGCCCGCTCTTGATGTCGCCGATCAACTCGTCGACCGAGAGCTTGCCCTTCTCGAGGTAGAAGTTCGAGGTGGTGGGCGAGGGCGGGCCCGATGTGCCGCGCGCGGCGTGCCCGGTCGGCTTCAGCTTGAGCTGGCGGGCGGCCGCCAGGTCGAGCAGCCAGGTGGTGAGATGGCCATCGTCGATCACGGCATAACGTTTGGTCGGCAGGCCCTCGGCGTCGAACGGCCGGCTGCCCAGGCCGCGCAAGCGCCGCGGGTTGTCGAGGATGCGGATGCCGTCGGCGAAGATCTTGGCGCCCATCTTGTCCTTCAGGAAGGACGTGCCGCGCGCCACGGCGCGGCCGTTGATGGCGCTCGCCAGGTGGCCGATCAGGCCGCCCGAGACGCGGCGGTCGTAGACCACCGGCACGCGCGCGCTCTGCGCCTTGCGCGGGTTGAGGCGGCGGACGACGAACTTGCCGGCATTGCGGCCGACCCGGGCCGGCGCCATCAGATCCTCGAGATGGACGGCGCTCGACCATTCATAGTCGCGCTCCATGCCCGTGCCCTCGCCGCCCAGCACCGAGCAGGACAGCGAATAGCCGCTGCGGCGATAGCCGCCGGAGAAGCCGTTGCTGGCGGCCAACGCCACCGAGGTGCGGCCCCAGCTCGCCTCGGCGCCCTCGGAATTGGTGACGCCCTTGACGGCGCGGGCGGCGTCCTCCGCCTCCGCCGCCATCGCCAGCAGCGACCTGGCCGAGGGGCGCCGCTTGTCGTCGAGATCGAGGTCGGGCCAGCGATCGGTCAGCAATTCCTCCGGGGCAAGGCCGCATACCGGATCCTCGGGCACCGCACGCGCCATATCGACGGCGCGTTGCGCAAGCGTGCGCAGCGCCGTGGGCGCGAAATCGGTCGAGGAGACGAAGGCCTGGCGCTGGCCCGCGAACACGCGCAGCCCGAGGTCGCGGCCCTCGCTGCTTTCGAGCTTCTCGCGCTCACCCATGCGCTGGGCGACGGAGATCGACTCGCCGTTGACATAGAGCGCGTCCGCGGCATCGGCGCCGGCGGCCTTCGCCCATTTCAGCAGGTCAGCGAGCAGGTTGGCGTCCGGCGCGCTCGCCGGACGCTTCTTGGAGGGAGACTTCCGCGGGGACTTCTTTTTCGCTTTGGCCATGACGGCCGTTCTACGCGCTAACGGCCCGTGTCGTCGAGGTCCCCCGCAGCCGACCGCCTCAGGGGCCGGCGTACGCGATACCTGCCTTGGTCTCGCCGATCGCCGAGTCGAGGAAGCCGAGGGCGCGCTCGCGATGGCCGCCCTTGTTGGGCGTGGCGCGCACCAGCTCGGCGCGGGCAGCCTGCATGGAGCCTAGCGCCGCCTGCATGTTGGGCTGCGCCGCCATGGCGACGCAGGCACCGGCGATCGCACCGGCGACAACGCCGGTGAGCAGGAGAGCGACAGGCGACTTGGGAAAGAAGCGAGCCATCGAGGCGATCCTCCAAACGTTGAACAGGCGGAAGTCCCGCCCGTTCGCGAGTCTAGAACCGGCCACGCGGCGACGGTATCGCTATTTGAGTTCAGCCTCGATGAAGCCAGAGGCCTGTCCATCGTGTCGCGCGTCGGTTGCCTGCGTGAGACGGGACTCGGACATGGGCTGTATCTCCAAACGTTGAACGGGCGGGATTTTGCCCGCCCGTTCGCGATCGTCGAGAACGCCGCTGCGGGACGAAACCGCTATTTGGCGGCGACCGCGCGGTTGGCCGCCGACGTCACCGCCTTGAGCGCGAGGCCGCGACGATGCTGGAGTCCATGCCGACTCCCCGGAGAACGCGCCCGTGGCTTGTTTCGGCTTGGAAGAAGCGGTGTGCATCAGTCGCCGGCGTATCTGATGCCCCGTTCGGTCTCGTTGATCGCTTCTTCGGTACGTGTGATCGCGCGCGCGCGATAGCCCCCCTTGTCCGGTGCGGCCTGTACCAGCTCTGCCCGGGCCGCCTGCAGCGAGTTCAATGCCGACTGCATGTGGGGCTGATTGGCGCCGGCGGCGCAGGCGCCGCCGACAGCACCGATGGCGATGCCGATGAGCAGGTATGCGGAGGGCGTCTTGGGGCGGAAGAAGGACATGGGCTGTATCTCCAGACATTGAACGGGCGGGCATCTCGCCCGCCCGTGATCGTAGAGAACGCCGTCGTGCAACGGTATCGCTATCCGGCGGCGACCGCGCGGTTGGCGGCCGACGTCACCGCCTTGAGCGAAGCCGTCACGATGTTGGAATCCATGCCGACTCCCCAGAGGACGCGCCCGTCGCTGGTCTCGGCTTCGATGAAGCTGACAGCCTGCGCATCCGATCCCGCGCCGGTGGCGTGCTGGTGGTAGTCGCGCACCCTGATGCCGACGCCGCAGTTCTTGCCGAGCGCGTCGACATAGCCCGCGATCGGGCCGTTGCCGCGGCCGCTGATCTTCTGCTCGGTGCCCTTGAAAGTCACCTTGGCGTCGAGAAGACGCACGTCGGGATGATCGGGCTCGGGTACCGTGGTGTGGCTGATGAAGCCCAGCGGCGTCGTGTTCTCGAGATAGTCCTTGCGGAACGTCTCCCAGATCAGCGCCGGTTGGATCTCCTTGCCGGTCTCGTCGGCGATCTGCTGGATCCGCTTGGAGAACTCGACCTGGAGCAGACGCGGCATATCGATGCCGTAGTCGCTCTTCAGGATGTAGGCGATGCCGCCTTTGCCCGACTGGCTGTTGATGCGGATGATGGCCTCGTAGCTGCGGCCGAGATCGGCCGGATCGATCGGCAGGTAGGGCACTTCCCAGACCTTGCTGTTCGAGCTCTGCAGCGCCTTGAAGCCCTTGTTGATCGCATCCTGGTGCGAGCCCGAGAAAGCGGTGAACACCAGGTCGCCGCCATAGGGATGGCGCGGATGGACCGGCAGCTGGTTGCAGTATTCGACCGTCTGGCGGATCTCGTTGATGTTGGAGAAATCGATCTCCGGATCGACGCCCTGGGTGAACATGTTGAGGCCCAGGGTCACGAGGTCGACGTTGCCCGTGCGTTCGCCGTTGCCGAACAGGCAGCCCTCGATGCGGTCGGCGCCGGCCATGTAGCCGAGCTCGGCTGCCGCGACACCGGTGCCGCGGTCGTTGTGCGGGTGCAGGCTGAGCACCATCGAATCGCGGTACTTGAAGTTGCGATGGCACCATTCGATCTGGTCGGCGTAGATGTTGGCCGAGGCCATCTCGACGGTCGCCGGCAGGTTGATGATCATCTTCTTCTCAGGCGTCGGCTTGTAGATATCGCCGACCGCCGCGCAGATGTCGCGCGCGAACTCGAGCTCGGTGCCGGTGAAGCTCTCCGGCGAATACTCGAACACCCACTCGGTGTTGGGATCGGCGTCGGCCAGCTGCTTGACGAGCTTGGCGCCCGACACGGCGATGTCGACGATGCCGCTGGTGTCCGTCCCGAACACGACCCGTCGCTGCAAGGTCGAGGTCGAGTTGTAGAGATGGACGATGGCGCGCCGGGCGCCGCGGCAGGATTCGAAGGTGCGCTCGATCTGCTCGGGGCGGCTCTGCGTCAGCACCTGGATGGTGACGTCGTCCGGGATCATCTTCTTTTCGATGAGCTCGCGCACGAAGTCGAAGTCGGTCTCCGAGGCCGCCGGGAATCCGACCTCGATCTCCTTGAAGCCCATGTCGCAGAGCAGCTTGAACATGCGCGTCTTGCGGTCGGAATCCATCGGCTCGATGAGCGCCTGGTTGCCGTCACGCAGATCGACCGCGCACCAGACCGGCGGTTTGGTGATGACCTTGGAGGGCCACTGTCGGTCGGGCAGCGGGACGGGCTTGAAGGGAACGTACTTCTCGCCCGCGGTCGGCATCATGGGTTTCTGGGGTGACATGGAAAGACTCCTCGCGCCGCGCATGGCCAAAAGGCACTAAGCGAACACTGCGATGGAACGAAACGGGGTGGCGGCGACTGGTGGAAGGATTGAGACGAACGACAAGCGATCCGCAGGGCCCCGGGCCGGGGGCGGCGGATCAGCCAATAAGTCGTAGCGTCGTCAGTCGCAGCATAGGGGCCAGAATAAGGCCCTGCCGGCAGGAGTCAACCCGCCGGGCGGAGGTCCGCCCGGCGGGCCGTGAGGCTATGAAATATCAGCGCAGCGGGACGGTGAAGTTGAAATTCAGGCTCGGCTCGACCGGCTGGGAGTAGGCAGGCGCCATCATGACCGGCGCCGGCGCCACGATGACCGGAGCGCGCTCGTAGACCACCGGACGCTCGTAGACGACGCGTCGCGGCGGTTCATGGCGCCAGTGTTCGTGCTCTTCGACGTAGTGGCGGTGTTCGCGGCGCCAGTGCTCGTCACGCCAATGATCGTCGTCGTGCGCCTGGGCACCCACCGCAAGGAAGATACTGGAACCGGCGATCGCGGTGGCCAGAATGGTCTTCCGCACAAGTCCACGCATTTCAGCCTCCTGTAACAACACGGGATGACAACTGCTTGTCGTCCCAACGGAGGGGGATACGTGTCGGATTGTGACGGCATGGAGGAGTTTGTGGGTCCCTTGCGAGGACAAAGGCCCTGGCCTGGTGACCGATCCGTGATTGCGGCCTAGCGCAGCGGCAGGGTGACGCCGAGACCCAGCTGCCGACCGGCGGGCCATAGGCTGGATAGGCGGGCGCGTAGGCCGTCGGCGCGCCGCAACATCTGCGGAAATCGCTTCTGCATTGCGGCGGCTATAAGAAAGCTGCCAGTCATGTTTAGCGCACACGCGTGACCAACTTGTGGTAGTCGGGGAGAAAGCACTGGGGAGGTAGCGTCGATGGCGGGCCCGTTGGATGGCGTCAGGATTCTCGATTGCACGACGGTCGTGCTGGGGCCGTGGGCGGCCCAGCAACTGGGCGATCTCGGCGCCGACGTGATCAAGATCGAGCCGCCCGAGGGCGACACCACGCGCCAGCTTGGGCCGGCGCGCAATCCGGGCATGGCCGCCTTCTATCTCGGCTGCAATCGCTCCAAGCGCTCGATCGTGCTCGACCTCAAGCAGGAGACCGGTCGCAAGGCGCTGTTCAAGCTGGCCGAGACCGCCGACGTGCTGATGCACAATTATCGACCCGACCCCGCCCGGCGGCTGGGCGTGGAGTACGAGGCGTTCGAGAAGATCAATCCGCGCCTCGTCTATCTCGCGACCTACGGCTACCGCTCGGCCGGGCCGATGGGCCCGAAGGCCGCCTACGACGACATCATCCAGGCGGGATCGGGCCTGGCGTCGCTGCAGGCCGTGGTCGCGGGCCAGCCGCGCTTCCTGCCGACCATCGTCGCCGACAAGACCAGCTCCAACGGCGTCGTCTCGGCATTGCTGGCCGCCCTGTTCGCGCGCGAGCGCACCGGCAAGGGCCAGGCGGTCGAAGTGCCGATGTACGAAACTTTGGTCTCCTTCGTCATGGTCGAGCATCTCTACGGCGAGACGTTCCGGCCGGCGCTCGAGACGGCGGGCTACAAGCGCGTGCTCAACAAGGAGCGCCGGCCCTATCCCTCCAAGGACGGCTACTTCGCGCTGCTGCCCTATACCGACGGGCACTGGAAGGAGTTCTGCAGCCTGATCGGCCGCGACGACCTGGCGAAGGACCCGCGCTTCACCTCGCTCGCCATTCGCCTCAAGAATGTCGAGCACTACTACGCGACCCTGGCCGAGATCTGCGCCACGCGGACCAACGCCGAATGGATCGAGCTGCTCAAGAACTCCAACGTGCCGCACGGGCCGGTCAACACGCTGGATGACCTGTTCGTCGACCCGCAGTTGCAGGCCACCGGCTTCTGGAAGGAAGTCGAGCATCCGACCGAGGGCCGGCTGCGCATGCCCGACATCCCGCCGCGCTTCAGCAAGACCAAGCCCGAGGTCACGCGCCTGCAGCCCCGGCTGGGCGAGCACAGCGTCGAGGTGCTGCGCGAGGCGGGCTACACGGCGGCAGAGATCGACGCCATGCTGGCATCGGGCGCGACGAAGACGGCTTAGGCCTCGAGCGTTCAGTTGACCGTTGCGCTTAGCGGCTTGCCGCGAATCTTGCTGATATAAAAGCCGGCCGCCGGCTCGAGGCTGTCGCCGACCCTCTTGTAGGCGGCGAACAGGTAGTCCGGCACCTTTCGCCAAGCGACGGCGCCGTGGCCCACGCGGCCAAGATAGGTCTCGCCCCCAACGACGATCGGCAGAAAGACCGAATCCTCTGCAAATTCGCTGTAGGCGCTGCCGAAGAGGCCGTGAATTTGACCGCCGAAGGTCGGCAATTGACTGCCCGGCGGCCGATCGTCCGCCAGTTTCCTCAATGCCTTGAATGTCGCGTCCTGGCCGTTGGCCTCCTCCGGCGCGGCTTGCGGGCTTTGGTCGACCTTCTTGGTGAGCGACAGGGCTTGGTTCGCCATCGCGTTGCAGTCCACGTCCTTGCAGAACCGGTCGGTCACTTCGAAGACATCGCTGAAGCGAACGACGACCTGGCACTGCTGTTGCCAGCCGCCGCTTCGCCACGGCGTAAAGGACAGCTCGACCGTGCTGTCCCGATCGGTCTCGACGATGAAGGCCGGTATGCCCACGACCTCCCCGGCATAGCCCGTCGTCTTGACGCAGAACGTGAAGGGCTCGGCGTTCTGGACGGCAGGTGGATCGACGATCGTGTGCGCAGCTCCCGCAGGCGGCGCATCGAAGAATACGAAGCGTTGACAGCTTGCCGTTCCCCCGACGCCCTCCGCCAGGTTCAGGGTACTCCCGCCAAAGCGGTGAACGGAAAACGTCCCATTGTCGTCTATCAGGCTTCCGATCGCCTCTGTCAGACTCGGCACGGCTCGATACTTCTGCCGCAGCCTGTCCAGCGCTTCCGCCTTCGACCCGGCACGCCATCCGTCGGGATCGATTCTGACGATGCCGCCCGAGGCTTTGGCGAGGGCGCGAAGCGGCTGCTGCCAGGGGCTACGCCAATCGGGCGGCGGCACAATGGCGAGAACGGTGTTGGCGACGGTGTTGCAAACGACCTGATCCTTGCGCGAATCACTGGGCGATTGCGCTTGGGCTACGTATGGTGAGAGGAGCGCAAGCGCGATTGCCATCTTCTGCAAGGTCGTCATCGCCGACACCCGATCTGTCCAGAATGCCACTGTAACGTGCGGCGCGCTTTACCGCCGGGAAAATCGACGCCATGGTGACGCGAGGCGCGACCAAGACGGCCTCGATCGTCGCAAACAACGAAGCGCGCCGACGGAGGAAGCCATGATCATCCGCCCCGGCCGGCGCCACGTGTTGCGCCTTGGCGCGGTTGCCGCGGCGGCGGCGCTGCCGGCTCCCGCCATCGCCCAAGCTGCCTGGCCCAGCAAGCCGATCCGCATCGTCTGCAGCTATCCGCCCGGCGGCCTGACCGACATCTTCGCCCGCGCCTATGGCGAGTACATCTCGCAACGGACGGGGCAGCCGGCAGTCGTCGAGAACAAGGCGGGTGCGGCGGGCGCGATCGCGGCCGAGCAGGTGAAGTTCGCGCCAGCCGACGGCTACACGCTGATGTGGACGAACTCGACCACGATGATTCAGAACAAGCTCCTGTTCAAGAAACTGCCCTACGATCCGGACAAGGACTTCGTGCTGATCTCGTGGATGAACACGGGCCATCTGCCGACGATCCTGAACAGGGACGTACCGGCCAAGAACCTCGCCGAATTCGCCGACTACGCCCGCGGCAACAAAGTGTCGATGGCAACCTATGGCGCGGGCTCTTACGCCCATGTCGTGGTCGAGGCGCTCAACCGCCATTTCGGGCTCAAGATGGAGGCCGTGCACTATCGCGGCGAGGCGTTGATGTGGCAGGACGTCGCCTCCGGCGCGGTCCAGGGCGGCAGCGGCAGCTACGCCTCCGCGTCGAGCGTGCTGCAGACGGGCAGCGGCCGGCCGATCGCGGTGCCGACCATGGTCCGCATGCGCAAGCTGCCCGATGTGCCGACGTTCTACGAACAGGGCCTGGCCGAGCAGGCGTTCCAGGTCCGCGGCTGGGTCGGCGCCGTGGGCCCCGCCGGCATGCCTGAGGAAATCGTGCAGAAGCTCTCCGATCTGATGGTCGAGTGCGGCAAGACCGAACGTATCCAGAAGATTATCGACACCTTCGGCATCGACGAAGGCGCGCGCGATCGGGTCTATTTCAGGAAGGTCATGGACGAGGAAGGCCCGGTCTGGATCGGCGTGATCAAGAGCCTGAACATCGAGCCGCAATAGGAAATGGCCAACAGTTGGATCAGGCGACCCTCTGCGCGAGGAGCGACCGATCGTCGGGGCTCACGGCAAGTTCGAAGCCCGGCTCGGCGATGTGCACGGCGATCTCCGGGAAGCGTGAGCGCAGCGCTGCGGCGAAGGCGGGCCACGGCTCGGATACGACGCCCATCATGGCGTGAAACTTGTCGTGCGGCGGGTAGAGGATCACGAC
>Ga0209648_10004389_pt1 | contig 11991 bp, 10 predicted proteins | sample GraSoi2013_115cm_FD_185830 | JGI IMG/M metagenome (GOLD analysis project Ga0209648, IMG submission 185830) | Grasslands soil microbial communities from the Angelo Coastal Reserve, California, USA - Sample 9_17_2013_115cm (SPAdes) (version 2) | ecosystem: Environmental > Terrestrial > Soil >...
GTCCTCGACCACCTCACCAGCGTCCAGCGCACCATCCTGGCGCTGCTGAACATCCCGCTGCCATGGCCCGAGAAGCCAAACTGAACGGGCAGACCATGACGTGTGATCATGCGGAAAACGGGCCTAGTCTCAGCCGACGCGCGATGCGCGGAATCGGTGAATGCCATACCTGGTCCGCCGTTTCGGTTCAGTTCCGGCCTGAGGCAGTCTCGGGCCCCGGACACGGGGTCATGACCGGGGCCCGAGAGCGGCTGATCATTGGCCGTGGCTGAGGACCCGACGCCTGAGGAAGACAGGTGCGGTCGCGTGTCTGGGACGGGCCTGAGACCAGCGCCTGCCGGCCTCCGGGGTGGATGCCCGGAGGACGGCTGCGCTGCGCTGATACCGGTCAGTCGGCCTGGCCAGCGGGGACGAGCTCGGGCACCGGCTGCGGCGACGGCGGAAGGGCGGGCTGCGGGCGAAGCACGGCGGCGGCTACTCCGGCCGCCGCGACCACCAGGCCGAAGGCGATCCAGAAGGCCAGGTGGTAGCCGTCGGTCAGGGCGGCCGCAGCCGGGCGGTGCTGCGCGATCAGCGCATTGCTCCTCGACGCGGAGACTGTCGCCAGCACCGCGAGCCCCAGCGCGCCGCCGATCTGGGCGGTCGTATTCACCAGGCCGGAGGCCAGGCCTGCGTCCTGCGGGGTGGCGCTGGACATGGCCAGCGTCATCAGGGCAGGGAAAGACAGGCCCGCACCGGTGCCGACCAGCAGCGCGACCGGGAAGATGTGGCTCAGATACCCACCACCGCTCGCTGGGGCGAGGCCGAACAGGGCCAGCCCGGCGGCGATCAGACCGAGGCCAGGGAACATCGTCGTGCGGGCGCCGAAGCGCATGACGAGCCGGTCGGTGTAGCGCACGGACAGGACTCCCATCACGACCGCCACGGGCAGGAAAGCCAGGCCGATCTGCAGCGGGTCGTAGCCGAGAATCCGGCGCAGATAGAGCGAGCCGATGAAGAACATGCCGAACATGCCCGCGGTGCCGAGAACCTGGACCAGGTTCGCGCCCGTCACGTTGCGCGAGGAAAAGATCCGCAGCGGCATGAGCGGGTTGCGCGCGGTGCGCTGCCTGAGGATGAAGCCGCCGAGCAGCACGAGCGAACAGGCTCCGAGGACGAGTGTCTTGACGGCCAGCCAGCCCTGCTGCGCGGCTGGATCGACGATCGTGAAGACGCCGAGCATCATCGCGCCGGTGATCAGCAGTGCGCCCGGCACGTCGGCTCCGGCCCGCAGTCCCGCGCCGCGGTCCGGCTCGATGACCCGGCGGACCGCGACGACTGTGACCACACCGATCGGCGGGTTGACGAAAAAGATCCAGTGCCAGTTGAGGAACTGGGTGAGGACTCCCCCGGCCAGCAGGCCCACTGCCGCGCCCGCGGACGCGATGAAGGCGAAGACACCGATCGCTCGGGCCTGTTCCCGCGGGTCGGAGAACATGGTCACGATCATGCCGAGGATCACGGCCGAGGTGAGCGCGCCGCCCGTGCCCTGCAGGAACCGCGCGGCGACCAGCATCTCCTGATTCGCCGCGAGCCCGCACAGCAGCGAGGCGACGGTAAAGACGCCCAGGCCGGCCACGAAGACTTTCCTGCGGCCGGCCAGGTCGCCGAGCCGCCCCGCCAGCAGCAGCAGGCCAGCGAACGCAATCAGGTAAGCATTTACCACCCAGGCCAGGCTCGACTGCGAGAAGCCCAGATCGGCCTGGATGAACGGCAGCGCCGCGTTGACGATGGTCATGTCCAGGACGATCATCAGCATCCCAGTGCACAGCACCAGCAGGGCTATCCAGCGAGAGCGGTCATCCATGGGTCTTCCTCTCAGGAGTCCGCCGACCTTCCGGCCCGCTCATTTGTTTGGACGTGAGTCGGAGCGAAACTCACCGCTAGACATCGCTCCGGCTGCGTCCGGGATCATCTGGCACCAGTAGGTCGGAGCCCTCCGTGCGGTCTCGACACGCATCCGCGAAGAATCGTGGGGAGAAGGTGAATGCTGAGGGTTCCTCGTGAACAAGAGCCTTGTCGTCCCGGCAGCCGCCCGGCCAGATGCCGGTGTCTTCACCCGGCGAAGACATTCGCGTGCGGATGACCGATGGCGAACGTCATCGACGGCCGGTGATACGTGCATCTACGGGGTGCCTGAGCTCGCTGGCGAGACTTGCCGGACCGGCTGCGCCCGCATCCAGGCCACGAACGGACACGCCCGCGTGACGACATCGCTGACAGCTCCCCGGCCCGCCCCCGAAGCGCTCCGGCGTGACCGTGACGGCGTACCTATGTATGGTGGATCGTATGGAAAAACGTAAGGCCACTTTCCTGCTGTCCGCTCACACCCTCGACGCCGCCAAGACAGTCGCTCAGGGCGGGAACATGTCTGCCTTCGTCGACCGGGCGCTCCGCAACGAGACGCTCCGCGCCCAGCTCGCCACCTCTGCCCTGCCCGAACTCAGCGGCTGGCTCGACGACGCCGAAAACGACCAGGCACCCGCCGCGTGAGACGCGGCGAGATCCGCATCATCCACAGCCGCGTCACCGGACGGGACCAGCACGCCCTGATCATCAGCAACGACGCGCTCAACGAATCCGCCACCGCTGGCTGGGCTATCACCGCTCCCATCGACACCACCGGCGCCTCCCCCGACATCCTGGTGACCGTCCCGGTTACCCATCCGATCGACGGCGTCATCCGGCTCGACACCATCACCTCGGTTCGCAAAGACCGCGTCGGCGAGCTCACTGGCCGCATCGACCCCGACACCCTCGAACAAGTCGCCATCGCCCTCCGCGCCGCCCTCGACCTGTAGAAACACCAGCCCAGGTCTCGAGCACTGAGGACCCGCCTGCCGATAGCTCGGATCGTGCTGGGCCACCAAGACGAGCACCCGACCGAGACGCCATGATTCGGTCATCGGTCAGGGCGAGTAAGGCTAGGTCAACGCCCCCCGCCCCAAGAGCTCGCTCAAAGGGCGTTTCCGCAGGTAGAAGGCGTGCAGAGCAGTGCACTCCGGAGCCGTGTGCGCAGGTTCGAATCCTGCTGCGGGCGCCAACCGCAACCAGGCCATAGCACCGCTGACCTGTTACAACGCCGAATCGCCTCGCGCACAAGTATGCAGCCGGGTGCCGCCATATGCCGCCCGGCATCGCGATTCCCGGAGCATGCGCGGAACAGGCGCGAGCCCATCGGGCCAGCTCAGCCCCGGCCAAGTGCGTCTTCTATCGGGCCGAACCCATCGGGCGCGGTCGGCCAGGACGTGGAGCATGCGCCTGCCGTACGTCATGAAGTCGCTGTCAGCAGGGGTGACTGGCTCCCAGCGGTAGCGGCCGGTGTCGTCGGTGTCGGGCAGGCCGAGCATGGACAGTAGCCACGCTTTCCGGTCGCCGCGATGGTCGGCGAGAGTCTTGCCGGACCACTTGCGGGAGACCAGGACCCGGCGGCCCGCATAGCCGAGGTTCTCGGGCCGGTGGGCCTTGCCCTTGCACGCGCGGATGGCCGCATCATCGGCTTATGCGGTCGGCGGGGTCAGCGGACGCGGACTCCATCGATGAGAATTGCGCTCGGCGAGGACAGCGGCGTGAGATCTTCCCAGGGATCGTTTTGGTAGGTGACGAGCGTTACCGGCTGGCCAGGCCGGTCGAAGGATTGCTCCATGAGCTGATACCCGGCTGCGGTCGCGGCCACGAGTGCCTCAAAGGGCTCAAGTCCGTGTTCGGCCAGCAGTGCCACTTCTTGGGCGACGGTCCCAGCGGTGTCTGTCCCGGCCAGTATTGGCACCCCAAGGCGGCACGCGAGGGGAAGCAGTTCGCGGAGCCGGTCCCGGTAGTCGGCCGCCCGCTGTCTCGCCGCTTCGGGCGCGGTCTCAGGAACGTTGAGCACCGCGCACAGAGTCGGTATCCATGCGGTCCCGGTCTGCGCCATCAACCGCAGCGCCGATTCATCGAGCGCGGTCCCGTGCTCGATGGAATCCACGCCCGCCCGTACTAGCTGCGAGACAACATCGGAGGTGACATGGGCGGCGACTCGCCCTCCCGCAGCGTGCACCGCGGCCACCATCGTCTCCACCGCCTCCGTGTGATACGTCAGGCCAGGCGGCCCGGAGGGCATTCCGTCAACCATAGGCGGGAAGCCGGCGATCACCTTCACCCAGCGCGCACCGCGCGCCAGCTCGGTTAGATGCTCCTGCGGCGCCTCCTCCGGCAGCACGCCCGGGAAGTATCGTCCAGCCGGGGCAAGGAACCGGCAGCAGCCTGCATCCGCGGCAGCCCACGACCAACCTCAAGCTGCAACACCGATCCGCACGGCCGTTTCAAGATCGTTCTAGGGTCTGGTGCTAGCCGTTCTCGGCTGGTGTGATGTGGCAGGGGGTCGGCAAAGTCATTTCTGACGGGTGACAGGCAAGATCACCTCGTGGCTGCCGGCCTGCTGTTCCCCCACGCGGCCCAGGCCATCCAGATCAGGCGCCGCCGGCGGCCAGCCGGGACGAAGAAGTGGTCCGCCGAGACCAGCTACGCGATTACCTCGCTGGTGTTGACGGCACGTTTATCTGGACACCAGCTCATGATCAACGGCAATGCTCTTTCTTCACTGCTTTCCCGGTGGCCGCGATGTCGGCCGACGCGAAACCGCGGCGTACGCGGAGGGCCCCAGGTGGGCGAGCACGAACGATCGGTGGCCATCACAGGGGGTAACCGGACCGCTCGGGTTGCTGCGGAACCGTCCGCTGCCGAGTATGCGTCGGAGTTGGGGCTGCTTCATCACGGCCGAGCCGCTCCGCACGGATCGTTCGGGAGGCAACCCCGCTCTCTGCCCCTACCTCGTTTGCGCCCCAGTCCCGGGTGGACCTGCCCGATGTGGCGGCAACCGGCGCCCACGCCACGTACGTCTAAGCATCGACATCGGTACTCCAGCGGAGGTGGACACATGCGACGGTGCCTTGCGGTCTTGGCCACGGCCACTGCAGCGACATTCATCGGTGCGCCAGCGGCCTTTGCCTGTGGTGGATTGGTGGCACCGAACGGTGCCGTGAAGTTGGTCAACACCACGACCCTGGTCGCTTACCACGATGGCGTTGAGCACTACGTGACCTCTTTCGAATACGCCGGGGGAGGTACCAAGTTCGGTTCGATCATCCCCCTGCCGGGCGTGCCGACATCTGTCACCCGCGGCGGGAGCTGGACCCTGCAGCGCCTCGAGCTCGAGGTCCACCCTCCCGCCCCAGAGGCCTTCAACGGCGCAGCGCACGCAGCGTCGACGGTGGCTAGACCAGCCCGGGTGCTTCTTCGCACCCAAGTCGACGCCCTGACCATAACCGTCGTCAAAGGGGGCGGCCCGGCCGTAACCGCCTGGGTGCGCCAGCAGGGCTTCAAGGTCAGCCCGGACCTGCCGGCCATGCTCAACTTCTACGCAGTCCGCAGCCCCATCTTCCTGACCGCTACATTCGACCCTGCCGCCGAGGCCGCCCGGGGCCTGCACCTGGGCGACGGCACGCCGGTCGACATCGCCATCCCGCTCTCCAACCCCTGGGTGCCGCTGCACATCCTTTCTCTGGCCAAGGACCCACACGACATCGTCCAGGCCGATGTCTTCATGCTCAGCGACCGCCAGCCCGCCCTGCTCAGCGGACCAGGGGTGGCGCTACGAGTTAGCCGCCCCGCGGAGCCGTCGCTACTCAACGATCTGCGGTCCGACCGTGGCATGGGGTGGATACCCACCTCGGCGTGGCTGTCCTACGTAACCGTCAACGCCCCCGCGTCCAGTCTCACCTATGACCTGGCCGCCGACGTCTCCGGAAATGGACATCCCTCGCTCACCGCGGCCGCCCTTGTGCCGGCGGTGACCCTGCAGGCCCCGACATCCGGCCAGTCCGGCTGGTGGCCGATAGCCGTGCCCGCCGGGATCGGCTTCCTTCTGCTGCTCCTCGGCACGATCGGCTACCTCGACAGCAGACGCCGTGCTTAGGGCTGGACCGGGATCAGCGCCCTGCCGAGTTATTTGCCTGCGTGTCAGCACCACCGCCAGCCGATGGCTAACGGCCCGGCTCGGCGCGGGCGGGCGCTGCCCTCATGACCATGAGCAAGACCCTCGATCAGGGATCCCAGGTCCCAGATCCTGACGCATAATGGCAAATTCGGGGGGAGGCACGGACGGCCAAACACGACCGGGATGACGCGCCGAACGGCGGATCAGGAGTGGCGTAGCTCCGTACGCAGTCGCATCCCGTGATCGGGTTGCCCGTCTCCGGGCAGCCCCTCATGGCCGCCGCTGGCCAGATCCGGGGCTCTGGCACAAAGATCGTGACGTGGTGACTTACAGCTACGATCCGCGGCGGGCCACGGTGATCGCGATTACGTAACAGCCTGCCCATGGGTGCGGCCGCTTCGCGATGATCTTGTTCGACCAAGAACTGATCATCAACGAGCGGCCGCGAGGGTCATTGTGCAGCATTCCCTGGCAGGCGAGGAAGCCTGCTGTCTCGATGTGTTCTTCCCGTATCTGGCTGACCTGCAGGTCGACAAGGTCGAGGACCTTGGGAACGCTGTGCTGGTCACGGCGCGGTCGCGCGCGGCGGAGGCGGCCTGTCATGGGTGCGGGCTGCCTTCTGCCCGGGTCAACAACCGGTACTGGCGGCGGGTTCATGATCTGGCAGCGGGCGGCCGGCCCGTGATCATCGACCTTGAGGTACGCGGGTTGTTCTGCGACAACCCGGAGTGTGAGCTGCGGACCTTCGCCGAGCAGGTGCCCGCTGTGACGCAACGGCATCAGCGCCGGACACCGCTGCTGGGCAGCGTGCTGGAAGCGGTTGCGCTGGCCCTGGCCGGGCGGCCTGGGGCTCGGCTGGCCGGCGCGCTGGGCATCGAGGTCTCCCGGACCACGCTGATCCGCCTGATCCGCGCCTTACCTGACCCCGCGATCGGCCAGGTCACCGTGCTGGGCGTGGATGACTTCGCGAAACGGCGCGGCCATTCCTACGCCACCATCCTGATCGACATGGACACGCACCAGCCCATCGACGTGCTGGAGGCCGCCAGGCCGGCACCCTCGCCCAGTGGCTCCGGGACCACCCGGGCGTGCAGGTCATCTGCCGGGACCGGGCCGGCGCCTACGCCGAGGGCTCCCGCGAGGGAGCACCGGATGCCATCCAGGTGGCTGACCGCTTTCACCTGTGGCAGAACCTGTGCGACGCGGTCGAGAAAACAGTCATCTCCTGCTGCGCTGACCTGCCAGAACCCGCCCCAGACCCTGGCGATCTGCAGCCCGGCGGACCCGGCAACGGCGTCCCCGCCGAAATGACCGGGCCCGCCGCCGACCAGGACCCCGGCACTGGCCGCCTGGCGATACGGGCCCGGGAACGCCACGCCGCGATCCATGACCTGCTCGCCCAGGGCAAGAACTACACCCAGATCTCCCAGATGCTGGGCCTGGCACGCCACACCGTCCGCAAGTTCGCCCGCGCCGCCACCGCCGAGCAGGTGATCACCGGACCCAGTCCGCGCCCCAGCAGGCTCGACCGTTTCGCTCCTTTACCTGCACGAGCGCTGGGACCAGGGATGCACCGACGCCGCTCAGCTGTTCACCGAGATCCAGGCCCGGGCCTACTCCGGCAGCAAGCGCTCAGCGCGCCGCTACCTGCAGCCGCTGCGCGCCGCGCTCACCGCCCCGGTGATCCCGCCGCCCCCGCCGACCGTCCGGGAGGTGACCCGGTGGATCACCAGCCACCCCGGCCACCTCACCGACGACGAGACAGCCCGGCTCAGCCAGGTCAAAGCCCGCAGCCCGCATCTGAGCGCCACCGCTGGCCACGTCACCGCGTTCGCCGAGATGATGACCGGCCGCCACGGCGAGCGCCTGCCCGCCTGGATCACCGCCGTCGACCTCGACGACCTGCCCCACCTGCACTCCTTCACCCGCGGCATCCGCCGCGACCAGGCCGCCGTCCTCAACGGGCTCACCCTGGCCCACAGCAGCGGCGCGGTCGAAGGCAACGTCTGCCGCATCAAAGCCCTCAAACGCCAGATGTTCGGTCGCGCCAGCCTCGACCTGCTCCGAAAGAGGATCCTGCTCAGCACATAACACCACGCACAGTCACGCTTCACGATCTTTGTGCCAGAGCCAGATCCGGACAGCCGCCAAACACGACCGCGCAAGATCGAGTAGCCGGAGAAGAGCGGATGCTCGCGGAGCCTTGCCGAAGCGTCCTCACAGAGTCCAGCCGCTGGATCTTCAAATAACGAGGTCGCTAACAGCTGGGCTTTACCCACGCCAGCGCAGCGGAACTGGCCGCGATCATCCGCGGTCACTGGGGGATCGAGGATCGCCTGCACTGGGTCCGTGACATGGACTTCGACGAAGACCGCTCCCAGGCCCGCACCGCGGCCGGGCCCCGCATCATGGCCAGCCTGCGCATTCTCTGAACAATCAAAGTCGAGTTGCAGGTTCGGATGTCGTCGCAGGTCAGGGCCACTGCCGAACACTGCAGGCCAGCCGGGGGCTGGTGCCAACAAGCGGCAACGAGGAGAGGCCTGGCGGAGCGTTCCACGTCGGATGTCCCGCTTTCTGAAGCGCCGCGACCTGCCGATCAAGACATTTTACTCATAACGCGCACCGGCTGCCGTGCCAACTCGGCCTTCTGAGCTGCGGAGACGTCTCATAGTTCAGAGAACACGCAACCTCGTGATCACCATCTTGCGGCTGGCCGGAGCCGCCAGCATCGCTGCCGCGCTGCGTTACCATGCACGCCGGCCCAGCCGCCCACTGCAAACGATCATGAAGTGCTGAACGACTTTGCCGGCTCTCCGGCGAGTGTGTCCCGCCGTGTTGCCGCCTGTTACCGCCGGCTGAGGGTGACGTGGGTGACCCCGCTGGGGCTGCTCACGGCCTCAATTCGGAAACGGTCTTCGAGGGCCTCCAGCCCATCCCAGAGCCGCTCCCCGCGGCCCAGCACGATGGGCACCACGACGATGTGCAGGTAGTCGATCAGGCCGGCGGCCAGGAACTCGCGGATGGTGGACGGGCCGCCGCCGATGCGGATGTCCGGGCCAGCGGCGGCCTGGCGCGCCTGCGTAAGCGCCTGGGCGGGGCTGGCGTCGAGGAAGTGAAACGTGGTGCCGCCGTTCATCTGGACTGGGGGCCGGAGATGGTGGGTGAGAACAAAGACCGGGGTGTGGAACGGCGGGTTGTCTCCCCACCATCCGTTCCACTCCTGGTCCGGCCAGGGGCCCTGGTGGGGGCCGAACTTGCCCCGGCCCATGATCTCGGCGCCGACGCCCGTGCCCCATGCGCTGGCAAACGCGTCGTCGATGCCGGTGCTGCCGCCGGGCTGGCCTTGCATGGCGTGGAACGTGCGGGTCGCGAAAAACCACTCATGCAGCCGGGTTCCCGCGTGCCCGAACGGGGCGTCCAGGCTTTGCCCCTCGCCGGTGCCGAACCCATCCAGCGACACTGAGAAGTTGTGCACCCGGACTTGTGGCACAGTGACCTCCTGACACGTTGCTTCAACGGGTGAGCGGGACCGTTGCGTGCCCGCCCCCGGTGAGGACGATCCGCCGGGCCCGAAGTCATCGCCAGTGCCTGGCCGCTGAGCGTCATGCGTTGCGGGTCACCGGCTAGGGCCACGATGGCCCGGCCGATCCCTCCGGAAGAATCATGAAGTGCTAAGCGGCTTTGCCGGGGCCCTGTGTGATGTGGTGTTCTGTCGCGATCTGGTATCGGCTCGGCGGACCTGATCATGGGGTGAGGCGAAGCCCCGGTATTACGAGGTGTCTTCCTACGGACCCTCGCCAGCCGGAGCTTCGCCGTGCTCGATTGTGTCATTGCTGGTGGCCGCCTTGTGCCGGCCGGGCGGCTGATATCCCGGCTCGCGGATGATCTGGCGGGCGGGCGGCTCGCCGCCCTCGGCCCGGTGTCGGCGAATCGTGGTGACCTGCTGGGATTGCTCGCCGGGGTGAGCGACGGGCGGCCAGGTCAGGGGCGGGATCATCCGGTGGCGGCGGTGCTGGCGCTGGCCGCCGCGGCGGTCGTCGCCGGGTCCCGGTCGTTCACCGCGATCGCCGGGTGGGCCGCTGATGTGCCCGCCAGCGTGCTGGCGGAGCTGTACCGGCGGTGCGGGGCCGCCCGGCCCGGCGCCGGGCCGCCGTCGAAGGCCACGATCTGGCGGGTGGTCACCGGGGCGGACACCGCCGCGTTAGACGCGGTTACCGGCGCCTGGCTGATGCAGCGGGCCAGTGCCGCCGGGAACCTGGCCAGCGCCGGTCACGGCGGGGATGACGACGCGCCGCTGATCCCGGTCCGGGTGGACGGCAAGACCGTCCGGGGCGCCCGGAACCCTGACGGCAGCCAGGTCCACCTGCTGGCCGCCCTGGCCGGCGTGCCGGGCGTGGTCGCCGCGCAGGCCGAGGCCGGCGCCAAGACGAACGAGATCCCGATGATCATCCCCCTGCTCGACGGCGTGGACCTGCACCAGGCCGTCGTGACCGCCGATGCCCTCCACACCCAGCGCGCCACCGCGGACTACCTGCACCGGCGCGGCGCGGACTTCATCCTGCCGGCCAAAGACAACCAGCCCGGCCTGTTCGACGCCCTGGACGCCCTGCCCTGGCACCAGGCGCCGGTCACCCACGCCGCCACCGACCGCGGCCATGGCCGGATCGAAACCCGCACCATCCAGGTCATCGACGCGCCTCCAGACCTGCCGTTCCCGCACGTCAGCCAGGCATACCTGATCGAGCGGCACGTCACCGCCCTGGACGGCACGCCCCTGTCCGACGTCGCCGCGCTCGGCGTCACCAGCCTGGACGCCACCCGCGCCAGCCCCGCCGCCCTGGCCGGGCTCGTCCGCGGCCAGTGGACGATCGAGTCCCTGCACTGGCTGCGTTCTCCAGCCGTCCCTCAGCCTGTCGCACGACGTTGCAATCAGACGCACGACGGAAACTTCTGCAACACACCTCCGTGGGTGTGTGCTCGTTGTCGCTGCTGGTCTGAGGCTCGTCGTCTAGGGACGGGGCGCCTGGTGCAACACCTGTGGGCGCGACTACCCGCTGTTGATCAATCGCTGACCTGATGGAATCAGGATGACGTGTAGTGTGTCCGGGTTTGCACGCCCCAGAGAACGTCCGTGACACCCTCTACCGCGAAGACCAGTCCCAGGTCCGCACCCGCTCCGGGCCGCGGGCCATGGCTGCGCTCCGCAATCTCGCCGTCGGCGCCCTGCACCTGGCCGGGCGGCACGACACCACCGAAGCCACCCGCTGGGCCAGCCGCTACATGGACCGGCCCTTCACCATCCTCGGACTCACATCATGATCTTGAAACGGCCGTGCACCGATCCGCCCGGCGAACCAATATCGCGCACCAGGTACACGCCGGATGCTGCCCACTCGGCCAGCACATTCAATGTCTCAGATTCGCTCAACGCGACCGGTGCCTCAGCGTTCCAGCCCACGGCTGGATGAGCATGAGCATCGACCAGACCAGGCACCACATAGCGGCCTGGCAACAGATCCGCGCCGGGATCGGATCAGAGACCAGGCACCCGCCGTCGTCCACCCACATATCGACCGGCTGGTCGCCATCTGGTAACTGCACCGCTCGCACGGCCCACGGCATTTAGCTTGCCGTTTAACCTGCCTGGCTGACGTTCTGGCTCTTTGCGGATCTTGTGCCGGCGTGCCCGGCGTGTCGCAGTGCATGAGTGCGGCCTCCGCGTGATCATTTGTTCTCGCCAAAGGACACATGATCAGCAGACGAAGGCCGTGATGGACAGCTTGCTGGAGCGTGCCGCTGATGTCGAGTCCCTCGCCGCGCTGTCGCGGTTCCGGCTGGATTTCCACGCCTGCCTGACTGCCCGCAGGGATGAGCTGTTCGAGCTGGCCGATGCGGTGCTGTGCGCGGACGGGCCGGTGAGAACGCTGGCGGGGCTGTCGCTGGCCCCAGAGCACCGGCGCGGTCACGGCGCGCACACG
>Ga0209648_10004390_pt1 | contig 11991 bp, 11 predicted proteins | sample GraSoi2013_115cm_FD_185830 | JGI IMG/M metagenome (GOLD analysis project Ga0209648, IMG submission 185830) | Grasslands soil microbial communities from the Angelo Coastal Reserve, California, USA - Sample 9_17_2013_115cm (SPAdes) (version 2) | ecosystem: Environmental > Terrestrial > Soil >...
CCATCGTGGACTTGCCGACGCCGCCCTTGGCGGAAGCGACGGCAAGGTGAACGGGCGGGTCGGACACTGGCGTCCTGGCCATGTTGAGGAGGCGAAGGTGACGCAGCTCGGCGGCGCTTGGTCCCAGGTTGATGCGGCCGCCGCTCAAGTCATACAAACGGCGAGCGATGCCCGTGTCAGGGACCTCGGTGCGGGACTTGACGTACTGGCCCGGCATGAATTTGGGCGTTCCGTCCGCGGGCGCCGGCGCGACCTCCGGCCGATCGTCAGGAGGGGCTTCCGAAGCCACCGCGGCCGCTCCTGACAAACCCTCCGATCCCTCCGCGTCCACCGCCTTGGGCAGTGGCTGCCACTCGCGGCCGTTCCACCACCACCTGCCGTCCGCACTGATCAGGCGCATGCCGGACTCAGCTTATTACTGTGGCTGGCCTCCCCACCCTGTGGGGAGGTGGCCCCGGCCGTAGGCCTGGGCCAGAGGGGGAGCTAGATTTAGCAAGGTGCCCGACTTGAAGCCGGAGGAGGTTCTGGAGATCGAAGCGGATCGGCGGCGCCGTGTCACCGAGGCGTTCCGGCTCGGGTCCGATGCGACGACGGCCGGCGCTGGGCTTTCATGGCTCGGCCCGCTTGCTGGCGGGGCCGCGATTGCCGCTGCAGCGGCCCTGATCGTTGGTGTTATTGCGCTGGTGCGCTGAGGGCGATCTGCACGAGTGAAGGGCGCTCGTGGCGCCGCACCAGGAGCCCCCTCCCGGGCGGTTGGGGCGAGCACCGGGACGACCCCAGAAGAGGTCCTTCTCCTGGATCGCCGCTGAGGAGGAGGCCCGGCGTTCCGAGCTCGCGAATACGCAGAAGCAGCTGTTCGAGAACGCCCCGGCCGGCGCCGCCGGCGCGCCGCGCTATGACCACATGAAGGCCGACATCCTTGGCTTGCGCCAGCATCGGCACGAAGGGCTGTAGCGGGCTGCCGCCAGGGGTGACGACGAGGTCGTAATCGTCGACGACGACATAAACGTCGGGGCCCTTCCACCAGCTGCGCGCGCGCAGCTTCTCGATCGACAGATCAGCCGGCGGAAGGCGCTTGTTCAACACCTGCGCCGTCTCCGCTGACTGCGCCACGGCCGCCGGCTCGGCACCCGCATAGCCAAGCAGGTAGTCCGGCGGCACCACGCCAAGCAGGGTTCGGCGGTAGTCGATCACGAGAATCTGCACCTGATTCGGGGATTTGCGCGCCATCAAACCCAGCAAGAAGGTGCGCAGAAGATTGGTCTTGCCCGATTCACCGTCCCCGAAGACCAGGAAATGCGAATCGGCGCCGGCCAGGTCGAGCCGGACCACGCCAAGATCGCGTTCCGACAATCCGATCGGCACGCCCCCTTTATCGCCAGGTGTAACTTCCGACAGCTGCTTGAGATCGATCTCGCGTGGCAGCACGAGCACCGGCCGCGCCCGCGAACCCGTCCAGGTCGCGCTCACTCGCGCGACCAGGTCGTCGAGCGCCGGCTGCATGCCCGACGCGTCTGCCCCACCATCGATGCGCGGCATGGCCGTCTGGAAATGGAGGCTGTCCGGGGTCATTCCGCGTCCAGGCACGCCCTTGGCCACGTTCTCGGCAGCCCGGCGATTGATCGCGGATTCCATCGGATCGTGCAATCGGAGCTCGAGACGCCCGCCGATCGATTCCCTGAGCGCCGAACGGACGTCGACCCATCGGCTCGCGGTCATGACAAGGTGCACCCCGTAACCCAGGCCTCGGGCCGCGATTTCCTGGACCGGCGCCTCCAGCTCCTCGAAGTCCTGCCGCAGCGCAGGCCAGTTGTCGATGACGAGGAAGACGTCGTGCCATCCGTCGCCGTCCAGGTCGCCGCTCGCGCGCATGGCGCGCAGTGTTTGTGGTGAGTCGATGCCGGCGGCCTTGAACCGGGCTTCTCGCTCGTCGAGCAGGGCCGCGACCTCCGCCACCGTGCGTCGCACCCGCTCTGGATCCTGGCGGCCGGCCGCGCCCCCGACGTGCGGCAAGCCGCCAAGCACCGAGAGCCCCCCGCCGCCGTAGTCGATGCAATAGAACTGCGCCTCTTGGGGCGTGTGTGTAAGAGCGAAGCTGGCAATCAGCGTTCTCAACAGCGTCGTCTTCCCGGTTAGGGCCGCGCCGACGACCAGCAGATGGCCGGCGGAGCCCGCGAGGTCGACCCCAAGCACATCGCGGGATTGCTCAGCCGGCAAGTCGACCAGGCCAACGGGCACCGACAGGCGGCCGGCGCCGGCCCAATTGGTCGCGCTCAATCCCCGGTCGGCGGTAGGTCGGATCTCGCCCACGAGCTGATCGAGCGCAACCGTTCGCTCGAGCGGCGGAAGCCAGATCTGATGCACCCTCGGCGCCGCATCGCGGAGCTGGGCGACCACGACATCGAGCACGGTAGGGCCGGCCGCGGACGTCTCGTGGTCTTCCCTCGCTTTGACGGCGGGTTCGTTGAACGACAGGACGAATGGGCGCGGTCGAGGAGGTCCGTCGGTGGAGTCTTGAGGCGCTGAGTAAGGCTGGCTGACCAGGGCCGCACGGAAGCGCGTATAAACCGTCGTTCCGACTTTCAGATACGCGGAGCCGGCAATCGGAGGCAGCTCGTACGCATCAGGGACGCCGAGCACAGTGCGGCTCTCGGCCGCGCTAAAGGTGCGAAGCGCGATGCGGTAGCTCAGATGTCCTTCGAGGCCGCGCAGACGACCTTCATCGAGCTGCTGCGAGCAGAGGAGCAAGTGCATCCCGAGGCTGCGGCCGAGGCGGCCCACGGCGACGAAAAGGTCGATGAAGTCAGGCTTCGATGCGAGGAGCTCGCCAAACTCGTCCACCATCAACACGAGGTAAGGAAGCGGCGGCAAGTCCTCGCCCGCCGCACGCCGCCGGTGATAGTCACGAAGTGATGCCAGGTTGCCGGCCTTTCGCAGCAGCTCCTGCCGGCGGCGGATCTCTCCGAAGAGGGCCGCGTGCATTCGGTCGACCAGGGCGAGGTCATCCGCGAGATTGGTGATGACGCCGGCCACATGGGGAAGGTCCCCAACGCCCGCAAACGCAGCGCCGCCCTTGAAGTCGACCAGTACGAATGCGAGCAGGTCCGGCGGATGGGTGAGCGCAAGTCCGGTGACCACAGTCCGAAGGAGCTCGCTCTTGCCCGAACCGGTCGCGCCGATCACCAGTCCATGTGGCCCATCGCCCCCGAGCGCCGACTCCTTGAGGTCGAGGAGCACCGGATCGCCCTGACTGCTGACGCCAATCGGGGTGCTCAGGCTTTCGGCGAGCGGACGCGAGCGCCAGATGACTGCCGGATCAAGCTTGCCGACATCTCGAATGTCCAGAAGATCGGTCAGCGAGACTGGCCCGGCCAGGCGCCGGGCACCTGGCTCTTCTGACAGCCGAAGCGGCGCCAATTGGCGCGCGATGGCCTCGGCGGCGGCCGGGCCCAGGCGATCTGGACGGCCTTCAACCCGCGCTCCGGATGAGAGATCCGCGCGCTCGACTGCGAGCTCGCCGGCCGCGACCCGCACGCGGACGTCGACCTCGCCGGGTTCGGCCTCGGGACTGTCGGCGATCACGATCAACGTGGTCCGCGATGGCGTCCGCCGCAGCGATGCGATCAGGTCGGGAGCTGGAGACAAGCCGTCCGCGAGCACGACCAGCCACGCGTCTGGACCAAGCGCCTCGGCGGCGGTGCTCCGCCGGGCTCGTGCGGCCCTGGTCGAGATGGCCGTATCCAGGCCGTCCGCGTCGCATATCGCTGGACCGGATCCATCGGCGGACGGGGCTCTAAGGTGTGGCAGCCACTTCATCCAGTCCCACGCCGGGGCCGTATTTTGCCTCGTGCACAGAAGCAGGCGGACGTCATCTGGCGCGTGAAGCACGGCGAGCTGGCTCAGTACGGCGCGCAGCGCATCCTGGGTCGCAGAACGCTGTCCGAGCACGCTGACGACAGGCGACGCTTTCAAATCGATCGTGATGGCCTGATTCGGAACCGTGCTTTGGGTGCGCACCATCTCAGCCATCGCCTCGGCGCACACAGGATCGGATTGGGCCGCCAAACCGTCTTCGGGCGGGACTTGAAACTGCGTTACGAGCGGGAGCCGGCCCTCGCCCACCCTGACGACCAGAAAATCGGGATCGTCCGGTCGCCGCTCCCATAGCCGGGCGGTAGAACCGGTGATGGCTAGCAAAGCGTCTGGCTGGGGATGGCTCCATGCAGACGCGGCCCGCTGCGCGGCGGCAGCCGCCTGCAGCTGGACGCGGATTCCGTGCAAATAGTCGAGGTAGCGGGCCCGCCCACCGCGGGTGCGGCGCCTCGCCGTCGATCGCTGCTGCATTCCCATGCCGACGCCCATGCCTACCGAGCCGAGCATGAACAGCAGCCCGCTGGCCAAAAAAAGCGGCTTGGGGTTGTTGACGATGAAGAGCATCCCGCCCAGGCTGCCGACGATCGGGAAGACGTACTGGAGCCAACCGGCCGCCCCACCCGGCTGGGAATCGATGCGAGGCGGAGCTGACAGCGTGATCGCGGAATCCGGCACGACTGGACGCGCTGAGCGGGCCGCCCGGCGTACTGTCCGCGACCGAGGCTCTACAGTCACCGTCATCTTCGTCACACTAATGGTTCGCGTCCTCAGTCTAAGAAAGCTCCTGCTGAGGCCGGCGAGGAGGACAACGTAGAGGCGTCGTGCCGCGTGACCATCGTCGGTTCCAGGCGGCGAGTGGACGCCAACCTACCGGCCGGTATTCCAATTGCGGAGCTGCTTTGGGACGTGGTTGGGATGCTCGGCGAGACCTCGGACGGGGCCGTTCCCGCACGGTGGGCCCTGGTGAGGGTTGGTGGCCAACAGCTGGACCCTGAGCTCGCGCTTGACGACCAGGGCGTGTTCGAGGGTACGATGCTGTTCCTCCGCGACATCACGTCTCCCGCCCCCGAGCCTGTGGTCGACGACTATGCGGAGCGCGTCGCGGTCGTTGTCGACGCCCAGAGCGGCCGGTGGGCCGAGCCGGCAGCACAGCTGCTGCTCGTTGGCGGGGCGGGTCTCTGCTTGCTTGCGGCGGGCATCCTCGTTCTGCTGGCCGGCGATCGCGGGTTGCGGACCGTGGGCGGACTCGCGGGCGCGGCCATCGCGGCCATGGCCGGTGTCGGTATGGCCCAGTTCCTCGGCCGGCGGGCCTTCGGCGGGATCATCGTCCTTGCCGGGCTGCCCCTGTGGGCGGCCGCCGGTGCAGGCGTTGCCGGCGAAGCGGGCGCCGATTCATCCGGGATCCTTGCGGCCGGTCTGGGATCGCTGGCCGCCGGGTCATGGGTCGCCATCCTGGTCGCCGGCGACGTCGTGATCGCGCCGGCGTTGGCCTTGATCGCAGCCACCGTGCTCCCGACTCTGGTGCTCGTGGGGTCTTCAGTCGCCGGCGCGGGATCGGCTGCCGTCGCGCTGCTCGCCCCGCTCGCGCTTGGCCAGCTGGCTCTCACGCCGCCGCTGGCGACGCGCTTGGCCAACCTTGCCGAGCCTGATCCCGCGTCCGTCGCCGTTCGAGCTCGGCGCGGCCGGCGCCTGTTGGCGGCTCTACTGGTCGGGACCGCGATCCTGCTCACGGTATCGAATGCGGTTCTCTCCGCAACGGGCGGTTGGTTTGCGTGGAGCCTGATCGCCGCGACATCGATTGCAATGGCGGCCAAGGCGAGACACTTCCGATTCACGGGTGAGGTGGTACCCCTGATTGCGGCCGGCCTGATCGGCTTGGTGCTGCTCGAAGGCTCGCTCGTTCTGCATCTGGCCGGGCCGGGTCGAGTCGGCAGCACCGTCGCGGTCCTGATCGCAAATGGAATTCTTCTGGCTGCGGCCGCCGCAACCATCCGCGGCTGGGAGCTATCGACCCTTTTTCGCCGGCAGCTGGGTAGGGTCGAGCTGCTCGCCACCGCGGCTACTGTGCCACTCGCCCTCGGAGTCCTGGGCACCTACGAGGCAGTGGCGCACTTCGCCCACAGCCTTCACTAACCGAGGCTTCCGACCAGGACAGCCGCCAGCTCGCGAACGCTTACTTGCCAGGAAACGGGGGCGCCGGCCCATGTGAAGCCACGGGTCTTCAAACGCTTGGCGTGATGTGGATCATATGTAATCGTCACTCGCTGAACGCCGTCGGTCGAGCGTTCGGAACGAGCGCGGTTTGGGGCCTGGTTAACGACAACCACCACAGTCTTTCCCCTATCTCGAATTGACTCAGCGATAGATTTCGTTTCGTCGCGCTTCGCGAGCTGCGGCGCTGTGACCAGCACGACCTGGTCAGCTGCATCGATCGACGCCTGGCTGACAGCCCGCTGAATGCCGGCGCCGCAGTCGAGGATCACGGTGTTGTGCAGGTGACGCAGGTGCTCGATGAGGCGGCTCCAGCTCGCCGCGCCGGGGGCGATCGCGTTGCTTGGTTTGGCCGGCGCGGGCAAGATCGAAAGACGTTGGCCAGCATTGACAAGCGCCGCTCGCACCTGTCCCGGTGTCACGTTGGGACGGAAGAGCGAGCCGTAAACGTCCTTCGACAAGCTGCTGTCGGGAGCCATCCAGTGGCTCAGCGCCCCCGATTGAGGGTTGGCGTCAACGACCGCGAGCTGGTCATCACGAAGCGCCCCAAGCATCGACGCAAGGAGGACCGCGACGGTGGTCGCACCGGCGCCTGGATGATCTGAAATCACAGCGATCAAGTTGCTGGCGCCCAGAGGCGGCGCGCCGATCGCGCCTTCAAGAGATCGGATATATGCGTCATCGCCGCCGCGATCCATATCCGTCCCCTGCAGCTGCGTCTTCGTCTGGTCGGGTTCAGCCTCCTGGAGGGGCTCTGGCTCGACCAGCACGAGCACGGCCCCGGCGAAAATTCCGCACTCGCTCAGGGTCGACGACCCAGGTAGCGGCCCCTCTCCCTTGGGAACCAGCCTCCACCCGAGGCCGTCCGCGCGGCCTTCGCACACCTCGACCAGGCTGGGAATCAGGTCGTCGACCGTGGCGTCCGCGGGTACCTCCAGCGTGTGCCTGCCGGATGGGCTTTCCACGTCAACCCGCAGGCGTCGTTGGCTCAATTCACCACCGCCATGGTTTTGCCGCTATGGCGATTCAAATCGGTCCACAGGGCTTAGCATGAATCGAACAGTTAACGGCAGCGCATTCCCAGTCTCTTTTAGGGAGGACATTGAGGAGATGAGCGGAGGCGGTTCGAACTTTCGCACCGAGCTGGCGACCATGCAGGCGGCATCCCAGCACGTTTACGACGTCAACGCCCAGATTCAGTCTCAGCTCAGCAACCTGCTCGCGCGCCTTGATCCATTGATGGGAACCTGGCAGGGATCTGCCGCCACCAGTTTTCACGCTTTGAAGGATCGCTGGCACCAGGACGCCACCCAGCTCAATACGACGCTGCGTGCGATCGGCGATGGTTTGGTCAAGGTTCAGGGCAACTATCAGGCCACAGAGGACGCCAGCCAGCAGAGCTTCACCTCGATCACCCGCAAGCTGGGAGGCTGACATGGGCGGAGACGGACACATCCTCGTCACTTTCGGGGCGGTCAACGAGGCAGCCATGGATACGGACGGCGTCGCCTCACAGATCTCCGCACAGTTGAGCGACCTCAAGGCCTACCTGGCGCCGTTGGTTGCAAGCTGGTCCGGCGATGCGTCCGGAGAGTTTCAAGCGCTGCAGGCCAAGTGGGACGCAAGCGCCGAAGACCTCAACCAGGTCCTGCGCCAGATCTCGCAGTCGCTGCGCACGGCAGGCGACAACTACTTGAACACGGAGCGCGCCAACAGGCAGATCTGGAGCTGATTCGCACGCTTGAGTCTCGACCTCCCTCCTGAGCTCGAGTGGGCGATCAATCTCATCGGCCTGCCCTGGCCGGGCATAGAGGAGGACCAGCTCCGCGAGTACGCCACGCATCTACGTACGTACGCTTCGGCGCTGACCTCCACGCACGCTGACGCGCGCGCGACCGTGCTGGCCCTGTCGGCGGAAAACTACGGCGAGTCGATCGAAGCTGTCGTGGATCGCTGGGGCCATATGTCCTCCAATCACATCCAGGAGCTTGTGGCCGGCTGCAACGGCTTCGCCGATGCTCTGGAGGTCGTCGCCGATGCGGTGGTCACGGCGAAGGTGGGAATCATCGTCGCGCTTACGGCGATGGTGGCCGAGTTCGTTGCGGATCAGGCTGCAGCGGTAGCCACCTTCGGCATCGCCGAGTTCGCCACCGTCGCGATCGTGGGCACTACCAGGTGGATCGTCAAAGGCCTGCTCAACCAGCTCGAGCAAGTAGTCATCGCGGGTGCCTTGCAGATCGCGCTCACCCCTCTGGAAAACAAGCTGGAGGAGGCTATAACGGGCCTGGCTCTGCACGGGGTGGAGGCGGCACTCTCATAAGCGGCCCCCACGGACCATTCAGGATCGACCCGGAGGCCCTCAATCATGCGGCTGCCAAGCTGCAGGGTCACGCCGGCGGGCGAGGAACCACTTCGATGAACACTTCCAACACCGCCGCCGTAGCACGGATCGTCGCCGACCTGATCGAACTGTTGGACCGCGCGAACTCGGTCACTGAAGCGACATGGCTTCGAGACCGTCTCCCAGCCATCCAAAGCCCCGCATCGTCCGACGAATGGGCCTCTACAAAGGCACTGCTCCGGTCTCGGGCAACTGGAATGGGTTCTCTGACCGATCTGGTGCTGCGCCCAACGCCAGAGAGCGGCCTGGATAAGGCGGAGGCAAACGAGAGGCTCGCCGAGTTGACCGACACGCTCTTCCAGTTGACGCGGCCTCTGCGCATGATCCCGCTAGAGCGAGTGCTCGAAATCCTGGCGCCTCATCTCATAGCTATGGCTGCCCAGGAAGGTACCCAGATCATTGTGACTTCAGGGAAGCGCGTAGGCAATACGTGGCAAGTCACGTACAACACGATCGATTTCGCTGAGAGCGGCAATGAGCTGGATGGTTTGCTCGGCAATCGTCCACTCGAAGTCAGTGACGATGGGGGGGTGACCGGTGTCGAAGAGATCTCGAGCCCCTGATGCAGTGATGTTCCGCGTCGGTACCAGGCACCAGGCCCCACCACAGTTGCCATTGAGCAGCTCTTCATGGGCAAGAAGTGACGCTGCCGCGCTTTGAGCTGACCACGTTTTCACAGCCGGTTGACGGCCGGACGGACGTTGTCGATGCGCTGACGAAGACCGGAGTGCCGAAAAGCAGTGTCGGGCGAGCCTACATTGCGGCCGGCGAGCTGACCCGGATCAACCTTCCAGATCGGGGGCGCTTGATCTGTTTCGGCAAGTCGGGGCTGGACGATGACATCTGCGTCGACCCGTCGACTGGAGAGGTGCTGCAGGTCGTCGATGGAGCCGACCAACATCTGGTCAACTCCACGATCCGGCAGTTTGTCGAGTCGGTCAAAGCTGTCATCGGAATGTTTCCGTACTACGAGACGAGCGACAGCGGTTTCGAATCCGGCCAGAAAGTGGCAGACCGCATCCGCGAGGCCATCACGCGGATTGATCCAGCCGCCACGGAGCCGGACACCTTCTGGGAGACCTTTGTTCAGGACGTGGCGGTCGGGGACTATTCGACAGCTGACGTCGTCAAGGATCACTCGCGCTAGCAACGCGATCTAAAGAGACTGACATATGAACGCGCTAGCCCAATTAGTGGCCGTTGTTCCGCCGCCTGCCCGCGTGCCTCGAATCGACTGGACTGAAGTCGAGAATCGCTTGGGCTTCCCGCTCCCTGACGACTATCGCGCTCTCATGGAAACCTATGGGGAGGGCTCTTTCGATGACTTCCTATGGCTCCTCCACCCGACGAGCCCAAATCCGAACCTGAACCTGATCAGCGAGCTCCGCGCGCAGCGAGAAGCGCTCGCGCTCGATGTGGAAGGCGTCGGACCTCCGCCCGAGGACCTGGTTCCCTGGGCGGGTACCGACAACGGAGACGCCGTGTACTGGAAATTCGACTCGCAACGCCGGCTTGGCGGCACCGTGATCGTCAACGCGGCCAGGGGCGATGCCTGGCCCGAGTACGACCTTTCGGCCACCGAATGGTTGCTGGCCGTCCTCTCTGGTCGAATTCGGGTCCCGGTCTTCCCTGACGACTTTCCGTCACGCCACCCTTCGTTTCGAGCGAGCTAAATTCCCAGACTCCCTCTGCTGATGGTGCCGAGCACCTGCTGCTGGTAGTACAAGGTCGAACCGTTGTCCGCCTTGACGTTCGATGGATAGTGAGTCGACACGGAAAGCGTGTAGATGTTGCCGGCGGAGATCGCCAATCCAAAGTAGTCGCCGATGAACGACAGCCTGCAGGGGTCGTTGTGCGAGGCACACGCCATCTGTCCCATCCCGCCCAGCGTCTGTAGATCCGTCGTCGTCCCATCCGGGTTGATCCCCAAGCCGGGTTGCTGCGGGTCCCAACTGTTGTTCGAGGCTCGGATGTTGGCTCCAACCGGCACCGCGCCGGCCCCCGCGTCTTTGTATGGCTGCACCGAGACGTCGATGCAGAAGTTCGACCGGCCCTGATCCTGCGGAATGATGCTCGCGTCGGTCGGACAGCTGGCCCGCCTGTCGTAGAACGCGACCGCCACGGCGCCTCCCGGACCGGCGGCAACGGCCGGCTGGAAATGATCCGCAACCTTGCCTGATGCGTGGTCCTCGTTGACCGCCACCGGCTTGCTCCAGGTCTGGCCGCCATCGGTCGACTGGACCAGGACCACGTTGTACTGCGTGCCGTTGAAGTCGTTGTAGGCAAGGTACAGGTGTCCTGGAAAATCCTGGGACACGGCGAACGCGAAATTGATGCCGTCGCGGAATGTCGTGTTCGTCAGACGCCCGCTGGCCACACCGATCGTGTTTCCAGATCCGGCCTGAACCGGCGCGTTAAAAGTCGCGCCATCATCGGTTGACTTGGTGACGAAGAAGTCGGCCACGTTTGTCTTCGTCCCGATGTTCGTGTAAGCCACGTAAACGTCACCCGACGGATCGACGGCCGGCTGGCTGAACTGGTCGCGCAGCTGGTCGATCGAGCTCGAAACGATCGTCTTCGCAGGCGAGAAGGTCAAACCGCGGTCGCGTGAGACCGCCATGCGCAGCTTGACCGTGCTCCCCACATTGCCATCGATCAAGTCCCAGGTGGCGTAGACGTGGTCCTGCAGCGGCGAGCTGGGGTAGTGGTTGACGGCGATCCACTGCTTGTCTTCGACGTGGCCGAACTGGAACGAGCTGGCGTTGGGGACTTGCTCGAGGGCCTGGCCGCCATTCCCTGTCTTCCAGTGCTCCCCGAGGTCATCGCTGTACGAGACCGTGATTTCCCCATCCGGGTGGAGATTGGTCCAGAACGCGTTGAACGGAAGCATCGTCTGATAGACGCGACCCTTGGTGTCGAAGCCGACGTTGGGGTCAGTGGTGTTCGTCCAGCTCGGCGGCATTTTCTGATTTAGCACGCCGGGCGTCGTCTCGGTGGTGGAGCAGTCGTAGCCCTGGATGATGTTGTCGCTGTTCGCGGTCCCGTTGATGTTGTAGCTGCCGAGGTAGAAGTTGTAGCCGGTCGAGAACTTGTCGAAGAAGAACTTCGATGAACCGACCAGCTGCTCGCTGCCCGGCTTGACCGCCAGCTCCGACTCCGAGTGGTTGGCGTTGAAGTTGTTGGCGGTGGGAGCGACGCATCCCCCTTCGACCGGGGGATTTTCGGGGTAGCCGCCGCCGCTGGTGGGCGAACTGACCACAGCATTAGTGTCAGAGCTGGCCGACGACCAGAGCGGAGCGCTCGCCGCTAGACGGCCCGGCGACAGCGCAAAAACGATCGCAGTTGCGAGAGCGGCATACCTGAGTGGCTTCACGCTGAGCTTGGTGAACGTCCCCACGCTTTCCCAGCCTCCTTCGCATTACGAGCCGAAGAGGATCTCTTCCGCAGCCTTCGTCCGAACATAGCCGATTAAGTTCGGGAATTCAAGACAGTGAAAGTTGACGCCT
>Ga0209648_10004393_pt1 | contig 11989 bp, 13 predicted proteins | sample GraSoi2013_115cm_FD_185830 | JGI IMG/M metagenome (GOLD analysis project Ga0209648, IMG submission 185830) | Grasslands soil microbial communities from the Angelo Coastal Reserve, California, USA - Sample 9_17_2013_115cm (SPAdes) (version 2) | ecosystem: Environmental > Terrestrial > Soil >...
CGCATCCGGCCTGGCATGTGAGCATGCCACTTTACGGCACCTGGGTGCTGGCGGCGATCATGACGGCACTGCTCGTCCAGAAGGTGTCAAGCGGCCCGGTCGGGCTGAAAGACGGAGATGCGCGGCTAGTGCCCTGCGTTGTTAATCCGCCCAGAGACTAGGGGACTGAGCATGGACCTGCTTCCGGAGGTGTTGATATCGCTGGCGATAATCGGTGGCCTCGTGTATATGTTCATGCGGCAGAACCGTGAGCGTGCCGGGAACGCTCCGCTGCGCGACGAGATAGCGGCACGGGTGTGCTTTGAAACCACCCTTGACCGTGCCAGCTTCCTCGGCACGGGCGGATTTGGGGGCACCCGCGGCGTGTGGATTCGATTGCGGGGACCAAAGCGGCTGACCGTCGGCACTGACGCCTTCATGGTCTCCGCGCCCCAGGCCCTCAGCGAGTTCGTATTTAGAGGATCTGAATCATCCATCGCATTTGGCCAGGCGGTGAACCCCGACGACTGCATAATGATCACCGGACAGGCCGGCGGCCGTCAGGTCCAGCTTGCGATCACGGGCGACAATCTGCCGGATATCTGGCAGGCACTTGCTGGAACCGGTGCCGCGTTTGTGTTACGAGTCGTGAATTCGGAATCATTCAGCGGCGCGTGCTGGAATCCGCAACTATGGAGCACCTGGTCTTCCCCGTCTTCCTCGCAGGCGCCGAATCCTCGCGAGTGGGTGCCGGGTCTAGGCTGGCGAAGCCATCGCGATGCGACGCCCGGAGGGCTAGCGACCCCCACGGGTGCCGAGGGCGCGCGAGAGGATGGTAACCCGGTCGTGGGCGCCGGTCTTGACGAAGATCGACTTGAGGTGATCCTGGACCGTGTGCTCGGACAGCGCCATCTGGCGCGCCATCGCGCGGGTGTCACTGCCGGTGGCGAGCAGGCCGAGCAGTTCGTGTTCGCGCGCGGTGAGACCGAAGGCCCGGCTGAACAGGTCGAGGCGGCCGGTGGCCGACGCCTCCTCGATGGTGACGACGATGGTCGCGCTCCGGTCGTTGCCGGTCGGCTGCGGGCCTGAGGAGAGCCGGGCCGCCCGCAGGCTGAGCCAGAAACCGCCGGCGAGATGCGTGCGCGCATGCGGCGGGTGGTCGTCAACGCCCTCCTCGGCCGCCAGCAGCTGGGCGGCCACGTTGTAGACGCTGGCCGGGATGGCCTGCTCGTCGGGTTCCGGCGGGAGCAGGACGTTCAGCCAGGCTTGCGAGACCGCGGTGCGGCTGACGATGTGAAGGTCGTCATCCAGCGTCAGCACGACCGGCCCGGCGTCGCGCCGGTGCGCGGCGGGCGGGGTCACGAAGGTTCGTGCCTGGCATTGGCGCAGCGCGCTGGCCAGGGGCGCGGCGAGGCTGGCGAGGAAGTCGGCGTCGACGGCGCCGTAGGGCCCGCGGCGCTCGCCGCGCCACAGGTCCAGGAAGCCCCAGCAGCCGTGCTGATCGGCGAAGACAACCGAGGCTACGTCCCCGATTCCGTACCGGCTCATCACCTCCCGCCAGACCCGGCTTCGCGCCAGGTCGCCGCCGGTGGCCTCGGTCAGCAGCCTGGCCGGCGAGCCCTGCCCCCGGAGCCTGGTCCAGCGGTTGACCGGCGTGGCGTATTTCGTCCTGACCAGGGCCGGCAACTCGGCGATGCACGGCACCTCGGCGAGCGGCGCAGCGCCGACCGCGGTGACAGGATCGGTGAGCAGCCATACATAAGCGTCGAAATCGATCACGTCCCCCAGGACGGCGAGAACCTCCCGCCGCAGGTCCCTGTCCGCCAGTTCCGCCGCGCCGAGGGCCGCGATGCGTTCGCGGGCGCGTGTCCGTGCCCAGGCACTGGTCATCGGATGACTTTATGCCGGCGATGCCAGGTCCGAGGCGGGCCGGCCCCCAGGAATTCGGGATACAAGGCCGTTGAGCCCCCGGCTTAGCGTGACGGTTCAGAGCATGAGGACGATATACGGAGGAACCATGGCTACGCTGCGCATCGAGCACGCGATCCACGACTATCAGGTCTGGCAGCGGGCATTCGACAGCTTCGCGGAGGCGCGCGCGAAAGCCGGCGTCCGCGGATTCGCCATCCGGCAGCCGGTCGATGACCCGAAATACCTGATGCTGGACCTGGAGTTCGATGACGCCGGACAGGCAGAGGCCTTCGCCGAGTTCCTGCACGCGAACGTATGGTCCTCGCCGACATCGTCCCCTGCGCTCGCCGGAGCAGCCCGCACAAGGGTTCTCGACCTGCGGCGAAGCGAGGAATACGGCTGATATGTGCCGACGCAGCCAGACCGCGGTCAGCTGACGGGTTTCTCCCAGACCGAGACGTGCTGGCGGCTCTCGCCGGTGAACGGCTCCCGGCCCCACCCGTCCCACCGGTCGCGCAGCCGCAACCCCGCCAGTCGTGCCATCAGGTCAAGCTCCGCCGGCCACACGTACCGGAACGGCATCTCACGGTACTCGCCGCGGCCGCCGGCGAGCTCGATGTAGTGCCCGCGCATCGCCTGCGTGGCGAGGTCGAAGGAGTAGAACACCCACCGTTTCCCGCTCACGTGCCAGGGCAGCACGGTCTGCCCGGGCGGGAGCCTGCGCAGGTCGGGCACCCTGACCTCGATGACGAAGCAGCCGCCGGGTTCGAGGTGATCCGCGGCGGTGCGGAAGCAGGCCACCTGGGCGTCCTGGGTGGTCAGGTTCATGATCGTGTTGAAGACCAGGTACACCAGCGAGAACGTCCCGTCGACCCGGGTGGTGGCGAAGTCGCCGATGGTGACGCCGACGGCGTCGCCGCCGGGCTTGGCGCGCAGCCGGGCCACCATGGCCCGGGACAGGTCGATGCCGTGCACCGGGACGCCGCGGCGGGCCAGCGGCAGCGCGATGCGCCCGGTCCCGATGCCCAGTTCCAGCGCCCGGCCCTGGCCGGCCAGCCCGGCCAGGGCGTCGGCGACCGCGTCCACGGCACCGGGGCCGAACACGTCCGATGAGTCGTCGTACGTCGCGGCGACGCTTTCTCCGAAGTAGCCGTCTTCGTCGTCCATCGTCAGGACGTTACCGCAGACAGGCGCCTAGCCGCCCGTGTGTGCCTCGAGCCAGGTCGCTGCCCTGGCGCGCGAGGCCTGGGCCAGCCAGGCGTCCTGGATGACCTCGGCCAGTTCACGCACGCTGAGCTCGCCGATCCTGCTCCCCCGCACCAGCACCGAGGGATGACCGTCGAAGTGCGGCGTCGTGAAGAACGGCGAGGCCTGGTCCTGGACCAGGGCCTGCTTGTCAGACTCCGACGGCACCCAGAACACGATCACGTCCGGGTAACGCTCGCCCGTGGCGGGATCGACGGCGTCCGGCCGGGGGGTACGGAAGAACACGAACGACTTACCGCCGACCTGGTAGACGGGGTTTCCGCGGGATCCGTAGACCACCGTGACGTGCGGCATAAGCATGGCCAGGTCGTGCACGTCCTCGAGCCGGGCCCGGCGTGATCGTGCCGCCATGAACTCCAGCGTAGGCGCCGGACTCCGGCGGTCCTGGCTAGCGCGGCGCCCGCGCGGCGCGTGAGGTCAGCGCCGCCGCGGCGCCGGTCAGCGCCGCGCCGCCGGCCGAGCCTGCGACCAGCCACCGGGTGAATCGCGGAAGCTCATGCCACGAGGCCAGGCTGGCCGCGACGTCCAGGGCGTCGGACAGGGCGCCCGCGGCCACCCAGGCACTCGCCTGGCCCGGCTCGGCGGCCGGGCGCTGCAGCGCCGCCAGCGCGCCCAGCCCCAGGGCGACGTCACGCGCGCCCAGGGCGCGCCCGAACACCCGCGCGGCGACGTCATCGGCCGCCGCGCCGACCCACGGGCGGGCTGGCACTGAGGGCCAGGCCAGGGCGGTCAGGCCCAGCGCCACGCGCCCGGCCGCCACGGCCACGGCACCACGTCGCAGCAGCGCCGGGAGATCGGCAACACTCACGGATTCAGGCACCGGACGATCATAGCCGGAGCCGGTCTCCGCGGCCGTCAGGGCTGGAGCACCGCTTCGAGCTCGATCTCGATGCGGATTTCCCTGGAGACGACCAGCCCGCCGCCGTCCAGGGGCAGGTTCCAGGTCAGGCCCCAGTCTTCCCGGTCGATCGTGCCGGAGGCGGTGAAGACGGCGCGGTGACCGCCCCAGGGGTCGGCGGTGTAGCCGAGGTATTCGGCGTGCAGGGTGACCGGCCGGGTGACGCCGCGCAGGGTCAGTTCGCCCGCCAGCACTCCCCTGGTGCCCTGCCAGCCCGCCGCGCGCGCCGAGAAGGTGGCCGTGGGATGGTGCGCGACGTCGAAGAAGTCCGCCGAGCGGAGGTGCTCGTCGCGTGCCTCGTTGCCGGACTCCACCGAGGCCATGTCGATGGCGACGTCGACCGTGCTGTCGCCGGGCGCCTCGGCCACCTCGATCACTCCGGACAGGCCGGTGAACCGGCCGCGGACCTTGGTGAGCATGAAGTGGCGGCCGATGAAGGCCAGCACGACCGGCTGAACGCCGAGCTGGCCCGCACCGCCCAGGCCGGGCTGCTGACCGAGCTGGGACGGCTCGGCGCCGACACCAGCCCCGCCAGCCAGGCCTACCGCGAACGCATCCGCAGCGTCGTCGTTTAATCGTGATTCGATTTGCGGGGGCGGCGGTGTCAGGCGGCCTCGAAGACCGCGGCTACGCCCTGGCCGCCGCCGACACACATGGTCTCCAGCAGGTACCGGCCGTTCCGGCGGTGCAGTTCGCGCAGGCCGGTGGCGAGCATCCGCGCGCCGGTGGCGCCGATGGGATGCCCGAGCGAGATGCCGGACCCGTTCACGTTGAGCTTGTCCGGCTCGTTCCAGCCCCAGCCGGCCAGCACGGCGAGCACCTGGACGGCGAACGCCTCGTTGAGCTCGATGAGGTCGATGTCGCGAAAAGCCAGGCCCGTTCGGGAAAATAGTCTTTCGACGGCTGGGACCGGGCCGATCCCCATGATGGCCGGGTCGCAGCCTGCCGCCGCCCAGCCGGCCAGGTACCCCAGCGGTTCCAGGCCGAGCGGTGCGAGCCGGTCCTCGGCCACCACCAGGCAGGCCGCGGCCGCGTCGTTCTGCTGGCTGGCGTTGCCCGCGGTGACCGTGCCGCCGGGCATGATCGTGCGCAGCTTGGCCAGGGTCTCCGGGGTGGAGTCGGGCCGCACGCCCTCGTCGCGGCTGACCACCACCGGTTCGCCGCGGCGCTGCGGGACGGTGACCGGGACCACCTCGTCGTCGAACAGGCCCGCGTCCCAGGCGGCCGCGGCGCGCTGGTGGCTGCGGGCGGCGTAGGCGTCCGCCTCGTCCCTGGTGATGCCGTAGCGCGCGGCGAGGTTCTCCGCGGTCTCGATCATCCCGGAGATCTTGCCGAACCGCCATTCCGGCTGGGACCGCTCCCGGCCCCGGTCGATGCGGTCGTACAGGACCTGGTTCCCGGCCCTGGCGCCCCAGCGGACCGAGGTGGTGTAGTGCTCGGCGTTGCTCATGGACTCGGCCCCGCCGGCCAGCACCACGTCGGCGGCGCCGGTCTGCACCATCATGGCCGCGGTGATGACCGCCTGCAGCCCGCCGCCGCAGCGCCGGTCGATCTGCAGGCCGGGCACGCTTTCCGGCAGGCCCGCGTGCAGCGCCGCCCACCGCCCGATGCAGGGCGTCTCGCCGTTGACGTAGGACTGGGCGAAACTGACGTCGTCGATGAGGGCCGGGGCGATCCCGGTCCGCTCGAGCACCGCCTTGATGGCCGTCGCGGCGAGATCCTCGACGGGGACGGCCCGCAGGCTCCCGCCGAACGTGCCCACCGGGGTCCGTACGGGCGCGACGATGGCAGCCCTGCGATTGACGGTGGGGCGCGTGGTCATGATCCGGTCCTTTCGTTCAGTCGCCGGCCGCGGCCCTGGCGGCCGCCGCCTCGAGGTCTGCCCTGTGGCCGGGGTGGGCGATCGCGATCATCGCCTCCCGCCGCCGGGCCAGGCTCAGCCCGCGCAGGTCAGCTACTCCATATTCGGTCACGATCACGCCCGCGTCAGCCCGGGCCAGGCCGACCGGGCCGCTCAGCCGGGCCACGACGCGGCTGGCCCTTCCGGCCGTGGCCGGGCCCGTGGTCGATGGCCCCGTGGTCGATGGCCCCGTGGTCGATGGCAGGGCGATCACCGGGACGCCGCCCGCCGACCTGGCCGCCCCGCGCAGGAAATCGGCGGCGCCGCCGATGCCGCCGACGTAACGGCCCGCCGCGACCTCGATGTTGGCCTGCCCGGTCAGGTCCACCTCGACGGCCGAGTTGATCGCCACCAGGGCGTGCTGGGCGGCGAGCACCGCGTGGTCGTGGGTGTAGCGGGTGTCGCGCAGCCAGATCGACTTGTCGACGGCGGCCCTGGCGATCAGGGCGCGCGTGCCCATCAGGAAGCCGGTCACGACGAGGCCCCGGTCGAGGCTCTTGCGGGCTCCGGTGACCACGCCGGCCTCGATGAGCCCGGCGATCCCGTCGGTGATCATCCCGGAGTGCACGCCCAGGTCGCGATGACCGCTCAGGTAGCGGACGATGACCGCGGGCAGGCGGCCGATGCCCACCTGGAGGGTGGCGCCGTCCGGCACCAGGCCCGCGACGTGCGCCGCTATCGCCATGTCGACATCGCTGGCTGGTTTGTCCGCGTACTCGGCGGGCGGCCGCGAGGTGCGCACGATCACGTCGATCTCGCCCGGCTCGAGCCTGTGCCCGCCGATCTCCGGCACCTGGTCGTTGACCTCGGCGATCACCGTGCCGGCCTGGCCGATCAGCGGCGTGATGTAGTCCGCGCCCAGGCCAGGCGCGAACGTGCCGTCGGGCCCGGCCGGCGGCAGCGACAGGAACAGCACGTCCGCGCGGAGCGGGCCGTCGCCGAGGAGGTCAGGCAGCCGGGAGTAGTGGCAGGGCACCACCTCGAGCAGGCCGGCCCGGCTCAGCGCGCGGTTGGCGCCGGCCGCCGTGTACGGGGTGAACTCCAGGTAGTCGCAGTGCTCGGGGCGTACCGCGGGCGAGCTCGAGATCCCGGTGAAGCAGCGGACGCCGCCGAGTTGCCTGCGCTGAGCGGCCAGCGCCTCGGTCAGGGTGAGCGGCTCGGCGCAGCCCTGGCCCCACGCCACCGTGGCGCCCGGCCTGACGTACCTGGCCAGGTCGAGCGCGCCGACGTCGCAGATCTGCGTCGTCACCGGCCTCAGCCGCTCGCGTACCTGGCCTTGAGCTCCGACTTCATCAGCTTGCCCGCCTCGCTGCGCGGCAGGCTGTCGACGAACCGCACGGACCTGGGCGCCTTGTAGCCGGCGATCTTCGACTTCACGAACGTGATGATCTCCCGCTCGAGTTCGGGTCCCGGGACCGCGCCCGGCGCGGGCTGGACGAACGCGGCGACCGACTCGCCCATCTCCGGGTCGGGCACGCCGATGACCGCGACGTCGTGGACGGCCGGGTGCAGGGCGAGCACGTTCTCGGTCTCCTGCGGGTAGATGTTGACGCCGCCGGAGATGATCGTGAACGCCTTGCGGTCGGTGAGGAACAGGAAGCCGTCCTGGTCGAGGTAGCCGATGTCGCCGAGGGTGGTCCAGTTGGGGTGGGCCGGGTGCTGGGCGGCCCGGGTCTTGTCCGGGTCGTTGTGGTAGGCGAACGGGATCTCTTCGCTCTCGAAGTAGATGCCGCCGGTCTGGCCCGCGGGCAGTTCGGTCCCGTCGTCGGCACAGATCCGTACCGTGCCGAGGATGGGGCGGCCTACCGTGCCCGGCTTGGTGAGCCAGGTGACGCTGTCGACGGCCGTCATGCCGTTGCCCTCGGTGCCGGCGTAGTACTCGAACAGGACCGGGCCCCACCAGGCGATCATCTGCTGCTTGACCTCGACCGGGCACGGCGCCGCGGCGTGGATAGCGACCCGCAGGCTGGACACGTCGTAGCGGGCCCGGGTGTCCTGCGGCAGCTGCAGCATCCGGACGAACATGGTCGGCACGAACTGCGCGTGGGTGACGTGGTGGTCACCGATGGCCGCCAGGACCTGTTCGGCGTCAAACCGCTTCGTCATGACCACGGTGCCGCCGAGGACCTGGATCGAGCCGCACCAGCGCAGCGGGGCCGCGTGGTAGATCGGCCCGGGCGACAGGTACACCGAGTCCTGGTTGACGCCGAAGAACATGCTGGCCAGGCCGGCCAGGGCCTCACCAGGCTCGGTCACCTGGCGGTCGGGCAGCGTCGGCCGGACGCCCTTGGGCCGGCCGGTGGTGCCCGAGGAGTACAGCATGGTGGAGCCGCTCGGTTGGTCGGCGAACGGTTCGGCCGACGCGGCGGCGATGGTGTCCTCGTAGCCGTCGTAACCATTCACCTGCCCGCCGAAGGCCAGCCGCAGCTTCACCCCGCTGGTCAGGCCGGTGATCGCCTCGGCGGTAGCCGCCTGTTCGGCCGACGCGATCAGCGCGGTCGCTCCGCTGTCGTTGACGATGTAGGCGACCTCGTCCGGCCTGAGGTGGTAGTTGACGGCGGTGATGTACAGGCCGGACCGCATCGCGGCCCAGTACACCTCGAAGGCGCGCAGGTTGTTCTCGGTCAGCAGGGCCACCACGTCGCCGGGCCGCAGGCCCGCCTCGTACAGCGCGTGCGCCAGCTGGACCGAGCGCCGCTCGAGGTCCCCGTAGCTGAGCGTCTCGCCGGTGCCGGTCATGACGGCCGCGACCCGGTCCGGCGCCTCGGCTGCGTACGTGCCTGGGTACATGGTCGCAGTCCTCCGCCGGCGTGGATCGCTCTAGGTGGGATTAAATAATTGCAACGTAGCCGGGCACCTCGCGGTACGGCAAGCCCGGTGATCGTCCCGGGCCGCCGGGGGGCGAAAGCCGGCGGAGGCGGTAAGAAAAACGGCGGAGCCTATGATTTGACTCGTGCCTAGAAAACAGGACGCTGCGGCGGCGGAGGAGGCGAGCTCCAAGTCCGCGCGGACCAGGGAGCGGATCCTCGACGCCGCCGCGCACGTGCTCAGCCGGAAGGGGTATGCGGGCACGCGGCTGAGCGACGTCGCCGACCAGGCCGAGATCCAGGCACCGGCCATCTACTACTACTTCCCGTCCAGGGACGACCTGATCGAGGAGGTCATGTGGTCCGGCATCGCGCACATGCGCGAGCACATGACCAAGACCCTGGCCGCGCAGCCGGCCGACGCCGACCCGCTGGACCGCATCGACGCCGCGGTCGAGGCGCACCTGCGGTACGCGCTGGAGATCTCGGACTACACGACCGCCTCGATCCGGAACGCGGGCCAGGTCCCGGAGAGCATCGCGATCAGGTACACGGCCGAGGCGTCCCAGTACGGCGACATGTGGCGCAAGCTGCTGCAGGACGCCGGCAACGCCGGGCTGCTGCGGGCCGACCTGGACCCGCTGGCGGCCCGGATGATGGTGCTGGGCGCGCTCAACTGGGCGGCCGAGTGGTGGAACCCCCGCCGGGGCTCGCTGGACACCGTGGTGCGCACCGCGCAGTCCCTGGTCCGGCACGGTCTGGGCCCGCTGGCCGCGGGCGGCGACGCCGGGTCCGCGGGACACAAGCCCCGGACCCGCAGGCGCCCGGCGGACTGAGGTGCGCACAATGTGAGGAGCACGACTTCATCGCGCCCTGAACGGAGGACGGGTGGCATTGCCAACACGCCGGACGGCACACACTATGCGACGGAACGTCACGCTCATGGACGTCGCCCGCGCCGCCGGCGTGGGCAAGTCGACCGTGTCGAACGTGCTGAACGGGAGCGGCCGGGTCGGCGAGGCCGCTCGCGCCCGGGTGCTCGAGATGGTGGACCAGCTCGGCTACCGGCCGCACCATGGCGCGCGCAGCATGCGGTCCCGCCGGTCGATGCAGCTGGCCTACCTCATGCCGCCGATCCAGCTCGAGCCGACCAACCTAATCATGATGCAGTTCATGCAGTCGCTGCTCACCGCCGCGGCCCGACGCGGTGCTGACCGGCAGCGACAAGCTGGCCTTCGCCGTCTACGGCGTGGCGGCCGAGCTGAACCTGCGCGTCGGCCGCGATCTCGCGGTGGTCGGCTTCGACGGCAGCGTTGGCGGCGCGCTGCTGCACCCGCAGCTCACCAGCGTGGTCATCCCGGTCGAGGATATCGCCAGGCGCGTCGTCGGCCGGGCGCTGCGGCAGATCGAGAACGGCCAGGACAGCGGGCCGGGAGAGATCGTCGGGACCTGGCTGCGCGAAGGCGAGAGCACCGTCGCCCGCCGGTGACGGGACGGCGGCGCCGGGCTACCGCGGCAGCCCGGCGCCCCCTTGCGCACGTGTCGTCAGTGACACATGCCCGGCGGTAGCGACGTTCCGCAGGCGTTGGCCGCGAACCGCAGATGTCATGGCGGCCGCTTTCAGCGGGATCGGCGACAAGGGCTATCAGGGCTCGGGCTTCATCACCCGTTTAAGAAGCCGCAAGGCGGGAAATTGCTTGACTGGCAGAAGGAATTCAATGCCCAGGTAAATAGGCTGCGTGCGCCCGTCGAGCGCGCGATCGCTCATCTCAAATCCTGGCGTATTCTCCATACCGATTACCGGCGGCCGCTCCGTACGTACGCCACGTCCTATCGGGCGGCTGTAGGACTGTACTTCTTTAAACTCAGTTTTGGATAAGCTTCGAGGTGTGGCATGCCCGCAGTGGCATTGTCGCGCGTGGGTGCTCTGCCAGAGGGCGCCCGAGCGTAGAGCCCGCACGCGGGGATTCTGGCACGGCACACGGGGGCTGGGGCGTCCGAGGTATCCCCGTCATGGCGTGATCGCGATCGCGAAAGGGGTCTTTCCTGTTCTGATGGCGGGTCCTGCCTTGTTGGTCGCGGTGGTGATCGGTGTCACCGTGCCTGCGTTCCAGTTCGTCACGTAGACAGTTCTGCCGTCGGGGGTGATGGCGATCTTCTCGGGGTCAGTTCCTGCCCGGATAGCGGGTCCTGCCTTGTTGGTCGCGATGGTGATCGGTGTCACCGTACCTGAGCCGAAGTTCGCCACGTAGGCGGTCTTGCCGTCGGGGGTGATCGCGATGGATGTCGGGCTGGCTCCCACCTTGATGGCTTGTCCTGGCTTGTTGGTCGCGATGGTGATCGGTGTCACCGTGCCCGAGCCGAAGTTCGCCACGTAGGCGGTCCTGCCGTCGGGCGTGATCGCGATCGCGTACGGGGTTCTGCCCGTCCTGATCGCGTGTCCTGGCTTGTTGGTCGCGGTGCTGATCGGTGTCACCGTACCCGCGTTCCAGCTCGCCACGTAGACGGTCTTGCCGCCGGGCGTGATCGCGATCGCGCCCGGGACGTTTCCCACCGGGATGGCGGGTCCTGCCTTGTTGGTCGCGATGGTGATCGGTGTCACCGTGTTGGAACCGAGATTGGCCACGTAGGCGGTTCTGCCGTCGGGCGTGATAACCATCGCGTCGGGGTAAATTCCTGTTCTGATGGCGTGTCCTGGCTTCTTGCTCGCGGTTGTGATCGGTGTCACCATGCCAGGCTTGCCCCAGTTCACCACATAGACAGTTCTGCCGTCGGGGGTGATCACGATCACGCCGGGGGCAAATCCTGCTTTGATGGCAGGTCCTGGCTTGTTGGTCGCAGTGGTGATCGGTGTCACCGTGCCAGAAACGTAATTTGCCACGTAGGCGGTCTTGCCGTCGGGGGTGATAGCGATCGCTTGAGGGTTGTCGCCCACCTTGATGGCGGGTCCTGCCCTGTTGGTCGCGATGGCGATCGGTGTCACCGTGTCCGAATGCGCGTTCACCACATAGGCGGTGGCGGTCCCGGGCCGTGTCGCGGGGATCCGGTCCGCCGCGGCAGGGGCCTGGGCCGGCATCCCCCGCGTGGCCCCGGCCGCGGCCGAGTGTGCGGTGGTGCTGGCCGGGGCTGCGGCGCCGGCCAGGCCGAGCGATGCGATAGCGACCGCAGCCAGCCCGGCCTGCTGGACGCGGACTGTAAGACGTGAGGGTCGTGCCCGGTCTTGTCCGC
>Ga0209648_10004395_pt1 | contig 11988 bp, 6 predicted proteins | sample GraSoi2013_115cm_FD_185830 | JGI IMG/M metagenome (GOLD analysis project Ga0209648, IMG submission 185830) | Grasslands soil microbial communities from the Angelo Coastal Reserve, California, USA - Sample 9_17_2013_115cm (SPAdes) (version 2) | ecosystem: Environmental > Terrestrial > Soil >...
CTATCTCATTCCCATTGGCCCGATGGCGCACTCGCCGCTCGTGGCGGCCGACGCCGCCCAACAACTCCTCGGCCAATTGGGTGTGGGGCTCGTGGCGATCGTGGTGATGGTGGCGACGTTCAGCACGCTGCTCGGGTCCATGCTCACCGCGCCGCGCATTTTCTTCGCGATGGCGGACGATGGGCTGTTTTTCCGTCGCGTGGCGCGCGTGCACCCGCGCTTCCAAACGCCCGGGGTCGCGATCGCCCTCACGGCGATACTGGGGATCATCTATGTCGCGTTTCGCACCTTCCAGCAGCTCGCCGATCAGTTCGTCGTCGCGATCTTCCCGTTCTACGCGCTCGCGGCGGCGGCGGTGTTCGTGCTGCGGCGGCGCCGGCCGCCCGCCGTCGTGCCGCGGCCGGTGCGCGTGATCGGCTACCCGGTCGTGCCGGCGCTGTTCGTGCTCGCGACCCTCTACATGCTGGTGAACGCGCTGGTGGAGGATGTGCTGCACACGGGCCTCGCCTTCCTGATCATCCTGGCGGGCATCCCCGTCTACTACACGTGGCTCCGCGGGGGCCGGACCGAATCCGTGGGACGGGGGTCGCCGTGACACGAGCGTGACGGATGCTCGGATTGACGGCCTTTCGGAGGACCGGCATGTTTTACGCGCCCTAGCACCCTCTTTTTTCCGTACTTCGGAGATTCGGCAGATGAAACGTCTTGTGTGGACGATCGGCGTTTTCGCCGCGGTCGCCGTGGTGGCGCCGCGCCCTTCGGCGGCCCAGGGTGTCACCACGGCGGCGATTGCCGGCGTCGTGACCGACTCCGCCGGTGCGCCGCTTACTGGCGCCACAGTGGTCGCCGTGCACGGGCCCTCGGGAACGCAGTACAGCGCGGTGACACGCGCGGACGGTCGATTCAACATTCCCGGCATGCGCGTGGGCGGGCCGTATCGCGTGCGTGCCAGCTTCGTGGGCTACCGCCCGGCGGTGCAAGACGGGGTGAACCTCACGCTTGGTGGGACCGCCGATCTGCGGTTCGTGCTGCGGGCGGCGACGCTCGAGTTAGAGCCCATCATCGTCACGGCCGCGAACGACCCCGTGTTCAGCTCCGAGCGGACCGGGGCCGCGACGACGATCTCCACGGACGCGATCGGGCGCCTTCCGACGATCACCCGCCGGGTCGAGGACCTGCTGCGGCTCGTGCCGCAGTACAGTCCCATGGCCTTCGGGTTTTCGTTCGCCGGCCAGGACAATCGCCTGAACAACATGACGGTCGACGGCTCGTACTTCAACAACTCGTTCGGGCTGGCGGGGCAGCCCGGCGACCGCACCAACGTGGCGCCCATCTCCCTCGACGCCATCCAGCAACTTCAGGTGAACGTGGCTCCGTACGACGTGCGCCAAGGGAATTTCGTGGGCGCCGGCATCAACCTCGTCACCAAGAGCGGAACCAACGAGTTCACCGGCACGCTGTATTACGGTCTCCGCAATAACGACTTCGTCGGCACCCAAGCGGGCCCGAACGTCTTCAATCCAGGCACGTTCAAGTACCATGACTTCGGCGCCTCGCTTGGCGGCCCACTCATTCGGGACCGCTTGTTCTTCTTCGCGAGCTACGAGGACGATGCCCAGACGCAGCCGGGCACCACGTTCTTGGCGAACACCGGCGGCCAACCCGTCAGCGGGAACGTCACGCGCGTCCTGGCGTCGGATCTCGACTCGCTGACCCGGTATATGCTGAACGGCTTCAAGTACGTCACCGGTCCCTATCAGGGCTACGATTTCAAGGTGCCGTCGACCAGGTTCCTGGCGCGCGTGGACTACAACCTGAACGACCGGAACAAGCTGAACGTGCGCTTCAACCTGTTGAATTCGAGCACGGACGTCCTCGTCTCCAACTCCGGCTCGCTGGGCCTCGGGGGCCGGCGGGGCACCCTCAATTCGCTCAACTTCGCGAGCTCGAACTACGCCATCCTGGAGAACAATCGCTCCGTGGTGGGCGAGTGGAACGCGTCGATCGGGAACAACATGTCCAACAACCTGATCCTCGGGTATTCGTACAGCGACGAAAGCCGGAAGAACATCGCCCCGCCGTGGTTCCCGTTGGTGGAGATCCTCGCGGGGGGGATTAACTACACGACGCTCGGGTTCGAGCCGTTCACGCCGGATAACCAGCTGCGCTATCACAGCGCTCAGCTCCAGGACAACTACACCGTCTATCTGCCGAAGCACGCACTGACGTTCGGCGTGAGCGTCGAAAAGTATCACTCCACGAACGTCTTCTTCCCGGGCGCGCAGAGCGTGTACGTGTACAACACGCTCGCCGATTTCTACACCGACGCGAACGGCTACCTGGCGAACCCGACCCGTACTGCTCCGTCACCGGTGACCCTGCGGCGCTTCCAGGCCCGGTACTCGAACATCCCCGGGCAGTCCGAGCCGGTGCAGCCGCTGGATGTGTTGTACGCTGGCGTGTACGCCCAGGACGAGTGGCGGCCGATTGCCAATTTGACGCTGACCGGAGGGCTGCGGATCGACGCGCCCCACTTCGATAACACGGGGTACGACAATTCGGTGGCGGACGCCATGACGTTCCGCGATGCGACTGGCGCGCCAGTGCACTACAACACCGGGAGCCTCCCCGGGGTCAACCTGCTGTTCTCCCCCCGCCTGGGCTTCAACTACGACCTGCACGGCGAGCAGAAGACCCAGATCCGCGGTGGCACCGGCATCTTCACCGGCCGCCCCGCATACGTGTGGATCTCGAACCAGATCGGGAACACCGGGGTGCTGACCGGTTTCATCCAGGCGGACAACACGGCCGCCTATCCGTTCAATCCGAACCCCGACGCGTACAAGCCCCCGACGGTCACGGGCGCTCCGGCGGCGACCTTTCAGCTCGCGCTCACCGACCCGAACTTCAAGTTCCCGCAGGTGTGGCGCAGCAACATCGCCGTCGACCAGCGCCTGCCCTGGGACCTCACCGGCACGGCCGAGTTCCTCTATACCAAGGACGTGAACGGCATCGCGTACATCAACGCCAACCTACCGGCGGCGCAGACGGCCTTCACGGGCGCCGATACCCGCCCGCGCTGGACGTCGAACCGGCTCAATCCGACCGTCAGCGACGCGACTGTGCTCACGAACGAAGGCATCGGGTACTCCTGGAACCTCGCGTTTACGCTCGAGCGGGCGTTCAGGAACGGCCTGTATGGGAAGCTCGGGTACACCTACGGTGTGAGCAAAAACACCGTCGACGCGGGGTCCATCGCGTCGGGCTCGTGGACCGGCAACGCGATTGCGTTGGACCCGAACAATCCGCTGGCCGGGTACTCCCAGTTTTCGCCCGGGCCCCGGATCTTCGCGGCGCTGTCGTACACCCGCGACTTTATCGGTGTCGGGCCGACGAGCGTGAGCCTCTACCTCGACGGGCACAGGGCCAACAGTAACACCGGCAGTAACAGCTACACCTTCGCTGGCGACATGAACGGCGATGGCGCGTTCGGCAACGACCTGATCTACATCCCGCGCAACACGGGCGAGATGAACTTCATCCCGCTGACCGTCGGGACGTGTCCCGCCTGTACCGTCTATACGCCGGCCCAGCAGGCCGCGGCGTGGGATGCGTTCATCAACCAGGATGCGTATCTGAGCACGCATCGCGGTCAGTACGCGGAACGCAATGCCGTCGTCCTGCCCATGGTGTACCGGGCCGACGTGAGTATTTCCCAGGACCTGGGCCGGACCATCGCTGGCCATGCCAACCGGTTTCAGATCCGGCTCGACATCTTCAACGTCACGAACCTGCTGAACAGTGATTGGGGCGTCGCCCAGGGGTTCGTCACCACGACACCGCTGGTCGCGCGGGGAGCTGATGTTAGCGGCGCCGCGCAATACCAGCTCGCGACCGCTGGCGGGCAGCTGATCTCGCGCTCGTTCCAGAAGGTCGTGACCCCCTTCGACGTCTGGCGGATGCAACTCGGCGTGCGCTACGCGCTCAACTGGTAGGCTCGAGCGTCGGGCCAATCCACGGGGCTGCCCTCCGCGAGGGGGGCGGCTTCGTTTTGGGGGGAGGGTTGAGAGACCGTCGCCGTGACCAACCGATGCCGGGGTCGGCCGGGACGTTCGCCGCGCCGCTACCGCACCGTGCGTAGCGCCCGACCGGTCCGTCGATCACGTCCGCACGCGCCGCCACAACCACAGCCCCGCCGCACCGAACAGCACATTCGGCAGCCACGCGGCGAAGGTGGGGGGCAGTGCGCCGCCGCCGCCGACGGCCTTCGAAAGCTGGAACATCAGCAGGTCCACGAACGTGGTGGCGAGGCACACCGCCACCCCCCATGCCGTGCCGCTGCGCGGCGTCGAGATGGCGAGCGGTGCGCCGAACAGCGCGATGACGATGCACGCGAATGGCACCGAGAGCTTGAGCGCCCGCTCTACGCGCAGCTTCTTCGTGTCGGAGCCGGAGCGCGACAGGGCGTCCACGTAGCGCCCCAGCTCGGCGTAGCGCATCTCGTCGGGTGCCTTGGGCTCGGCGAGCAGGTCCGCCGGCGTCTCGCGCAACGCCTTGGTCCGCAGCGTGTCGAAGTCGAAGGTCATCTCGCGCCCGGGGCCCAGCAGATAGCGTACCGCTCCCTTGTTGAGCGTCCAGCCGCGCGGCGCCCGCCCGGTGTCGTAGACAGCGCGCTGCGCGGCGATCACGATGGTCGGATAGTCCTCCCCCGTGCCGCCGCGCTGCATGATCAGGTCGCGCAGCTCGCGCGACCCGGTCTCGAGTGAGCGGATAGCGTACACCCAGCCGCCGTCTGCCCGGTACACGAAGTTGTAGCGCGATGCGGTCGAGCGAATCTGCTTCTCGCCCAAGAGCTCGGCGCGCCGCGCCGACGTCCAGGGCGCGAGCTCCGTGAGCCCTACATCGAGGAGCACCGCCGCGAGCGAGGCGACGAGCAGCGGCCGCACCACGCGGTGAAACGAGATCCCCGACGCCTTCGCGGCCGTCAGCTCCGAGTGGCGGCCCAAGGTTCCCACGGTGAAGACCACCGCGAACAGCACCGCGACCGGGGCCACGAGCGAGATCGTCTCCGGCAGATAGTACAGGTAGGACCCGGCGAGGCGCAGTTTCGGGATTCCACGCCCGAGATAGGTACTGAGCTTGTCGGTCAGGTCGATGACCATGACCAGGAAGGGAAACCCCAGGGCCGCGAGCAGGAACACCTTGGTCCACTCGCGCAGCAGGTAGCGGTCGAGCGTGCTCAGCGCGTCTCTCACGGCGGGCTGGATTCGAGCCGCGGGGCGGGCCGCCGCGCCGCGAGCCCGGAGGCCCACGACCAGACGTCGCTCCAGTCGCCGCCATGGGGGGAGTTGCCGGGCTTGCGGATCCGCCACACGCCGACGAGGCCCGAGATGGTGAAGACGAGGTTGGGCGTCCACATCGCGAAGAACGGGGACACCATGAGGCGGTTCCCCAGCTCCTCGCCGCCGATGAGGCCGATGTAGTACACGGTGAAGACGGCGACGCTGACGCCGAGCACGAGCCCGACGCCGCCGCGCTGAAACCGCAGCGCCACCGGCGCCCCGACTAGGGCGAACACCAGGCAGGCGACGGCGATCGCGTACTTCTTCTGGATCTCGACCTCGAAGGTGGCCGCGCGCTCGCGCGCGCTGCGCAGGCGCTGCTCCTCGCCGAGCCCGGCGCTCGGCGTGATCAAGTTGACTGGGGAAAAGGACGGCGTGGCGCCGGGCAGCGCCCCTCCGGTCGACGGTCGGACCCCCTTGGGGAGGGGGGAGGGGAGCACAACCGGCGGCGTGCGCGGCACCGGTCGCGGCCGCCGCAAAAGTGGGGCGGGCTTGGGCGTCTGGGGAGCCTCTTGGCGTTGGGGGGTCTGCGGGGCCTGCGCCCGCGCCTCTCGCGGCAAGAGCCAGGCGGCGAGCCGCCGCAGCGCCCGGCAATACGGCCCCGGAGGCGCGGTGTCGGGCGCGGCGGGCAACGCCGCGGGCGCGAGCGCCGCGAGCCCCGCCAGCCGGCGCAGATCGTTCTCGATCACGAGCCGCGCGTCGTCGGTCACGCGCTGCACATCGCGCTGGGCCGCCGCCGCCGCCTGCCGCATCTCGCACGTCGACATCTCGCGGTCACCCTTGTAGGTGTCGGTCCCCGTGGTCTCGAAGGAGTTCGCGACACCCGCCACGCGCAGCCGGTTGATGTTGAAGAACGTGCGGGTGAACTGCGTCGGATCGGTGCGGCTCACTTCTTCGATGTCTCCATCCTCGAGCAGGAGGTAGAGATCGCGCCCGCCCGAGGTGTACGCCATGCGCCCGTGATCGGCCGAGATGATGCGCCGCCGCTCGGCGTCGGTCAGGTCGTAGATCGTGACGTCCTTGAGCTTGTTCGAGTTGCCGTCGATCCGCGCCGCGCGCAGGAAGAACTGCCCCGCCAGCACCTCGTTGATCACCTGCTCCTTGAGCGCCAACGACGGTTTCTTGCGCTGGATATCCACCTGCAGGATGCGCAGCTGGTGGTTGGTGCGGGGGAGCAGCTGATCGTTCCACAGGAACGAGAGCAGTGCCACGGCAGCGGCCCCGCCCAGCACCGGCGCGATCAGGCGGCCCACGCTCACGCCGCCCGCCTGCAGCGCCGTGATTTCGTTGTCCGCGGCGAGCCGGGTGAACACGTGCAACACCGCCACGAGCACGGCCATCGGCAGTGTCACCGCGACGATGAACGGCACCGACAGAACGAATACCTCGATGATCACGCCGGTGGGGAGACCCTTGCCGAGCAGGCTCGACAGCTGCTTCGCGATCTGCTGGATGAGCATCAACGATGTGAGCGCCGCCAGTGCGAAGCCGAGCGGCGCGCCGTGCTGGCGGAGGAGGTAGCGACTGATGGTGCGCACGAGCAGTGGCGCCATTATATTTGGAAGTGTAAGCCTCTACAAGGGATGCGCGTCCCCGACCCCACATCCGCGGGCGGTCAAGGACCGCGAGCCCCAGCCCTACATACCCCAGGCGCCCGTTCTCGGATGCGCGCCGGAGGGAGGCGCAGCCCCGCTTGAACATCGCTATCTCGGCCCGTCGCGCGTGGCGCGCGGGTGCGGTTCTCGCGCTCGCCCTCGCCTGCAACGCTAAGGGCGGCGCGAGCCGCCCGCGCGAGTTCGTGGGCCGGCGCGCGTTCGGCTACTTGGCGCAGCAGATGCAGTTCGGGCCCCGCATCCCCGGCACCCCGGGGCACGAACGCACCGGGGACTGGATCCTCGAGCACCTGCGCGCCACGGCCGACACCGTTCAGGTCCAGGCGTTCAGCCACGTCACGCGCGCCGGCAAGACGCTGCACCTGCGCAACTTCTTCGCGCGGTTCCGGCCCGGCGCCAGCGAGCGCGTCCTGTTCCTCGCGCACTGGGACACCCGGCCGCACGCGGATCAGAGCCCGACCCTGGACCAGCGGCGCCTCCCCGTCCCCGGCGCGAACGACGGCGCGTCCGGCGTCGCCGTGCTGCTCGGGATCGCCGACGCCCTCAAGGGGAAGCCGCCCGCCCTGGGCGTGGATCTGCTGTTCACCGACGGCGAGGACTATGGCGATTTCGCCAAGGACTCGAACGACGTGCTGATCGGCTCGCGCTATTTCGCGAGCCACCAGCCGGGCGGCTACCAGCCGCTCTTCGCCGTGCTGTTCGACATGGTCGCGGACAAGGACCAGCAGTTCTACTACGAAGGCAACTCGCAGGCGTTCGCGCCCGAAGTCGTGGACCGGGTGTGGCGCACCGCCGCCGACCTGGGCTACGGTCACATCTTCCTTCCCGGGGTCAGGCACACGCTGATCGACGACCACGTGGCGCTCCAGAAGGCCGGCATCCACGCGATCGACGTGGTGGATTTCGACTATCCGCCCTGGCATACGACCGAAGACACGATCGACAAGGTCACGGCCGCGTCGCTGCAGGTGGTCGGGGACGTGGCGCTGGCCCTGGTGCGCTGATCCGCGCGCCCCGCACCGGGCGCGGCGCGCCGCCGGGGCGGGCCGACGTGACCGGGATCACGCGACGCGCTTGAGTGCGGCCGCGTGGGCGCGCGGCGCATCCTCCGATGCGGCTGCAGCGCTACGCGATCCGTTCGGGAAACGGCGTCCGCAGCTTGACTCTCCCCCGCCGCCAGCTATGTTATACCGTTCATTTTCAACGAGTTGCGTACGGCGACCGCGGCCACCACGTCTGATCGACTGGGCGAGATCCTGCTGCGCGAGGGTCTCATCACCCAGGACCAGCTCAAGAAGGCACTCCTCGAGCAGAAGAACACGGGGATGCGTCTGGGCTACACCTTGGTGAAGCTCGGCCTCGTCGAGGAGACGGAAATCTCGAAGATGCTGGCCCGGCAGTACCGCATGCCGGCGGTCGACCTGTCCCGCTTCGAAGTTGACGCCAAGATCCTGAAGCTCCTCCCCGGCGACGTCGCCGTAAAGCACACCGTCCTGCCGCTCAAGCGCGAGGGCCGGACCCTGACCGTCGCGATTGCGGATCCGAACAACGTCACCGCGATCGAGGACATCAAGTTCATCACGCGGTGCGACGTCTTCCCCGTGATCGCCGGGGAGTACACGCTCCGCAACGCGATCGAGCGTTACTACCAGCAGTCCGACGCCCAGCTCCAGACGCTGTTGAAGGATATCGAGGCCGCCGACGACCTCGAGGTGGTCGAGGAGCAGGAGGACGAGGACGTCAAGGCGCAGGACCTGGCCGACGACGCGCCGGTGGTGAAGCTGATCAACGGGCTCCTCACCGACGCGGTGAAGCGCGGCGCCTCGGACATCCACGTCGAACCATTCGAGCACGAGCTGCGGGTGCGGTACCGCGTGGATGGCGCCCTGCTGGAGGTGATGAAGCCGCCGATCAAGATGCGGGCGGCGCTGACGTCGCGCATCAAGATCATGGCCCAGTTGAACATCGCCGAGCGGCGCGTGCCCCAGGACGGCCGCATCAAGCTCAAATTCGGCAGCAAGGTGATCGACTACCGCGTCTCGACCCTGCCCGTCCTGTTCGGCGAGAAGATCGTGATGCGGATTCTCGACAAGGGGAACCTGGCGCTCGATTTGACGAAGTTCGGGTTCGAGCCGCAGGCCGAGCAGCATCTGCTGCGGGCGATCCTGAACCCCTACGGCATGGTGCTGGTGACCGGTCCGACGGGCTCGGGCAAGACGACGACGCTGTACTCGGCCTTGTCCCGCATCAACACGGTAGACGTGAACATCATGACGGCCGAGGACCCGGTCGAGTACAACCTGATCGGCATCAACCAGGTGCTGGTGCGCAACGATGTGGGGATGACGTTCGCGGCCGCGCTGCGGGCGTTCCTGCGCCAGGACCCGAACATCATCATGGTGGGGGAGATCCGCGATCTCGAGACCGGATCGATCGCGATCAAGGCGGCGCTCACCGGCCACCTCGTGCTCTCCACGCTGCACACGAACGACGCCCCGTCCACGGTGACGCGCATGGTGGACATGGGGATCGAGCCGTTCAACGTCGCCAGCGCGGTGAACTTGATCGTGGCGCAGCGGCTGGTGCGGCGCGTGTGCGCGGAATGCAAGCAGGAGCACCAGTACACCGAGGAGGAGCTCAAGGCGCTGGGCGTGCCGCTCGCCGAGGCGCAGAAGCTCACGTTCTACAAGGGCGCCGGCTGCGACTCCTGCGGCGGCACGGGGTATCGGGGCCGACAGGGGCTGTACGAGGTGATGGCGATGACGAGCGCGCTGCGGCGCATGGTGTTGAAGGGCGCCTCGACGGAGGAGCTGCGCGATGAGGCCGTGAAGGAGGGCATGCTGACGCTCCGCACGGACGGGATGGTGAAAGTGAAGCGCGGGATCACCACGCTGGAGGAAGTCGTGAAAGAGACGGCGGCATGACGGCGGGCGGCTCGCAGGCGGTGAACCTCCGGTCCCTGCTCGAGGAAATGATCGAGCGGGACGCGTCCGACCTACACATCGTGGCGGGGGAGCGGCCCAAACTCCGCGTCGACGGAGACATCGTGAACTCCGGCGTCGAGGTGGTGCTCACGCCCAAGGACACGCTCTCGATCGCGTACTCGGTGCTCACCGAAAACCAGAAGAAACGGTTCGAGACCGAGAGCGAGCTCGACTTCTCCTTCGGGATCCAGAACCTCGCCCGCTTCCGCGGCAACTGCTTCAAGCAGCGCGGCTGCGTGTCGCTCGTGATCCGGCAGATTCCCTTCAACGTGAAGACGTTCGAGGAGCTGGGCTTGCCGGGCGTCGTGGCGAAGCTCGCCGAGCGGCCCCGCGGGCTGGTGCTCGTGACCGGCCCCACCGGGTCGGGCAAGAGCACGACCCTCGCCGCCATGATCGACAAAATCAACCGCGAGATGAAGGGGCACATCATCACGGTCGAAGATCCCATCGAGTTCATCCACCGCCATCAGAGCTGCATCGTCAACCAGCGCGAGATCGGGACCGATACGATGAGCTTCTCCGCGGCGCTCAAGTACGCGCTGCGCCAAGACCCCGACGTCGTCCTGATCGGCGAAATGCGCGACTTGGAGACGATCGCGGCCGCGTTGACCATCGCCGAGACGGGCCACTTGGCGTTCGCGACCCTGCACACCAACTCCGCGATGGAGAGCATCAACCGCATCATCGACGTCTTCCCCTCGCACCAGCAGTCGCAGATCCGCGCCCAGCTGGCCTTCGTGCTCGAGGGGGTGCTCACGCAAACCTTGCTGCAGAAGGCGAAGGGGCGGGGCCGGGTGATGGCGGCCGAGATCATGGTGTGCACGCCCGCGATCCGCGCCCTGATCCGCGACAACAAGGTCCACCAGATCGAGTCGGCGATGCAGGCCGGGAAGAAGTACGGCATGCAGACGCTGAACGACTCGCTGTACCAGCTCTACCTCGGCCGCGAGGTGGCGAAGGAGGAGTGCCTGCGCGTCACGCCGACCCCGAATGAGTTCCTCCGGATGATCGGCGAACCGCCCATGGACGAGAGGGAACCCGCGCCTGGCACCGAGAAGACGTCGGCGGGCGCGTCCAAATTGGCGGCGCGCCGGTAGGCGCCCGGAGGGAGTCGAGCCATGCCCGTCTTCCAGTACACCGCCCGCACGCTCAAGGGCGAACTCGTCAGCGACAAGATCGAATTGCCGAGCCGCGATGACGTCATCGCGCACCTGCGCAAGAACCGCATGGTCGTGGTGCAGGTCCGGGCCGCGCCGCGCGAGTTCAAGCTCAATTTCAAGTTCGGCGGCGGCGTCCGGGTGCGCGACGTCGTCGTGTTCACGCGGCAGTTCTCCACGATGATCAATGCCGGTCTGCCACTGGTGCAGGCCCTCGACATCCTGTCGCAGCAGACCGAGAACAAGATCCTCGCGGGCGTCACCCGCCAGGTGGTGTATGACGTCGAGAGCGGCCAGACCTTGGCGGACGCGCTCCGCAAGCATCCCAAGGCGTTCAACGACCTGTACGTCAACATGGTCGCCGCGGGCGAGGCGGGCGGTATCCTCGATACCATCCTCATGCGGCTCGCGGAGTTCCTCGAAAAGAACGACAAGATCGTGCGCAAGGTGAAGGGAGCGATGATCTACCCCGGCGTGATCATGTCGGTGGCGGCCATCGCGATCACCGTACTGCTCATCTTCGTGATCCCGACGTTCCAGAACATGTTCGCGTCGGTGAATCTTCAGCTGCCGCTGCCGACCCGGATCGTGATCGGCGCGAGCAACGCGCTCAAGAACTATTGGTGGGCCGTGGGTGGGGCGCTCGCCGCCTTGGTGTTTGCGCTCAGCCGCTACTATAAGACCGCCCCCGGGCGGCTGCAGATCGACTCGCTGCTCCTCAAGACGCCCGTCCTGGGCGACGTGCTCCGGAAGGCCGCGGTGTCGCGCTTCACCCGGACGCTCGGCACCCTGATCTCGTCCGGCGTGTCGATCCTCGACGGCCTCGAGATCACGGCACGGACCGCGGGGAACATGGTGATCCACAACGCGGTCATGGAGTCGCGGGCCTCGA
>Ga0209648_10004396_pt1 | contig 11985 bp, 9 predicted proteins | sample GraSoi2013_115cm_FD_185830 | JGI IMG/M metagenome (GOLD analysis project Ga0209648, IMG submission 185830) | Grasslands soil microbial communities from the Angelo Coastal Reserve, California, USA - Sample 9_17_2013_115cm (SPAdes) (version 2) | ecosystem: Environmental > Terrestrial > Soil >...
GCCGCATCCAGTCTCCCCATGCGAACCCGAGCCGGGCGGTGACAACCGAAACTACCAGCGCGGCGGCCATCGTGATCCAAAACTCACCACGCGTCTTCTCCGCAATTGCAAACTTGTACGGATCGTATAGAAGACCCGCTGGATCGAAATAGGCAAAGTACGCCATTCCAAAGAACCAGTTCCGCGCCGCCGGCGTCATCAAGAAGTTGGCAAACGGCCATTGCACCGCGAGAAAGCTCAGCACGAACACCGGCCCGGAAACGGCGGCGAGCTTCCATCTTCCCCACTGCTCCGTCTTGTTCCACAACAGATCCAGGATCACCGCGGGCACGATCAAGAGCAGGGGGAAGTGCAGCGGAACGAGATGCGTAATGTTCTGATAGACCGGCCCGAGCTTTGGTTGCGCCGGAATCAGCGGCAGAATCCACTCAAACGCCAGCAGAATTATCGTATAAGTGCCAGCCACCAGCGTGCCCGCCCATCGCCGGCTCAATCCCCAAGCTGTGCCAATCAACGCTGGAGGAATCGCGATGGCTACCGCCAGGTAGCACTGTGCGGTGTGCATATTCGCGGGCCAGGTCGATAGTGTCAGAATCGTCCCGAGCTGCGTGACGCAGGTGGCTCCCACGAACACAGCGAGCCACGTCAGCTTTCGCCGCACACTCTCTCCCGCGCGGCTCATCAGTCCCGCCATCAACGCCAGCGCGCCAATCTTGATCGCGAACGATCCCAGCGAAAGCAGCGTGTGCGGCGGGCTCAAAATCTTTACGTCCAGGCCGTACGCGTTGTGCCACCAGTTATCGAACGGAGCAGATGTCAGCATCGCAATGCAGCCCCACGTGGCAATGAACGCCCCGAGCGGCCCGCGAAATCCCCAAATCTTCACCGAAGCGCTCTGCGCTGCGGCTTCGCCGCCAAACGTTGTAGCCAGGATCATGTAGCCGCAAGCGATGCCCACCAGCACTCCGGTCAGTTGGATTAGGATGTGCGCCGGTGTCCAGAACGAGTCGCGTCCGACGGACATGTGCCAGGAAATGTCCCAGTGCCCTCCGACGACGCCGCAACTGATTCCAGCGACCATGCACCAGATCGGCCAGGGAATGGACTCCACTCTTGCGGAAGTTTGCTCGCCCACACGCGCTTGTAAGGGTTGCCCCAGAGGAATCGTGTCTGCCATTGTCTCTTGCTCCTCGGACTCTTCTTGAATGCAAATCGCCTATTTAGATTTCCTCGATGACGCGAGTCTACACCAAAAAACTCAAAAATATTTCTTCACTCTTCTTGATTTCGCGTTACTCTTGCCGTAACACCGTGCTCAATATGAAGGGCAGTCGTTGGCCGCGCTCAACGTCAACATTCCGAAGTTCTTATGCTTGACATCCTGTGGTTGCGGCGAAGTCGCGCACGAATAATCTCAACTGAATTTTCACGCTGAAGTGTGGACCAGATGAGATCCTCGCTCCGAAAACCCATCCGGAATGCAAAGGGCGCGCTTCGCGTAGGATGAGAATGGCCAGCGCATTAGCGTTGAGAGTGATCGCATCCGTGGCGAGTCCTAGAACTTCTATATCTATAGGCCTACCCTTTGCACTCCGCAGGTTCGATTGCTTCCCGGTACCCCGCCGCGTATCATTACCAATTCATGCATACGGCCCGGCCTAATCTGTCCAAGTCTTGTTGGTTTCTGCTCGTCGCACTCATTGCGTTCCAGGCCGCTCTCTGCCTGGGACCTGGTCTCGCCGTCGCCCAAGAATCGAACGAAATCCTTCCCCTCAGCCAGGTGCGCGCGGGAATGCAGGGGTACGCCTATACAATTTTTGCCGGCGATCAGGTGGAAAAGTTCAATCTCGAAGTCATCGGTGTGATGGACAATTTTCTCGGCCCCAAACAGTCCATCATCCTGGTGCAGTTGAAGGGCGCGAAAGTTGAACACACCGGTGTGGTCGCGGGAATGAGTGGAAGCCCGGTCTACCTAGACGGCAAACTTGCTGGCGCGCTTTCGCTGAAACTGGGCATCTTCACCAAAGAGCCCCTCGCCGGAGTCACACCCATCCAGGACGTGCTGAACCCGCCTTCTTTGCCTGCCGTAGCGCAGGCCGCCACACAGCATCTCGGGCTCCCCAGCGAAGCTTCCACGCGGACGGGCTTGCCTTCCAGCTCGGCGCTCGAACCCATCGAAACGCCTCTCGTATTCTCAGGCTTTCAACCGGGCGCGCTCCAGCAATTCGCGAATCAACTGCAAGGCTACGGCTTCGTTGCCACACAAGGCGGCACTGCGCCGCCACAGCCCGATGATGGGCGTCTCGTTGCCGGAGACATGGCCGGCATGGTGCTGGTTCAGGGCGACGCCTCCATCAACTCCGCTTGCACGGTCACGGCGGTGCAAGCCGACCGCGTCTATCTCTGCGGCCATCCGTTTCTGAGTCTGGGTGACATTCAGATTCCCATGGCGCGCAGCCGCGTCGTCACCACGCTCTCTTCCGATTTCGCTTCCACCAAAATCGTCAACGTCGGCGGCTCCATCGGCACCATCACCGGGGATCATCTCACCGCGGTCACCGGCAAACTCGGCGCCCCGCCCGCGATGATTCCTCTGGACCTAACCTTGCTGGTCTCTGGCGTCGAACCTGCCAAGCAAAAAACACTTCACTTCGAGCTCGTCAATCATCCCAAGCTCACGCCGCTCCTCGTCGCCCTCACGACTTTCAACGGTCTGACGCAAAATTCTCTGTACGGCGAGGGTACCACGCTCCATCTCTCTGGCGAGATTCGCCTGCAGGGTCATGCGCCGGTTCAGATCGAAAATACCTTCGCTCCGGGCGATTCCCTCTCTCCCGACGGCCTGCCCATCGCGCTTACGATGCAAAGTGTTTTTACACGCCTTTTCATCAATACCTTCGAACCCGCCAGGGTGGACCGCATCACCCTTCGAGTCGAAAGCGTTCCGAGCAGAAAATCATTCTCCATTGAAAGCGCGTGGCTCGAAAAAGGCGAAGCCGCTCCCGGCGAGACTCTTCGTGTCCGCGTTTTGCTTCGTCCGTATCGCGGCGCCGCCCGCGTGGAAGAAACCACCGTGCGCGTCCCGGAACAGATTGCGCGCGGTACCACCCTCCGCATTCTGGTCAGCGATGCTGACTTGCTGAATCGCGCCTCGCGCGGCTTCCAATTTCCCGGCGCCGGCAGCGGCCCCAACGGCCTGGATCAACTGATTGCGCTCCTGAATCGCGAGCGCCGGAATGACCGTCTTTACGTCGGGCTCTTCGTTCCGGCTCCCACGCTCCTTTGGGACGACAAGGAATTGCCGAACATTCCGCTTTCGCAAATCAATGTAGTCGACGGCCGCCCCGCTCCTGGCAGCGTTCAGGTGTTGCGCGAATCTTTGGCCAGTGAAGCGTCCATTCCGCTCGGAGGCCCCGTCTCCGGAGTCATCTCTCTGAATCTCCAAGTCCGGTGAAAACTTGATGCCCAAGTCGTTATCTCAAGCACGCTTGTTCCGAATCCTTTACCTCATTAGCCTCCTTTACTTCCTTTGCCTCTCTCCATCCTTCGCCGAGCACACCCGCCGCTGGCGCCAGTCCACTTATGAAGAATTCCTTAGAGGCGCCGCGCATGGCGTGGCCGTGCGCAGCGATGGCCGCCTCGAACTTGCGCCCAAAATCACTTTGCTCGCCGACGCGGATGCTTCTTATCTGTGGTCCATCCACCTCGACCCCAAGGGCACGCTCTACGCCGCAGGGGGCTCGCCGGCAAAAGTATTTCGCTTCGATTCGAACGGCAAACCCGTCGTGGTCTTCGATTCCACGGATCTCTCCGCGCAAGTCATCGCCTTTGACTCCAAGGGCACTCTCTATGTCGGCACTTCTCCCGATGGCAAGGTTTACCGCGTCTCTCCTTCCGGCGAAAAATCCGTTTTCTTCGACCCCAAAACCAAATATATCTGGGACCTCGCTTTCTCGGCCGACGGAACTCTCTATGTCGCCACCGGTGACAAAGGACAAGTCTTCGCTGTAGCGCCTGACGGCAAAGGCGACCTCTTCTATTCCAGCGACGAGGCTCACATTCGCGTTCTGGCTTTCGACGTAAACGGAAATCTCATCGCCGGCACCGAACCCAGCGGCCGCATTCTGCGTATTTCGCGGAGTGCCTCGAATAAATCCGCGAAGGACTCCAAGGATTCTGTCACAACGAAATCCGATGGCTTTGTTCTCTACGAAACCTCCAAGCGTGAAGTCACTTCCCTCGCTGTCGCCGCCGATGGCACCATCTACGTGTCAGCGATTGGCGAGAAACAGCGCATTGGACAAGCTCCTATCCCCATCATCTCCACTCCGCAAGGAACCACCACCATCACCACTGGCGGCGTTCTGACTTCCGGCCAGGTCCAGCCACAACCAACTTTCGTTCCTTTTCCTTCATTTCTCTCCAGCAGCATCTACCGCATCAGCGCCGGCGGCGCTCCGGAAGAGCTTTGGTCTTCGCGCGATGATGTGGTTTACGCCCTCGGACTCGCTTCCGATGGCCGGCTCCTGGCGGGGACCGGCAATAGCGGCGCTCTCCTCGCCGTCGATGGGCACGGCGTCTTCGCCCGTCTCGCCAAGTCCGGCTCGGCGCAAATCACGGGCATCGCCCGCAATATCGCGGGCAAAGTTTTCCTGTGCACGGCGAACCCGGGAAAAGTTTATTCGGTTGGCCCGGAGTACGAATCCGAAGGCACGTTCGAATCCCGCTCTTTCGACGCGCAACTTTTTTCGCAATGGGGGCGCATGGAATGGTGGAGTCCCCCGCCGGCCACCGCGGCAAAATCCTCATCCCAGTCGAATGACCCGCGCCAGGAATTTTTTGTGCGCTCGGGAAACACGGAAGACCCCGGCCGCGAATGGTCCCGCTGGTATGGCCCGTATATCAAATCTGGCGCCGCCATGGAAGCGCCGTCAGCGCGCTTCGTGCAATGGAAAACGATCATTCACGACGGCCGTCCGGGCGACGGCATCGATTGGGTAAGCCTCGCGTATTTGCCGCGCAACGTCGCACCAGTCATCGACGGAATCGCGCTGCAGGATCCTGGAGTGCGGGCGCAGAGCCAGGGCGGCATTTCGTCAGGACAGCCGGCACCTGTCACGCTGAAGATGCCGCCGTCGCCAAACATCTCTGGCGTTGTAATCACGCAGAGCGGCACGCCGCCGCGATTCGAACAGCCACCGCAAGGTACGCTGCAAAAGGGTTATCAATCCGTTCTGTGGACCGCGCATGACGACAACGACGACGAACTGCGCTACGCGGTTTACTTTCGCGGCGAATACGAACACGAATGGAAATTGTTGAAGGACAATCTTGAGCAGAAATTTTATTCCTGGGACACGGCCATGCTGCCGGATGGCGCCTACTACCTGAAAATCGTCGCTTCCGATGCGCCGTCGAATCCCCCCGCTCTCGCGCTTAAGACCGAACGCGAAAGCGAGCGCTTCGAAGTGGACAATACGCCGCCGGTCGTCGAGAGCCTGGCAGTCCGAGGCTTGGAACTATCTGCTGGCGGGAAAGGTTCGCCCTCTCGCGCTCCCACGCTGGTATTCACCGCGCGGGATGCAGCAAGCAGCATTGAGCGCGCGCAATACAGCGTCGACGGTGGCGATTGGACGCTCGTTGCCCCAACCAGCCGCATCAGCGACGCGCCGGAGGAACGTTATGAACTCTCACTCAGCGGAATTGCCCCGGGGGAACACACCATTGCGGTGCGTGCCTACGACCGATTCGAAAATGTTGGCAGTGCGAAAACCACATTCACCGTCCCGGCCGCAAAACCCTAAGCGCTCTTCCCAACTCAGCCCGGTGTCATCCTGAGCGAAGCGAAGGATCTCAACCCACATACAGTCGACCATTAAAATCGCGACTGCTCCACACAAGCTCGCACTGCAGAGCACGACGACAACTCACATGCTTTTTCTATTTGCGTCTGAATTGAATTGAGTACTGAAAACTGAGGACCGACAACTTTTCTTCAGACAACCCAGCGGTCCTGAGGCGGAACGGTCTGGAATCTTTCGATTTCGGCGCCAAACCCGATGCGGCCGTCGCCGTAAGGTTCGTTGCGAACATGCACGACGCGCGCGGTGCATCGCATTTCCTGGGCGGAGTTCCCGGTCACTTCCGCGGGCATGCGCAGGGTTGCTTCGATGGGCATGCCAACCTGCAGGGGAGCGGATGAGGCGAAGAAGAACCCACCGCGCGATACGTTAAGAGCTTCGGTAAAATGCTCAGAATTGTCCGAAGCGACGCCCAAGGCACGGAAGCGCAAGGGCGTCCGAAGATAGACGCGTTCCACTTGGCGGCGTTCGGGTACTCTCATTTTGTCCTCCCCCGCGCGGGGAAGGCCCTGGCGCGGACTCCCACAAAATTGGTGGAGGAAGTTCAAGCGTACCAGAGCTAGAACGGCGGTCAAGTACCAAACCCTGTATGGTCAATTGATACCGGTACCCTTGTGAACCGCGCGCTCAAATCATGCGGGCGGGCGAACCCTTTATCGGCATGCCATAATGCCTCTTTCACTGGGATGGTGAACGCGCTAAACGTGAAGAACGAGCGAGCGTTTCCGAGCTCAAAGCGAGCCTTATGAGTACAGCCCCTTCCATTGAAACCACCGACTACCAGCCCCCCAGTTGGGAGGCCATCCTCGCGGCGCACGCGCGCATCGCTCCTCGGATCCATCGCACGCCGGTTCTAACATCCTCCTCCTTGAACGCCATGACCGGGGCTCAACTCTTCTTTAAATGCGAAAACCTGCAAAAGACCGGCTCGTTTAAGATTCGTGGAGCCTCGAACGCCATCCTCTCCCTGACAGAGAATCAGGTGTCGAAGGGAATCGTCACGCAATCGAGCGGAAACCATGGCGCTGCCGTGGCTTGCGCGGCGGCGTGGCGTGGAGTTCCCGCATGGATCGTTATGCCCAACAATGCGCCCGTCGTGAAAGCCAAGGCCATCGAAGGCTACGGAGGAAGAATTGTTTTCTGCGAGCCTACGCTGGCGGCGCGCAAGGCAACCTGTGACCGGGTCCTGGAAGAAACAGGCGCGCATCTCGTGCATCCCTACGACGACGACCGCATCATCGCCGGACAATCGACGGCGGCGAAGGAGCTACTGGAAGAGGTCGGCGACTTGGACGCCGTGTTTGCGCCGGTCAGCGGGGGCGGATTGCTCAGCGGGACCTGCCTGGGTGCGAAGGGGATTCGCGAGGATGTGCGCGTGTTTGGCTGCGAGCCGGAGCGTGCGGATGACGCCTACCGCTCCCTGACCAGCGGCACCCTGCAATCGCTGGACTCGAGCGACACCATCGCGGACGGCTTGCGCGCTTCGCTCTCTCTGCGGACTTTCGCGATTCTGCGGCGTCATGTGGAACGAATCCTGTTGGTTAGCGAAGAGGAGATCATTTCGGCGGCGCGGCTAGTCTGGGAGCGCATGAAAATCATCATTGAGCCATCCAGCGCCGTCGCCATTGCGCCATTGCTCAAACCGGGTATCGTTTCGTCCCTGAATCTGGCGAATCGACCCAACGGGGGCGCACCGAAACTCGGCGTAATCATCTCTGGAGGCAACGTGGATCTTTCTTCCCTGCCGTGGAAGTAACGAGGGTCCACGGTCCCCTCGGTTCCTCCTCCCGCCAGATTACGAATTTGTGCCAAAACCCTGCACCGTTTGTGTAAGCAAATAGGCACATTGTGCAAGAACCTCTTCCGATCCGATCTTTCTTATAGAAACCAAAGGACTTAGCTTTCAGTAAGTTTGGATGATCGCATGCTCACATCACCTGCGAAAGGCATGGGTTTGCGGATGGCCACGGACATCCAAGATCAGGTCGGGGAACACCATGCGGCAGTACTGCTAGGGCTCCCGACGGCGGAACTCCGGCGCTTTTCGCGCCTGTCAGGCTTAGGACACCTGGAAGAAGGTAACCGAGGCGAACAAGTGGTCTTTACGTACGACGAGTTGCGGAGACTTTGCCTGCTCGCTGCACAATCTTCGAAGTAGTCGCCAAGCCCTCTCGAACCTTTGCCTAGCCTCCTCCTCACTCCCCCCGGGCCCCGGGTGCCTCCCCACAGGCATTCGGGGCCTTCCTCAGAGCACATTCCAAAATGGAGCCGGTCGGTATACGGTCCAGGCTAGTACCGGCCTTGTTCGGCCCAGAATTTTACTTCGTCCTCCACGGAGAAGATGGTCGACGGGGACATGGCAAATCGGGTGTCCAACTAACCCCTGAACATGCGCACTGCACTCTCCGAATGTTTCATTGTTACTACAATGATGGATCGATTATTCGCAGCCACGGCATCCGGCGCGAGAGAGCGCAGGGACTCGATGACCCCGTGCGCCACGCGTCCTCCGCGCTCGAACGCAATCAGGAATGACTATCTCTCCTTAAGCTTCAGCTTGCCGCTCGCTTTGTTCTCGTCGAGAAACGTGCGCAGTTGCGGCACTGCCTCCAGCAGCCGCATCCATTGTTCGTAGTAGAGCGTCACGGGAAATCGCCCGAGCCCGTACACGCTGACGCCACCTTTCTCGCCCACGCGGAACTCGAGCGCGCCGGTGCGGCGTGCGCCTCCCTGTTTTTCCAATTCCGCGAGTCTTGCTTTCAGTTCTTCGTAAGTTGGCTCAGCCATGGCATCTCCTCTGCTGGATGGAGTAGCGGCAGGATTATACAATGCGTTTCGATTCGGCGGCGCGCAAGAAGGCTCTTGATAGATTTGTCTCCGCATCGTGCAAGTTGTCCCGTCCAACCCCATCTGCCGAACGCACGCTCATTCTGCATCTTGAAATCGTGTACCTGGGGGGCGCCCAGGGCGAAACATAATTGACGCCGCAGGGTTACTACACTGGGTTCGGCCGGGACACTCTGGAGCATCCTCGGTTGGAAGGGCTACCATCCAACTGGGCAGGCTGACGAGAACCAGGAAGGGTTCAAGGAGTCCCAGGTCGAGGGAGACAAGGATCATGAACCACCCGGCAATTTTGGTGGGATTTCGACAATTTTGGCGCGCAACGGGGACAGCAGCTTTGGCCTTGTGCCTCAGCGCTGGCGTCTACGCGCAGCAGGACCAGCCAGACCAGCAGCAGGGCGATCAGCAGCAGCAAGCGCAAGACGCCCCACCCGGACCCATTTACGCCCCGCAGGATGCCGATAAGCCGCCTTATTCGCACGACCGGCAACGGCAAAACCCGCCTGATCGGCAATTCCAGCATGCGCCACCGACTCAGCCTGCTCGACCGGGTCAGCCGGTTCCTGGTACTTTAACCGTCCCAGGGGGGACGGTCCTGGTCGTCCGCACCAATGACTTCCTCTCCAGCGATCACAGCCAGATCGGCGACCAGTTCACCGCCGTCCTGGAAAACCCCATCGTCGTGAACGGTTGGGTCGTTGCGCGGCGCGGCCAAGTACTTGTAGGCAAGGTCAAGCAAGCCCGCAAAGCCGGCCGTGTCAAAGGCACCTCCGAGTTGGGAGTCGAGCTTACGGATCTGACGGTTGTCGATGGCCGCCAAGTTCCTATCCTCACCGAACTATGGAAAGGCTCGGGCGGAACTTCTCACCGGCAGGACGCGGCTACGATTGGTACCACAACGGCCCTTGGCGCAGTGATCGGCGCTGCCGCCGACTGGGGTCGAGGCGCAGCCATCGGAGCGGGAGCCGGCGCGGCAGCGGGAATTGGCGCGGTGCTCCTGACGCGGGGGCGCCCCACGATTGTCCCACCGGAGACGCAATTGAGCTTCCGGCTGGTCGATCCCGTCAACATTGACACCACCCAAAGCCAACAGGCCTTCTCGCCCGTCAACCAACGGGATCTTGACAGCGGCAGACGAGACCGTCGTGGCCCGCCTCGCGCTGCTGGAGTCTACCCCGTTCCCTATGGCTATCCGTGCGGTTATTACGGTCCTTGCTATGCCTATCCGAGCTACGTCGGATTTTATGGCGTCTATGGGCCGGGCTTCTACGGCCGGCGCCGTTTCGGCTACTGAATAACACGAAGTCGCTTCGCGAGGAAGCGGAACGGCCAAATCCGCCCTTTTAGGATTCGTTCCGCATATCCAGCGTGGTTCTGGTGGAATAGAATTAGCGGCGAAACGGTAGAAATCGCGTAAAGGGATGGTGTGCACGAAAGCGGGTTCCGCGAAGAATCCCGCCGAGGCGCGGCGTTCACCAGGAAGGCGCTAAAGCATCCAGCGGAATCCGGGGTGCATCTCAGTGGCCATGGACTTGGTGGGGTGGGTCCTGCTCCGGCGTCAGAACAAGAGAGTATTTCGATAGCTTGTGATAGCCTTTACTCGTCCGATCGTGATTCGTTTCCGGTCCAAGCCCGTCCGCGAAACGCCATTTCTGGAAGTTGTTCCTCGGTCTCATGGCCGCGCCTTTCGGCCGGATGCGTTGGGTTGCAATCGTATTCAATTCTGCTCCGTAGGCGGGATATGAAACTCCAATCTTTAGTGCTTCGCCATTCCCTTCTCATTCTTACCGCGAGTTTGGCGCTCCCGGCGTTTCGCGCCGCCGCACAATCCAAGCCCGATGCGGCCCAAGCTGACGAAAAACCATCCAAGGCGCAGCCGGGATTGAAGCCCATGCCCCACGATGAAGATCGGCTGGAGTCGATCCAGGAAGGCGCGGAATTCTTGAAGCGCCGGCAGGATTGGTTCTTCCAGCCGCGTGCGTTTCCGCTGGGATTCATTCCGCAGGGAGCACGCCAGCGTGCCATGCAGCGCATGCAGCAGATGCTTCAGAACGAGGGCCGCTTAAGCACTATTATTGAGCCTGGAATAGGGCTTGTCACACCGCCGGGACCCACCGGTACAGCTTGGCAATTCATCGGTCCGCAGGCCACCAGTAGCTTGTTTCCTGCCCCCTTCACCTCGGGCCGCGTAACAGCGCTGGCTGTTAATCCGAATAACGCAAATAACGTCTATCTCGGCGCGGCTGATGGCGGACTTTGGGTTACCACCGATGCGGGCGCTACTTGGACCCCGCTGACGGATTTCCAACCTACAGCTGCCGGGGACGTCGCCTCCATCGCCGTCGGTTCTCTGGCCGTCGACCCGTCAACATGTGGTGCGGCTATTTGCACAACGGTTTACGTGGGCACCGGCGAAGATAATTTTGGCGGCGACAACATTTACGGTGAAGGCGTTTTGAAGTGCACGGTCACCGCAGGTACACCCCCAACAGCATCCTGCACCCAGGACAGCACGTTTCATACTCCGAGCCCTCTCGACCAGTCCCGCGGCGGTCCGCTCATCGGCGCGCTGGCCATCAACCCCAAGACCAGCGGCAGCACTGCCATTCTTCTCGCGGGCGTTCGCGGCCGCACCACGGCTCTCCCATCAGGTATTTATTGTTCCGCGAATGCCGGCGCAATGTGGACGGCAGTATTCGGCATTTCTGGGATCGTTGGCACGGATGCGGTGTTCGCGAGTGATGGCACGGCGTTCGTCGCACTTGGCTTTCCCGGCGGTGACGCGGCAAACAACGGAATTTATAAATCCAGCGTGCCTGTCAGCTCTTGCACTGCCGTCACCGATGCTGCCAGTACAGCGCCGGGCGGAACCGGCTCGAAATGGATCAAACAATCCCTGCCCGCTGGAACGCCGGCAGCAAGCTTGGGCCGCATCGCCTTAGGGATTCTCCCCATCTCTTCGAGTACGGGAAGCAACGCAACGGTTTACGCCGCTATCGCCGACAGCACGACAACCTCCTCGAAACTGCTTGGCGTGATTAAGACCACGAACGGAGGCACCAGTTGGACACAACCTTCCACCACGACACCGGCCTTCTGCAATGACCAGTGCTTCTACGACTTGGTCATAGGAGTTGATCCGGCGGATACCACCGGCAGGACAGTCTTCGCTGGTGGTGCCAATGCCGGTACTTCAAATACGCTGATCCGTTCAACGGATGGCGGAACAACCTGGACGGAGGTTGCGGCAGCCGGAAGCGCTGCCGGGCTGCACGTCGAT
>Ga0209648_10004399_pt1 | contig 11982 bp, 10 predicted proteins | sample GraSoi2013_115cm_FD_185830 | JGI IMG/M metagenome (GOLD analysis project Ga0209648, IMG submission 185830) | Grasslands soil microbial communities from the Angelo Coastal Reserve, California, USA - Sample 9_17_2013_115cm (SPAdes) (version 2) | ecosystem: Environmental > Terrestrial > Soil >...
AACGGCAACATCGTAGTCGCAATCAACGGAGTTGCGGCTAACGCGCTGCCGTTTTACGTGTCGCCCAACATTCTCAGCCTGCAGCCTCCCAGCGGGCCTGTTGGAACCTCGGTAACCATTAATGGCAATGGTTTTGGGCAGAGCCAGAATGTAGTGAGTGGAGTTACCTTCAACGGTGTGAGCGCCACGATCGGCACTTGGAGCGATACCGCCATCACGACCACTGTTCCTGCGGGCGCATCAACGGGAAACGTTGTGGTCACCAATTCCTCAAACCTAGTCAGCGGTGGCGTGAACTTCACGGTGACAGCACCGCCAACTCTTGTTTCTATTGATCTGTCGCTATTCGGCCCATTTGTAGAAAAGGGGGCGCAAGTGCAGTTCACGGCCACGGGAAACTATAGCGATGGAAGCACACAAGATATTACGAGCGTAGTAACCTGGAGTTCTTCTGCGACAGCAGTTGCCACCATTACCAATGCAGGGTTGACCACAGCAGTGGGCCTGGGCACGGCGACCATTACAGCGACATCCGGCACAGTGAGCAGCTCGACTACGTTGACCGTGCCACAGCCCAATATCGCTACTCTCAATCCGGATCATGGAGCGGCAGGAACCCAGGTTATTCTGCAGGGAAGATACTTCGGAAGGACCCAGGGCAGCGGTTCAGTTTCCATCGGGGGGCAGTCTGCAACCGTCGTAGATTGGAATGATAGCCAGATTATAGCGACTGTGGCGAATGGAGCGACTATCGGAAATGCCGTAATGATAGACAACGCTGGGAGCTCAAGCAACGCGCTGCAGTTTACGCTCACGGCTCCGCCGCAGTTGACCAGCATCACTCCGGGTCATGGCGAGGTTGCCGCCCAAGTGACGCTGAACGGCTCGTTTGAAGCCACGCAAGGAGCGGGCTTGGTCCGCATCGGCGGACAAGTAGCAACCATCGTCAGTTGGAGCAATCAGGCCATTCAAGCTGTTGTTCCTTCACGAGCGCCGGCAGTTTCTGATGTTGCCGTGTACCAGGGTGGATGGAGCAACTCGCTCTCTTTCACGGTTGATGTACCCGTTTTGGGCAGCCTCAGCGTCGATCACGGGACATCCGGGACGCAGGTGATCTTGAGCGGTTCCAACTTTGGCGCCTCTCAGGGTAACAGCGGTGTGGTCATGATCGGTGGCCGTCCCGCACAGATTGTGAACTGGGGTGACGGACAGATTACAGCGACAGTAGCCACGGGAGCGACCACCGGTAATGCTGCTGTGTACCAAGGCGGCACATGGAGCAATTCGCTTCCTTTCACTGTGCCAACAGCGCACATTGATAGCATCAGCGCCACCCAGGGCACGCCCGGGACCCAGATCACTTTCAATGGTTCGGGTTTTGGAACCCAGCAGGGCAGCGGGTCGGTCACTCTGGGAAATCAGCCGGCGAGTGTCATTAGCTGGAGCGATGGCCAAATCATCGCGTCGGTGAATAGCGCAGCAGCGGGAAAGGGTTTTGCCGGTGTCTATCAGAATGAGGTGTGGAGCAACTATCTCCCGTTCAATGTACCGGCGGCCGCGACATCGGTGAGTTTGACGCCCGCCAATTTGGCTATGCTGGTGGGCAATACAAAGACGCTCAAGCTGGCTGACCAAAATGGCGGAACGGTCACGGGCGCAACCTGGACGGTAGATAACAGTGCCATCCTCACGCTTTCCACGGATGATCCGCCTCTGCTTACCGCTCAAATCTCCGGAACGGCCACGGTTACGGCCTCTGCGGGCGGCCTGAGTGCTCACGCTAAGGTGAACGTGTATGTCGCCGGAAGCAATGGCGGTTTCACGCCGGGAACAGTCTTGTGGTCGGTTCCGCCAGCGGCGGGTTACAGCGGCAAGCAGATACTGCAGGCCGTGCCCACCGGCAACAACACCGCAGATTTATTGGCCCTTGATACGGATGGCGGAGCTGATAATCGCGGACACTTCACGGTTCGCGGCCTGACGGCTGATGGCCAGCAGATGTGGAGCACGGCTCTGAATCCGGCGGTGACTCCGCCTGGCACCTCATTCTCTTACCTGGATAATGTTGTGCCTGGTAACCTGGGAGGGATGCTCGCCTTTGCCGAGGTAAGCGATCCGAATGGGGTAGTGCCTGGAACCGTTACCAGCCTGGATGGACAGAGCGGAGCGCCAAACTGGCAGTACAACCCGCCGATAAATTCCGGAGGTAGCTGGCTTTCCAATCCCAACTCCGCAATCGGTCCGGATGGAACTGTTTACATGGTCGAGAAGATGAGTCTTTCTTCTTTTACGAGTCCTGAGCAGATTTACCAAACTAATACCATGGCGAACCTAGTGGCGCTCGATGGCAACACAGGAGCGCCTAAGTGGAAAATACCCCTGCCGAATGGTCACTATTACTATTGGGAGACCCTTTTGTTCTGGGATCATGATGTCGCTCCAGACACAGGACCGGTTACCGTTCTGCCGGATGGTTCGGTAACGCTGGAAGCGCTGACGTCAAATTACTATAGAACAGATGCAACCATACCCAACGCCGCCTACTTCCTGGAAACTTGGTCAATCGATTATGTGCTCAACCAGATCACGGTGCGGCCTAATATGTCCGTGGTGACCACGAAATTAAGGGAATACACGTTTAATGCATCGGGTTGCCATGGCACCTGCAGCTACTTGAATTACACGTACTCTCCCGGCGAGATTATTCCCGATGGACAAGGTGGTACACTCGCCAGCTTTGGAGTTCTCACCGATAACGACGGAAATAATTCAGAGGATGTGCACATGAGCCATGTGGACGCCTCGGGCAACAAGGCCGATTTTGTGATGAACTCTTGCAGTAACTTCTGTGGTCTTGCTCCTCTCCAGGGTTTGGTTCTTGGCGAAAATAATACCGCCTACGGGGCTGCTCAAGTCAACAGTACGAATAGCGGCGGCTTTACCACTCAACTGACCGCTTTTGACATAAACAGCGGCGCTCCTAAGTGGACGTGGCAACCGCCGCAAAATCATCAGGTCGACCTGGTGGCGGCTTCGGCCGGTGGCGGGGTTGTGGCGAAGGACAAGAGTAAGGACAGCAATAACAATCCGGTCGAGCAGATTGTTCGCTTTGATGCAAGCGGCAACCCTAGCTACGATACCTGGCCTGCTGCTGTCAGCACGCCTCCCACGAACCTGGACTATTTTGCCAGTGATGCCTGGTTGGGTCTCGAGACGAATGCTTCCTATACAGCGATGGCGGGAGACGAAATTCTATGGGCCCAAAGTGCGTGGACTGCGCCTAGGAATCAAAATGGGAGCGCCGAACCACAAAATGGAATTAAGCTGACAGTTGAACAAGTGCAAGACAGCAATCCATACGACATCACAACACAAATAGATTCCGCAATCCAATATTGGTGGGAAAAGGCGAAGATAAAGATTGACTGGGACAAGAACACTAAAGACAAGGGCATTCAACCAGTTCCGAGGTGCGACCTCGTAGCCCATCCCAAAGGATGTGATCCTCCTAATCAGTTATATGACATACTAGACGTCACCAACCAAACTACTGCCAATGAAGTCGGGCTACGGTTTTGTCAGGGCTCAACGCCTACTGGGTCATTTTGTCAGCCAACGGGTTTGCAGCTACTGTTTACTCGCACTGTCGGTGGATTTCATGGTGTGGCCACTCCCTATGGCAACACATTTATGGATATTAACTCTGCTGTGTTTTGGAACTTCAGCTTACTTTCTAATTTGGCGCAAGAAAATGTTGCCGCCCATGAGCTTGCTCATCAGTTCAGTCTACCAAATATATTTTGGGCCACTTCAAGCAACTTGATGTGCGGTAACTTTTTTTGTCCAACTTTGCCCGGCGGGTACTTGGACAAGGATCAAGTCAAGCAGGCGCAACAAGGCGCCCAACGGTGGAGGATGAAATGACTAACAAATACCTTCGATGGTTCATATTTCTGTTTGTATCCGGGGCACTCTTGATCATTATCGATCAGGGCGTGTGGCAGATACCAAATTGGGTGCTGAAGCGAGACATGGTTAAGATCTCGTCTCGTTGTTCTCAAGTGAAGCCGGGGATGTCCTTTTCTGATGTCCTTCGAGTAATGCACGATGGTGCTCGTCCATTCGACGAGAGTCTTGCTGAAAATGACATGCATTTCTTTTGGGACGCCCGCCACGAATGCCGGGTGGAGTTAGATGGCACGCGAAGAGTTGTCGTTAAGGCTTATGCGTACGATGTTCAACCAAGCGTGGGCTTCAACTCTAACTAGGAAGGTGAGGTATGAACAAAGATCAGCTACAAATCCGCTTGAGCTACTGGCAGCGAACGTTGGGCATGGCTCTAATTGTGACGTGTTTTGTGTTGCTGGCGGAATTTTGGTCCTTGACGACACATTTGGCCGAATATGACCGTCTTTACCTTGGCGAATCGTCCAGGGACGTGGACCATACTCTCGCTCAGGCAGGAATTCATTGCTTTGATTCTACGATGCCCCAAGGCCCTCAGAAGTGCTACTTCAGTGACCCGTGGCGGGATTACATAGTCACCTTCGATTCGCGCAATGGCACGGTCATTCGTAAAGTCGTAATCATCAGGCAACCGGTCACGTTGCTGACGCGCCTTGCCAACCGGTTTGCCGCGCAGGAAGTCAACGATCCAAGCAATGATCGATTTCGGGTCGACCTATCCCGCGGTGCGACAAGGTCACCGTGAGCTGCGTCTCTTGAAAAGAGACCCCAGCGGTACAGCCTTTGCCAGCAACGGCAGAGAGTTGATCGCCTTTGATGTGAACAATGGAACCGCTAAGCAGACCGTGCTGGACAGCATAACCGCAAACGAGGCCGTCCGACGCTTCTGTCCGAACGCTAGTGGAGCATTTTGTGCACCTACCGGTTTGCAGCTTCTATTCAATCGGAAGGATGGAGGGTTTCATGGGATAGCTACGGCATTGGGAATCACCCTAATGGACAAGGGTTTCATCGTGTTTTGGAATTTCAGCTTTATTACTAGCCAAGCACAGGGTAACGTTGTCGCCCATGAACTTGCCCATCAATTCACTCTGCTAGACACATTTTGGGTTGGCCCTAGTAACTTGATGTGCGGAGGCAATAATCCCACGTGTCCACCTTTGCCCAGTGACTATCTGGACAAAGATCAAATCCAGCGAGCCCAAGACGGAGCTAAACAATGGATCATACACTGATTAAGAGGTCTATTCGACGAATCATGTCAATGGTTGTTCCAATTGCACTATTGATTGTTATTGATCAAGGCGTTTGGCAGATTCCAAACTGGCTAACGAAACGAGAGTTTATGCAGGTACCGTCTCGTTGTTCGCAGATTAAGCCGGGAATGACGTCTGCCGATGTACTTCGAATAATGCACGACGGAGCTCGACCGTTTGATGAGAGCCTTGCAAAGGATGAGATGCACTTCTTTTGGGACCAGTCTCGCGAGTGCAAGGTGGCATTGGACGGTTCACAGAAAGTAGTAAAAGCGTCCGTCTATGAGGTTCGGGTGACTGCTGGATTCAATTCCAACTAGGACTACGAAACGATGAGCAGAGATCAGCTACAAATCAACCGACGATACTGGCTGCGTATTATGGCCATAACTCTGATATTGACGAGCTCCATATTGTTAGCGGAATTTTGGAGCTCTGCAACACGCCTGCCTGAATACGATCACATTTACCTTGGCGAATCAGCAGCCGATGTACATCACACCCTCGCCGATGCGGGAATATATTGTTTTGAGCCTCGCATGCCATCGTCAGGTCTTGCAAGATGCGATTTCAGCGACTTGTGGCGAGATTACACAATCACTGTCGATTCACAAAACCAAATTGTAGTTAGGAAGTTCGTTCTTCTTAAAGCCCCAACCACATTGTTGACTCGTGTCTCTCGTAGGTTCTAAAAAGAAGGCAGCAATGTGTGACGCGGACGGGTGGCCCAGACAACGGGCGCGGCGAACACAGATGATGGCTACAGTTCTGATTAAAGGGCTACTCAGGATTGCTGCGTACTACATGCTATGCCTGATCGTATATCTTGTATTTTTCAGGGCGCGGTGGGCTCGAGCAACGGCAACATCGTAGTTACGATCAACGGAGTTGCCGCCAACGGCGTAATATACTTCGGACACAGCGGACCATTTGCCATCATTGTTCAAGGTAAGGTACTCGGAATAGCCAGCCTACTTGAAGTCGGCCAAGCAAAAGGACCCGATACGAATGTCGGAATTTACAATATCGGCACGTTGTCAAACGTGCTGACAGCCAATTCTGGAGGAAACATTCTGGGTACAAATGCCGCGATGCTGATCAATGGGTGCAATGCGGGTCTGAGCGTCTATGACATTTATGCTCGCTATACGACCTCCATTGCCCAATGGATTTCGAACACTGTCAAGAGAGGTGTTTACGCCTACGATGTTGGCATGTACTTTAGTCAAAAAGACGCAGACCATGACAAGTTTTTCAATGGTACGGATGCCAAAGGGAATTCGAGGCCAATGCCTAACAGCTTGCCAATGTATATGATTCCTGAAGGCACTCCTGGCCAGAAACCTAGACCGTTCGGATTCACGCCCTACTAAGGGGGAAAGAGGCAAAGCCGTATGAAATATTTACTCACGTTTATAGTTTTTCTTGCCTTCGGTGCGATTGCAGCGCGTCCGCAAACCCCCACAGCTCCCGCAAAATCTGCGAAGGCGATGGTGGAGGAGTATTGGAAAATGGAAACTGGCGGTGGAAGATTGACGCCTGAAGGTTGGTACAAGGCCGCCACATTCTATGTGCACCCCATCCCACCGCCGCGGAACAAAGTCATCTTCGTCATTCACGACGACTTTTCGGTGTGGGATCCGTTTATGAAAGGCAACACGGCAGAGGTCATGGTGGGCGTCGGAAGCGCGGGGCAGATAGATTCCTCGCTGCACTACACGCCGCCGGATACTCGATTCGCTAAGGAAGGAGTCATGTACAATCTCGTTCCCACTGATAAGCACTGGGAATTCGAGCCAGACGGAAGAACTCTGAAGGAAGTGACGGGGCCTCTGGAGTGGCGATGTAAAGATACTCCTGGTGCGGCAATATACCTCACCGTGGAATCGGCCATCCGCTACGTGAAGAAGGTGCGCGACAAATCGAGTGATCCCACCATCAAGAAGAACGCCGACAAGACTCTTGCCATTCTCAAGCGCTACCACCATTGATCTTCAGAAGAAAAATATGAATTGCTTATTCACCTTGGTGTTCGTTTTTGCCTTCGGAGCGCTTCCAGCACCCGCGAAAACTGCCCCAGCTCCCATAGGGCCAGAGAAATCTCCCACAGGAAGTTGTCGAGCAATTGTGGAGTATGGCAACACAAGGCGAGCTCCTGACAACCGATGGTTGGAAAAGAGGATCTGGGTTTTTTACCCAGCCTGGCTAGTCCACCGCCTCCGACTAAGGAGTTCATCGTTAGGTCTAACTACTATTGGGTCGAACACACTTCGACAAAGGGTAACACCGCGGAGGTCAGCGTAGAATGCGAGGACGAAGGGCGGATAGATTCTGCACTCCGCTACACGCCGCCACCAAAGGCCCGTTTCGAAGGGCAAATATTCATCATCCACCACCTAGTTCTTGGCCCCACACCGATGAGATGGTATGGGCCAGATGGGAAAACTCTAATACAGGAGAAAATGACGGGGCCAGAGGAGTGGAGGATAGAAGGTCCTCCAGGCCCGCCTTGGACCACTGTCAACACTGCGATTCGCTATGTACTAGAGATGCGGGATAAGGCAACTGACCCTATCCTCAAGAAAAACGCCGACAAGACTCTTGCGATACTCCTGCAACACCATTAGCCTCCAGCGATTTAGGCAGATGCTCCAACAGACGTTTCCTTCTAGGGGGGCGGGTGGCCCGGGTTTGTTTAATCGTGATATCACTCTGGTATCAAAACGTTGCTTCCCTGGAAACGGCAGGCCATCATGGAGAAGCAGTTGCCAGCTACCGGTTGCCAGTAAAGCGACCGCAAAAAGAACGAAAACAGCATTTGAGAATGCGGGTTTCATAACCCATTCGGTCTTTGACAATTTTGTTGCTGTAGATTTGAAGGGGTGAAGGGACGTAAACAGCTTGGTCCTTGGAGCTTGGAACTTGGAGTTATTTTTAAGCTACTCCGTCATCTCTGTATGTCATTGAATTGTAATGACTTATCAACACTTTGATTACTCGAAGCAATGGGGGTGGGGGAGTAGTACTCGAAGCCGTTTTCACGGCGTCTGAGTCTACTCTTTCACCGCAATCCCCAGCGCCTTCATCTTGCGATAAAGATGGCTGCGCTCCAGGCCCAGGACCTCTGCCGTGCGGCTGATGTTGCCGTGGTTTTCGTCGAGCTTCTTCAGGATGTAATCGCGCTCATAGGCGGCGCGTGCCTGATGGAGAGTGGAAAATTCCCGGGCGGCGGATTTTGGTCTGCCATCGCGATAGACCAGCGGGGGCAGGTGCTTGCGGTCAATTTTTACCGCGGTAGGATTCATGATGATCATGCGCTCAATCACGTTGCGCAGCTCGCGCACGTTGCCCGGCCAGGAGTAGCGCATGAGGGCTTCTACGGCGTCGTCGGTAATATCTTTGGAGCGCCGGCTGTAGGTGGCGGAAATTTCTCGCAAAAAGTGGCGCGCCAGCAGCGGGATATCTTCCTGGCGCTCGCGCAGCGGCGGAACATAAAAGGGAATGACGTTCAAGCGGTAAAAAAGATCTTCACGGAAGTTGCCCCTGGAAATTTCTTCTTCCAGATTTTTATTGGTGGCGGCAATCACGCGGGCATCCACCGTAATCGCGTCGTCTTCGCCTACGCGGGTAAAGCGTTGTTCGTCGAGCGTGCGCAGAACTTTGGCCTGGGTCTTCAGGCTCATGTCGCCGACTTCGTCCAGGAACAGAGTGCCGCCATCGGCTTTGTGGAATTTGCCCTGCTTGTCTTCCAATGCGCCGGCGAAGGAGCCTTTGCGGTGACCGAAAAGCTCGCTCTCGATCAGGTCTTCGGGGATGGCAGCGCAGTTTACCTCAACGAACATGGCGTCTTTGCGCTGGCTTTGCGCGTGGATGGCCAGCGCCACCAGCTCCTTGCCCGTACCCGATTCGCCATAGATGAGCACGCGCCCGTTGGTTGGGGCCATGAGGCCGATCTGCTGCCGCAGCGCCTTCATGGGAATGCTTTGTCCCACGATTTCGCTCTTGGGCTGCAATTGCTTTTTCATGTCGCGGTTTTCGCCGCGCAGCCGTTTGGCGTCAATGGCGTTCTTGATCAGGATCAGGGTTTTTTCGAGCGAGAGCGGTTTTTCCAGGAAGTCGTATGCGCCCAGCTTGGTGGCGCGCACCGCGGTTTCAATCGTGCCATGCCCTGAGATCATGATGACCTCGGGCGGATCATCCACGGTGCGAACTTTCTGCAGGGTTTCGAGGCCATCCATCTCGGGCAGCCACACATCGAGCAGCACAACCTCGAAGGCGTGCTTCCCCAGCATCTCCAGGCAGGCCTCGCCGCTCTCGGCGACTAAGGCCTTATAGCCCTCATCTTCGAGTGCGCCTTTCAGCGATGAGCGAATATCTTTTTCGTCGTCAACGATCAGAATGTTATGCATGATCGGGCAGCTCAATCCTCCCTGCGGCACTGGGTGCGCCATTCGCCACCGGCAGCTCCACGATAAAGCGCGCTCCCAGCGGAGAATTTTCTTCCACCCGCACCGAGCCGTGATGGTCTTCCATGATGCGTCCTACGATTGCCAGTCCAAGTCCAGTACCGCGTCTCTTGGTGGAGAAATATGGCAGGAACAATTTTTCCTTTACCTCCCGGCTTACGCCGTGGCCGGTGTCGGCAATCACAATTTCCACCATCTCTCCGGTTTGGACGAGCGAGGTCGAGATATGTACCTCGCGCACGAGAGAATCCTGCATGGCGTCGGCGGCGTTGTCCACGATATTGGCGATCACGCGCTTCATCGCGTTGGGATCGGCCATCACCGGCGGCAGGTCGGGCGCCAGGTAGGTGTTCACCTGGATTCCTTCCAGCCTGCCATTAAACATGGAGAGCGCACTTTGAATAATCGTGTTGATGTCGGAGGGCTGCGGCTGCGAGGTCGGGAAGCGCGCCATGGCGGAAAACTCATCCACCAGGGTGCGTACGGTTTCCACCGCTTCCGCAATCGTGGTCGAGCAGGTGCCGATGACCTGCAGCGAGGCTTCATCGGGCGGGCTGCCGCGCTCCAGATGCCGGCGGATACGCTCGGCAGAAAGCGCAATCGGGGTCAAAGGATTCTTGATCTCGTGCGCGACGCGGCGCGCCACCTCGCGCCAGGCAGCCTGCTTCTGCGCCTTCAGCAGATCGGAGAGGTCTTCAAACACAATCACGTAGCCCAGCTTTTGTGGGCCATGTTGCAAGGCTGCAACCGTGACGGCTACGTCCAGGCTGCTCCGCGAGGCTTGAATTTGGATTTCCATCTGGCTGGTTACGGATCCCATGCGATCGGCTTTTCGCATCATGGTTTCGAGGTCGGCAACGACATCTTCATGGAAGAGACTGCCGAGCGTAGCTCCCAGAGGGAAGCTGGGCATGCCACCCGCTGTGATGACTGCCGTCAGCATTCGGGTGAGGGCGTGATTGGCGCGTGTAATGCAGCCGGAGGCATCAAGCGTCAATACCCCGGTCGGGATAGTTTCCAGAATGGTCTCAATATCGCGGCGGCGCTGCTCCAACTCAACGTTGGCACTGGTGAGCTGGCTGCTGGAAGCTTCAATGGCGTGCCGCGAGGTTTCCAGTTCGGCGGCCATGCGGTTGAACGATGCCACCAGTTCTCCGAGTTCGTCCATGGCGGGAATTTCAACCCGGTAGTCGAGGTGCCCGCGGGAAATCTCTTGTGTGGCTGTAGCCAGCGCTGCCACCGGACGCGTCACCAGCTTCGATAAAAACAGCGCCAGCCAGGTGGCGGAAAAGAGCACGATCATGGTGATCAGCAGCAGCAGCCCGGTGTAGGTGCTGCGGAGTATTTTCGACTGCTTGCTCAGCTCACGGTAGGTGTTATCAGCCACTTCAATATGGTTTATCGTCTGCCGGAATCCGGGCGGCAGAGGGATGGCCACCAGGATCAGATTGTTTGGATTGTTTTTCACATGTGCTACGCCCATGATGTAGTCGCGTCCATTCATGTTGAAAGGCGCAGCGTTCTGCGGCCCGGTCGGGCTGGGAAGAGGAATTTTCTTACGCAAATCCCCCCAGGCCTCCGGAAGGTTGTAACCCGCGACCAGAGAATCGTTGGAGAGGGCCAGGGCAAAGCCACCTTGCAGGGTTTTTTGACGCGCGCGGAACTCATTCACCAGCGTTGAAGAATTAAAGGAGCGCTGGGTCTCCGGTATGTCAGCAAGGGCTTCCGCTTCCACATTGGCATTTTCGATGGCGTAATGCGAGAGCAGTCCCGTAACCTGGCTTGAATCTTCCAGCAAATCCTCGACCGGCCGCGAGAACCAGCGCTCAATCGAACGGTTCATCAGTCCGTAGGCGAAGAGGAACAAAACAAAAACAGGGATGACAGAAAGAATCAGCGCGCCTACCACCATGCGGCTGCGGAACTTGGATCCCAGCACGCCGATGCGCCGCTCGGCATACAGCTTCAGCAAATTACGCAACAAAACAAAAGTCAAGGCAACGAATAACAGAAAGATAAGAGCGGAAAGAGCAACCAGAATCAGAGTCTGATTCGTGGTGCGGGGATCGAAGCCCACCCTGAACGACACCTGCCATAACACCATGGTAAAGAGCACAACTACGCCAAGGATCAGCGCGATCAGCACGCCGGGACGAGGCTTCGCATTAGGCTGGTTGACTTCTGGCATGACTCAGGCTCCCTACATTATAGAAGACGCCAAAAGCCGCTTTGCAGGATACAATCTCCCCACGAAGTTTATCTCAACCCCTATGTTTATGAGGACTTATGGGCAA
>Ga0209648_10004402_pt1 | contig 11976 bp, 9 predicted proteins | sample GraSoi2013_115cm_FD_185830 | JGI IMG/M metagenome (GOLD analysis project Ga0209648, IMG submission 185830) | Grasslands soil microbial communities from the Angelo Coastal Reserve, California, USA - Sample 9_17_2013_115cm (SPAdes) (version 2) | ecosystem: Environmental > Terrestrial > Soil >...
GCTGTATGCTCTTTGCCTGCGCCCTGGTCATTACCTGGGTGGTGATTATCTCGCTTCGTATCGTGCCACAGGTCTTCCATGTCTTGCATGTGTTCTGAGGAAAGGAGGGATATTCATGCGACCGACTCCTGATGAGAGGCTTTCGACCAACCACGAGCAGCTACAGCACCAAACGCCCAGTACCGGACAGGGTGCCAATAAAGCCAGGCTGGAAACAGTCCTTCCTACAGCCCTGGCGGGGCCAGCGCAACAAGGGAGGGAGCCATGCCCGATCATCCTGCCGCGCATTGCCATCGGAGTGTCGGTAGCTCCGCATATTCCTGCGCTCCCGGCAGCCAGAGCATCGGTAGCAGCACCACTCGCGCTAGAGCACAGACCTACGCTGGTACTCGCTCCTGTCACCAATGAGGGGAAAGGGCAGGAAACAGGGGCACACGAGCCGCACTCTGAAGAAGAGGATGCAGCGAACGAGCCGATCGCACCGCCACCGCCGCCAGCAGTACCGGGCCAGGAGCGTGGGTACCCGGCGATTACCACTCCCATCCCTACGCCTGGCGATCTCCACCGCACGACCCCATTTCCCTCTGCGCCAGTGCAGCAGTGGAGTGCTCGCGTGCCTCGGCTCTTTCTCGTAAGGCTGGGTAGCGGTCTCTTCCTGTACCTGCTGGCCCTCTTTCTCGTTGCCGTCTTCGTCGCTCCTGTGGCGACGCTGGCTGCAACAGTGACGCTGGTGCCTGAAACAAAGACGCTCTCGACCTCGCTGACCGTCACGGCGCTCTCTACCGGCACGCCTGAGCAGGCACGCAAGCAGGTCACCGCACGCCTCTTGGAAGTCGGCAGCCCCATACAAAGCCAGAGCGTGCCTACCACCGGCACCGGTCATGCGCCTGCCCGCGTAGGGGAGGGTACCCTCACCTTCTATAATGCTGCCCCCTATGCCCAGACGGTGGCAGCAGCGACGGTGCTCACCGGAGCCGATGGCGTCGAGATCGTCACCGCTGCTCCAGCGGTCATCCCCGCGGGCAATCCTCCGATTGAGGGCGAGGCGATGGTTCCCGCCCATGCCGCAGTCATCGGGCCACAAGGCAACATCGCTCCCCTTGATCTCAATGGCCTCTGCTGCATGGCGGGTATCTCCGTCAAGAACACCATCACCTTTCATGATGGGCAATACGCCTATGACTATCCGATGGTGACCCAGGCGGATATCGACCAGGCGGCAGGGCCGCTTTTAGCCGCGCTCACACCAGCGATCCAGGAGAGCCTGCAAGGGGAGATACACCCGAACGAACGCCTGGCCGGACAGGTGCGGTGCCAGCCAGTAGTCACTCCCGATCTGGTGATCGGGAGCAATGCCTCCCAGGTGACGGTGAGCGTCCAGGTCACCTGCCATGCCGAAGTCTACGATTACAGGGCAGTGGTGCGTTTGGTGACGGGTGCGCTCATGCACGTAGCCACTACCTCCCTGGGAAGTGGCTACGTGCTGCATAGCACGATCAGCACGACCATCACCCAGGCAGGAGCACCGCCACACGCCAAACCGGGAACCCTCACCCTGCTCGTCACCGGACAGGGGATGTGGGTCTACCAGGTGAACCCTCCTGAGCAGGCACGGCTCACCAGGCTCATTGCTGGCTTGTCCAGGCAACAAGCCATACACGTGTTACAGCAGCAGGAACCTGGGCATCTCATCGCTGTCCATATCCAGGTCACCGGCTTGTGGACGAATGGCAACAGGCTGCCTGCTGACCCGGCGCATATCCACCTGCTGGTGGTGATGGGAGGATAAGCGTATGAAGCAGCGCGTCTTCCTCTGCAAGCACTGCCACCATGAGCTCATCCCGCCACGAGCAGGTATGCGCTTGCAGGAAGTCAAGTCCTGGTTCCGGTACTCACGATGCCCGGCGTGCAAGCACGAGCTACGGGTAATCGAAAAAGCACCTGAACCGGTCATTCCAGCTTATACCCAGCAGCCCTTGTGGACAGGGGAAAGCACGAGTCCCTCGACGTAGAGCAGGAAGCAAGACAGGAGCACCGTCTGATGCAGCCACAGGAGCAGAGCATGTCACGAGAGGAACACGAGCCGATCCAGTATTACGTGTTGGAGGGACTGTTTCCAGCTACCCATGTGTTTGTGCTCAACCTGGCCCTGGGCACCTTCCTCCATCTGTACTGGGAGGAGCAGCTCCCCTACCCACTCGTGCTGGGTGAGCAACAGTTGACCGAACGCGAGCGCGATCTCTTGCGGCCGAGGCTTTCGCATTATCCGCAGTTCGCGCCCTACGAAATCATCCATGCCAGCTTCCACGAGGGGTATGACCGCCTCTCCGAGCAGTTGATTACCCAGGCGCAAGCCAGGCTCGATCTGCTGCGCGAGGAAAAGCTGTGGGATGCGGACATGCGGCCGATCCGCAACGTGATGGCACGGCTGCGGCTCAAAGTGCGCGAGGTGGGCCTGGATACGGTCAATATGCTGGAAACAGGCTACATGCTCATCAAGAATCCCAAATGGCAGTCTCCCCTGGAGAAGAGGCATGCACCAGGATGAAAGGAGCTACTCGTTTGGGACGGACATCTCAAGGAGAGGACATACCATCTCGCGCTTTTTGGACAAACACAACGCAGAGCAGACCAGGAGCATGCTACACTGGGAGCAGAAGCAAGGCGTGTGAAGCCTACGAGAAGGGAGGGATAGAAGCATGAGCAGTACAGCTAGTCCCACTGATTCATCACACGAAACGGGGCAACAGCAAGCGGTGACAACAGACACCCTCGTCGAGCACCACCTGGGTCTGGTGATGCACCTTGCCAAACGCTATGCCAGGAGCTACCAGGGCCATCACATCCTAGACCTGGAGGATCTCTACCAGGAGGGGGTGCTCGGGTTGATGCATGCTGCCGAGAAGTTTGATGCCCGGAAAGGCTTTCGCTTTCAGCACGTATGCCACCTACTGGATACGCTGGGCCATCGGGCGGGCGATCATGAACGAATCCCGCACGATTCGCCTGCCAACCGACATCTGGCCTGCAGCCGGGCACCTGGCTCGTGCACAAACCGCCCTCTGGCAGCAAAAGCAGCGCGAACCCTCCTCGGACGAACTGGCCGAGGCCATGCAGTGTGCAAAAGAGCAGGTACTCCTGCTGCTCCACCTGCAATATGTGCCGATCAGCCTGGAGCAACCAGTATCCTCTGAGCACGAGGTCAAGTTGGTTGGGGACCAGCTCGCAGCACCCGACGAGACCGAGCAGCGGGAACAGCAACAAGAAGTAGCAGAGTTGCTCACGCATCTCTCCCCACGGGAACGGCGGGTCATCCAGACACGCTACCAGCTTGGACAAACAGCGACCTCTGGTGTAGAGGATATCCCCTTGCCGTACACAGAGGTGAGTCGGCAGCTCGGCATGACGACCGGGCTGATCAAGGCCATCGAGACACGTGCACTTATGAAGCTGCGCTTTTGGGCAGAACGAAGACTATCCATGCGAAGCAGCTAGGATATCCAGGCTACCTAGATATCCCCTCCACGTTGCGGCAACGTTCCACAATGCGGAGCTGAAACAAGAAGAAGAGTAAAGAGAGAAGTAATACAGAACCCAGGCATCGACACCCAACAGATGTAGGAACGCCCATGCAACAGGTCATCACCGCCAAACTCAAACTGCAGACCACACCAGAAGAGCGCCAGTTGCTCAGACAGACCCAACTGGCCTACCGCGATGCGCTCAACTATGTGAGTCGCTACGCCTTCGAGCATGGCAAGATGTCGAATGCCGAACGCTTGCAGCAAGGGACGTATGACGATATCCGTCTGCGGTACAAGCTCCCCTCACAGATGGCCTGCAACGTCCCACGCCAGGTGGGGGCCACCTACAAAGGCTTATGGACCAAGCTCAAGAAGAATATCGAGCATCGCAAGGCAGGCTACACCAAGAAACGCTACAAGGGGTTGGACAAGCCCCCCAGGTATCTCTCTCCCACGGTCACCTACAACTACGGCTATGACTACACCTTCAAGCCAGGCCAGCAGGTGAGTGTGCTGACGCTACAAGGGCGCATCATCGTCTCTTACCAGGGCTATGAGCCGCATGTAGCGCTCATCCACCACGGTGCTACCATTGGAGGTGCCAAACTCTGGTACGACAAAGTGCACAAGCAGTTTTACCTGCTGGTCTCCCTGGAACTGGAGGTACCAGAGCCAACTCCTGACAGGCTGCCTACCGTGGTAGGGGTAGATGTCGGGCAACGCTACCTGGCAACGACGGCTACGCTGTCCAACCGAAGCCGGTTCTATCCCGGCAAACGCGTCCGGGCGAAAGCTGACCACTACGCCCGGCTCCGTAAACGCTTGCAAAAGAAAGGCACTCGTTCGGCAACGAGGCGACAGATCGCGCTCAGCGGACGAGAGAGACGGTTGAAACTGCAAGCTAATCACCGCATCGCGAAATCCATTGTCACCTCCCATCCGCACACCTTGATCGGTCTTGAGGAACTCACCGACATTCGCGAACGCACGAGGAGGCGCAAGCGACGACGCAAAAAGCAGGGCAAAGGCACTGTACCCGTCTCCAAGAAAGCGCGTCGCGCCAACCGCCATGCCTCACAGTGGGCGTTTGCTGAGCTGCAGGAGATGCTGACCTACAAGGCGGCAGTAGCAGGTTCTCTAGTGATCAAGGTGGATGCGGACTACACCAGCCAGAGCTGTCCCTACTGCGGCTACAAGGACAAACGCAACCGCCCCGGGAAAGGGCTGCTGTTCATCTGTCAGTATGAGCAGTGCTCCTACCGCTTGCGGACAGGGCGTCCCTATACGCTGCATGCTGACCTGGTGGGAGCACGCAATATCGCGCTGCGAACGCTTCTTACCCGGCAAGACTGGGTGAGAACGGGCGTGTTGTCAGTACGCCCTGATGTATCGGACGATGAGAACAAAGCTGCACGCCTCAAACGGTATGCAGAACTGCGGTGGAGTTCGGATACGAGCCTCTCCCTTGAGGGATGAGGTGACTGACTCTAACTATAAGTCTGACGCATGTAAGGTATCACGGTTATTGGGCCAAAAACTCGTGTACAATTCTGTTATTCCAAAGTTATCGAGCCACTTGCTCCACGAATATCGGGGTTGGCCGTACTTACTACCATAGATATTGAGGCTGGCAACCAGGCTCTTTTGCTTCGCTCACTGAAATGAAAGTGCTCATATCAGCCTATTCATGTAGACCTCTCTGTAGGAAGTGATAGTGGGTTTTGGCAGTTCGTCATACGCAAAGAACCAGCCTTGAAAAGGATGCGCCAAGTAGCCCTTATAGAGCCATGCACCTCAGTGGCAGCATGCTCACAATGGCAGCAGTATTTGGGACAGGAGAGGCGTTTCAGGGAAAGAGGCGGTTGGTCTTTTGTATCAAACTGCTTATCAACTGCTACTCTTTCACTTCATTCCTCTCCAGTCTTCCTGTTGGCCACCAGCAGCCATAGTGCGTCATAGGTATAGTCGTAAGCTGGGCGCCTTGTGACATAATTGTCGTCCGGCATCTCTGTGGTGTCGTCAACCGACCCGAACTCCGGGTCTGCAATCGCCTGGACTAGCTTGCTCTCAATCATTGCAGCCTTTGTGGGCAATCGTTGTCCGATCTGTACGAGTGCTTGAACACAAGCTATGCGCACATAGCCGTCGTTATCTCGTAATCCCTGCCAGAGAGCCCGTATGATTGACTCATCATCTTGACCAAATTTCCCTAACATCTCGGCTGCCCCCTCACGTATATACCAATGTTTGGATACTTGCAGACCTTCGGAGAGCGCCGTTAGCATCTCGTGAGAAACCATGTCTCGTTGTGCCAGGCTCCATGCCGCACTCGCACGTACAGCCGCATCGGGATCGTCGCGAAAGGCTGTGCGCAGAGCTATGAGGACTTCAGGGGAAGTCGCTCCTAGTTGACCTAAGCCCCATGCAGCGTTCGAGCGCATAGCGGCATCAGGATCGTCGCGAAGGGTTGAGAGCAGGGTCGTGAGAACTTCAGGAGTAGCAGGCCCTAGTTGACCTAAGCCCCATGCAGCGTTCGAGCGTACAGCCGCATCAGGGTCGTTAGCGAGCGTCAAGAGCAACGCATCGCGAGCAGCGTGTAACTCCGGTTTGGGAGGTCTATTGTAGAGATATGCCTCGAATCCTATTCGCCATGCTGCATCTGCACGCACAGTTGCATCACTGTCTTGGAGAAGCGTTACCTGTTTCAGAATCCAATATTTGTGGATGTCCTTTAACGTCCATCTCCCTGCTCTCTTCTCCTGTAAAGCCGGATCGGGAGGAGTGACAACGGGAAGGATGAGCATGGCCTGTGCTCTGGATACCTCGTCGACTAATTCAGGTGAGTCCAGCCGATATTGCCTCAAGATCACTGCAATGTGAGCGCGATCCAATGGATCGCGCTCTCGCTGAAAAGCGGTGATCATGACATCACGCAATGCGGGTGTTGCTGGCCGGAGGACCCCGACGACGGTTTCCCACGCCCATTGGTAGATAATGTACGAAGAACCGCTGATGCTTTCAGTGAGGATGGGAAGCAGCTCCTCTAATGCTTTGCTTCCCCCCAGCTCTCCAAGCCGTTCCTCCAGTGCCTGCCAGTACCGGCGGAATCGTGCTGATCCACTTCCATGCAACAGCTCGTCGGCTACCCTCTCGACCAATCGCTGCATCAGCTTCGGCCTTACCACGATGTTGTCCCCTAAGCAGCGCAGCGCAAAGAGATAGTCCCACCCCAGCAGTTCCTCATAGGGACCTGGCTGCAAGCCGAGCGCTTGTGCATCTTCACCTTCTGCCAGAATGGCTGTCTCTAGCAACTCCTGAGCTTCTAGACGCGACTCTAAGCCGACAAATCCCAATCCCAGCAAGATCGGCTCTTCCCAACGTGGATCATGCAGGTGGTGGCGGAGGAGAGTCGCTCGGGTCTTGCTACGCGCGATAAGGTAACGAGCGGCGTAGTACTCCTCGAAGGTCAGGTGCATAAAACCATACCGTTGCGGGGCTCGCTCTACAAAGAGCCCCGTATGCTCCCGTACCTGGAGCAGGAAGGTGCTGACCTCTTCCCGGATCTGACTGTTTGGCGCATCTGGGCGCCACGTTTGATCATGCAAGTAGACCCACTCCTCACCCAGCACCTCGTAGACCTCGCGCTCAGTAGCGATACCGGTGGGCTTATTCACGTGCAGCCAGTAGGCCAACTTGCTGAGTAAGGGTGTGAGGTACTCGTCTCCGACAAGCGCCGATTCGGGGACGCCCTGCGCTGTGCGCCAGGTACGCGCCAGGGTATCAGCGGCCAGCCGGTAGAGTTCGATGCGCTTTTGTGGCAGTTGCGCACCTGTGCGGTGAATCTGGGCCAGGATACGCAAGAGCAGGGGGTTTGCCGCCAGACGGCGTACCCCCGGAGCCTCCTTCACCGCCTGCATCATACTGTCCACCTCGCGTCTGGCGGTGACCTCGCGTGCCTCCGGCGAGAGGTCAGGGGTCTCAACCGCCTCGACAGCACGACACCAGCGTTCGAGAAAACAGTGGATCTGCGTCTTGTTCATCTCCTGCACCGTGTAGTGGGCGAATGGCTCTCCCAAAGGAGCGCTCCGATAGCCCGCAAGACGGCTGCTCATAACGAAGCGATTGGGGGCATTGTCATAGCGACGCACGAACTCTTCAATCTGGCGGACCACGCTGCGGCGGTCATCAGCACTCACAATTTCGTCAAGCCCATCGAGCAGGATTAGGCAGTTCCCCTGCCCGAGCTTCGTCGTGAGCAGGTCGGCTAACCCCTCTCGTGGGCACTCATGCATCAGGCAGTCATCCACCACAAAGTCGCTGAGGGCTTTCCCATTGGGTAGACCATACTCGGCGTAGTCGGCAATACGCACAGTAATGGGGAAACGCGCCGTTCCCAGGTCTTCACTTGCTTCTGCGAGACCATCCTGCAACGCCTGCGCGTGCTTGAGGGCAAGGTAACGCAGCAACGTCGTCTTACCGCTTCCCGGGTCACCCAGGATCACTACCTTCTCATAGCGGGTGACGACCTCTGCCAGTTCGAGCACCCGGCCTTTCATGTCTTGGCCTGTCTTCCCAAAGCGCACCAGGAGTTGCTCGCGTTGGTCCTCCAGCTCCTCAGGGGGAAGTCCAGCGACAGCGAGTTTGGTCTCTAGTTCTGCCATCTCTTTTTCCACGAGGCGGCGGTCAACGGTGCCTGGCATTTCCTCGCGTTGTGCCCGGAGCGAGATGTAGATCTCATCCAACCTCACCTGGACCTGGCGTTGGGTCTGGAGCGTACCACGTGGATCAAGATAGAGGTTGCGTTCGATCATCCAGTGCAGGTAGTCTCGTAGAGTGCCAGGTGTTGCTTTGCCGCTGTCGAGTCTGCGACGGAAGGCATCCAGAGTGGCAGATATACGATCAAGGCTACTGCGGGTAGCACCAACACCACTAGCAATCTCTTCAAGAGAGCGACTGTCGTTGAGCTCTCTCAGTGCTGGCTCAGCTTTAAGTGCATAGTACAAGGAATCGAGGAAGTCTGCTGCTACCGGCTCGAGCTCGCGTATCCGGGCCGTACGCTGCTCGGATTGGCGAAGGTTGAGCGAGTCCGCCCAGCCCGTAGCCAGATCACTCGGATCAGGCTCTCCATCGCGTATGAGGAATTGCGCAAGAATAGGCGCTGCTTCCTTCTTGAGGAAGTCGGCATCGAAAAGGGATGAAACCCATTCAGGGTGCTGCTGCTCGAACTGTGTGAGGGTAGAGGTAAGCGCATGCTGAAATGCTTGCTTGACAGGGTCGCGGCGTAGCTTGCTGCGTACCGCCTCGCCCAGGCCGCTCTGATCCAGAAGGTAGCCAAAGACGTTATCGACGATAAGAGGAATGACCCATTCTGCTGACATAGCAATGCCTCTCCTTACTGGTTGCAGTGTCGATTGTTCTGAAAAGCAGTGCCATTATAGCAATTGATACAAGAAAGAGCAATGAATTCACGTTGTCGCATGCGCATCACGCTCTCACGTAGGTTGGTGCAACTCAAACCGAAGGCTCGAAAATCATCATCCTCGTATAAAGAAAACTTCTCTGGCCGTGTTTTAACGGTCAGAGAAGCCAAGCACGCTAGCCCAATATTTATGATATGGCTCATTATTTGTGATAATAGGCCCAATAACTGCGATAATTTACAATGCTCCGGCACGTCAAGCGCGGTATACCAGGCAATTGCTGCCCAGACTGTTTGACGTTGGTTGTACCTGAACGAGCAGCGTTTGTTGTATGTCATCAAAACCATCAGCATGAGCCACGAGACGAATCTCCCACGGACCCGCCATAGACAACTGGAGTTCTGTCGCGTAGTTCCCTTTTCCCAGCGGCACAACGCGCATTTGTTTCGTCTCCATGTCCATATTGGTCATCCAGGCGCTTGGTATAACCTGTGCCTGCTCAATCGGTACGCCCTGGGGATCGGTCAGATGTAACTCCAGGGTCGTGAGCTTGCTTGCCACAGGAGGGCTCTGATCGATATGCACCTGCATAATGGCGGGCGCATGTGTTTTCAGTGTTGCAGCGAAGATCAGCACACTCATGCAGGATAAAGCCAGCAAGCCCCAGAAAAACGGCCTGATGCGCATACATTTGGCTCCTTCCTCTTACTATTATGCATTAAGTGTGTGATCTTCGCTACATAACACTATGGATGTTTGCTAGCCTCTTTCTCTTCTTGCTGCGTTATTGTTTTGCGCATGGAAGCGACAGAGGAAGCAGGGCTAGTGCGTCGACCTAGACCTAAACCACCGCCCAGGCCAACCAGTAGGGCGAGCACTCCCACCAAAATGGGCACCCAGACCGGTGTGCCACCTGAGCTATTTGTCGTCGATGTTGTCGTTGTAGTGCCCTGGCTTGTTGACGGGGTGGATGATGCAACAGCAGCGGCTGCATTCACAGTGAAGACAAACGCTCCCTGGTCGGGGTCGCCATCTTCAGCTGAGACAGTGATCCACCGCACGACATAGACCCCTTTAAGATTCGCCGGGTCAGGCTTAATGGTAATGGACATCTCCCTTGGATTGGTGAGAGATACCTTTGCATTGCCCTGGCTGATCAGGTCGCCGGCTGGACTGTAAATGAACAGATTGCTCTTGCTGGGGTTGGGATTGATATTCTCAAGGGTAAACACCGTCACAGTCGTCGGCGCTTGTGAAACGGTTGAACCAATGGCCGGAATGGCTTTATACACTTTTGCGTGCGCAGGATAGCTAGTATGGGCAGAAGCCATTCCCACCATCACCAGCATCAAGCCCAGGCTGAGCAGTGTTGCAATGAGTAGTTTTACGCGACGATGTAATGTACTCATAAGTATGCACTCGCTTTTCTTTCAAAATACAGGGGTGTAGTGAACCGCAGCCTCCTGCCGGGGTTTAGAGTGTTCCCCGCTCACTTTTTCTCTCGCTGCCAACGCAGCAAGCTTAAGGATGCCAGCATAGTATATCCCTTGTGGTAAAAGATGCCTATTAGTATGAATCCCTATTTTTCGCCTTAAGGTGTTGTTCCTACAAGGGTAATATGTGTTTGGAAGATGACTCTTCTTAAGAAGGTCAGGAAAATGGTTCCTCAGCTCGACTTTCTCTGAAAAGAGGGAAACTCGTGGCTGGGATCAACGTCTGCAGCGGCTGAAGGCATTGCTCGAACACGAGGCGGAGGGCTCGTAGGGAGTGTCTGATGCGCGAGACCACATAATATGTTAACCTCTTAATATCCCGATGGATGTGCGCCATTTTATGGGTTCTCCCTATTTGCTCGCAACTATAGTAGCACTACTTTCGCGCGAACCATCCAAATTGGCTCCGTGGTGTGCCAGCAGGAATATCTGATTCAGTAAAGCTTCCAGCGAGTATCACAAACTGGTCAGCATGGTGTTTAGAGCATGCCTGATTTGGTGAACTTCTCCGTTCTATAGGAGAGGTAAAGGAATACAATCTAGTGGTGAATGAGTTAGAATGTGCATCATCAATACTATAGGGAGGCATGCAATGGATGAACAGCAACAAAATGCACGTCGTTCCTTGAAACGTCCGAGTCTTGGGAAAAATGAGCAAACCTCGGCGGAAGAGAAAGATCATCGCGCACTACTACAGCTAGTACGTCCTACCACTGATGATCGTACTGCTTGGGGAGCCTACTGGCAAGAACAGAACCAGCCCTGGCGTACTGAGCCAGAGATTAGTCCAAGGCGTCAAGCAGAGCTTGAAAAGCGTCGTGCGCTCGTTCCTGACGTTAAAAAGGGCATCTACCCTTTCAAGGGGATGAAGCTCGATCGTGCTGATGTAGAATGGCTGCTGGCAACATACGCTGGTGGGCCTGTCAAGTGGAACGATGAGAAGGAAAGGGAACGTGAAGGGCTGGACGTGCGCGGTGCTGATCTGCAATACGCTAATCTGCATCGGCTTCCGCTCACGCGCCTACGTGGGGGGCTAACGTTTGATGAGTGGCTGAAGGCAACTGAAGAGCAACGCAGCTCAGCGGTCGTCCTCATGAGAGGAGCCAAACTCAGCGAGGTACAGCTGGAGGGAGCCAACCTCAGTGGGGCGCAGCTAGAGGGAGCTGACCTTAGCTATGCACAGCTAGAGGAAGCCAACTTCATCGGAGCACAGCTAAAGGAGGTCGACCTCAAGGGGACACAGCTAAAGGGAGCTTACCTCTATTGGGCGCAGTTAGAGGGAGCCTATCTCAGAGAGGCGCAGCTAGAAGGAGCCGACCTCAGAGAGGCACAGCTAAAGGGAGTCGACCTCAGCTATGCACAACTAAGAGGAGCCGACCTCAGCTATGCACAGCTAGAGGAAGTCAACTTCATCAGAGCACAGCTAAAGGGGGCTGACCTCGTCGGAGCACAGCTAAAGGGAGCCGACCTCAGAGAGGCACAGCTAGAGGAAGCCAACTTCATCGGAGCACAGCTAAAGGGAGCCGCCCTGGGCGGGGC
>Ga0209648_10004403_pt1 | contig 11973 bp, 10 predicted proteins | sample GraSoi2013_115cm_FD_185830 | JGI IMG/M metagenome (GOLD analysis project Ga0209648, IMG submission 185830) | Grasslands soil microbial communities from the Angelo Coastal Reserve, California, USA - Sample 9_17_2013_115cm (SPAdes) (version 2) | ecosystem: Environmental > Terrestrial > Soil >...
CAGTCGCCAGAGCGCGCAGATCGCCGACACGCGCCTGCGGACGGTGATCGGGCAGTACAGCGCGGCGCAGGCGGCGGCAGCCCTGCAGCAGCGCGGCATCGACCCCGGCATCCTGACCCCCGTACGCATCGTGGCCCGCCCGCTGACCTCGCCGGTTCAGGCCGCGTCCAACGCCTTTCTCAGCTTCTTCCTGCCCTACATCCTGATCACCATGATCCTGACGGGCGGTTTCTCGGCCGCGCTCGACAGCTCGGCCGGAGAGCGCGAACGCAAGACGCTCGAGAGCCTGCTGCTGACGCCCGCTCCCCGAAGCCGCATCCTGCTGGGAAAGATCGGGGCGGTCACCACGATCAGCCTGGTGGCCGCCGTGGCCGCGATCGGATCGATGCTCGTCGCGCTCTCGCGGGTCTCGCTGCCGAAGGAGTCCGGCATCGGGCACATCACCGTCAGCCCGGTGGCGGTGCCCATCATGGTGTGGGTCGCGATCTTGATCGCCATCAGCTTCAGCGCCGTCACGATCGCGCTCGGGACTCTGGCCAAGACGTTCCGCCAGGGCCAGGCCTACGTCACGCCCCTGTACTTCATCACGATCTTCCCGGCGTCGATCATCCTGTTCATCCCTGATTTCAACCCCAGCCTGGCCTACTACCTGATCCCGATCCTGAACGCCGTGCTGGTGCTGCGAGACGCCATCGTCCACAACGCGGTGGAGTGGCCGACGCTCGTGGTGACGTCGATCAGCCTGATCGCCACCGGAGCTCTGGCCTGGTATGCGGCGCTCCGGCTCTTCACCCGGGAAGCGCTACTGACACGCTCCTAGTGTCAGACTGTTGGTGAGGCGAAAACGGTGCAGCGCGACGATCGGCTTCGCAGCCTGGAGCGGAAGAGCATGGAAACGATTTTTGCTCCCCTGGACCCCACCGAATCGCTGCCGCGCGAGCTCGTGAGGGACGCTCGTCGATACAAGACCCTCGGCCGTTGGGAGCTGGCGGGCGCGCTGTGGCTGCCGGCACTGGTCGTCGTCCTGTTTCTCGCCGCCTGGAGCAGCGTAGGTACGACCATGGCGCTCGGCAGCATCGGCCTGCTTCTGCTCGCGTTCGTTGTCTTCGCCATCTCAGGCGAGCGTCGCCGCTGAAATAGCGACGCTCGACAGGGGGTAATAATTCGGGCATGAATGGAGCTGTGATCGCTGCTTTGGGCCGCTCTCCGATCGGCCGGGCTCGCAAGGGGTCCCTCGTCGACGTCCGGCCGGACGACCTCGCGTCCTATGTAGTCACGAAGGTGCTGGAGCAGCTGCCACAGCTCGAGCGCTCGGAGATCGAGGACCTCATCTGTGGGTGCGGCCTGCCCGGCGGCGAGCAGGGCCACAACCTCGGCCGGGTCGTATCGATCCTCAGCCGGCTCGACGTCCCCGGCGTCACCGTCAACCGCTATTGCTCGTCATCGCTGATGACCACCCGGATCGCGGCGCATGCCATCGAGGCCGGCGAGGGCGACGTCTTTCTGTCTGTCGGCGTGGAGTGTGTGTCGCGCTACGGCAGCGGCTACCCCGACGCGCCCGACACATACAACCAAAGGCTCGTGCCTGGGAACACCGAGGAGTACCCCGATATCTACATCTCCATGGGCCAGACGGCCGAGAACGTCGCTCGGCGCGAGAAGATCAGCCGCGAGGAGCAGGATCGCTACGCAGTCAAGAGCCAGAACGCGGCGGTGAAGGCCCGCGACGACGGCTTCTTCGACCGCGAGATCATCCCGGTGCCGCTGCCCAACGGCCAGATGTTCACCAAAGACGATGGCCCGCGGCCCGGGACGACCATGGAAGTCCTGGCGACCCTCAAGCCGGCGTTCCGTGAGGATGGCACCGTGACGGCGGGCAACTCGTGCCCGCTCAACGACGGCGCCGCCGCCGTGGTGGTGATGTCCGAGCGCCGGGCCAAGGAGCTGGGCATCACGCCGCTCGCTCGCGTCGTCTCGACCGGGCTGAGCGCGCTGGAGCCGGAGTTCATGGGCCTGGGGCCGATCGAAGCCTCGAAGCAGGCTCTCAAGCGCGCCAAGATGACCATCGACGACATCGACATCGTCGAGATCAACGAGGCCTTCGCCGCCCAGGTCATCCCGGCCGCCCGGGGAATCGGCGTCGATCCGTTCAGCGACAAGCTGAACCCGCACGGCGGCGCGATTGCGCTGGGCCACCCGTTCGGCATGACCGGCGCCCGCATCCTCTGCACACTGCTGAACGGCCTGCGGGAAAACGACAAGACCTACGGGCTGGAGACGATGTGCGTCGGCGGCGGCCAAGGGATGGCAATGATCGTGGAGCGCCTCAACTAACCGCGAACGAGGTCGGCCGGCTTTGGCTAGACCTTGACGGCGTCCGGGGTTGCCTTCAGGAGTCCCTCGAGGACTCGGCCCAGCAGCTTCCTCAGCGCCACCCGCTCCTCCGGACTGAAGTCGGCGAGGATCTCGTCTTCGAGGGATTCACGCGCCTTCTCAGCGCGTTCGACTGCCACCCGACCCGCGGCCGTCAGCTCGACGAGGTGCCGGCGCCGGTCGTTGGCGTCGCGCCGGCGGATCGAGAACCCGGCCGCTTCCAGCTCGTTGAGGAGCAGCACCACGCCGTTGGCGTCGACCAGGAGGGCCTTTTCCAGCTCCTGCTGGGAGACGCCGCCGTGGTCCCGAACGTAGCCCAGGAGCATGAACTGCTTGAGGCGCATCCCCAGGATCTCTTCCGTCGTGCGCCGGTGGAGCGCCTTGGAGATCTGCGTGAGCAGCGCTACCAGCCCCGTATCGGCACCCTTCTCCATGTTGTCCATCTCCGATCCTACCACTAGATGAGAATCATTCCCACTTCTCAGATAATCCATGCAATAAGGATCATAATGCTCCTGTTATAGTGATCGTCACGTAGGCAGGTTCGTCAGCGGAGGCATTATGAAAATCCACACATCAGCGATTCAACCCCCAGCCGGCGAGCGAAGGCGCTGGCTCGCCCTCGTCGTCGTCTGTTTCGGCCAGCTCATGATCGTCCTCGACTCAACGATCGTGAACGTCGCGCTGCCGTCGATCCAGCGCGACCTCCACTTCAGCCAGGCCGACCTCACGTGGGTCGTCAACGCGTACCTCATCACGTACGGAAGCCTGCTGCTCCTGGCCGGACGCGCGGGCGACCTGGTCGGGCGCAAGAGGGTCTTTCTCGCCGGCGTTGCGGTTTTCACGGCCGCTTCGGTCCTGAGCGGTTTTGCCTACGACCCCACGGTCCTGGTGGTCGCGCGTTTCCTGCAGGGCGCCGGCGGGGCGCTCTCGGCGGGGGTCATTCTCGCACTCATCATCACCGGCTTCCCCAAGCCGGTTGAGCGCGCGCAGGCGATGAGCGTCTTCACGTTCGTCCTGGCGGGTGGCGGCTCGCTCGGGCTGCTCGCCGGCGGGCTGCTGACTCAATCGATCAACTGGCACTGGATCTTCTTCATCAACCTTCCCATCGGCGTGGCGACCTTTGTCGCTGGCGCCGCCTTGATCGACGAGACGGCGGGCGCCGGCCTCCGCCAGAGGGTGGATGTTGCCGGCTCCATCCTGGTCACCGCAGCGATGGTGCTCGGGGTGTACGCGATCGTGACCGCTGCCCAATTTGGCTGGGCCTCAGCCCACACCCTCGGACTTGGTGGGGCGGCCATCGGCCTCCTCGCGGCGTTCCTCGTGCTCGAGTCGCGCATCGAGAATCCGATCCTGCCGCTGCGCATCCTGCGGCTGCGGAGCCTCACGGGCGCGAGCGCGGCGCGCGCACTCCTCGCCACCGGGATGTTCGCGACCTTCTTCATGGGCGCGCTCTACCTGCAGCACGTCAAGGGCTACAACTCATTGGGCACCGGGCTCGCATTCCTGCCGTCAACCCTGACGCTCGGGGTGCTTTCGACCGGGATCACCGCCAGGCTGATGCGCAGCTTCGGTCCTCGGGCGATGCTCATTCCTGGCCTGGCCACCATCACCATCGCGCTGGCTCTGCTCGCCACCGCCGACGCGAACACGGGATACTTCCCCGGCATTTTCGGAGGCTATCTCCTGTTCGGGATCGGAGCCGGCATGTCGTTCATGCCGCTGATGACGATCATGATGGCCGAGGTCCCAATGGCCGATGCCGGCGTTGCCTCCGGCGTGGCCAACGTCACCATGCAGGTGGGCGCGGCGCTCGGGTTGGCAGCGCTGGGCACGATCTCCACCGACTACAGCCGCACGCTGATGGCTCAAGGCCAATCCGTGGTGGGCGCACTGGCCGGTGGTTATCAGCTGGGGTTTGCGATCGCGGCGGCATGCGTGGCGACCGCACTCGTCATCGTGATCGTGGCGCTCCGCTCACCCGCCAGGTTGCGCGTGCAGCGACCTCTCGCCCAGTCCGAACAGGCGGCTGAGGATGACGCCCAGGCGGCCTGAGTCAGGCGAGGAGGTGGCCCGCGACGCTCTCGTTCTTCTTGTAGAAGCGACACGGCGGTGATTCCGATGTGGTGTGGAAGTTCCAGTGGCGGCACCAGGCCGTGCCGTCGAACATCCGGCAGGTGCCGCAGGTCACGCGCGGGTGCTCCGCTTGCGCCTTCTTCATGTGGTGCTCCGGCCGCTCGCCGGCAAACCCAGCCTTCACAGCTCTGACCGTACCTCCCACAACTCGGGGAAGAAGCGCTTGCCGAGGGTCGACCTCAGGTATTCGGCGCCGCTGCTGCCGCCCGTCCCGGGTTTGCCGCCGATCTGCCGCTCGACCATGAGCACGTGCCGGGCGCGCCAGAGCGCGAAGGTTTCGTCGTGGTCGAGCAGCGCCTCGCACAGGTCGAAGAGGTCGGCGTGACGCTCGGGATCCATATATATGTCGCGCAGCTGCGGCGAGCCCCTTCGCTTGACGAGCGCTCGGAACGCGTCCGCGAGGGACGGCTCCTCGAGCCGTTTGCGCAGGCGGTTCATCTCGTCTGGGGTGGCTTCCACCCGCGCCAGGTACCCCGGCTCCTTCACGCCTGACAAGAACTCGATCTCGCGGAACTGCACCGACTGAAAGCCGCTCGCAGGAGCGAGCTGTGAGCGAAAGGCGAGAAAGTCCTGCGGCGACATCGTCTCGAGGACCTCGATCTGCTCGACCAGTAATTTTTCGATGACGCAGACACGGCGCAACAGGTGGCGGGCGTAGAAGATGTCGTCAGCCTCGATCCGAGATCGCGCGCCTGTCAGCTCGTGGAGCACCACCTTGAACCACAGCTCGTAAGCCTGGTGGGCGACGATGAAAAGGAGCTCGTCGTGCTCCTCGCTGAGGCCAGTCTGCAATTGCAGGAGCTCGAGCAGCCGGAGGTAGGAGCCATATGAAAGCCTGCGTCCTTCCTCACCGAATTGCCGGCTCATGAATGTCCCGTACCGGAGGTCCGCCGCATATTTCGCGGCATCGGCGGCCGGAGCCAAGGAGACGACGAGCACGCGAGGGAGCGCATCGCGTAGATGCGTGACCGAGCGCGCGCAGGAGGCGACGTAGGCTTCAGCGCCTCTCTCGGGGCCCCCACGGAATCATCAGATTCCCTAGGGTGAGACGGCGCCCGGCCGACTAGGCCGCGAAGATGCAAGGAACTTCCGGGACTGGACATTAATGTTTGAAGTGGCGCCGGCCGGTGACCACCATCGCGATCCCGCCCGCGTCGGCCGCGGCGATCACCTCGTCATCCTTCACGGAGCCGCCCGGCTGGATGGCCGCCGTGACGCCGGCGTGGATCCCGACCTCCAGCCCGTCTGGAAACGGGAAGAAGGCGTCTGACGCCATCACCGAGCCCTTCGCGCGATCGCCCGCACGGTAGATCGCGATCTGTGCCGCCTCCACACGGGACATCTGCCCGGCACCAACCCCGACCGCGGCGCATTCATTGAAGAGAACGATCGCATTGGACTTCACGTGTTTCACCGCCGTCCACGCTAGTCCGAGCTGCTCCCACTCCTTCTCGGTGGGCTGCCGTTTGCTGACGACCACGCATGAGGTGCGGTCGAAGGCGGCGCGATCCCAGTCCTGCACCAAGAAGCCCCCCGACAGCGTGCGCACGTCGTAGTCGAACAGCCCCCGCCGGGGCGCCTGCGCCGCCAGCACGACCATCCCCTTGCGGCGCGCGAGGACTTCGGTGGCCTCCTCGAGAACGGCAGGCGCGATCACCACGTGCGTGACGATCTGGACAATCAGCTCCGCGGTCGAGCGATCGAGCGGCCGGTTGACGGCGACCACCCCGCCAAATGCCGACACTTTGTCGCACTCGTAGGCCATCCGGTACGCGGTGGCAATGTCCTCGGCGACGGCCAGGCCGCACGGGTTCATGTGTTTGATGATGGCTGCCGCCGGCTGCTCGTAATCGCTGACCAGCTTGAATGCCGCGTCCGCATCCTGAAGGTTGTTGAAGCCGGCCTCCTTGCCCTGAAGCTGCTTGGCGCCTCCGAGCCCGCCGGGGTCCGGGCCAAACCTGTAAAAGGCCGCGCGCTGGTGATCATTCTCGCCGTACTTGAGCGCCTCCACGAGCTGGCCGGCGAGCGACAGCTCCGGCGGAAAACCGGAATCCCCCGACGAGCGAAGGTAGGCCGCGATCCAGGAGTCGTAGGCGGCAGTGTGGGCATAAGCCTCGGCGGCCAGCCGGCGGCGCATCGCCAGGTCGGGGCCGCCGCCCTGGAGCGCCGCGAGCAGCTCCGTGTATCGCTCGGGCCTCACGACCACCACGACCGCATCGTGGTTCTTGGCAGCGGCACGGATCATCGCCGGGCCGCCGATGTCGATCTGCTCCACCGCCTCCTCGAACGAAACCGACCGCTTGCTGACCGTTTCCACGAACGGGTAGAGGTTGCAGCAGACCAGGTCGATCCTTTTGAGCCCAAGGCCCGCGAGCGCCTCCATGTGAGCCGGCTTGTCGCGCCGCGCGAGGATGCCCGCGTGGACGCCGGGGTGCAGCGTTTTGACGCGGCCGTCCATCATCTCGGGAAATCCGGTCAGGTCGGTGATCGGATGCGCGTCGATCGCCGCCTCGTGGATCGCGCTCAGCGTGTTGCCCGTTGCATAGAGCTCGAACCCGAGGCGTTGAAGGCCGCGCGCGAACCCGGTCAGCCCGCTCTTGTCACTGACCGACAGCAGGGCTCTCGGCAAGTCTCGCCTCCAGCAAACGGATGGCCATGGGAAGAATCCGGTACTCCGCCTCGTGGATCCGCCGGCGAAGAGTCTCCACGGTATCGCCATTCAAGACCGGCACGGCCTCCTGGGCGAGGATCGGCCCGGCATCCAGGTCCTCGGTCACGAGGTGAACCGTCGCCCCGGTCATGATTGCCCCGCCGCGCAGCGCCTGCTCGACCGCGTCCATCCCGCCGCCGAACTCGGGCAGCAGCGACGGATGAACGTTCAGGATGCGGCCGCGGAAGGCCTCCAGGAAGGGTCCGGTGTGGATGCGGTCATAGCCCGCGTCCACTACCAGCTCGACGCGGTGCGCCCTGAAGAAGTCCCGCATGGCCGCGTCGCGTTGCTCCTCGGACGAGAAGCGTTTGAGCGAAAGCTCGCCAACAGGGATCTTGCGCTGCCTCGCGAAGACGGCTCCACCGCACGAGGGCCGGTTCGTGGCCACCGCCGCGACGTCGAACCCGCAGTCGATGAGGTTGCGGAGATTCGAACCCTGCCCTGAAACGACGACACCAAGCTTCATCGGGGTCCCCGCAAAATCGCAGATTTTGTAGGGTGAAGCTTCAGCTGATCACCACGCGTTCGCCGCCTGTGTGCGTGACCACCTCGCCGACCACCTGCGTGCTCCGAGGGACCTCGTCTCGATCGACGACAAGGATCATCCCGAGCCCCATGTTGAACGTGCCGAACATCTCGTCGTCCGAGATCCGGCCACGCTTCTGGATCAGGCCGAAGATTGGCGGCTCCTCCCACGACCGCCGTCCCAGGCGCGCGCCCAGCCCTGCGGGCAGGCACCGCGGCAGGTTGCCGAGGACGCCGCCGCCGGTGATGTGCGCGGCCCCCTTCCAGGCGATCGAACCCAGCTCCAGGAGGTAGGACCGGTGGGGTTCGAGCAGCTCTTCGCCCAGCGGCCGGCCGAGCTCGGGAAACGTGCGGCTGAGCGGCATGCCTTCGAAGACCTTGCGCCCCAGCGAGAAGCCGTTCGTGTGGAGGCCGCTCGAAGGCAGGCCGATCAGGAGGTCGCCGGCGCGGATTTGCTTCGGGTCTCGCATGAGCCCCGGTTCGACCATGCCCACGATGAAGCCGGCCAGGTCGTAGTCCCCGAGCGCGTACACGCCCGGCATCTCGGCGGTCTCGCCGCCTAGCAAGGCGCAGCCGGCCTCGCGGCATGCCAGGGTGACGCCTTCGATGACCTGTGTGAAGACCGCCGGGTCGAGCTTGCCGGTGGCGAAGTAGTCGAGGAAGAACAGCGGCCGGGCCCCTGCGGTCGCGATGTCGTTCACGCAATGGTTGACGAGGTCGGTCCCGATGCCTCTATGAAAGGAGGCGGCGATCGCTACCTTGATCTTGGTACCGACGCCGTCGGCGCTGGCGGCCAGGTGCCCACCGCCAGAGAGCGCAAAGAGACCGGCGAACGGACCGACCCCGCGCGACACCTCAGGGCCGTGGGTGGCCTCGATCAGCGGCCTGACCTTTTCCAGCACCCGCTCGTACGCCTCTATGTCGACGCCGGCGGCGGCGTACGACAGCCCTTCGCCAAACATCAGGATTTGGGGTGGAGCTGAACGGGGTCCGGGATAAGAGTCGTTTCGAACTGCATCTTGTCCATCGTCAGCTGCTGCGGGACCGGCACGGGATATGAGCCGTCGAAGCACGCGCGGCAGAACTGCTCGGACGTGCCGCGACCGATCGCCCTCATCAGGCCTGGAATGGACAGGTACGCCAGGCTGTCCGCGCCGATGTGCGCCCGCACCTGGTCGACGGTGCGGCCGGCAGCGATCAATTCCTTGGTCGAGCCGATGTCGACTCCCATGAAGCATGGGAAGCGCATAGGGGGGCTCGAGATGCGCATGTGGATCTCGCTTGCCCCTGCAGCTCGCAACCGCTCGATGATCTTGCGTGACGTCGTCCCACGAACGATGGAGTCGTCGACCGCGATCACGCGCTTGCCCTTGATCGATCGGGGCAGGGCATTGAGCTTCAGCATGACGCCGGCCTCGCGCAGCGACTGGTCGGGCTGGATGAACGTGCGATTGATGTAGCGGCTCTTCATCAGCGCTTCACGAAACGGGATGCCGGCAGCCTCGGCATAGCCGATGGCCGCCGGCGTTCCCGAGTCTGGAAACGCGATCACCATGTCCGCTTCGACAGGCGCTTCCTTGGCCAGTTCGTGGCCCATCCGGATGCGCGCCTCCTCCAGCTCGCAGTTCTTGAGGATGGAGTCAGGCCGAGCGAAGTAGATGAACTCGAAGACGCACATCGCGTGCTTGCTCGAGGTCTGGAACGTGAGGTTGTGGACGCCATGCTCGTCCATCACCACCATCTCGCCCGGCTGCACCTCGCGCACGAACGTGGCGTTGACGGTGTCGAGCGCGCACGTTTCCGACGCCACGACATGCGCGGGCTGGCCGGGCAGCGGGATGAAGCCGATGCACAGAGGCCGGAAACCGTACGGGTCGCGTAGGGCGATGAGCTGTGTGGGCGTGATGATCCCGCACGAATAGGCCCCGACCACGCGGGCGAACGTCTTGCGGATCACCTCTTCCCACGTGCGCCCGTGCGTGTGCTCGATCAGGCGGGCCATGACCTCGGTGTCCAGGCCGCTGTCGAACGTCACCCCATCCTCTTCGAGCTGCCGGCGCAGGGCTTCGGCATTGAGAAGGTTCCCGTTGTGCGCGATGGCGCCAGGGCCGAGCTGGGGGTGATGAAAGGGGAGCGGGTGCGCGTTCTCGGCCCGGCTCGAGCCGGTCGTCGAGTACCGCGTGTGGCCCAGCGCGATGATGGAGCCCTCGCCCATGCCCTTGACGATGGCGGGCGTGAACACCTGGGCGACCAGGCCCATGTCGCGATGGACTCGCACTGAATGGCCGTCGGAGACCGCGATGCCGGCCGACTCCTGGCCGCGATGCTGCAGCGCGAACATCCCGAAGTAGGTGATGTTCGCGACATCGACCCCGCGGGCCGCGCAGATCCCGAAGACTCCGCACACGGTTAGAAGCTCAACCCCGTTTCCCAGGCCTGTCGGATCTGGTCGAGCGACAGCCGGAACTGGCCTTCGAACTCGACGGTATCCCCTCCGGAAATGCCGAGCAGCGAGATCTCGACGTGGTGGCGACGCGCCAGGGTCTGGAGCTCAGGCATCGCGCGCGACGCCACGCTCACGATGAAGCGCCCTGGCGTCTCGCCGAAGAACGCGGCATCGAGGCGGAGGGGCGCCTCCGGGCGCAGCGCCGGACAGCGCACTCCCATGCCGCCCAAGAGGCAGCACTCCGCGAGGGCCACGAGCATGCCTCCGTCTGCGCAATCGTGTGCAGAGCGGAGCCGGCCGGCCTTGGCCGCCGCGAGGATCAGCCTGTTGACGGCAGCTTCTCGGGCGAGGTCGAGCGCAGGCGGGCGGCCCGCCACGGTTCCGTGCTCGACCTTCAGGTACTCGCTGCCGCCGAGATCGTTGTGGCTCGAGCCCACCAGCAGCACAAAGTCGCCCTCGTGCTTCAGCCCCGCCTCCAGGCGGCGCCCGTAGTCGTCGATGACGCCGATCATGCCCACAACGGGAGTGGGGTGAATAGCAGAGGTGCCGGCGGAATCGTTGTACAGGCTCACGTTGCCGCTGACGATGGGCACCTCCAGCGCGCGGCAAGCCTGCGCCAGGCCCGCGATCGTTTCCTCAAGCTCCCAGTAGACCTCGGGCCGGTCGGGGTTGGCGAGGTTCAGGCAGTCCGTGACTGCAAGCGGGCGAGCGCCCGTGGCCACGATGTTCCGAGCGGCTTCGGCGACAGCATGTTGGGCGCCCAGGTTCGGATCGAGGTGGCAGTAGCGGGCGTTGCAGTCCGTCGTCATCGCCAGCCCAAGCCGCGTGCCCTTTACGCGCAGCAAAGCGGCGTCCCCACCCGGCGCCACCACCGTCGAGTCGCCGACCATGTGGTCGTAGCGGCGGAAGATCGGTCGCCGGCTGCACAGGTTCGGGCTCGCCAGCAGGCGGAGCAGCGACTCACCGGGGTCGAGCACCGGGGGCAGTGAGTCGAGGTGGAGCGAAGGCGCAGGCTCCGGCGGGATGCTCGCCAGCCGGCGAAGTGGCGCCCCGTCGGTGAGCAGGTCGATCGGCAGCCGAGCCACCACCTGGGTCTGGTCGAAGACTGTCAGGTGGCCGTCATCGGTCACGTCGCCGATCACCGCTGAGGTCAGGTCCCAGATCTGGAAGATGCGCTCGACCTCGGACTCGCGTCCTCTCTGGACCACCACAAGCATGCGCTCCTGCGACTCCGACAGCATCACGTCGTAGGGCGTCATGCCGCGCTCACGCCGCGGGACCAGCGAAACGTCGATGCGCGCGCCGGCGCCCGGAACACGACCCGCGCACTCCGCCACCGACGACGTGAGGCCGGCCGCCCCAAGATCCTGCACCGCGACGACCGCATCGGTCTGGGCGAGATCCATGCATGCCTCGAGCAAGCACTTCTCGAGAAACGGGTTGCCGACCTGCACCGCGGGGCGGCGCTCCGAGCTCGACTCGTCGAGCTCGAGCGAGGCAAACGAGGCGCCGTGGATGCCGTCCCGGCCGGTGTCCGCACCGACCAGCATGAGGCTGTTGCCCGTGCCCTCTGCCCGGGCCCTCATCAGCCGGTCGACCCGCACCAGGCCGACGCACATCGCGTTGACGATCGGATTGTTCGCATAGCACTCGTCGAAGTAGACCTCGCCCCCCACGGTCGGGATGCCGATGCAGTTCCCATAGCCGCCGATGCCGGCGACGATGCCATCGAAGTGATGGCGCGAGCCTGGCAGCGGACCGAAGCGCAGCGAATCGAGGAGGG
>Ga0209648_10004405_pt1 | contig 11972 bp, 9 predicted proteins | sample GraSoi2013_115cm_FD_185830 | JGI IMG/M metagenome (GOLD analysis project Ga0209648, IMG submission 185830) | Grasslands soil microbial communities from the Angelo Coastal Reserve, California, USA - Sample 9_17_2013_115cm (SPAdes) (version 2) | ecosystem: Environmental > Terrestrial > Soil >...
AATGACTACTCCAAGCAGCAGCCAATAGCGCATTTTCCCGGTTTCGAAAGCCGACCACGACAAATTCGCACCCCAAGCCCAGAAAAATACGCTCAAGGGATCTATCGTCATCAAAATCGATCCCACCGCGAACAGTGGGATTACCGCCGCGACACCAAGACACCAAAGTGCGGTGCGGTCGTCGTACAATCGCTTGGCAAGCCGAAACAACTGCAATGCGGTGCCGGCGCTGAGCAGGACCGCAAAAAAGCGGACACCAAATACCGTGTCACCAAAGAGGTGCGTGCCCAGCGCGATTGTCCAGGCGACTAGAGGACCCTTGTCCCGGTAGGAAAGGGCAAAGTGTTTTGACCACACCCAGAAATATGCTTCGTCAGGAACAAGGTCGACGCAGCACATGTACCAAAATCGAAAGAACGTCACCAAGACCACACCCAACAGAGCGACGTGTGCGGGACGCATGCCCCAAACCAGGGTGCTTTTCGTTGCGGTTGTCTCGGTGGGAACAGTCGTCAAATTCATACTGGCAGACGGCTCAACTATGCATCAAGCGCGCACATCCAGTCTCGACGCTCATGATCCGAAGAAGGAGGTTCTCGAATGAAAAAATGGAAGAATTAATTCCTGGCAAAGATTTCAATGACGCTTTGGCATTCTCGACGGTCGCACGTGGAATGTCGAATGACGACATCGCCAATCACAAGAACCTTGATCAGCCTAAAAGAGCGCGACGCGGAAAATTTTTACCAGCGACGGAGATGTTTCCGGAGACCAGCACCAGGCTCAGTACCGTGATCGCGAATAAAACGTTCGCCAATAATTCGCGGCTAATAAATCGATCGATCAGCTTCATCCGGTGGCCCAAACGTTAGCACAAATTGACAGACACGACGCGCTGTAGCGTTATATGCTTAACGCCAAAGGCGCGACATTCATGTCAAAGCCTGGGGCAGCGCCCCAGGATTAGAAAAATTCGAAACCACCAGCGCCGAAAGCGCGATTCACCTCCAGCGTGAGGTCGATGCAAGAATATCGCGAGTTGCCCAACAGCTTGCGGCGTTCGATTTTCGACGAGCGTCTTCCTCGCATTGCAAGACCAGCCGCATGGCGCTAAATCGCGCTTTCAGCGCTGGCCGTCTGCCCGATTCCGAACTCCCTGGGGCCGCTGCCCTAGCTAGGGCTGAAATAACGCCTTTGGCGCCAAACATGAACCCGCGGCATTCCGTCGGGGACAGCGTGACGTACCTACCAAAATGGCGAGAATTTGCTAACATCAGCACACGATGAAGCTCGCTATGTATGATGTCGCAATCATCGGCGGAGGACCGGCTGGCAGCACTGCCGCGGCGCTGCTCGCGCGCGCCGGACGACGCGTGATTGTTTTCGAACGCGAAAAATTTCCACGTTTTCACATCGGCGAGTCGCTGCTGCCGTTCAGCATGAAAGCGTTTACCCGGCTGGGTCTGCACGAAAAATTCTTGCGCGCCGGGTTCATGAAAAAGTTCGGTGGTGAAATCCTTGGCGCGTGTTCGGAACCAGGAACCAAGTTTTACTTTAAGGACGGCTATCGTTCGCAAACCGATCACGCCTATCAGGTCACACGTGGTGATTTCGATAAGCTGCTATTGGATCACGCTGCCGAATGCGGCGCGGAAATCCACGAAGATACTTCGGTTGATCGAGTCGAATTCTCGAACGACGACGTCGAGTTGGCGATCGGATTCAACGGCTCGTCTCATTCGATTCGAGCGCGTTACATCATCGATGCGAGCGGGCGCACCTCGTTTCTCGGGAGACAATTCAAAATTAAGAAGACTTACAATCATCTTCAGAAGCTCTCCATTTTCGCGCATTACGACGGCGTCTGGCGCGCCGAGGGAATCGACGGCACGCTGACAGTTTTGCTGCGTGCCATTGATCGCTGGTTTTGGTTGATTCCGCTCAGCGCCGAGCGCACCAGCGTCGGAGTGGTTCTCGACAGTGAAATCTTTCGCAAGTCCAGGCTCAGCGCTGAAGCATTTCTCGAGCAAACGCTGGCGGAACAGCCAATCATAGCCAAACGGATGACAAACGCCCGGCGCGTCTCGCAAGTTTATGTTGAAGCGGACTTCTCCTATCGAAGCGCAAGTTTGCATGGAGACCGCTGGTTGCTTGCAGGCGATGCTGCCGGTTTCATTGATCCAATTTTTAGCAGCGGGGTTTTCCTCGCCGTGTTCAGCGGCGAGCGATCCGCAGACGTTCTAAACGAAGTTCTTGATCGCCCGCGAAAGGCGAAACGGCTCTTCGCAGGCTATGAGCGCGCGGTCAACCGGGCGATGGATATCTATCTTCGTTTTGTCAACGCGTGGTACACGAAGGAATTCATCGAAGTGTTTTTGGCGCCGCGCAATGTGCTCGGGCTTGCGCCAGCAGTAAATGCAGTGCTTGGCGGAAACGTCGGCAACAGTTTTCCAATTCGCTGGCGAATGTGGGTCTTTTATTTTCTGGTTTGGCTGCAACGTCATCATCCGATCGCCCCGAGACTCACACTTGTACCTAAGCAAGAAACGTCGACGCCGATGGAAACCATTCGCACAGCACCATGAGGATAGAGGTAGGGGCGATTCATCGAATCGCCCGGGTGTTCTTGCCTTTTGTGTGGACGATTGAAAGCAATCGCCTCTACCTGATATCTATTCTCACGATCACCTCTTTTTACGTAACAAGTTGCGTAACTTTCTCACACCACGAGTTTTCAGAGCCAATCGCTGGATGGCAGACCAAAACCGGGCAACTCATGTATCGAAGCCCAAACACAACACTGATTGGCGACGCGCTCGTTCGTTTTTCGAAGACGGGCGATTTTGAATTGATCGTCTCGAAAGGGCCGGGAGTAACGTTGTTGTCGCTCCGACAAGACGCGTCCTTTGCGGAAGTCAAAGGAGCATTTGCTCGCCAGGGCTGGTCTGGTCTTGTAGCGCAAGCTCCCCCACAGCTGCGCGGCTGGCTCGGATTGCGGGATCAATTTCTCCATGTGCCCGATCAGAAAACGCTGCGATACGTCAGCGGCAACGAGACGTTCTTATTCCGCTTTTGATACCGTTTCTCCGCTGAGGACAGCGGACGCTACAGCGTAAACGGGGCTGTAGTGTGCGCTGTCCTCAGCGCATCTTCAGAAGAATCCCGGGCGGCTCGGGATCGATCTACCCACCTCGCGCGTTCCCCGCTGCAGCATTGGCATGTTCGTGCCGATTCGTGTTGAATGGTGGCTTGCTCATGCGCATCAGCGATTTTATCGCCCGAACGATCACGCAGCGCCGCACGCTGGTTTGGTCCGGCGTGGCGGTGGTCACGATCGCTTGCATCGCAATCCTCGTCACATCGTTGCGACTTGATTCTGAGGTCTTCAACGTTTTGCCCGGCAGGTATTCATCCGTACAAGGACTCAAAATCTACGATCGCGATTTTGAGCAAACGCGCGAGCTGACGTTCGCGCTTGTCTCCAGTCCAAATGACGTTGATAAATTGGACGACTTCGCGCCGATATTCGCCGAACGGTTGCGGCAACATCCCTGGTGCGCGCGTGTGCTCGCGGGTTCGCCCATGGCCACGCCCGAAGGCATTCGCGATCTGCAATCGATCGCCGTGCCGTTGTTGCTGAATCTGGAACCGGATGCCTTCGCCGAGACGGTTTCGCTTTTGCAGCCGGCAAAAATCCAGGAACGGCTGCGTCGTTTGCGGCAACAGATTGAGGCAGGGTCGCCGCGGCCGCAGTTCGAACTTTCATTCGATCCATTGGGTCTAATTGCGCCGGCGCTCAAGCCTTTTGCGGAAAGCACCATCATCGAACAGGAACAGCCGCTTACGTCGCCGGATCGCACCATGCGAATTTTTCTGGTCGTGACGAACGAAACGTCCACCAGCGCGTTTGAATGTCAGCGTTTGATGCACCGGGTAAACGAGTTTCGTGCGACTGCAGTCGAAGGCTGGACTGCCGGCCCATTGGAAATTCTCGTGACCGGACGTCCAGCCTTTGTGTCGGAAATTTCCCTCAGCATGCGTTACGACGTCGTAGCGACGTTGCTGGGCTCAGTCTTGCTAGTAGGCGCGATTTTCTTTGCAGGTTTTCGCCGATGGCTGCCGCTCGTCGGCACGGCATTTTGCCTTCTTCTCTCTTGTTTGATTGCGCTGACAGCCGGCCAGTTTCTTTTCGGACGGCTCAGCATGGTGAGCGTCGGCTTCTGCGCCATTCTCGTCGGGCTCGGCGTCGATTTCGCAATTCTAACTATCGGGCGCTATCACCAGGCGCGCGGCGACGGAGAACCGCATCAGCAAGCGATCGCTACCTCCGTCGCAAAACTTGGACGCGCGGTTTTCTTCGGCGCGCTCACGACGGCAGTAGGTTTTCTCGCGTTGGTGCTCAGTGGCGCCATGAGTTTTTCGCAGCTTGGTGTGCTCATCGCGATCGGTATTTTCGTCGCCGGCCTGTTCATGTGCTCGATCTTGTTTCTGTTTGTTCGCAAACAACAGACGGTCGTTCGCCATGACTGGCTCTTCGAAATTGTGAGAAAGTATGTGCGCTGGACTGTGCGCAAACCCGCGCCCATGCTGATTTTCTCGGCAGCAATTTTGTTGCTGCTCACTGCGATTGGGTTTTCGCCAATTCCCGCGCTCCACTTTCAAGCCAGCACTCGTTCGTTGCAGCCAAAGAACATTCGCGCGAATCGCGCCCTTGAAGAAATCATGCACAAGATGCCGGTGCGTTGGGAACCGGTCCTGACGATTGTTCGCGCGACGAATCAGCAGGAACTGCACGATTACTGGCAAAAAATCTCAGCGCATTGGCGACAGTTCCAGTCTGCCGGAAAAATCAAAGGCTTCTCCACGCCAGCGGCGCTTTGCATTTCACCAAATTGGATGCAGGCAAATCGACGGCACTTGAGCACGATTAATTTTCAAGCGGCGCGCGAAACACTGGAGCAAACGCTCGATGCCGAAGGATTCAGCGGCGAATCATTCGCGCCGGCGTTCAAATTGCTTGACGACTTACAGCATGTTGCTGACCCGAACGCGCCCCTACCAGACTGGCGGACGCAATTGCCGCAATCATCGAGCTGGTGGTTTTTGATAGATCGCTATTTCGGCCGGGATCCATTGCTAACGACAGGATTTGTTACGACCAATGAGCCCGTCTCGACCCATACGCAAAGCGAAGAGCTGAAACGCAATCTGCCGGTGCCTGGTGTGCCGATGATTATTTCAGGCTGGAGCTATGCGCTCGCCGATCTCCTGCCATGGTCGCATCATCAACTACTCATCATCAGCGCGCTTATGGCAATCTTCGACATCTCCTTGCTGGCCATTTTGTACCGCGATCTTCGTTTGTGGCTGATCCAAGTCATCACGCTCACGTTTGGAATCGGAGCGATGATCGCTTCAATGAAACTGCTGCATATCGATCTCAATCTGCTGAATGTGCTCTCGTTCCGCCTCGTACTGGCCATCGGTGTAGACTACGGAATTTACGTTGTGCTTGTCTGGCAAAATACGCGTGACATCGAGCACGATGTCGCCGGTGTGGTGAAACCGGTTTTGCTCGCAGGATTGACTGCGGTCAGCGGTTTCGGTTCGCTCGCTATTGCGCGAAACCCAGCGCTGACGGGTCTTGGCATCGCGTGCGCCATCGGAATTTTCTGGAGTTTGGTCGCAACAATTTTCTTCACCCTGCCGGCAATGGCAGCGGCTGAACCGAAAAGGTGACCAGGGCGATCACGCACACCGAACACCTTGCCCGAGCACTTTCCGTCCCATGAAACGCCTGCTACACTAGTGAGAAAATGCGCCTGCGGGGGTTGCTCTGGCTAAACGCCGTTTTTCCCATCCTTCCGGTTGCGCTTTTGGCGAGCGCCGCTGTAGAGGGACGCGTGGAACTCCCAAAATCGCATTCGGCGCCGGTGCAGGCGAAACGTTATCAGATCGTCACCAAAGGGGGCGTTCTTTCCACACAGCAGCCTTTAGCGGTAATTTATCTCGACGGTTCTTTTCCCCAATCAGGTTCGCTGCCGACGAAACAAGTCACGCAAAAAGATTTGACGTTCATTCCATCGCTTCTCCCGCTGCGAGTCGGAACCAAAGTTGAATTCCCGAATCTTGATGACACTTATCACAACATTTTTTCCTACTCGCCTGCCAAACGTTTTGATCTTGGGCGTTATCGGCCGGATGAGCGACCGATCCCGACAGAAGTTTTCGATAAGCCGGGCCTGGTGATACTTCGGTGCGACATTCACGAACACATGCGCGGATTGATCCTGGTTTTAAATACTCCGCATTTTGTGATGACAGACACAACTGGACACTTTCGATTGGAGGGGCTTCCACCGGGTCGCTACACTCTCAAAGCCTGGGTCGACAGCAGAACCACGCGAGAAAAACCCGTGGAGTTGAAGAACGGCGGAACGCTCCATGTTGATTTCCCATGAGCCCCGCGGAGCAACCAAGAGACAAAGGGGTAGCGCGCTTTCGCACTCGATTGTTTACCGCCATGATGGTCATCGTAGCGACGCTGACCGGTCTCGGTTTTTATCTGGCACAGCGCAAGGTGACGGCCGATGCAGAGCGAAACTTGCAGCAGATTTTCCAGACAGAACTTTCGTCATTGCACAAACTCGAAGAACTCCGCCACGCTGCGCTGGCGGGTCGCTGCAACGCGCTCGCGGCCAAGTCTCGGATTCACGCGGCCATCGAAGACAATGCAATCGATCTATTGTATCCGAGTGCAAAGGACGAGTTGCGCGGTTTAATCGAGGGCGAGGAACCCCCTCCAGAGCAAGCGGCGCAATCGCTTCAGGCGAAATTTTACCGCTTCCTCGACAGTAAAGGCGCGGTCATCAAGCCGCTCAATCCTTACGACGTGGGAGAGCTGGACGCCAAAACGGAAGCGAAACTCGCCTTGGACAAATTGCCGGACGCGGAGCAAATCGGTTACATCCAGGAAAATACCCGGGCAGGTGGTGGAGCAATCGATGAAGTGATAGCGGTGCCGATTTTTTCGAGTGACACCGGCGAAGTAATCTCAGCGCTCGTGATCGGGTTCAAACCACTCGAGCTGGAAGATAAACACACGGGAATGAAGAGCGGAATCTGGACCAACGGGCAGCTGCATCTGCCAGCGCTACCCGGATCCACACAGGCGTCCCTGCATGACAAATTAGCAGGCGCGCTCGCCAATTCCGATCAAAGCGAAAACTACTTCCGTGTGGATGTTGGGAGTGCGCCACAGCTCGTGTTCTATAAGCGGCTGAACCCGAATTCGCTCTTCCCACCTGCTTACGAAATTTGTGTTTATCCACTCAGCTATTCCCTGGCACAGCTGCATCGCCTCCGCTGGCAAATTGGCGGCGCCGGCGTGTTGCTTTTGTTAGGCGGTTTCGTCGCAAGCCATCTGGTCGCGCTCAGGCTTTCAGTGCCAGTGAAAAAGCTGGCGATGGATTCGGAAGAGAATCGCACACGACGAAAACGCGCCGAAGCCGCCCTCGCTACGACTGCCGAGGAACTGCAACGATCTTCAAGATATTCTGCCGATGCCTCGCATCAGTTGAAAAGCCCGGTCACTGTCTTTCGAATCGGCCTGGAATCGTTGATGGCGCGCGAAGGTTTCAAGCCGGAGATTTACGAGGAATTGTCGGCACTGCTTCATCAAACGCATCGTTTGACTGGCGTAATCGACGATTTGCTTTTGTTGTCACGCATGGACGCGGGTCATCTTCAAATCGCCCCGACACCGGTAGATCTCAGCCAGGTTGTTGGATTCGCCCGATGTAAAGATCGAGAAGGCATTCCCACGCGGTCTGTTTGTGGCCGGCGAAAAACGGTACACGTCGCTCATCGTGCAAAATCTCCTGGAGAACGCGCGAAAGTACAATCGCCCTGGCGGGCGGATTCGCGTCGGCGCACATGCTAACGCGAGTGACGTTGTGCTGACCGTCGGGAACACGGGCCGCACCATTCCATCAGGCGAAAACATCTTCGAGCGCTTTCATCACAGCTCAACTCCCTCGCCGGCTTCGGGGCACGGCATCGGCTTGAATCTGGCGCGCGAACTGGCGCGGTTGCACGGTGGCGATTTGCGTCTGGTCCGGTCCGAAAACGATTGGACTGAATTTGAAGTGCGCTTTTCAGCTGTGGATGGTGTTAATGGGGTTGCATGAAATTGCACGCTATCAGCCTGTGCGTGTTCGCCTGCACAGCGTGCGCGTTTGATGTTGATGATTCTCTCGATCGCCTGGACACGGCGCTGAGCATTTCCGCGTTTCACGACAATCTGCGCGCACGATTGAGCGGCACGCTCGATTTGGAAATCTATAACTTCGAACAACCCGCGCCCGGTCTCATCGACAGCAACATCGACACGCTTTTCAACCCGCGTTTAACCCTCTTTCTCGACGCGCAAATCGGATCACAGGTTTATTTCTTCGCGCAGTCGCGGCTCGATCGCGGTTTTGATCCGAGCGATCACGGCGCTCAGGTGCGACTTGACGAATACGCAGTGCGCGTCACGCCGTGGGCGGATGGTCGCTTTACGGTGCAAATCGGCAAGTTCGCTACGGTCGTTGGGAATTGGGTTCCGCGGCATCTCTCCTGGGAGAATCCGTTTATCAACGCGCCGATAGTTTATGAAAATGTCACGGCCATTCAGGATAAATACGCTCCGTATTCGCTGCTGGATTTCATCTCCAGGCCCTATTACTACGGAAAGTACTCGTTTAATCCGGTAATCTGGGGACCCAGTTACGCGAGTGGCATTTCCGTCTCGGGCCAACTGGGCAAATTTGATTACGCGGTTGAAATGAAGAATGCGTCGCTCTCATCGCGCCCGGAATCGTGGTACGTCACGGAGAATGGTTTCGAGAATCCGACTTTCAGCTCGCGCGTCGGCTTCCGCCCTAATGAGGCGTGGAACTTTGGCGTGTCGGCCAGCGAAGGTCCATACTTTCGGCGCGAGGCCGAACCCACGCTGCCGCCGGGACGCAACATCGATGATTATCGCGAATTCGTTCTTGGGCAGGATGTCAGTTTTGCCTGGCATCACCTGCAAGTTTGGGCCGAGTTTTACGAGGCCCGCTTCGAAGTGCCTCGAGTGGGAAACGCAGACACATTCGCGTATTACATCGAAGCGAAATACAAATTTACCCCGCAGCTATTCGGCGCGATTCGCTGGAATCAGCAACTCTTCGGCACGATCACTGATGGTTACGGCAATAACGTTCGCTGGAGTCCAGACCTCGGCAGGATCGACATCGCCGCAGCCTATCGTTTCACGCCACACACGCAGTTAAAATTGCAGTATGATTTTCAGCATGAAACCACCGGCCCTGGCGATGACAATCATTTGTTTGCTGCGCAATTCACCATTCGTTTCTAATCCATGCGCGTCCTGATCGTCGAAGATGAAGCCGTTGTGGCGCGGCAAATCGCTTGTGCGTTGACCGAGGCCGGTCACGATCCGAAAACAGTTCACGATGGCGAAACCGCCTTGGACGAAGTGAGAAAGACGGCTTTCGATCTGATTGTGCTCGATATTCGCTTGCCGGGAATCGACGGCTTCCAAGTGTTGCAACGCCTCCGCACGCAACATCTGGCAAGCCGTGTACTGCTGCTCACCGCGCGCGGCGCCGTGGATGATCGAGTAACTGGGTTGCAGCTTGGAGCTGACGATTATCTGCCGAAGCCGTTTGCAATGCAGGAACTACTGGCGCGTGTGCGCGCGCTTGGACGCCGTTATTCCGAAGAACCGGTAATGTCCTTGCGCGTTGGCGATCTCACCCTCGACCTGGCTACTCACGATGTTCACCGCGGCGCGGGACGCATCGAGCTTTCTCCGCGCGAACTGATGTTGCTTAAGGTGCTGATGCGAGAGCCCGGCCGCGTCTTCACTCGCACGGAGCTTTGCGAACGCGTTTGGGAACACGCGCATGAGTACGATACGAAGCTGGTTGAAGTATTCATCGGCCGGCTTCGGAAAAAGCTCGGTGATCCTCCGCTAATTCACACCGTCCGCCACGTCGGTTATACCATCCAGTCGGGAAGTTAGCCTTCGAGTGCGCCACCGGACGAACTCGCTGATGCGGGTTAACTCCACCGGCAAGCATCGTCTCCGCTCAGCGTCAACGGCGCAGCGTTCATCGCGAGCCTAAGGCAGCCGCCTCAAGATTCGATGCGGCATTCGTGCTGTAGTGTCCGCTGTCCTCAGCGGACTTTCGCCGGTCGGCCCAAAATGAAATGCGCTGAGGACCAGCGCACTCTACAGCCTCCAGCGTGAGCTGCGTTGAATCCCGCTTTCAGCGCTTCGTTATTGGTGTGATTCGAATTCCTGGGGCACTGCCCCAGGCTCATGTGAGCAGAGCGCCGTTGGCGCTAAACGAAGACCAGGCATGCTGCGGCGAACGATGCGAGCAAACCCAGCAAAAGTAACAACGTTGTTACTTTTCCAATGCGCTGCCCGGCAGGCATTAGTGCGATTCTCCTTACAATAAAAACAATCATCAATCCTATGAAAACAACTTATTCTTACATAAAAATTGCTCTGCCCTTGTTGGCAGCAGCAATTCTGACGGCCGCGTCTGCGCGCGCGGACACCTATTCGTGGACAAACTTCCAATCTGACATCGCCGGTGTTGCGCAACACGTCGATCCAAACCTTGTCAACCCATGGGGCATGTCAGTCTCGGGGAATGGCACGATCTGGGTCAGCGACAATGGCACCGGCGTTTCCACTCTCTACCATCAGGACGGCACAGCCGCTTCGCTGGTCGTGACGATTCCAACGGCCGCGCGGAACAGAGGAACAGGGAATCCCACCGGACAAGTCTTCAACGGCACTCCGTTCTTCCAAGTGACAAAAAATGGAAACTCGGCGCCCGCTTTCTTTATTTTTGTCAGTGAAGATGGTTCTATTTCAGGTTGGAACCCTACGCTGGATGGGACGCACGCTATTATCGCCGTGGATAACGGAACAAACCGTGGCGTTAACCGCGCCATTTACAAAGGCGCAACACTCGGCGTCGCCAATGGTCACAATTTCCTCTATGTGACAGATTTCCATACAAGCTCGGTTCAAACCTTCGATGAGAATTTTCATCAGGTTAATCCCGGCGGCTTCGTCGACCCCAACCTTCCGGCAGGTTATGGACCATTCGGCATCCGCAATTTCAATGGCGAAATTTTTGTGACCTATGCCAAGCAGGATCCCAAAAGAGAGGATGATGTTCATGGTCCCGGCTTTGGGTTCGTCAATGTGTTCGACACCAGTGGCAACTTCCTCCGACGCCTGATCTCAAACGGCAACCTCAATGCCCCATGGGGACTTGCTCTCGTTGATGGCGAACTCTGGGTCGGCAATTTCGGTGACGGGCTCATTAACGTTTACGATCCGACCACTCCTGAGACTTTTATCGAGACGCTCATGCGCGCCGATGGAACGCCGCTCCAGTTTGATGGCTTGTGGGATCTTCTCCCGCAGGCGGGCGGAGTCTTTTTCACGGCTGGAATCGCCGACGAAGAGCACGGCCTTTTCGGCATCGTCACTGAGGACTAAAATTAGAAACGCGAATCTCGGGAGCGCACGCATCCTTGTCTGCCGCTTAGGCGGAGTTGTCCCGGCAAGGGCGTGTGCTCGCCGTGTAGCGAACACAGATCTTTGCATGCTTTGAGAATTCGATCTGACGGCATAACATCATGGCATGCGCGTATTCGTGTTTGCCGGGCTTGCGTCGGTAGCGCTGACATCTATCGCGAAAACGGCTCCGCTTTCCGAGGCTGATCTCAAAAATCTTCTCGCAGGGATTCGCCAGAACCGGAGCACGCAGGCGGAGTTTCAGGAACAAAGAGTGATTCGGCTGATGAAGAAGCCGATCCTGAGCTCGGGCCGGATTTGGTTCCAGCCGCCGAATAAATTCCGGCGCGAAGTCAAAGGCAATTCGCCCAGTGTCACG
>Ga0209648_10004407_pt1 | contig 11972 bp, 7 predicted proteins | sample GraSoi2013_115cm_FD_185830 | JGI IMG/M metagenome (GOLD analysis project Ga0209648, IMG submission 185830) | Grasslands soil microbial communities from the Angelo Coastal Reserve, California, USA - Sample 9_17_2013_115cm (SPAdes) (version 2) | ecosystem: Environmental > Terrestrial > Soil >...
CGCCTCGCCTCTCGGCGCATCGGCCGCAGCGATGAAGCCGCGTGACAGATCGGCCGCCCGGGCCCGAAGCGAGGTGGCTCGCGCCGACTGGTGACCCCTGACCCGGTCACACGGGCGGCGTCCTCGTGCCCGCGGTGCGCCGCCGGGCGGCCCAGCGGGTCGTGGGCGGCCCGGCCCGCGCCCACGACCCGCTGGGCCGGGCCGCCGCGGACCACTTCCCACCCGAAAACGTCATTTCTGCGCCCGGCGCCGCGCGAGCAGCGATGAATCCCGGCCGGAGCCGCAGGCGCTGGCGGTGGCGAGGCCGCAACTGGCAGGCCTCGTCAGGAGGTCACCACCCGCGGGAAGGCGACCGGGCTGCGATGTCCCGCCTGGTCCACGGCGCGCAGGCCGAACTGCACGTTGTCCTTGGACATGTCGAGTGTGACCGTGGTGACGTTGCCGACGTCGATGACGTTGGTCCAGTCGGGCGCCGTGGTCTCCCGCCACACCACCTCGTACCCGGCCAGGCCGGGTTCGGGGTTCGCGTTCCAGGTGAGCGTGGTGGTGTTGATGCCGGCTAGGCCGGGGGGCGCCGTCGCGTGGATCTGCAGGTTCTTGGGCGTGCCGGGCCCGGTGGCCAGGGACCACAGCGCTGCGCCGTTCACCTTGGCCACCCGGGCCATGTAGCCGAAGTCCACGAACTCGATCAGGTCGCCGAACTGCACACCATTTTCTACCCGCGTGTCCTGGTGCTCGTGGTCGAAGTTCTCCCGCGGCTCGGTGAACCTGGCCGCCGGGTAACCCTGTCCCTGGAACGAGACGTGGTCGCTGGCGCGCAGGTACCGGTCGCGCCGCCAGATCACCCGGATGTTCATGTCGGTCAGGTCGCGTGGCGCCACGTCCTGGACGAACCGGCCCAGCTGGCGCGACAGCCCGTCGTTCTCGCCGCCGACCGCCTGCATGATCGCGATCTGCGTGGGCGTCACGGCGGTCGGGACGCCCTCCAGGAACAGCCGGAGGGTGTGCGGGTCGGGTTTGGTACCGTCCCAGGCCTGGCTCGCCCCCACGATGTCGTTGCTGAACATGCCCTGCACATCGGCGCCGGCCGCCTTCATCTGTGCCGCCATAAAGGACGAGCCGTACAGCCCCTCCTCCTCCCCGGCGACGGTGGCGAACACCAGGGTGCCAGCGAACTGATGGGTGGCGAACAGCCGGGCGAGTTCGAGCACGACCGCGACACCGGAGGCGTCGTCGTCGGCGCCGGGGGCGTCGCTGGTGAAGTTCAGCACGTCGGTCACGCGGGAGTCGAGGTGCCCGGTGACGACATAGAACCGTTCGGGGGACGCGGTCCCCTTCAGGGTCGCGATGACGTTGGTGATCGTGGTCGGCACCGGGATCCGGCTCGACACGGGCTGCACGAAGGTCTGCTGCTGCACCGTCATCCGGCCGGATGAGGTGGCCGCGATGGCCTGCATCTGGCCGAACACCCAGGCCGTGGCCGCGCCGATGCCGCGCACCGGGTCGGTCTGGCTGGACGCGGTGTGCCGGGTGCCGAACTGGGTCAACCGCAGCACCGTAGCCTCGATCCGGCCGGGGTCTACCTGACGCAGTAAGGCTCGCAGTTGCTCGTCGGGTTCCTGGCGGGCGAGTGCGGGACTGGTACCGCCCAGGGACGTACCGGTGAGGAGGGGCGCCGCGACCGCGGTGACGGCCGAGGCGGACAAGAACGCACGGCGGGTAGAGCCTTTGCCACCAAGTACATCGTTGTTCTCCATCCCCCGAATCAATGACGTATTCGATCAGATGTCAACGCTGTTGCGGTTCTTGGCAGCAGCTGAACAAAGGCCACCGCGGGTGAGCGGGCCGCTGACTGTGTCACGTGCTCAACCACGGTCCGCGCCACAATGGCCACCATTGTGGCGCGACATCCCGGCGGTATCCCGGCGGTATCCCGGCGGGACGCCGCGCGGCAGCCGTTCGGTATCAAGATCCTTAACGGCTGCCGCGGCGGCGTCACGGCCGTCAGTGCGGCGTGAATGCGTAGAGTTTGTCGTTGCCTCCGCAGGGCGCTGCGGCGGGGCAGGTGCTGATGTAGTACCCGGAACCCCAGTAGATGGTGCCGTTGACCACGGCCGCGCCGGATACGACCGCGCCGCCGCTGGCGAACCCCCACAGGATCTTCCCGGTGGCGGCGTCCAGGGCGTACATGTTCTGCCCGGTCCCTGCGTTCGAGCCGGCGTACACCACGCCGTTGGCAGCGCTGACGAATCCCAGGTCCACTGCTGTCTGGGGGTCGGGGGTCTGCCAGATGATCTTCCCGGTGGCGGCGTCGAGCGCGGCCCACGAGCCGCCCGTGACGGTCCGGCCGGCGTCGGGACCCGAGCCGCCCAGCTTGTAGGCAAGGTGGAAGGCGTCGGCCTCGGCTACGTAGATGCGCCGTCCGTCGGTCCTTGCGTTCAGTGCGACGACAGCGCCGCGGAACACGCAGCACTGGTACCCGGGCTGCAGAGCCAGGGCCTCCTCCGATGAGGAGATGCCGAGGTAGGCGACGCCGCCGTGAACCACGGGCGAACTGGTGATGATGGACCCCGCGAAGCTGTCCACCCTGGCCGACCACAGCAGCTTGCCGGTCAGCCGGTTCACGGCGAACACGCGGGCGCCGCCAGTGAGCGCTCCCACCGCCCAGCCGTCGCCGGTGATGAGCTCGTCGCCGTAGACGGCCGGGCTTGTCCGCGAGAGGTCACCAGCGACGCCGGTGTAGCTGGCGATCGTGTGGGACCACAGCACCCGGCCGCTTCGCGCGTCTGCCGCCCACAGGGTGCCACCTTGGTCGGAGACGTAGACTGCGCCCGCGTAGACGGTCGGGGTGGCGGACACGTTCCCGTTCGTGGTGAGCGTCCATTTCGGCGCGAGCCCGCTCACGTTGGCCGGGGAGATCTTGTGCTCTTCCGCCTGGAAGTGGGTGTCGCCCAGGTTCTGGCCAGCGACCGGCCATTGCCCGGTCGTGAGTACGCCCGCGGGAGCGGCAGCGTGGGTGGCGGCTCCGGCCGCCGCTGGCGCTCCCGCGGCCAAGACACACGCCATGATGGCGGTCCCGGCGGCCGCTGGGGCCGCTACGCGGAAGGGCCGGGAGCGGATGCGGCGCCTTGCGCGCCGTACCGTCACTAACATTCCTGTCTCCCTTTGATTGCCTGACGCTGAACGTCGTCCGTCCGGCCGCCTGCCGGTGGCTGGCGGCCGGACGGGTCGCGAGCGGGCCTTGCTGCCCACAAGCGGGTGGATTTCGGTGTCAGCACACCTGTCGAGAGCTCAGCGAGGTGTCCCGGAGGGGTCGACGGTCTTGAAGGTGCCGCCGAATGCGCTGATCCCTTCGCCGAGCGTCTGGCCCGGCTGGTCGAAGGCGAAGAAATACAGTGGGTGGCCGAAGTAGGTGACCTGGAAGGTGCCGTCCGGGCGGGGGATCGTGCCCAGGCCGGCCTGGCTCACGCCGGAGCCCGCGGCGGCGGTCAGGTTGCCCGCGACCAGCACCGGCGGCCAGAAGCGGGCGCAGGTTCCCGCGCAGGCACTGGTGGTGGCGCTGTCCGCGCTGAACGCGTACACGGCGAACGGGCGGAAGGCGAACGGTGACGGCGGGTTGATCGCGAGCACGGTGCCCTGCGCGGACGTCATGCTGGCGACCGGCAGCGGGCCGGGGTCGGCCGAGCCGTTGGGGGCGAGCAGGTACCACACGCCGTTGGCGAACTGGTCGACGAGGTATTCCCCGTTGGTCAACCCGGATGGGGCGCCCGCGCCGAGGTCGAAGGCGAACAGGTACACCGGGTGGCCGAAGTAGGTCACCTGCCGGGTCCCGTCCGGGCGGGTGATGATACCCAGACCGTCCCGGTTCACCCCGGGCCCGGCGGCCGCTTGCCGGTTGGTGAGCAGCGGCGGCCAGATCCCGGTGCATGGCCCGGTGCACGTGGTGGCGGTGGGCAGGTCGAAGGTGAGGTTGTAGAGCGAGCGGTGGCCGTTCGCGACCGTGGCGGCGAGCACGGTCCCCACCGGGGAGTTCTCCAGGATGACGTTCGCTGCCCCTGGCGCCGGAATGCCCTGCCGGGTGTCGAGATGCCAGAAGGCGTTGAACGCGGCCACGTTCTCGCCGCTGACCGCGCCCGCCGGCATGCTGGCGTCGCGGATGAACTCATACAGCGGATGGCCGAAGTAGGTGACCTGGAAGGTGCCGTCGGAGCGCTGCACCGTGCCCAGGGCACCCGCGTTCACCCCGGCGCTGGCGGCAAAGGGCCCGTTCGCCCCGGGGGCAAGCAGCGGCGGCCAGGCGACGGCGCAGGTTGCGGTGCAGGTGCTCTGCAGCGGCAGCGCCGGGCCGGTCGTCGCGTCGAAGCTGCGCAGGTAAAGCGCCCGGCCGCCCGCGGTGAACAGCACCGGCCCGAATGCGGAGGGTGCGGCGGTCACCACCACGGGGCTGGCGCTGTCAGCGGGCGCCGCCGGCGCGGTGACCGCCGCCACCGTGGTCACCAGGCACACGGCGCCCAGCAGCGCAATGGCCCGGCGCCGCAATGCCGCGGCGGGCCGGGAACGCTTGGAGAAACGGCTGACATGAACTAACAGGGCGGGGAGTGGAACGCGCATGGTTACCTCCGATACCGGTAGCAGAACTGCCCGATGGCAGAACGCGCACGCACAGGACTGGGCGGCAGCGGGTCGGCTGCCCGCGTGGTGTCACCTCGCGCCGCCGTTCGGGATAAGTGCTCTTCCCCGTCGCGGTATCCGCGCCGCCGGGGCAGCACGCGTTGGTGGGCGTCGCCCGGCTGGCGGGTGGCCGGGTTCTGCACCGCCACCGCGGACAGCGGGTCGCGACGACCATGCCTGGCCGCACACGCCAGAACTAGCACGTACCTTCGTGTCTCTTCCTCCTGGGGACTGTCCCGCCGGGGGGCTTCGCCCGCACGGCAGGCTAGATACCCGGGCGGCGCCGCCGCCTATCCTCTGCACGTACCCGTGGCGGGCCCCGGTTCACATGTTTCGCAAACGCGGACCGGCGGAGCCGGGGGCGCATCGTTTCACAGAGACCACAGCGCCTGGGTGGGTGACATCTGGGCGGCGCGGATGGCGGGGAACAGCCCAGCGACGGCGCCGGCGAGCAGGGCCACCGCGCCGAGGCCGAGGAACAGGCCGTTGAGCGCGGTCGCCGCAGGCAACCTCATAACCGCCCGAAAGCCACCGGCGATGCTGGCGTCTTGCTATACGAACTTGCGCCGAGCCCCGCCAGCAGCCGCGCCCGTCAGGTCGCAGGCCGCCGCCCACGCGGTGTCGTACGTTGGGCTGCGGCCAGCATCCCGGCCGGCCCACGCGGCGCAGTCGCCGATCACGCCGGCGAGCAGGTCACGGAGTATGTCGTCTGGATGCGGGACCGCCGACCGCTCGATCCCCTCCACCGCGGCATGGACAGTGGCGGGCGCGGAGTTCCGGCGAAAGGTCTTCGGGGAGATCGCGATGTCACGGGTGAAGCTGCGGGCCCACTGCGCAGCGTGCGGAACTTGCGCCAGCGCGTGCCGGCTCGCCTCCTCAAGCCCGCCAGCCGGCCGCCCGTCCAGGGTCGCCAGCACGCGCTCACACGCCAGGACCGAGACTGCCATGACCCGTTGCCGCTCCGCCGTCACCACCGGCAGCGCCGTCCGCGCGCACCGCAGCGCGATCCGCGCGTCCAGGTGCAGATCCTCGCCGGTCAGCCCGATCACCGACGGGATCAGCCCGGCCAGCCGGGCCCGGTTGGCATCGGAGGTGTAGTCGTTGACATCGCGCGCGGCAGCGGCCAGCAGCGGGTGCGTGCAGGCCGGGTGATCGCTCCAGCGCTCCCCGGCCAGGTAGGACGCCAGCTCCATGAAGCATGCGCCTTTACGCGGGTTGCGGTGCTTGCCGCGCGACAGAATCGGGACCAGCTCAGGTGGATGGGTCTGGTAGCCAGACATGGCGGCACCTCCACAGGATCGGCATCCCTGGTATGACCAGTCTGCGTGTCTCCTGACGCGCACGCCACCCAGCCCGACCATCGGCGAACTCGCAGACGCTGGAGCGTGACAAGCGAGGTTGTCCGCGGCCACCTGGCGACCTGGCGACGGCCCGCGCCCGGGCATGGGCGGATCAGCGGATCGATTTACCGCCTCCGGCCGTACCAGCCACCGGGTATGGATAGGGTCGCGCGAAAGCATCAGCGCCCGGGAGCAGGGGGTGTCGCGTGGATTTGGTGGAGCGGGCCGGACGTCTCAAGCCGATGCTGGTGGACTTCGCCTTGTCGCCCCGATTCGATCGCGAATTGTCGGCAGTGATCGCGCGCAGCTTTCCCGACGGGGTGGTGACCGATGAGTCGGTGTTCTCCATGGTCCTCGATCACTTCGCGTTACAGCATCGGCTCCCATCGGGGAATACCGTGGTCGAAGTGTTCGTCGCGGCCCACCCCGAGCTGACCGACGCCGAACGGGACATGCTGCTGGGCTGGCGGGACGTCGTCGAGGGCGTCTTCGAGATCGCCGGCAAGGACCGGGACGCCCTGATGTTGTTCGACTTCCTGGACGAGCTCACCTACCGGACCCGATCCAACCTGGGCCGCCGGGCATTCAAGCCGCTGAAGAAAGGCATGATCCTTGTCGGCCGGCTGGTCCGGGCCGGCGAGGATTGGATGATCTCGGGCAATCCGGCCGCCTTCCCCGCCTCGGCCCGCGGGCAGATGCTGGCGGCCGCCGCCGAGCAGGCGATGCGCCACCCCGAAGCTGTCTTCCGCAATCCCGCCAAGCTGGCCGAGGCCCGCCGCATCCTCGCCCAGCATCACCAGGCGTTTGTAGAGTTGTTCGGCGCCGACCTCATCGTCGTCCCCGGCAGCGAGGTACCCGCCAAGGTCGAGGCATTCCACCGCCATCTGGCCCAGCAGACCCGTCCCGACGCCGAACCACCGGAGATCGCGTCTCTGGACTTGCCCGACGATCTGCTCGCTGCCGACAGCGTCGCCATCCACTTCGCTGCGGGCGAAGGACTGAGCTTCTACCCCGGCTACCACCTCCTCGAGGAACTGTTCAGCGACCCCGCGCTGGTCTCCCGCCGGCGCTACCGTGAAACCCTGTCCAGCTTCTTGCGCGACCCCGACACCTCACCCGAACCGCTGCGACGGCTCGCCGCCCGCGATCCGGCCAAGGCCAGCGCGGTCTTCGCCAAGCTCCTCAGGCGCAAACGCGGGTTCTCCTGGGACACCGACGGCGAACAGTTGCTACGCAAGCACAAGCCCATCTATTTCGATGGGACGCTGCTGCCCCGAACTGTCCCGCTCTCCAAGCCCCTGTCCGACGCACTCCGACGCAGCCGTTGAACCCCCACGCCCGCCGCCCCCTTTGTCATCACGGACGACTGTTAACTCACGGCCTTGCCGCTGTTCGGTCACTGAGCCTGGGTTGTCTCTAGTTCTACGTGCACCTCCCGCTTTCGGCCGACAGACCTACCACGACAGCGTCTTCCGCACCTGGGCGGCGGGCAACATCGCCGCCGATCCGGCCAACGCGGCTCACCTGGCCGTGGTCTGGTCGGACATGCGCGACAGCGTGACACCTGCTCCAGCGACCCCTATACGGCCAAGACGAACTCGGACGTGATCGTGAGCCGGTCATTCGATCGTGGAGCGACGTGGTCGGCACCCACGCCGCTGGGGCTCGCGGGTGACCAGTTCATGCCATGGGGCCTGCTAGCCCGTCGCCCAGCCGCGACTGCCGGACCGGATCTGCGACGCGTCGAACCGGGTGACGACGGCACCATTACGCGATCGCTCCGTGCTCAACTAATCCTGGCGTTGGACCCAGGTGCCTGCCTGATCTGGCGATCAGTGCCAGCCGGTACAGGCCCATTGGTCCGATGCGTACGCTTGGACGCAGGCGCGTGTCCAGTCGCCAAATGAAACCATGTAGCTCCAGTCCACATCGTCGTAGCTATCGGACACCGAAATGCCGTAGGCGGCCAGGATATGAACTTGGTCCGTGGACTCCTGGATCTCGATGTTCGCCCAGTAGTGGTCGCCCCTGGCCCAGGCGGCGTCACAGCTTCCCGAGTAGCGCAAGGTGACGGTCGGGGTACCGCCTGGGGCCGTCACCGAGTCCAGGTTCTGGGTGGAGGAATCGGCACAACCCATGTATTCGGGGTCATAACCGCGGCAGCCACTGGCCCAGCAGCCTGCGGCAAGCGCTGACGACGGATGGACGACCGTGAGCGATATGAGGGAAATCGCGCCGACCATTACGATAATCAAGAGGCGCCGCATCGGAAATCCCTTCCTGTCTTGGCGTGCTGGCATGGAGCCGAGATACTGCCTCGGGTCGTTCACGCCCGCTGTGCGCACCTTCCATCGTGACCTTGGGCAATAAAGAAGTTCTTAAGCTTTTCTGTAGGTGAAGAAGCGGCGTCGCCGTGCCGCACCCAAGATCCCGAACGGCTCACGCCGCGTGGCTCCTGCCGGTCCGTACCGGGTCACCGGCACCGGCGGCCTCCAGAGAACCTTCAGAACTTCTTCACTGCGCTCGGACACGATGAGCACGCCTAGATGGTTTTTGGTGCTCCGGTCGTGCTGCCCGCGGCCGGGGTGTGCTGCCCGTTGGGCGGGAGGCGAGCTGATGTTCAGGTCGTTAGCGCGTCGTCGCATTCCGGGGACGGCGAGATCGCGCTGGATCGTGTCCGCGGTGGCGCTGGCCGCGGCGGCCGGCCTGGTTGTGTCGCAGGTGACCCCGGCCAGGGTGGCGGGGCACCGCGTGCCCGGGCTGCAGGCGGCGGGTTCGAGCGGGTCGCTGCAACACCATCCGTGGTGGGATCCGCAGGGCTGGTTCGCTGGAGGGGGCACGGCGCCGGGGCCGCGGGTGCTGGCCGGCAACGTGGCCGCGGTGCCTGCCGCCGGCCGGATGCCGCGGCAGGCGGCGATGAGACCGGTGCGCCGGGTGCGGGAGCTGACCGGCAAGCGGGACCGCTACACCCGCGTGTTCCAGCTGTCGGATGGCCGGTTGCAGGCGGTGGTGTCCGGCGTGCCGGTGAACTACCGGGACGCGGCCGGCCGGTGGCAGCCGATCGATACGACCGTCACCCGGGCCACCGCGCCCGGCTACCTGTACGGCAACGCGTCGAACACGTTCGGCAGCTTGTTCGGCGCGGCGCCGGGACGGCTGGTGCGGTTCGCGGCGCCCGGCGGTGGATGGCTGACCATCGGCCTGACCAGCGGCACTGCCGGGCGCCCGCGGGTGTCCGGGGACTCGGTCACCTACGCCGGCGTGGCGCCCGGCGTGGATGTGTCGTACCAGGTCACCCCCACCGCCCTGAAAGAGCGGATCACGCTGGCCTCGGCGGCGGCCGCCGCGTCGCTCGCGTCCCTGCCGTTCGTGATCAGGACGGGCGGCGGGCTGATCCCGTACCAGCGGCCGGACGGCTCGATCGCATTGGCACGGGACGGGGCCGGCGGCCCGCCGGTGCTGATCATGCCGAAACCATTCATGACCGACGCCGCGGCGGACGCGCGGTCGCCGTACGGCGCCGCCTGGAGCCCGAGGGTCGCCCAGCAGGCCACCTGGGACCAGGCCACCGGCGCCATGCGGCTGACGGTTACCGCGGACGCGGGGTGGCTGCGTCAGCCCGCGCGGAAGTTCCCGGTGGTGGTCGACCCGACGATCTCGATCGCGCCGACCCCCACGGACGCGCAGAACACGATGATCATTTCGGACTCGGCGCAGGCTTCGACGAACTTCAATTCGAGCTGGCGGCTGTCGGTGGGCACCGACTCCGGCGGTGCGGTCCGCTCCCTGCTGAGCTTCCCGCTCGGCGCGGTCCCGGCCGGCACCCAGCTGGATTCGGCCGACCTGAACCTGTATTACGACCAGAACTTCGGCTCGCCCGGCTCCAACGAGACGATCGAGGCCCACCAGGCCACCGCGCCGTGGTCGGCGTCGACCGCGACCTGGGCCAACGCCGGCAACAACGTCGGCCAGCTCGGCAACAACCAGGTCGTGACCGACGACTCGGCCACCGCCAGCACGAGCGCGAGCGGCGCGTGGCCGACCGCGGTCACCTCCTCGGCGGTGAACGGGGAGTACCGCTACGACCAGGACACGACCTCCGGTGACACGTTCACCTGGGTGCCCCGGCTGACCGAGTCCGGCAGCTACCAGGTGGAGGCGCACTACGTCGCCAGTTCGACCGCGGCGAGCAACGCCCCCTACACCGTGTACTACAACGGCGGGTCCCAGAGCTACACGGTGAACCAGCAGTCCGGGTCCGGCGGGGTATGGGCCACCATGGGCACCCAGCCGTTCGCCGCGGGCACCACGGGGAAGATCGTCCTGGGTGACGGGCCGGCGTCGGCCTCCACCATGGTGGAGGCCGACGCCGTGCGGCTGACCAAGCCCGGCTCCGTGGTGTTCGACCCCAACGCCAACACCTGGGACGTGTTCTCCGTCCGCAACATCGTCCAGTCCTGGCTGGACGGCACCAGCCCCAACTACGGGTTCGTGGTCAAGGACGCCAACGAGTCCACGCTGAACCAGGGGGGGCCGCGGTATGAGGCGTCCCGGTTCGCCTACAACGGGGAGACCGCGACCTACCCGCAGCTCGTGCTGACCTACGGCACCCCCGGGGTGACGCTGAACCCGATCACCACGATCCACGCGACCGGCGCGGACCTGTCCTGGCCGGCCTACACCGACCCGACCCCGGGCACCAACCCGGCCGACGACATCGCCGAGTACCAGGTGTACCGCAGCGTCTTCCAGTCCTTCACCCCGTCCGCGTCCACCATGGTCGCGCCCGTCGCGGCCGGGATGACGAGCTTCACCGACACGACAAACACCCCCACCCCGCCGGGCAACGGGGCACTCGGCAACGCGTTCTACTACATGGTCGCGGTGAAGACCCAGGACGGGATGGTCATCCCCGGCCCGGTGCAGCTGGTCCGGCTGCCCACCGCCGGGTCCACCACACAGATCATCAACGCTTTCGGAGACACCACTCTCTCGTCGGGCCAGCCCACCACCAATGAACAGCAGTTCGCCGGTGGCCCCTACCTCGGCGTCGGCGACAACTCCGCCACCTACGGCGTCACCCGCGTGGTCGCGGGTTTCCCTTCGCTTGCATCCGCCGGTATTCCGGCCGGGTCGACGGTCACCGACGCCGAGCTGAAACTGTGGGGCTGGTACAACCTCAACACCGGCGGCGGGACGGCGACGTACGAGGCGCACGCGCTGACCCAGAGTTTCGACCCGGCCACCGCGACCTGGAACAACGCGTCCTCCGGCACGACGTGGACCACCGCGGGCGGCGCCTACTCCGCCACCGTTTCCGGCACCGTCTCCGGGCTGACGAACGACCCGAACCGGCAGGAATGGCCGGTCACCGCGATGGCGCAGGACTGGCTGAACAACCCAGCCGACGAGCACGGGCTGCTGGTGAAGCTGTCCGGGGAAACCAAGCCCAGCCCACAGGAACGCGAACTGTTCCTAAACAGCAACGGCGTCGAGCCGAAGCTGCGCCCCGAGCTCGTCGTCACCTACCTCCAGAACACCGCACAAGACACCTACTACGCGCCCAGCCTCCCCGACCCGCTCACGGCATCCGGCAACTACACGGTCAACGTCACCCTCACCAACAGCACCGCCGCCACCTGGTCCGCCAGCGACTGGGTGCTGTCCTACCACTGGCTGCTGCCCGACGGCACCGACGTATCCAGCCCGGCCAACCAGGCGCAGACCGCCCTGCCCGCCGGCATGGCCCCCAGCGCGGTCGCCACCATCGCGGCGACGCTGAAAACCCCGGACAACACGGGCGGCGGCGGCAACCGCACCGGCTACACCCTGGAATGGGACCTGTACAACAAGACCACCAGCACCTGGCTGTCCGGCACCAATCCCGGCGTGCCCACGATCGCGCCGCTGAACCAGCCCGCCTCGGTGGAGCAGCCGGGCTCCAACCTGCTGGGCCTGGAG
>Ga0209648_10004409_pt1 | contig 11971 bp, 13 predicted proteins | sample GraSoi2013_115cm_FD_185830 | JGI IMG/M metagenome (GOLD analysis project Ga0209648, IMG submission 185830) | Grasslands soil microbial communities from the Angelo Coastal Reserve, California, USA - Sample 9_17_2013_115cm (SPAdes) (version 2) | ecosystem: Environmental > Terrestrial > Soil >...
CGGCTGCGGCGCATGAGCACGGGCGTGCAGGACAAGATCGCCGAGGCGACCGCCGTAGCCGAGGAGGCGTTCAGTCAGATCCGCATCGTGCAGAGCTTCGTCCAGGAGGCGTGGGAGGCGGCGCGCTACGGCCGCCGCATGGCCGAGGTGGTGGCGGTGGCGATCCGGCGGGCCGTCGTGCGGGGCGTGTTCTTCGCGGTGATCACCTTCGCGGCGTTCGGCGCGATGGCCGTGGTGCTGTGGGAGGGGGGCCGCCTCGTGCTCGGCGGGGTGCTCACGGCCGGCGCGCTCGTGCAATTTCTGCTCTACACCGTCTTCATCGCCGCCGCCGTCACGGCGCTGACGAGCCTGTTTTCGAACTACCAGGAGACGGTCGGCGCCGCCCGCCGGGTGTTCGAGCTGCTCGAGACCCAGCCTACCGTCGCGGACCCGCCGAATCCGCGGCCTGTCCCCTCGCCCGTGCGCGGCGACGTCGCGGTCGAGCATGTCGGCTTCCGCTATCAACCCACGCTGCCGCTGGCGCTGGACGACGTCTCGCTCACGATCGCCCCGGGCGAGGTGGTGGCGCTGGTCGGCCCCTCGGGCGCCGGCAAGACGACCCTCGCAAACCTGTTACCGCGCTTCTGGGACGTGACGGCCGGGCGCATCACGCTCGACGGCGTGGACACGCGCCAGCTGCGGCTCGCCGAACTGCGCCGCGCCATCGGCCTCGTGCCCCAGGAGCCCGCGCTGTTCAGCGGCAGCGTGCACGAGAATATCGCCTACGGCCGCCCCGAGGCGAGCGCCGCCGAGGTGGAGGCGGCGGCTCGGGCGGCGCACGCGCACGAATTCGTCGAGCGGCTGCCGCAAGGCTACGCGACCCTCGTGGGAGAGCGTGGCGTGAAGCTCTCCGGCGGACAGCGGCAGCGCATCGCGATCGCGCGGGCGCTCCTCAAGGACCCGCGCGTGCTCATCCTCGACGAGGCGACCTCGAGCGTCGACGCCGAGAGCGAGCACTTGATCGAGCAGGCGTTGGAGCTGCTGCTCAAGGGCCGGAGCACGCTCATCATCGCGCACCGCCTCTCGACGGTGCGGCGCGCCGACCGGCTGGTGGTGCTGGACCGCGGGCGGGCGGTCGAGGAGGGCACGCACGAGGAGCTGCTGGGGCGGGGCGGCCTGTACGCGCGGCTCTATCAACGACAGTTCCGAGACGAAGAGGTGGTGCAGCTGTAAGCCGCGGGCGTCGACTCAGACGAGAAACAGCTCGGTTTGCGGGGCCCGCGGGGTCACTTCCGGGCCGGCGACGTCGAGATAGACGTTGATCTCGCTGCGCATCCCGAAGCGCTGCGGCAGATAGACGCCCGGCTCGACCGAGAATCCCACCCCGGCCACCAGGGCGCGGGTATCCTGCGTCTCGTAGTTGTCGATGTGGGGCCCCGACCCGTGCAGGTCGCGGTCGATGGAGTGGCCCGTGCGGTGGACGAAGTAGTCGGCGAACCCCGCTCCCCGGATCACGGCACGCGCCGCGTCGTCCACCTCGGCCCCCGTCAGCACGGCGGCCGGGCGCCAGCGCTGCCGCAGGGTGGCGACGGCGGCGTCGCGGGCTCCTTGGACTGCTTGCCAGACGCGCCGCACGTCCGCGTCCGGCGCGCGTCCAGCGAAGGCGATCCAGGTCTGGTCGGCGAAGACGGTACCGGGCCCCGGCCCCGCCCACAGGTCGAGCAGCAGCACCTCGCCGGCCTGCAGTTGGCGGTCGGCACCGGCATGCGGCTCGTAATGGGGCAGCGCCGAGTTCGGCCCGAAGGCCGCGATCGGCCCGTCGCCAGTGTAGAGCCCGGCTCGGGCCATGGCCTCGCGCACCCGCCGTTGCAGCGTGGTCTCGCGCAGCTCGGCCCCGCGCGCCACTTCGCCGCCGGCCCACCCCAAGGCCTCACGCGCGATCCCCGCGAGCGCCTCCGCCGCCCGGCGGTGGCCGGCCAGCTCCGCGGGGGACCAGCGTGCGGCGAACTGGGTCACGAGGGCGGCGGACGACACGACCCGCGCCCCCAGCCCCTCGAGCAGCTGCACCACGCCGTGCGGCACCCGGTCCAAGTACGGCACGGCGTCCGCGGGCGAGATCTCGAGCGCCAGCGTGCGGTCGCGGGCCAAGGGAGTGAGATGGCCCTCGAGCTCCTGCCACGAGGCGTAGGGCCGCACCTCGCCCGGAAATCCCGCGAGCGGCTGGAGCTCGATCTTGTGCGCCACGGCGACGGGGCGACCGCGGCGTGGCAGGAACACGAAGAGGCGTCGCGTGCCCATCCCGGTGGGACCGAGGATGCGCTCGGCGATCGGGTTGACCTTGCGGAAATCGTACAGCAGCCACGCGTCGGCGCCGAGCCGGCCCAGGGCGTCGGCGAGCGCGGCAAAGTCGAAGCCGTCGAGCAGCGGTATCAGTGGTGTCGCGGGTCGGGCGCCGCCGCCCGCCACTCGCAGGTGGCACCGCCCGTCGCCCGGCAGGACACGTGCACCATCGCGCCTTCGAAGCCCACCAGCAGCCGCAGCAGTTCCGCGAAGCCGGCGCCGAACAGGGTGCACGCCGCGCCGTCGGGGGTCGCGTGCACGGCGATCGCGTCGTCCACGCGCGCTACCGGCACGCGGCCCTCACGCCGCAGCTCGCCGCCCAACACGGCGCGGGCGGCGCGTCGCGCCGCCCCGTACCCGAAGAGGCGCGGTGCCACGCGGGCCGCGAGCCGCGACATCACGAACAAGCGGCGCACGGCGCGCCGCGCCGCGCGGCGGCCCGCGTCGGCGAACACGAGCCCCGCATCCGGCCGGCGGCCGACGAGGCGCAGCAGCGCCTCGACGTGGGCGGGGTCGGCCCGGGCGTCGCGTCGTGCCATGGCTTCGTACTCGCGCAGCTGCATCGCAACGGTGGGCGACAGGCCGAGTCGCTTGGAGAGGAGCTCAGCGGCGAACTCCGACAGTCCGTCTTCCACGGGCGTGTCGAGGTTGCGTACCGCCTCAAGCACAGTGAGCGGCAGGATACTGTGGACCACGGCGCGCGAAACCTAGCACGGCCGGCCCCTATTGCGGAACCCGCGGCCGGAAGGAGAGGTTAAGAGGCGCCCATGAGCCCCCCTACCCCGCCCAGTCCGCCCACTCCGCCCCCTCCGCTCACGCCAGCCGCCGAGGCCGACAAGCGCGAGAGCTTCGAGCGCGAGGCGTTGGTGCACTTGGACAGCCTGTACCGCGTCGCGCTGCGGTTGACCGGCAACGCCGCCGAGGCGGACGACCTGGTGCAGGAGACGATGCTCAAGGCGTATCGCGCCTGGGAGCAATTCCAGCGCGGCACCAATGCCAAAGGCTGGCTGTTGACCATCCTGCGGCACGCGTTCATCAACGAATACCGGCGGCGCACGCGCCATCCCGAGACGGTCGACTTGGACGCCATCGAGCCGTTCTCGGTCTTCGAGGAGCTGCAAGACGACGACCCCCAAGGCACGTTCTTCGACCGCATCGTGGACGACGAGGTGCTCCGCGCCATTGACGAGCTCCCGGAACAATTCCGTGAGACGGCGGTGTTGAGCGACGTAGAAGGGCTCTCCTACGAGGAGATCGCCCGCGTGCTGGACGTGCCGGTCGGCACGGTCAAGTCCCGGCTGTTCCGGGCACGGCGGCTGTTGCAGCAGAAACTGTACGACTACGCCGTAGGGATGGGGTACATCAAAGGGACCGCCCGATGAATTGCCGTCAATGCACCGAGCACCTGTATGAGTACCTCGACCGCGAGCTGACGCCCGAGCTGGAGCACGAGATCCGCGAGCACCTCGCCGAATGCCCCCCCTGCGGCGAGCATTTCGACTTCGAGCAACTGTTTCTCGATTTCCTGCGGGCCCGCTGCCGGGCCCAGGGTGCCCCGCCCGAGCTGAAGCGCCGCATCCTGCGCGAGCTGTTCGACGAGTGAAGTGGCTCACCCCGGACGGCGTGGTAGCCGCCCTGGGGGTGGGCTTTCTGGTAACGTGGCGGTTCTCCTGGCCGGGCCTGGCGCTCCTCGGCGCCTGCTTTCTCTCCGGGAGTCTGCTCTCCCAGTTCGCCGAACGCCGCGCGCCGCGCCGTAACGCCCGGCAGGTCATCGCGAACGGCGGGGTCGCGGCGCTCGCTGCCTGCCTGGGCTCCTGGCCCGCGGCGGCGGGAGCGCTCGCCGCCGCCACCGCGGACACCTGGGCGACCGAGATCGGCGCCTTCTCCCCCATCCCACCGCGCCTGATCGTGACCGGCCAGCGCGTCGCGCGCGGCACCTCGGGCGGTATCACGGCGCTCGGCACGCTCGGCGGCATCGCGGGGGCGGTCGTGATGGCCGCGCTGGCGCGCGGGGTGGCAGCCCCGGGGCGCGTGCTGGGCGTGCTCGCCCTGACGGGCGCCGGGGTCGCCGGGCTGGTGCTCGACTCCCTGCTCGGCGCGACGCTGCAGGGCCGCTACGAGTGTCCCGGGTGCGCCGCCCGGTTCGAGCGCGGGAATAGCGTGTGCCACGAATCGGTACGGCTGGTAGGGGGCTGGCGATGGTTGGACAACGACGGGGTGAATCTGACGGCGACGTTGTGCGGAGCCGTGGTGGCGGTGGTCGCGGCGCAGCGCGCGCTGCGCTAGCGGCGCGGCGGCACGCGTGAGCGAGCGGTGGGACGCGATCGTCGTGGGGGCCGGTCCCGCAGGGGCGACCACGGCGTTACTCCTGGCTCGCGCCGGGGCGGCGGTGCTGCTGCTCGACCGCGCCCGGTTCCCCCGTCACAAGCCCTGCTCGGAGTACCTGAGCCCCGCGGCCACGACGATCCTGGAGCGGTTGGGGCCCGACGTGCTGGGCGCGGTGGAGCGCGCGCCGCACGCCAAGCTCTCCGGAATGAAGGTGGTCGCGCCCGCCGGCGCCACGATGTGCGGTCGCTTCGGCGCGCGCTCGAGTTTCGCCCTGCCACGCAGCGCCTTCGACACCATCCTGGTGCGCGCCGCGGCCCGAGCGGGAGCGGTCGTCCGGGAGCAGACGTCCGTGGAGGGCCTCGTGTGGGACCGGGGCGCGGTGGTCGGCGTGATGGGGCGAACGGCCGGGGGGACGCGGCAGCCGTGGCGCGCTCGGGTCGTGGTGGGCGCCGACGGGCTGCGCTCCGTCGTCGCTCGCCGGCTCGGGTTGGCGCGCTCAGGGCTGCCGCGTCGCATCGCGTTCACCGCGCACGTGGCCGACGTGGCCGGCCTGGACGGCGTGGGCGAGCTGCACGTGAGCGATCACGGGTACGTGGGACTCGGGCCCGTGGGAGACGGCGTGGCCACGGTGGCGCTGGTCGTGCCGCTGGCGGCGGTGCGGGCGCGGGAGCGCGACTACCAGGGCGGATTTTTTCAGGAGCTTGAGCGGTTTCCCGGTCTGCGCGGCCGATTCGACCCGCGCCGCCTGGTGCGCGAGGTGCTCACCACGGGGCCATTCGCCCGCTGGGCGCGCGTGCCGGTGGCGGCGGGCGCGCTGCTGGTGGGCGACGCGGCGGACTTCTTCGACCCGTTCACCGGCCAAGGGATCTACGCCGCGCTGCGCGGCGCCGAACTCGCCGCGGCGACGCTGGCGCCGGCGCTCGCGGGGGAAGGCACGCCCCGTCCGCTCCCCCGCGCGGCACTCGCCCCCTATGCGCGGGCGCGGCGGCGCGCGTTCATGGGGAAATGGCTGCTGGAACGGCTGATCGCCTGGGGCGTGGGATGGCCCGCCCTCACTGACCGCGTGGTCGCGCGGTTGGCGCAGCGGTCGGATCTCGCGGACCTTCTCGTTGGGGCCACCGGAAACATCGTCCCGGCGCGGCGCGTCTTCGCTCCCGCGGTGCTGGCCCGATTGCTCTGGTGACCATGCCCGGCGTCGATCCGGCGCAGTTCCGCCAGCTACTCGGCCGCTTTGCCACCGGCGTGACGATCCTCACGACGCGGGATGCCCGGGGGCGCCCCATCGGCATGACGGCGAGCGCCGTGGCGTCGGTATCGCTCGAGCCGCCGTTGCTCTTGGTCGCGGTGAGCCACGAGAACGACATGCACGCCGCGTTGCAGGCCGCCGCACACTTCATTTTGAACGTGCTGGCGGCCGACCAGGAGGCGATCTCGCGCCGTTTCGCGGCCGACGATCTGGACCGGTTCGACGGCATCGGCTACCGCGAGTCCCGGCACGGGCTCCCGGTGCTCGACGGCGTGCTCGCGAGCGTCGAGTGCGACAAGCACGGCGAGGTGCCCGGCGGCGACCACACGGTGTTCTTCGGATTGGTGACGGCGGGCTCGGTGACCGACCGCAGTCCCCTGCTCTACTATCGCGGCGGCTACACCGGGCTGCGCGGCGCATGATCGGCACGGAGCTGCTCGACGACCCGGGGGCCGACGCCGCGGCGGTGCGCGCCGAGCTCGAGGATATCGCGCGCCTGAACGCGCTGTTCGGCGGCACGCGGGCGGTGGTGGGCGAGCTCGAGCCGGTGTTTCGCGCGGCGGCGCGGCGCCCAGGGCCCGGGCCGGGCCGGGCCGCGACCTGGACTCTGCTCGACGTCGGGACCGGGATGGGCGACATCCCGCGGGCGGCGGCCGCCGCAGCGCGGCGCCACGGCATCGCGCTCCGCCTCGTGGGGATCGAGCGCCATTTCGCGGCGGCGTGTCTCGCGCGCGATGCGGACCGCGCGACGCCGCTGGCGCTCCTCCGCGCGGACGGCGGTGCGCCGCCGCTCGCCGAGCATTCCGTCGACATCGTGATCGCGAGCCAGGTGCTGCACCACCTCCCCCGCGCCGTCGCGACGCGCTGGATTGCGGGCTTCGACCGCCTGGCGCGGCGCGTCGTGGTGCTCGCCGATCTGCGGCGCTCGCGCCTGGCGATGGCCGGCGTGTGGGCCGCGGCCCTGGCGCTGCGGATGGACCGGGTAACGCGGCACGACGCCGTGGTGTCGCTGCGACGCGGCTATACGACGCGGGAGTTCGACGCGCTGCTCGCCGCGGCCGGCATCCGGACCGCCGCGCGTCGCCGGCTCGGATTCCGCATCGTGGCGTCGTGGCGCCCCCGGGGCGCCCCGGGAGACCCCTAGCCGCCGTGCGCACCGTCGACCGCGTCGCGATCCGGGCCCCGCTCGAGCGGGTGTTCGAGGCGGCCGTTCAGGTCGAGCGGTGGCCCAGCATCCTGCCGCACTACCGCTTCGTCCGCTTCCTCACGCGGCGAGACGGTGGCGGGACGGTCGAGATGGCCGCGTGGCGGCCGTTCGGGCCGCTGCGCTACCCCACGTGGTGGGTGTCCGAGATGACGGTCGATCGGCGCGCGCGCGAGGTGCGCTACCGGCACGTGCGGGGTATCACCACCGGGATGGACGTGGTGTGGCGCGTCGCGGCGGACGGGGTCCACGTGACGGTCACGATCGTGCACGAGTGGCGGGGCCCGGCCTGGCCGCTCATCGGCGGGCTCGCGGCCGACCTGGTCATCGGGCCCGTGTTCATCCACGGCATTGCGGGGCGCACGCTCGCGGGCCTCAAGCGACACAGCGAGGGGGGATCGTGACGATGGGACGGCGGCGCGTGGTCATCACCGGGGTGGGAGCCGTCACCCCGATCGGCACCGGGGCCGACGGGTTGTGGAGCGGTCTCGCCGCCCGCGCGTCCGCGGTGCGGCCGATCACGCGGTTCGACCCGGCGCCGTTTCGCAGCCGCATCGCCGCCGAGATCCCGGACTTTCGGCCGCAGGACCACCTCGACGCCAAGCGCGCCAAGCGCCTGGACCGCTTCTCGCAGCTGGCGGTGACGAGCGCGCGGTTCGCGCTCACCGACGCCGCGCTCGACCCGACCCGCGAGGACGGGGAGCGCGTCGGGGCGATGATGGGATCGGCCCTGGGGGGCGTCGCCTTCGCCGAGGCGCAGGTGGAGCGGTTCCGCGCCGCGGGCCCGCGCGGGCTCGACCCGGCCCTCGCGCTCGCGGTGTTTCCGGGCGCGGCGAGCTGCAACATCGCGATCGAGTTCGGCTTCTCCGGCCCCAACTCGACCAACGCGATGAGCTGCGCGTCCGGGACGATCGCCGTGGGGGACGCGTTCCACGCGATCCGCGCGGGGCTCGCCGACGTGATGCTGGCGGGCGGCGCGGAGGCTCCCCTCGCGCCCATGACCTACGCCGCCTTCAGCGTGATCCGCGCCATGAGCACCCGCAACGACGACCCGGCCCACGCCTCCCGACCGTTCGACGAGGCGCGCGACGGCTTTGTGATGGGCGAGGGCGCGGCCGTCCTCGTCCTGGAGGAGCGGCAGCGGGCCCTGGCGCGCGGCGCGAACCTCTACGCCGAGGTGGTGGGCTACGCGTTCACCAACGACGCCTACCACATGACGGCGCCGCGGCCGGATGGCCGGCAGGCGGCGCGCGCCATGCGGCTCGCCCTCGCCGACGGCGACGTCACGCCGCCCGAGGTGGGCTACATCAACGCCCACGGCTCCTCGACGCCGCTCAACGACTCGACCGAGACGACCGCCATCAAGCAGGTGTTCGGCGCCCACGCCTACCGTCTCACGATGAGCGGGACCAAGGGGTATTACGGGCACGCCCTCGGCGCGAGCGGGGCGATCGAGGCCGGGATCTGCGCGCTCGCCATGCAGCGCCGCTGGCTGCCCCCGACCCTCAACCTCGAGCACCCCGACCCGGCGTGCGACCTGGACTGTCTGCCGGGGGACGGCCGGGCCGCCGCGCCCGAAATCGTCGTCTCGAACTCGTTCGGGTTCGGCGGCATCAACGCCTCGCTGGTGTTGCGGCGCGCCTAGCGCCGGCCCTAGATTGGCCGCGCCCTCCAACTCCCGAGGAGCAGCGGACATGGACAAGGATCTGCGGCCGCTCACCGCGGAATTCGTCGGCACGTTGTTATTCGTGTTCCTGGGTGCGGGCAGCGTGGCCATGTTGGTGGCGACCGGGCCGCAGCCCAACCCGATCGGCGCGCTCGGCGTGGCGCTGGCCCAGGGCGTCGCCCTGGCGATCGTCGTATCGATGACGATGAGTATCTCGGGCGGCCACATCAATCCGGCCGTCTCCGTCGCGCTGTGGATCGCGAACAAGATCGATGGCTGGCAGACCACGAAGTACATCGCGGCGCAGCTCTTGGGGGCCGTGGCGGGAGCGGCGCTGGTGAAGGCCCTGCTGCCGCGCCTCGCGGTCAGCCTGGCCCTGGTGGGCACGCCGCGCCTCGCGAACGACGTGACGTTCCTCCAGGGGGTGTGGATCGAGGCGGCGCTCACCTTCTTCCTGGTGAGCGCGGTGTTCGGGACGGCGGTGTCGGCGCAGGCGCCCCGGATCGCCGGCTTCGGCATCGGCCTCGCGATCTTCGTGGACGCATTGGTGGGGGGCAGCCTCACGGGGGCTGCCATGAACCCGGCGCGCGCGTTCGGCCCCGCCCTCGTGGCGTGGCAGTGGACCGGGCAGGCCGTCTACTGGATCGGCCCGTTGCTCGGGGCCGCCCTCGCCGCCGCCTTGTGGAAGGCGATCCTGTTGCCGAAGAGTTAGAGCCGCTCGGCCGCCGCCGCGGCGAAATAGCTGACGATGATGTCGGCGCCCGCGCGGCGGATGGCATACAGCGTCTCCCACATGGCGCGGGTCTCGTCCAGCATGGCGCGCTCGGCCGCCGCCTTGATCATGGCGTACTCCCCGCTCACCTGGTAGGCGGCGAGCGGGGAGCCGAATTCCTGCTTGGCGCGCCGGATCAGGTCGAGACACGGCAGCGCGGGTTTCACCAGGATGATGTCGGCGCCCTCCGCGACGTCGAGTCGGATCTCCCGCATCGCTTCGTCGGCGTTGGTCCCCGCCATCTGGTAGGCCTGTCGATCGCCGAACTGCGGCGTCGAGCCCGCCGCCTCGCGGAACGGACCGTAGAACGCGGACGCCGTCTTCGCGGCGTAGGAAAGGATCGGAATGCGGGTGAGGCCGGCGGCGTCCAGGGCCTTGCGGATTCCCGCGACGCGGCCGTCCATCATGTCGCTCGGCGCGACGAGATCGACGCCGGCGCGGGCCTGGGTGACCGCGACCTTGCCGAGCAGGTAGACGGTGGCGTCGTTCTCCACCTCGCCGTCCTGGAGCACGCCGCAGTGTCCGTGGTCGGTATACTCGCACAGACACACGTCGCCGATCACCAGCAACTCGGGCACCGCCCGCTTCACGGCGCGGGCCGCCTGCTGCACGATCCCCTGCTCGTCGTACGCCTCCGACCCGGTCGGGTCCTTCGCGTCCGGGAGCCCGAACAAGAGGATCCCGCCGAGCCCCAGGCTGTGCGCGCGCTCGGCGTCCCGCACCAGTTCGTCGACGGATGTCTGGAACACGCCGGGGAGGGCCGTGACCTCCCGGCGCACCCCGGCGCCGTGGCACACGAACAGCGGCCACACGAGTTGCGACGGAACCAGGTGGGTTTCCTGCACCAGGCGGCGCAGCGCCGCCGTGCGCCGCAGCCGCCGCAGGCGGCGGGTCGGGAACTGGCTCATCGGCCGAGCAATCTCGACGCCCCCTGCGCCCGCAGCAGGTCGGCCACCGTCCGGCCCGCCGCCGCGGGGTCGCGCCCATCGAGCGGGGCCGACGCGGTAATCTGTACCGAGCCGTCCGGCGCGGTCACCCGACCGAACAGCCGCCCCGGGCCCGTCGCCCCGCTGCCGTCCCCCACCCGGCAGTAGGCCGCCACGGGCGCCTGGCACCCGCCCTCGAGCGCCGCCAAGAGACTGCGCTCGGCCGCCACCTGCTGCGCGCTCGGCGGATGCTCGAGCGGGGCGAGGGCCTGTCGCGCCCGGCGATCGTCGGCGCGCAGCTCGAGCCCGAGCGCCCCCTGCCCCGGGGCCGGCATCACTTCCAGCGGATCGAGCCGCGCGGCGATCGCGCCCGTGAGCGCCAGCCGCTCGAGCCCCGCCTGTGCCAGGAGCGCCGCGGCGAGTCCGCCCACTCCCTCCCGCACCTTCCGGACCCGGGTCGGCACGTTGCCCCGCAGCGCCACGATCTCGAGATCGGGACGCAGGTAGCGCAGTTGCGCCACGCGGCGCAGACTCGACGTGCCGACGCGCGCGCCGGCCGGCAGCTCGGCGATGGCGCGGACGCCGGCCGCGCGGGCGACGAGCACCTCGGCGGGATCGGCGCGCGGCGGCACGGCCGCGAGCGCCAGTGCCTCGGGCAGCTGGGTCGGCAGGTCCTTGAGCGAGTGCACCGCGACGTCGATGCGGCCGCCGAGCAGGGCGTCCTCGAGCTCCTTGGTGAAGAACCCCTTGCCTTCGAGCTGGTGCAGCGGCCGGTCTACCTCGGCGTCGCCCCGCGTCCGCACGATCACGAGCTCGACGGCGATCCCGTGCGCGGCCAGCGCCGTGCGCACCCACCCGGCCTGCGAGCGAGCCAGGTCGCTGCCCCGGGTGCCGAGCTTGAGGGGTAGGCTCACGGCGTGCGCGTGCGCCGCTTGCCGCGCGCCCGCGGCTTCGGGGCCGCGAAATGCCGCGTCAGCGCGTCGAGCAAGCCGGGCACGGAGTACTCGCTCGCCTCGATCATCACCGCGATGCCGAGATCGCGCGCCGTGGCGGCGGTCACCGGGCCGATCACCGCGGCCGCGAAGCGGCCCGACGTCGCCGCCTCGCGACCGACCAGGTCGACGAAATGGCGCACGGTGGAGGAGGACGTAAAGGTGATCGCGTCGATGCGGCGTGCCAGGATGTCGCTCGCGAGCGCGCGCCCGTCTCCCACCTCCCGCAGTGTCTCGTAGACGGGAATCACGTCCACCAGGGCGCCCCGCGCCCGCAGCCCCGCGGGGAGGGCGTCGCGCGCCGCGCGCGCTCGGGGCACGAGCACGCGCTGTCCCTCGAGCGGGCCGCGCTCCCCCAGGGCCGCCACCAGCGCTTCGGCGACGAAGCGTTGGGGGACGAGGGCGGCGGTGACGCCGCGTCGCTCGAGCGCGCTCGCCGTCGCCGGCCCGATCGCGGCGATCCGGGCACGGCCGAGGTCGCGGGGCGTGAGCCCCCAATCAGGCAACCGGTCACACAC
>Ga0209648_10004411_pt1 | contig 11969 bp, 11 predicted proteins | sample GraSoi2013_115cm_FD_185830 | JGI IMG/M metagenome (GOLD analysis project Ga0209648, IMG submission 185830) | Grasslands soil microbial communities from the Angelo Coastal Reserve, California, USA - Sample 9_17_2013_115cm (SPAdes) (version 2) | ecosystem: Environmental > Terrestrial > Soil >...
AAGACGCCGCGGTCGACAAGACGATCGATGACGCGGCGACCGAAATCGATCCTGCCAAGCGCAAGGCGCTCTATGCGGATTTCGTCAAAGAGGTGAATACGGAGCTACCGGTCTGGATGCCGATCGAGCAGATTTTTGTTACCGTGATCAGCGCCAAAGCGCGCAATCACTCCAATACGCCCCGCTGGGGTTCGACCAGCTGGCACGATCTTTGGCTTTCCGCCTGACGTAATATCCGACAAGATGACCCGATGCGCATCTTGAGACTTGCGGGGCGGCGTCTCGCCGCCTCCGTTCCGACATTGGTCCTGATCCTGATCGGCGTATTTCTGCTGCTGCAGTTCGCGCCAGGCGATACCGTCGACGCGATGATGGCGCAGATGGGCGGCGGCGACGCAGCTACCGCGCGGGAGCTGCGCAAATTCTACGGTCTCGATCTTTCTGTCCCCGTTCAGCTCGGCAACTATCTCTGGCGCCTCGTCCGCCTCGATCTCGGCTTCTCGTCGATCTATGGCAAGCCGGTCGCAGCCGTCATTCTGGAACGGTTGCCACCGACGATCCTTCTGATGACGGCGTCGCTGTCATTCGCGTTCTTCTTCGGCCTGGTGTTCGGCGTGATCGCCGCACGCGGCGTCAACCAATGGCCCGATACACTGATCTCGACTATAGGCCTGATCTTTTACGCGACACCGTCGTTCTGGTTCGGGCTGATGGCGATCGTGGTGTTTTCCATCTATCTGCAGTGGCTGCCGGCCGGCGGGTTCGAGGACATCGGGGCGGTCCAGACCGGTATCTGGCGCACGCTCGACATCATACGTCACCTCGTTCTGCCCACCCTGACGCTCGGGCTGATCTTCCTCGCCATCTACCTTCGCATCATGCGCGCCTCAATGCTCGAAGTGCTCAATCTCGATTATATCAGAACCGCGCGCGCCAAGGGGCTCGACGAGACCCGCGTGGTGACCCGTCACGTTCTGCGCAATGCCCTTCTGCCGATGGTGACGCTGATCGGCCTGCAGGCCGGAACGATGCTGGGCGGTTCGGTTGTGGTCGAAAGCGTGTTTTCGCTGCCCGGTTTGGGCCGCCTCGCCTATGAATCCGTGGTCCAACGCGACCTCAATACGCTTCTGGGAATCGTTTTCGTCTCTGCCTTGCTTGTCGTAACCGTCAATTTCGTCGTCGACCTCATTTATGCGCGGCTCGATCCGCGCATCGTGGCCGAGGGTTGAGGCATGGACGTGGTCAAACGCGACCTCAATACGCTTCTGGGAATCGTTTTCGTCTCTGCCTTGCTTGTCGTAACCGTTAATTTCGTCGTCGACCTCATCTATGCGCGGCTCGATCCGCGCATCGTGGCCGAGGGTTGAGGCATGGACGTGGTCAAACGGTATTTTCGCAGCCCCGCCGCCGTCATCGGGCTGGTGCTTCTGCTGATCGTGGTAGTTATGGCCATAAGCGCCGGCTGGCTCTATCCGCGCGAACCGCTTGCGCTGGCAGGACGGCCGTTGATCTGGCCGTTTTCAAATCCGCGCTTCCTGCTGGGTACCGACAATTCCGGCCGCGATATCGCCGCGCAAATCTTCTATGGCGCGCGCATTTCACTGCTGATCGGCGGCGCCGCGACGGCCATCGCGATCGCGATCGGCGTTCTGATCGGCGCCTTCGCCGGCTTCTATGGCGGCTTTATCGACAACGTCCTGATGCGCATCACCGAAGCGTTTCAGACACTGCCCAATTTCGTCTTGCTGCTGGTGCTGGTCGCGGTGTTCGGCTCGACGTTGACCACCGTCACCATCGCCGTCGGCGTCGTATCATGGCCGGCGCCCGCCCGGCTGACGCGCGCCGAATTTCTCTCACTTCGAAATCGGGAATTCGTCCAGGCCGGGCGGACCTTGGGAATGCGGGATATTCAGCTGATCCTCGGCGAGATTCTGCCCAATGCCTTGCCGCCAGTCATCGTCTACGCCAGCGTGGTGATGGCGGTCGCGATCCTGCTTGAAAGCGCACTTGCCTTTCTCCACCTTTCCGATCCGAACGTCGCATCCTGGGGCAATTTGATCGGCCTTGGCCGCGATGTGTTGCGGGTGCAATGGTATGTCTCGGCCATTCCGGGAATTGCCATCCTGGTGACGGTTCTGGCCGTGTCCTTGGTAGGACAGGGATTGAACGACGCGCTCAATCCAAGGCTCAAGGGGCGATGAGTGAACCATCCGCCGCCATCCTGAGCCTTGAGAGGCTCGGCGTACGATTGCCTCCCGGCGCCGATCGGTCGCACGCGCTGTCCGACGTATCACTCTCGATCGCTGCGAACGAAATTCTCTGCATTGTCGGCGAGTCCGGCTCCGGCAAGTCGATCATGGCCAACGCGATCATGCGATTGCTGCCGAGCGGGGTAAGCATCGATAGTGGGCGGGTGATGTTTGAAGGGCGGGATCTCGCGACGGCAAGCACGGCCGAAATGCGAAGCGTGCGCGGCGCCGGCATTGCGATGATCTTCCAGGAACCGATGACCGCACTAAATCCATTACGCACCATCGGCGATCAGATCGGTGAGATGTTTTCGATTCATACCGGGCTATCCGGCGCGGCGATCCGCACAAAAGTTCTGGCGCTGCTCGAAGACGTACGCATTCCCGATCCGAAAAGCGCCGCGCGCGCCTATCCGCACGAATTGTCGGGCGGCCAGCGCCAGCGCGCCATGATCGCGATGGCGCTTGCGCTTGATCCAAGAATCCTGATTGCGGACGAACCTACGACCGCGCTCGACGTTACAACGCAGGCGCAGATCCTGGCGTTGGTCCGGGACCTGCAGAAGCGGAAGAAGACGGCGGTCGTGTTCATCACGCACGATTTCGGCGTTGTTGCCGAGATAGCCGACCGCGTCGCGGTCATGCAGCAAGGTTCGATTGTGGAACAGGGCGACGCCGCGTCGGTCCTTGGCGATCCGCAGCACTCTTACACAAAACAGCTGATTGCAGCCGTCCCGCCCCTCACCTCGCCGCCGCGCCGCGCGCTGTCGGATGAGACCATCCTGACCATCGACAACGTCTCAAAGACCTATCGGACCGGCGGGTTTCTCGGGCGCGGCGTGCGGGTGACGCCGGCGGTGAGAGATGTTTCGTTAAAGCTGCCGCGAGGCGCGACGCTTGGCATCGTCGGCGAATCCGGATCCGGTAAATCGACGCTCGCCCGCTGTATCGTCCGGCTGATCGATCCCGACATCGGTTCGATTGTCCTTGACGGCAAGGACTGGGCAAAAATGACGCGCGAAGACGTTCGCCGCGAAACCCGCCACATCCAGATGGTGTTTCAGGATCCGTTTGCCTCGCTCAACCCACGCCGCAAGGCCGGAGACCTTGTCGCCCAGGGCCCAATCGTGCACGGCACTCCGCCGGCAAAAGCCCTCGCTGAGGCGAAGGAGCTGTTCGAGCTTGTTGGGCTCGATCCATCGGCCATCGACCGCTTTCCGCACGAATTCTCAGGTGGCCAGCGTCAACGTATTGGCCTGGCCCGTGCGCTCGCGCTCCGTCCGAGCGTTCTGGTCGCAGACGAGGCGGTTTCAGCCCTCGACGTGTCTGTGCAGGCGCAAGTGTTAAAACTTCTCGCCGGATTGCGCCAGCGCCTTGGACTTTCTATCGTCTTCATTACGCATGATCTCAGGGTAGCAGCGCAGATTTGCGACCTCGTTGCGGTCATGAAAGACGGCGAGGTGGTGGAGCAAGGCCTCGCCGGCGATGTCTTTGGCCGCCCTCGGCATCCCTACACGCAGGCGCTCCTGGAATCGATACCCGGCGGCGACTTTGCCAGACGACGCGAGGCACGGTCGCTCGCGTGATACGGCATTCTCCGCTGTTTGCGTCAAGCAATCTCCCGCGCATCGCGGCGCCGGTAGATCATCAACATCAGCGGTGCGAGCCGGCGCAGCAATCCATGCGCGACGATCGGCGCAGGATCTGTGAACGGCAGCGCGAGATCGTTTTCCGGAACACCGCGCACGGCTTTGGAAAGTTGGTCTCCGAGCGCGATCGACAGCGCGACCGCGCGACCGTTGCATCCGGTCCAGCCATAGGCGTCAGGTCCGAGGCGATGAATGCGGGGAAGGAAATCTGTGGTCATTCCGACATAGCCGTTCCAGAGGTAATCGAAGCTGACCTGCCCGATCTGCGGCCATAAATTTTTCAATCGCTCCGCGACCCGCAGCTTGAGTCTTTCCGCCTTGTTCCCCGGTCCGATCACAGCGCCGCCCGTGACGAGACGGTTCCGTGCGTCATAGCGCGCAAAATAAAGCTCGCCGTGGGTATCGGACATGGCCTGCCGGCCGGGAATGATAGTCGCCCTCGCCGCATCCGGCAGCGGCTGCGTCGCCATTTGCCACGAAAGCACCGGCATGACTTCGTGCGCGATCGCCGGCATCAGCGATTTTGAGAATTCGCCGGTATAGGCATTGGTCGCTACAATCAAAGCCCGGCCGCTGATGTCGCCCTTTGCTGTCTTGACGATCCAGCGGTCGTTCTGCCGTTCGAAACTGATCGCGGGCGAGCGCGCATAGATGCGGCCACCCTGCTCCAGCACTACGCGCGCGAGACCCCGCGACAACGCCAGCGGATTGATGTGGCCTCCGCTTCTGTTCCAGAAGCCGCCGAACCAGGCATCCGATCCCAGCATTTGACGCGTCTGGTCGCGCGAGAGCAGTTCGACCTGTGCCCCGAGTTTGGACCATTGTCGCACCCGTCGTTCCGCGATTCTGATGCGGCCCGGCGAGTGCACCGGCTGAATCCAGCCGGCCTGCTCCTGCTCGGCCTGAATCTGATAGCGCCGCGCAATGTCGAACAAGGTCGAGGCACTGTCACGCAACAGACCGACGAAACGCTCGCCGACTGCGCCATGCTTCGCCACGATGTCGTCCGGGTCGGGCCGCGACAATGTCGGGATCACCTGCCCGTTGTTGCGCCCCGAGGCGCCCCAGCCCGGCTCCATGGCTTCGACGATCGCGACATCCACGCCTGCCTCGCGCAGATGCAGCGCCGTCGACAGGCCGGTGAAGCCAGCACCGATGACGATGACATCGGCCTCAGTCATCCCAACGAGTTGAGGCAGATCGGGACCGGGCGGCGTCACCGCGGCCCACAATGAGTCGGGCCAGCGGATATTTGCGGTATCCATCATCATCCTTCCATGGTCGATCGACGCCGGTGAACCAGGCGTCACCTCAGATTTGGTTGGCTTGCAGATGCCGGATCGATCTGGTTAGCTTAGTATGCCAATTCATGCCGGGGAAATAAAAGAGTGGCACTGAAGAATGTCATCGGAATAGATCACGCCGTCGTCGCGGTCAGGGATCTCGACAAGGCCGCCGAGAACTGGAAGCGGCTTGGCTTCACCGTGTCGCCGCGCGGCACCCACAGCGCCAAGATGGGATCGGGCAACTACACCATCATGCTCGACCCGGATTATCTGGAGTTGCTCGGCGTTCTCGTTGAGACCGAACATAATGCGCCGACGCGCGCATTTCTCGAAAAACACGGCGAAGGCATCGAACGCGTCGCATTCACGGCGGCCGATTCGGCTGCCGGCGCCGAAGAAATTCGCGCCCGCGGCTATGAGCCGCTTGGCCCGACCGATTTCGAGCGGCCGGTGACGATGCCGGACGGCAGCCTGTCGGCGGCCAAATTCCGGGTTTTCCAATGGCCGATTGCCGAGGCGCCGGGTGGACTGCGGATTTTTGCCTGTCAGCACAAGACGCGGGAAACCGTGTGGATTCCGGAGCTGATGAAACACGCCAATGGCGCGAAGCGTCTTGAGCAAGCGCTGGTCGTTTCGCCGGAGCCCGCGAAAGATGCCGCGCATCTCGCACGCATGATCGATCGGGAGGTCAAGGCGGAGCCGGACGGCGCCGTCGCGGTGCCCTCCGGTTCGGATCGCGCCGATTTTGTGTTCCTCACCAAAGACCAGCTGGGCCGGCGATATCCCGAGCTCTCATTGGCGGGATTGCCGGAGCGCGGCGGCGCGGGCCTCGTGCTGGCGACTTCCGATCTCGCCGCCACGGAGAAGGTGGTCGGTTGTTCCGGCGTCCGCAGCGCAGGCGCGGTTTGCGTCGCCGCCGCCAACGGCACGCTGCTGGCCTTCGTCCAGGCATAGCAAGAAGCTGATGCGGCCTTGCAGGGCCATCATCTCGCGTCCGGTCACCGCGAGTTGGATCTATATTGCAACTGCTGGGCAACGGACGCCGGAAGGCAACGCGACAATGCTCCGGCTAATTCCGCAGACGTCAGCGGATGATGGATGACTTCGGAAATTCCAGAGGCTGCCAGCATTGGAGCGTCCAAATCCCGGGCCGAGGGTGTCGCCAGGATGATCGGCAGGTCAGGTGCAATCTCATGCAACGCTGTCGCGAAATCGAGCGCGGAAGTGGCTCCGGGATGGTGGCTTACGAGCGCCGCGTCGAAGCGAGCTTGCACGGCATAGGCTTGCACGGCCTCAGCCAGCTCTGTGAATCCGACCGGCTCATAGCCGAGGGCCGCCAGAATTTCCTCATGCCGCAGCAAGCGCTCGCGGTCCGTTTCCAGCACCAGCACGGTCTCGCCAGCCCCACGACCGGCCATGCCGGGCGAATGTTGAACGGATGTTGGCTCATTGGACGGGACGGATGGCAGCCAGATGCGGAAACGCGTTCCAACCCCGGGAGTGCTCTCCACCTCCACGGCCCCGTCGTGCTCCTCGACGATTTCACGAACCGTCGCGAGCCCCAGACCGTTGCCGTCTGGACGCGTCGTGAAGAACGGCTCGAAAATCCGCTCCAGCGTTGCTTCGTCCATGCCGCGCCCGGGATCCGAGATCGATACGATCGCGAAGCGACCGGGGCCGATGTCAATACGGCCGACGCGCAACGCTTCCGTAACTTCCCGCACTTCAATGCGAATCTCGATGACACCCGGCCTATCCATTGCCTGTGCCGCATTGTTGCAGACATTGAGGATGACCTGCTGCAATTGTGCGGGTTCCGTCGATACGACCGCCGTTTCGGATGTCTCGCTCACCGTGAGCCCGACATGGGAAGGCAGCGACGCAGCAAGCAACCTGTTGGTTTCCGCGACCAAGGCGCTGATGCGGACGTGCTCTCGCCGGCCCTCCCCGCGGCGCCCGAATGTAAGAATCTGACCGACGAGTTCGCGTGCCCGCTCGCCGGCGCGGCGAATTTCGGCGAGATTTGCCGCCGGCTGCCCACCCGACCTGACCGGGGCATCGGCCATTTCCGTATAACCAAGGATTGCCCCGACGATGTTATTGAAGTTGTGGGCTATGCCGCTGGCGAAAGTGCCAATGGTCTCCATCCGGCGGGCCTGTTGCAGGCTCGTTTCCAGACGCTCCTTCTCCCGTTCGAGAAAGACCCTGCCGACTGCCTGGCCGATCGCATCGAACGCCATGCGAAACAGAGTAACTTCGGTCGATCGGATAAGGGCTCCTGCACGCAGTGCATCGAAGCCGAGTATAGCGTGCCCCCTCTTCTGGCACGGGTTTGAGATGCACAGCCAGCCTTGAAGGCCAGCGTCGACAAGCAGATTCATCGGGTCGTCAGGATGCGCCGGCCTGACCTTTGGAATCTGAATGATGCTGTCGTTACCTCGACCAAAACGCGAAGCAAGATGCAGCGCACGCTCGGGCCAGCCGGGCGGAAATTCCGCGCCTTCGCGCGACCATCGATAGATTTGCTTCGGCTCATCGGCCACTACGAAATAGGCGCGATCCGCGCCGACGCATCCGGCCAGTTTCTCGAGCGCGCTCGCGACGTGTTCGGCGATCTCATAGTGCTGTGAATTGATGAATCGCGTCGAGATACCGGCGATCACGTGCTCAAAAGCGGCGCGCCGCCGCAAGGTGATTGCCCGCGCCCGCAATTGCAGCCCAAGATAAACCAGGGCGCCGAGCAGCATCAGGGATGCAGCGTAAAGCAAAAGCCGGTATTGGCGGGCCGAGGCTCGCGCGGCAAGCTGGCGTTTCATGATCAATGAACGGACGGCATCCTGCTCGCGGGTACTTGCCGTGGCGGTCAGCGCCTTCAGCGCGGCATCGGTCGCCGGCAGCAGGTCATGCAACACGCCCCCATGCGCGACTGCCGCCTGTATAAAGTCGGCGTCGCCGGGCGGGCTCTGCAGACGCGCAAGTTGCTCCAACCGATCCTTGACCTCGCGGACCGCGGCCGGCGACGTATCGAGCGAGAGGTGCAGCATGGCGGATGCCAGCGTGCTGGCGGCAGCGACCACCGGCCTGTCGCCCGACGCGGCAAGACGGGTACTGAATATTCCGAAATAGACGAAAGAGTTCCGCAGCAATGCGTTCCTGCTCTTGAACTGCTCGACGAGGACCTGCTGCTGGTGCGCGCGTGCAGCCAGGACCTGGATGGCGGCGCTTTCTTCGGAAGAAGGACCCGCGGCTTCCCGCAATCGATCAAGCGACTCGGCGTAGGCGTCCGTCATGTGCGCCAGCGCGTCATAGTTTCGTGACAAGCCGGCGCGTGCGGTCAATACCTCTCTGTCCAACCCGCGCTCGAGTTGGGAAAAATCGTCGAGTGCCTCGACCTCACGATCGAAGCGAGCAGAATTCAGATTTAGCCCGCTCAAAAGCAGCCAGGTGAGCAGCACCAGAAAAAACGAAACGACGATTACTACGGGCGTCATCTTCATGGCGAGGTTCCGACGGGCACGCCGTGGTATTTTCCGGTAAGGGTCTGGAGATAGGCAACAATCGCCTTCACCTGCCCATCCGTGAGCGTTGCATTCAACTGGGCAAGGCCCATTTTCCGAACGGCGTCATCCAGCGTCGGGGCGCTGCCGTCGTGAAAATAGGGTGGCGTTGTCGCGACATTTCGCAGACTCGGCACGCGCAGAATTTCAGGCTGCGGCGACGCCAGCGGATGAAAAATTCCATGCCGCTCGAAAAGATTGCCGCCGACATTTACGCCCTGGTGGCAGGAGACGCACCCCAGGGATTTGAACAACTGGTATCCGTCCAGTTCGTCCGACGACAACGCGGCTGCATCTCCTTTCAGCCAGCGATCGAAGCGGCCGTCTGGCGTTACCAGCGTTCGCTCGAAGCTGGCGATGGCGTCCAGGATGTTCTTGGCGTCCGGGCCACCGCCGTAGGCAGCCATGAAGTCCCGGCCCATGGCGGGATCCGCGGCGAGCTTTTCCGTCAGCTCGGAAAAACTGGTACCCATGACCTGGGGATTTTCCAACGCGGCTTTGATATCCGACTCGACGGTGCGGATTTTTCCTTCCCAACCTTGACGGAAGTTGAGCGTCGCGTTGAATACGGTAAGGGTGTTGAATGGAAGGCTCGAGCCATCCAGGCCGACGTCCAGCCTCTTGGTGCTTGCGCCGTTTGTGCTGACATCGTGGCATGACAAACAACTGCGCGAATTATCGTGAGACAAGCGAGGATCGCCGAACAGACGCTCCCCGAGTTTGATTTTCAGCGGATCGATCGGTGGCGGCTCGGGAATCGGAGTGATAGGTTCATCCGCGATGCTGCTATTCGACTCGAGCGGTTGACCGAGCGGCTGCGATCGTACCGCGCAGAGTTGCAAATTGCCGAAGATCAGCACGCTGACTGCGAAAGCGCGACACCGGCCGCGGGCGATTGGGGCTATCCCGGGTGCAGCGCGACTGAGCAACTTTAGAAATGTTCCGAACCGCATATTCAGGAGGCTTCGGTCAGGGCGGAGATATCCCACTCCCGACATTGTTCCCGCCGTATAACGCCGTTTTGCGTCATAACAGTGTTCACGCCGGCCGAGAAACACTCGCGGACGACCACGCGACCCACTGCATGAATGAAGTCGATTCCGGCGATCGCATAGTTCACCACATCAACTACCATGGCGATACCTCGCGATTTGGCCGATACGAGACCGGTTGGGGGTGCCGATTTCCCGCGATGCCCTGCCCTCGATGTCCATCAGGGCAGCGATTGCCTTTTTGACCTCACGCTCGCGGCGCCGCTGCGCCCATCGGCCTGCAACGGCCTGCCAAGGCTCGGTCAGCCAACTGCGGCGGTTTGACCGATCGGTACCGAACAAGGCATCTCCGGGTGCCGTCTCGGAGTCGAGCCCGGCTCGCTCGGTATCGTCCTCGACTTCCGTCACTTCGGAGCACGTCGAGAGAGAAACGATGGCCATCGCCCTACGTCGCTCGCGCCAGGAAATCTCCTCCGGCTGCGTAGCACTTGCTTGCGGAGGCGATGCCTCCACAGCCGACGCCGCGATTGCGTGCGGCGAACCGCAATATGACGCGCCGTATAACGCAAACCCTTCCAGGAAAAATGCAAGGATCGCCGACCAGGGTCCAGCGGTTGGCTGGCCATCTGGTTGCGTCATCGCCGCCGAAGACGACCTCACGTCCACGCCGTCCAGCCTTGGAGCGCGCGTCAATCCTTCATGCACAATGTCGCGTCTGTCGCGCAAGTCGACGCGTAACGTGTGGCTCGGAACGCTGTACAGTCTGGTGACCCGGTTCGCTGATTTGGGTGAATTCGGCATGAGATGTTCCCTCGAGCTGGCTGTGGATGAAAGTCGCGTGCTGCGATCGATTTGGCGTCGAGAGCGGCTGCCGAGCTGGTGCAGGTCGCCGCGATCGCGAGCCTGGCGAGCACATGAACAAACCATCGCGTTTTCACGAGCGAAGACGCCCGCTGGCTCAACGAAGGCATCGGAGGGGATTGGCATTTCGACAACACGAGATTCTCCGTGAATTGATACGGAGACTCTGGTGGCTGCCAGTTACGGGATCATCACGCGCGCCGGCAATTCGGTTACAACCGTAATGACGGAGCGCCACATTTTCATCACTTTTAGAACGGTTCGACCAGCGGCGCGAACACATAGCCGACGCCGCGCTCGGTTTGAATCACGCGCGGGGCGCTGGGATCCGTCTCCAGTTTGCGCCGCAGCCGCAAGACCTGGACATCGATGCTGCGATCGAAAATATCCTCGTGAACTCGGGTGGCCTGCAGCAAATGCTCCCGCGACAGCGGCCGCTGGGGCGCTTCGAGAAAGGCCAGCAACAACGCATACTCGCCTTTGCTCAGCGCGACCGGCGTCGCATTGGGATCGAGCAGCCTTCGGCCCCGCCGATCAAGCCGCCAGCCTCCGAATCGATACCCGCCTCGCTCGGGATCACGTGTCCGCGCAACCCGCCCTAATTCCTGCCGCCGCAAGACGGCACGGACGCGGGCAAGCAATTCCCTGAGGCTGAATGGCTTTACGATATAATCGTCCGCCCCGAGTTCGAGGCCAACAATGCGATCGATTTCGTCGGGACGATGGCCGGTCGTGATGATGACCGGAACATCCGAATGAGAACGAATTTCCCTCAAGAGATCGAGCCCGTCATCCTGACCGAGCCGCAGGTCCAGGATGATCAGGCTGGGAGGGGGCCCTGAAAAAAGCCGATTGAACTCTGTTCTGCTTGATGCAGATTTCGTTGGTACATTGTTATCCTCAAGGTATTTGATCACCATTTGCCGTAGCGAGGGGTCATCATCAACGACAACGATATGGCCGCAATCCGCAAGCATGAATTGATCTCTCAATTTTTTTCGACACTAAGCAGTACTGTTTCAATTCGTCACTAAGCTGTGTTTTCTCAATTTGAATTTTAATCGACGGTTAATTTGGCATCTTCCGGCCTCAATGCCCGAACCGAATTACCATCGCGCAGATCCTATCTAAGACGCCGGAGCTTGAAGGTCGCCTGTCAACGACGCACTTTCGACTGTACCAGCGCGCACTATTCCATCACCTGCGCTTTGACCATGTCCGACATGCGCACCCGGCGGACAGCCAAACCGATTGCGGAATCTTCGCGCAAAATACGCATAGTCGCGAAAGCCGCAAGCGTAAGCGATCTCGCCAAGAGGCTGGCCTGAACCGAGCAACGCGCGACGGCGTAGAAGATACGCGGCGTGATCCAGCC
>Ga0209648_10004412_pt1 | contig 11968 bp, 7 predicted proteins | sample GraSoi2013_115cm_FD_185830 | JGI IMG/M metagenome (GOLD analysis project Ga0209648, IMG submission 185830) | Grasslands soil microbial communities from the Angelo Coastal Reserve, California, USA - Sample 9_17_2013_115cm (SPAdes) (version 2) | ecosystem: Environmental > Terrestrial > Soil >...
TCTGGCTGCGGCGCGAGCTTTCGCTTTGGTTGCTGCTTCTTCTTCACGGTTTTTCGGTGGCGCCGTCGTTTCAAGCGAATCCAGGAAGCGACTCGAAGCTGCGGCTATTTCGTCGACGGCAGTCTGGAACGCGGTCTCATTCGCTTTCGACGCTTTGTGAAAACCGCTGATTTTCCGTACAAACTGGAGCGCAGCATTCTGAATCTCTTCAGGAGTAACTGGCGGATTAAAGTTGAAAAGCGCTTTGATGTTCCTGCACATTCGCGTGACCTCGGCGGGATTTCACTAAACTCTTTGCACTTCCCTTTTGACGGCGGAGATTCGCCCTTTGTTTCGCGCGTTGCAACTGGAATTTGTTCTTATGTCGTTCCGGCGGATTTCGTAGCCTTTGAATTGGAAGAACTGCAGCGCTGCCGCGCATAACTCGCCCACGGACCTGTGGGATCTAATCTCACATACGCCTCCCAGTGCTGCTTGGCTTCGGCATACGCCCTTAGTTTTTCGCAGACGAACGCTAGGTTGTAGTGCGCGTCGGGATAGATGGGATTGAGCCGGACCGCTTGCCGCAAGTGCTGGCGCGCCGCATCCAAATGTCCGGTTTCGTCCAGCACGCTGCCCAGATTGAAATGCGCCAGAGCGTTTTCCGGATCGAGCACCAGAGCCTGGCGGAAATACTCCGAGGCTTTCTCCAGGTTTCCATCTTCGTAGTAAAGCGTGCCGCAATTGATCAGCGCGTCGGGCCGCGCCGGGTCCACGCAAAACGCCCGCTCATACGCGTCGATCGCTTGCGCCCTGTTCATTCCTTCGGCTTCGTACTCAAGCGCCACGGCAAGCCATTCGTCCGCGCTGCGTCCGGTCATGACGCGCACCGTCTCGTTCAATTCGCGCGTCTCGAAGTTCAGCACGAATTGACCGGAGAGCGGCTCCAGCCGCGCGCCGCCGCGTTCGACGATCACCGCTCCGCCATCCGAGAGCACTCGCAGTTCCGAAAGCGGAGCTTCCGCGTGCGCAAGTTTTTCGCGCAGCGCGGCAAGCGCTCGGCGCAGGCGGTTCGCCGGCACGCCGTTTTCGACCAACTGCTTCACCGTGCGCAGACCAATCAGGTCGCGGAAATCGTAGTAGCGAATCCCATTTTCTTTTCGAGGAGAAACGAGGCGCAACCGTTCCCAGTAATCCAGTTGCTTTTCCGTGAGGCCCAAAATGCGCTGGACTTCGTCGGGGCTGAATCTGTCCGTCGGGCCCATTAATTCGTATGGCCGGAAAACCTAACCGGCGACCTTCTTTCCCTTCTTTTGCACCGCCGAGATGGCTTCCACGGCTCGCGCCGGAGGCTTTTTTCCCACCGGCACCGGTCCCGGCGCAGCAGCGGGCGGAGCCTGTTTTTCCGCGAGGCTCTTCTTGAGGGCTTCCATCAAATCGATCACGGGAGCCATGTGTGGCTGAGCCACTTCGGTCACTTCCTGGCCCTTGAGCTTCGCGGCAATCATCGCCTTCACGTTTTCCTGATATTCGTCCCGGTATTTCTGCGGCTCGAAAGGAGCCGCAAGGCTTTCAATGAGTTGTTGCGCGAGCTTCTTTTCCTGGTCTTTCAATTCCACCTTGTCTGTCAGAACAGATTCGGCCGCGCGAATTTCATTGGAATAGAACATCGTGTGCAGCGTCATGCCCCGGCTGCCCGGCCGGAGGATCACGATGTGTTCTCGCTGATGCATGGTGAGCTTGGCGATGGCGCCGTAGCCGGACTCTTGCATGGCGCTCATTAACAGCTTGTAGGCCTTCACGCCGGCGTCCTCCGGCGCAACGTAATAAGAGGAGTCAAAATAGAGCGGGTCCATGTCGTCCAGCTTCACGAACTCCAGGATTTCCATGACCTTTGCCGAGGAAGGCTCGATCTTGTCGAGCTCCTCCTCGCTGAACAGGACGTATTGATCCTTTTCATACTCGTGACCCTTCACGATTTCGGAGCGCTCCACGTTACGGTTGCAGACAGGGCAAAACAAGGGCTGCTTGAGCCGCGAATGACACACATTGTGGAGCTGGTTGAAGCTGATGCGCTCGCCGCGCGCGGCAGCGGACATGTGCATGGGAATGGAAATCAACCCAAAGGTAAGGTGGCCTTTCCAGACGGTCGTGGCCATGTGGACGCTCCTTCAACAACAGGCTGAGACTGTGCACGAGCTTTTTAAGATTAGCCGCCTACCCCGCCAGGAATCAAGACGAATCCTGTCCAGGTGGTTTATTAGTCAGCTTGATGTTAGTTTGCATCGGCGGGGCAAGTCCCGGGGCCTCAGAAAAGTCTAGGATAGAATGCTTTCATGGCTAAGCTCGAAGAATACCGACGGAAACGGCGCTTCGACCGGACTCCGGAGCCGTCTGGCGAGCCCGAACCTGCTGCCGACAAGGTCCCGGACAAGCCCATCCCGTCCGCCAAACCCTCCGCGGCAGGCAGGCGTACACGCCTGCCAAAGCCGAAACTGCCACAGTTGGAAGTGCGTCCGGGAGCAGAGCATGGCGACACGTTCGTGGTTCAGAAGCACCGCGCGACGCGGCTGCACTACGATTTCCGGCTGGCAATCGATGGGACGCTGAAGTCGTGGGCCGTGCCCAAGGGGCCCTCCCAGAGCCACGGTGACAAGCGGCTGGCGGTACAAACGGAAGATCATCCGCTGGATTACGCCAACTTCGAGGGGAAAATTCCTGAAGGCAATTACGGCGCGGGAACCGTAATGATATGGGACCGCGGGACTTTTCATTTGGAGGGTAATCTCGACGCGCTGAAGCAATTGGAAAAAGGAGAAATCAAGTTCAGCTTGAACGGGGAGAAACTGCGGGGCAGCTTTGTGTTGGTGAAGCTCAAGCAGAGCGAAAAAGGCAACGAATGGTTGATGATCAAGCATAAGGACGCCGCCGAAGATTCCTCCTGGAACATCGACGAGCACGACGGCTCCGCCATTACGGGACGCTCGATAGAAGAGATCAAGGAAGAGGTGCCGCCTAAACGCAGGGCGATCCCGATTCACCCTTCTGAGTTGCAAACCGCACGCAAGGCCGCGATGCCGTCTCGCGTGGAACCAATGCTGGCCACCCTTGCTGACCGCCCTTTTTCCGATTCCAATTGGCTCTTTGAGATCAAGTGGGACGGTGTTCGCGCGCTAGCTCAAATTGGAAATGGCGCTTTGACGCTACGCTCCCGGAACAGTATTGACATCACCAAACGCTATCCCGAGCTGGCTTCCCTTCCCGCTGCGCTAGCCGCGCGCCAGGCAATTCTTGACGGAGAGATCGTCGCGCTGGACGCCCAAGGTCGCGGCGACTTCGAACGCCTGCAAGAGCGCATGCACGTGCGCGCACCCGGCGAGCACTTGGCCACGCAGATTCCTGTCGTTTACTTCGTTTTCGATCTTCTCTACTGCGACGGATACGACCTTCGCCAAGCCCCTCTGCTCGAGCGCAAGCAGCTTCTGCAGCGCTTACTGTACACTTCGGACCGGTTTCGTTATGCGGACCATCAATTGGAGCAGGGAAAAGAACTCTTCGAGCTGGCCGGGCAGAACGGCTTGGAAGGGATCGTCGCAAAAAGAGCTGACAGCCCGTACGTCTCGGATCGAAGCCCGTACTGGGTGAAGCTGAAAATTACCAAGACGGTGGATGCTGTCGTTGGCGGGTGGACGGAAGCTCGTACTTCCGCGCTTCCGCTTGGCTCGCTGCTACTGGGTTTGTATGAAGGCAACAAGCTTCGGTTCATCGGGCACGTTGGCAGCGGATTTGACACGAAGAAGCTCAAGGAATTGAGCACTAAATTGAAAGAACTGGCAGCGTCCGCTTGCCCGTTCGACACCTTGCCCGAAACCAACGAAAAGCCATCTTGGGTCTCTCCTGACTTGGTCGCGCGCGTCAAGTTCAGCGGATGGACACAAGAGCACGCCCTGCGTCACCCTGTTTTCCTTGCGCTCCGCGAAGATGCGCGTCCAACGGATTGCCAATGGGAGAACGAGGTTGCCGTCGCTGAACCCGCCCCAGCCCCAGCCGTAGTTCGCGCGCCCGAAGTCGTCGGACGTGTGCTCAACACAAAAGCCCAGATCGAAGCGGAGTTGTTCAAAGGCCGCTCAGAAACCGCAACCATCGAGTTGGAAGGTAAACGGCTACGCTTCAGCAATCTGAACAAAGTTTACTTTCCCGAATCCGAAATCACGAAACGGAATTTGCTGGCGTACTACTACCGCATGGCTGACTTCATTTTGCCTTTTCTGCGCGATCGCGCTTTGGTTTTGCGACGCTATCCTGACGGAATCAAGGGCCAGGCTTTTTTTCAAAAAGATTTGCGCGAGGGAGTGCCAGACTGGTTCAAGACCGTTCCGATTGATTCGGAAAAAAAAGGGGAAGCAATCCACTATGCGACCGCCGGCGACCGCGCTTCCTTGCTCTTTTTGACGGGCCTCGGCTGCATCGACCACAATCCGTGGTCCAATCGCTATGACGATTTCGATCATCCCGATTACTTCTTCTTCGATTTGGATCCCTCGGATGGCACGGAATTTTCTGTCGTCGTCACCATCGCTCGAGCACTTCACGAAAAGCTGGAAGAATTGCATCTGGCGAACTTCTTGAAGACTTCAGGAGCGACGGGAATGCACATTTATATACCCGTTGAGCCGGTTTACACGTACGAGCAGTTGCGCACGTTCGGCGAGATCATCGCGCGCACTGTAACTGCGGAGCACCCAAACTTGGTGACCAACGAGCGCATTGTTGCCAAGCGCCCAGCGGGACGTGTGTTGATCGACGTGCAGCAAAATGCTCACGGGCGTCCGTTGGCTGCCGCGTATTCCGTGCGAGCCTTCCCCCAGGCGCCCGTTTCCGCTCCCCTATTGCCGCGTGAGTTGCGTCCCAGCTTGCGCCCCGAAACGTTGAACATAAAGACGGTCTTTGCACACCTGGAGGAGAAGGGTGACCTCTGGGCCGATTTCTGGAAACGGCGCCAGAGACTAGAGCAAGCCATCGAACTTCTCAGCGCCCGCATGCCGCCGAGAACCAAGAAGGCTCTTTAATCGCAAAGCGGCCGCTACCTTTTCTGGGCGCGATGCCTGTGATTAAATGCCAGCGCACGGAGGTGCACCATTCCTGGCGCAGGCAAGCTTCTTGTGGGGACTTCTGGATACTCCTATAAACAGTGGAAGGGCAGTTTCTATCCCGAGAAGCTCCCGGACAAGGAGATGCTAAGCTTTTATGCCAAGCAGTTCCCAACGGTCGAAATCAATCACAGTTTCTATCGCATGCCGACGGAGAACGTGCTCCTGCAGTGGGCGAAGACTGTTCCCGAAGGCTTTCGCTTCGCTTTGAAGGCCAACCAGCAAATCACGCACATTCAAAGGCTCCGCAACTGCGAGAGCACTCTAAAGCGCTTCCTGGAAGTTGCCAGTGTTCTGAACGATGGCGATCACCTTGGTCCGGTGCTCGTCCAGTTGCCGCCGACGTTCAAGTTCGACCGTCCCCTGCTGGAAGACTTCCTTTCTCTTCGCCCGCCCGCGTTCCATTTCGCATTTGAAGTGCGTCATCCATCCTGGTACACCGAAGAAACGTATGCCGCTCTTCGCCAGCACAAGACGGCGCTCTGCTTGTCCGAAACCGACAAGCAAACACCCCCTGACGTGATCACTGCCGGATTTACTTATGCGCGGCTGCGCCTTGAGGACTATACCCCAAAGCAAATCACGGCCTGGAGGAAACGCTTCGACGCCTGGCTCGGCCAGGGCGTGGATGTATACGCCTATTTCAAGCATGAAGACGCGGGCAAGGCACCAGCCTACGCTCGCCAACTGATCGGAAAGGCAAACTGACCGCGCAATTGTCCCGAGGCATTTCTGCGCACCGCGAGAACGCCGGAGTTAGTAGGGCGCGCGAAAGCTAGTCGCGCCCGCGCAAGAACTTGGCGTCCCCGGGAGCGCCAGCTCCGGAACCGGCTTCGGCAGCGTCCCACGCTTTGCGATCAAGCGACTGAATTGGCGCCTGCTTTTTCTGCGAAAGTGATTTATTCACTGTCGGAAGCTCCTTCGCAACGAAAGCATCGAATTCAGCGGCCACATCATCCAGTTCCTTCTTTAGCGAATCGATCCGCGCGATTTGATAGTCGCCCGGGCGCCCTTCGTAGTTCAAAACGGCTCCATAGAGTTGCGTTGTCTTCTCGCGGATGCGCTCCTCACCGGTGATAGCTCCTCCCTCCGTCGTCGCAACGATCTTCTTTCGCATGGCTTCCACTTTACCGGCGAGTTCCTGCAGCCGCTTACTGAAGGCCGCGTCGGATTTCAGCTTTGCGCCACGCTCCATGAGCGCGTCATGTACGCCATTAATTCGGTCGACGTCGAAGCTCATCTCCCGTAGCAGCCGGTGGAGGCGCATCGCCGCGTCGAATTCCATTTTGCGGTCTTCCATCGTGAACTTCGCGCGCGGATCGAGTTCCACGACAAGCTGCGTGTTATAAGTCTCTTTGCCGCGTGTCATTTTCACCGTGTAGGTGCCGGGCAAAACTCTGGGGCCCTGCGCTGCTTCAAATGCGGCCGTGGCCGCGGGCGGGACGTGCGGCGCCTTCAGCCGCATCGGCCATTCCACGCGGCTGATCCCGCGGCGGCTGTTCGGAGGGAGTGTGTCCACCAGCTTCCCCTGCGAATCGAAAATCTCCAGCTTCATTTTTCCAAAAATGTGACGCTTGCTCTGGTAGTACGTAATCATGGCCGCATCGGGAGGATTCGGTCCGGTGTACACCGCGCTTCCTTCCACCCAGCCGCCGTTAGCAGGCAACCGCTGCTGCGCGGGCTTGGCCTGGAGGAACACCGCCTCTTGCGCCATCACTTCGGGAGTCAGCTTGCGCAGCGGCGTAATGTCGTCCACGATCCAGATGCCGCGGCCATGCGTGGCGATGACCAGGTCCGACTCGCGCGGGTGCACCACAATGTCCCGCACCGCCACCATCGGGAACTGATGGCCTTTGTATTGCGCCCAGCGTTTTCCGCCATCCGGTGAGATCCAAAGGCCGAATTCCGTCCCCAGGAAGAGCAGATTGGGCAACACCGTGTCTTCCTTGATCACATGCGCGTAGCCGCGCACTCCGCTCTCCGCTGCGACAATCGGCGTCCAGGTCTTCCCGTAGTCCATCGTCTTGAAAACGTGCGGGTCCATGTCTCCAAACGTGTGGCGATCGAACGTTGCGTACGCCATGCCCGCGTCGTACAGGCTGGCTTCCACCCACGAAACCCACGAACCTTTCGGCAGATTCGGAACATTACCAACTACATTCGTCCACGTTTTTGCTCCATCGCGCGTCACCTGGAGATTCCCGTCATCGGTGCCCACCCAGATTGTCTTGCCGTCGCGCGGCGATTCGCTGATGGAGTAAATCGTGGTATGGATTTCGGCGTAAGAATTGTCGACGGTCACGCCCCCGGATTCTTCCTGCTTCTGTTTCTCCGGATCATTCGTCGTGAGGTCGGGTGAAATGCGGTCCCAAGATTGTCCATGGTCGCGCGAGCGGAACAGGAATTGCGCGCCAATATAGATCGTGCCCTTCTCATTGGCGCTCATGTGAATTGGAGTATTCCAATTGAAGCGCAGCTTCCCTTCTCCATAGTTTGGCTCCGGCTTAATAAACTGGCCTTCCAGCGTGAACCGATTGACTCGCCCAACAAAGCCGCCCTGCGATTCGGCATAAACATAGCTTGCATCGGCCGGATCGGGAAATACCCAGAAACCATCTCCGCCAAAAATATTTTCCCAGCGGCCATTGGTGATCCCGCCCGGATATTGCGAGTCGCCCATCCACACGCTGTTGTCCTGCAACCCGCCGAATACGTGATAGGGGTCGGCGTTGTCCACACTGACGTGATAGAACTGGGAGATGGGAAGATTGTTGCCCTTCCACCAGGTATTGCCGCCGTCGTAGGAATACCAAACGCCTCCGTCATCGCCGGCGATGACATGGTCGGTATTATCGGGATTCACCCACACGTCGTGGAAATCCCCGTGCGCGCCGTTCCCGATTCCGCTGAAGCTCCTGCCGCCATCCTCGCTCATAATCATCGTGAGGTCCGGCTTGTAAACTTTGTTCTCGTTCTTCGGATCGACGATCAGGTTGGCAAAATAAAACGGTCGCCAGACCATCCAGTTGCTACGGTCCCGCTCTTCCCACGTTTTGCCGCCGTCGTCCGAGCGGAAAAGCGCGCTGCGCGTCGATTCGATCATCGCGTACACAACATTCGGTTTTGACGGCGCGATGGTGACGGCGATGCGCCCCCAGGGTTTCGCCGGCAGCCCCTTGGCGCTCTTTTCATCCAATTCCTTCCAGGTGGCTCCGCCATCCGCGGTCTGGAAAACACTGCTGCCGCTCGGCGCCGCGGCATTCTCGCCGCCCGAACGGAAAGTCCAGCCTTTGCGCCGGAAGTCCCACATGCCAGCGAAAAGAACCTTTGCATCCTGCGAGCTCATGGAAATCATCGAGCAGCCCGTCGAAAGATTCGCGCCCTTGAGAATTTTGTTCCAACTTTTGCCGCCGTCCGTGGTTTTGTAAACCCCTCGATCTTCACTGTCGCTCCACAGCCTTCCCGGCACGCACACGTAAACCGTGTTGCTGCTCTTCGGGTCAATAATGATTTTTGCGATGCGCTCGGAATTCGGCAGCCCCATGTTGGTCCAACTGTCGCCGCCGTCCGTAGACTTGTATACGCCGTTGCCGATGGACACGCTGTTGCGCGTCCAGGATTCGCCCGTCCCTACCCAAATGGTTTTTGGAGCTTGCGGATCAATGGCCACCGCGCCAATCGATTGCGCAGCTTCTTTGTCGAAAACCGGCTTGAACGTTGTGCCGCCATTCGAGGATTTCCACACTCCTCCGCTTGCCGCTCCAATGTAGACGGTGAGCCGGCCGTCTTCCTTGACGGCGGCAATTGCCGCCACGCGCCCGCTCATGGCAGCGGAACCGATGTTGCGAGCCCCCAGGCCAGAAACCGTGTCCGAATCGAATTTCGCTTCTTGTGAGGGCGCGAGCCCGGCAAATATTGTTGTCGCGAAAATCGATATCACCACTACAGCAAAGCAGCGGATTGTCTTGCGCATATCGGCGGAATCCTCAGCAATAAAGTAAAAGCAATGGCCCTTGGGCATAATTCCAACCATGCAGCTTCGAGAGCAGGTCATGCACTATGCCCGTCCTCGCTTCAAAGATCACTTCCCTGCCGACGGCGTTTTCATCTCCGGTTTGGACACCGGCATCGAGAAGTGCGTGTCTTCCAGTGGTATGTTTTGCTCGATTTTTTCGACGGAGAATTGCGCTCGTGAAGAGCTGCCTTTTTGCGCCTGCTCGACAGCGAACGGATAATAAATCCCATTCACCTGCTCGTAGTCGCCGTAGTACAACTCGGATTCCTGGAGCGCGCCGCGAATCGTGGTTTGAATTTCCAGTTTTAGCTCGAGGTACGAGTCCGCATCGAGATAGTAGTAGCGCACGTCTCCGTTCTTCATGCTCAGCTTGATTTTGAAGCAGTCCGTTCCTTCCATCGAATCGTGTCCCACGAGTTCGGCTTTGTGCCCCTTCTCTTTGTAATCCACCAGCGGCCCGTCGATATCGGAGTCGACCACCAGGCTTTTCAAATCGTCCTGGGAAAGCAGCTCCGGATCCTTGCGTCCGCCAAATGGAGAAATCTGCCATCCGGTTTTGCCGTCGTAGGCCTGCACTTGTGCCAAGCCCTGGATGATGAATTCTTCCCGAACCTTGTCCGCGCGTTTGTTTTCCTGTCGAAATTCGGCGCGGAAGGATCCCTGGCTGAACTTCGCTGTCGTGCGGATGGTGCGCACGGATTTCAGCTTGTCAGCTCCTCCTTTCGCTTGAATGTTCTTGGCGATGATCTCATCAACGGTTTGCGCGCTCGCGGCAATGGAAAAGAAAGCCGCAACCGCCAGCACAGGTAGAAAAAAACGGAAGGTCCGGGCGAACTCCGCAAACGGACTCCGCCGCAAGTCTGCTTTCATGAACTCCCCCAACCCAACAATATGTGACAACACCCCGAACGGAAGGGACGGAATCGGATAACCTTTGGTTATTCCGACGGAATCTGCAGCACCTAGTTAGCAGACTTTGGTCCGGCTGCCAAGAACTTTCGGCATGGGGGTCTATAACTCTATGTGAAGGCGAAGCGTCGGCACGATCACCGGTCCCCGATCCCGGTTGTACCCGGGATTGTTGATGTGCTGCAGCCCAAACGAGGGATAAATCCCGCGCCACAGATGCAGTGTGTAATAGGTTTCGATAATATTCTCGCGCCCGTAGTTGAGACGGCCGTCGCCCAGGAGAAAACCCTGCCCACCGAGCGCTAGGTATTCTTGGTGATCCCGCGAGATGCCATTGGTAACGAACGCCAAACCTGCGCGGTCAAATTTTCTATGCCACCGCTTGCCGCTGCCGCCAACTCCAATTTCCGCCGTCTCATCCACTTCGGTATAGGCGAACGATTCATGCCGGCCTTCGTTCCATCCCCAGCGGCCGAACGCGCCCATCCAATCATTAAGCGGCTGTTCGAAATTCGCTCCAAATCCATACTTGATCGTCTTATGGAGCGGATGCGCTGTGATATCGGGCATGGCCGTCAGTCCTGCAAGAAAATTGTCGACGGCCTCGCGGTAACTTCCCATGTTGGCGTGATTCACAAAGCTCAGGAATCTGATAATTCCTTCCCGATGGCGAATTGCCGTTCCGTGCAGCTCAAATTCAACATTCTCGGCACGCGCTCGGCTCATGTCCGCATCGAGGTGAATGCCGTTGGCGATCTTCGGCATCAGCGCTTCTGCAAATCGCAGCGTCCAGCTCCGCTCGTGATATTCCAGCATCGCCGCAAACGTGAATCCTCGCGTGTCCGCGGCGTAGTCGTACGCCCCGCTGTTATCCATGGTCCAGTTCATGAATTGAAAACTGGTGTCCGTTCCATAGCTATTGTTTTCGAAAAAATCCACCAAGCTCAACTTCCCGAAGCGGATTTCCAGCCTGCGCTCCGGAAGCGAAGGAAAAAGCGAAAGCGGCGAACGCGAGTTGCTGATCTTCCGGTCGCCGAGAGGAATGACTTGGTGCCACATCAGCCGGGCGATGTAAGGCGCTTTGCTCAGGTTGGGATTTCGCACGATGTCCAAATTCGTGACACCCGCGAGGCCGACAGCCTCGCCGATTCCGTGTCCGCCGGTTTCCTGGACGTCGCAGAGTAATTCCGCAGTGCTCGTCAATCGAACGCCAGTGAATAACGTGAGGACCCGCGAAGTCGCGTCTTGCGCCTGCGGAGGCAGGCTCCGCGGACCTTGATAAGGCGAGTGAAACGCCGGGTGCCATTGCGAAATGAAATTCGCCTGCCCCGAAATCCACCAGCGGTCCGATTCCGGATGCGCAAACATCGCCGGAACTGGATCAGCATCGGCCGTCAAATCCGGGGCCTGCGGCGACGGGTCCTGGACTCGCGGCGAATCTTGCGCCCGCAGTTCCGCCGCTCCAATTGAGAACGCACCGAGCATCGCGCAAATCGTCAGAACAAATTGGATTGTGAAGCGCCGCATCTGGTATCCCAGGCTAAGTCTCTGCTAATGAATGGGTGATGAACGCCGATGCGCCCCGGCAGTAGTTAAGCATACTAAATATATTTTGTAAACTATACTTAACTAAACAGAACCCCAACGGCGTCCTCCCCCCTGCTTGGTGTGCCCAACGCTGGCTGACCCACCGGCCTGTTTCTAAGCTATTCTTTGGGGGCCTTGCGTACCGTCAAGAACATTGATATCATACCATACCCCACTAGGGTAGGGTAGACAAGCAAAATGTCGCATACTTCGCGCGAAAAACTGGATCTCGTCAACCGCACCAAGAAAGTTATCGGGCAGCTTGAAAGCGTCCTGCGCGCTCTGAATGAGGATGATCCCTGCGCCGATGTGCTTCAGCGCCTTGCGG
>Ga0209648_10004413_pt1 | contig 11966 bp, 9 predicted proteins | sample GraSoi2013_115cm_FD_185830 | JGI IMG/M metagenome (GOLD analysis project Ga0209648, IMG submission 185830) | Grasslands soil microbial communities from the Angelo Coastal Reserve, California, USA - Sample 9_17_2013_115cm (SPAdes) (version 2) | ecosystem: Environmental > Terrestrial > Soil >...
GACACGGTTTGGTGCTCGCTGGCCAGGCGGTCGATCAGGCTCCGGAGCGCGTGTTCCTGGCGGCCTTGCGGTCGCAACCAAATCGAGGTCATTGGCCCAAGTCTCAGGCAACGCTGGGGATCACGCGGCGCAACAGTGCGACGGATTGCTTGACCCCATCGATCGTCGGGAATGCGAGATCCTCGTGCTCGATCGACAGCACGCCGTCATAACCAATCGCGGTGAGCGCCTGGCAGAAGTGCCGCCACCACCTCTCGTCATGCCCGCGGCCGAGCGTCACGTAGTTCCAGGCCCGATGCGCAAAATCCTCGGCCGGCCTGATTTCGATGCGCCCGTCCCGCGCCAGCGCCTGCGGTTCGAGACGCGTGTCCTTGGCGTGCACATGATAAATCGACGACCCCAGCGCCGCGATCGCGGCGAGCGGATCGGCGCCCATCCACATCAGGTGGCTGGGGTCGAAATTGACGCCGACCGTCTCGCCGACCGCGTCGCGCAGTCGGAAGAAGGTGCCGACATTGTAGACGTTCTGGTGGCCGTGCAATTCGAGGCAGAGCTTGGCGACGCCGAGGCCCCTGGAATAAGCGACGAGCTCCCGCCAGTACGGGATCAGCACCTCTTCCCATTGGTAGCGCAAGATCGTCTGTGTCTCGGGCGGCCAGCTCGTCGTCACCCAATTGGCATTGGCGTCGCCCGGCCCACCCGGGCAGCCCGACATCATGACCACCCGCTCGACGCCCATTAGGCTGGCGAGGGCGATGGTCGTGCGCGTGACCTCCTGATGCCGCTTTCCGGTCTCGCCAGGATGCAGCGGATTGCCCGAGCAGTTGAGGGCGCTGATCGAAAGGCCGTGGTCGCGCAGCTTGGCCATCAACTCGCCTCGCGCTGACGCGCTGTCGATCATCCGGGCAAGCGCCAGATGCGGCGCCGGCGACCAGTTGCCGGCAGCAAACTCCAATTGCTCGATGCCGAGTTCGGCGGCGGTGCCAAGAAGATCATCGAAGGATAGCGCGCCAAGGCTGTCGGTAATCATGCCGATCTTCATCGCTCTTCCCTTAAAGGCCGGCTCGCGCCGCCGCTGCGCTCAGATGCGCGAAGCCGAGCCGGGCATAAGCGAGCGGCGGCGCCTTTGCCGGATCCTGCTCGGCCTCGACGACCAGCCAGCCGCGATAGTCCGCCGCTGCCAAGGCCGCAAGCACCGCGCCAAAATCGATGCAGCCGTCGCCCGGCACGGTAAAGACGCCGTCGAGAACGGCGGCGAGAAAGCTCGCATCGCCGGCACGGACGCCAGCGAGGACGTCGCGCCGTACATCCTTGCAGTGGACATGCGCGACGCGTTGTCCGTAACGCCGGGCGAGGACTGCCGGATCGACGCCGGCAAAGGCCAGGTGCCCGGTGTCGAGAAGCAGGGCGACACTGTCGCCCGTCGCCGCCATCAAACGGTCGATTTCCGCCTCGCTTTCGACCACCGTTCCCATGTGGTGGTGGTAGACGAGGCGGATCCCGCGCCGCGACAAGCGCTCGGCAAGGTCGGTCAGCCGGCCCCCGAAATCGCGCCAGCCGCCATCGCCGAGCCGCGGGCGGCCGGACAGCGGGCGGCACCGGTCGCCGGCGATGCTTCGGCTCGTCTCCGCATAGACCAGCACGGCGCATCCCATCGCAACGAGCAGGGCACGATGCGCCTCGATCGCCGCCAATTCCTCGGTCACCGACCGATCCAGCAGACGGCCGCTGTACCAGCCCGATATCAGCGACAGCCGGTGCCATTCGAGGATCGGCCGCAGCACTTCCGGATCGCGGGGAAATTTGTTGCCGAGCTCGATCCCTCCGAAACCTGCCAGCCGCGCCTCGGCCAGGCAGGTTTCGAGCGGCGTGTCGCCGCCCAATTCCGGCAGATCGTCGTTGCTCCAGCCGATCGGGCTGATGCCGAGGCGTATAGGCATCGATTGCAGCTCGCCCCGTTCCGTCGCCCGACGAGCTTACTCGCCGGAGCGCAAGATTGCGACGGCGAACCGCCGCTTGTTATCTTGCGTCGAGTCAGGGAGCGAGAGATGCCGATGGCAAAGACGCGCCGCAGCATCGTGGTGTTCGACCTCGGCGGCGTCTTGATCGACTGGGACCCGCGGCATCTCTACCGCAAGCTCTTCGCCGGCGACGAGACGGCGATGGAAAATTTTCTTGCGACGGTGTGCACCCATGAATGGAACCGCCGCCAGGATGCGGGCCGCAGCTTCGCCGAGGGCGCGCGCCTCCTGAAGGCTGAGCATCCCAACAAAGCCGAGCTGATCGACGCCTACGGCGCCCGCTTTCACGAAATGATGTCCGGTCCGATCGCCGGCTCGGTCGAAATCCTGGCCGAGCTCAGGGCGCGCGGCACGCCGCTCTATCTCCTCAGCAATTTTTCGGCCGAGACCTTCCCGCCGGCGTTCGAGCGGTTCGATTTCCTCCGCTGGTTCCGCGGTATGGTGATTTCGGGCGAGGTTGGGGTCATCAAACCCGACCTGCGCATCTATGAGATCATGTTGGCGCGCTTTGCGATCGATCCGTACCGGGCGGTCTACATCGACGACGTCGCGGTCAACGCCGAGGCGGCGGCTGGGATGGGCATCCACGGGATCCATTTCACGACGCCGGCCGCATTGCGGGACGAGCTCGTCGGGCTCGATCTCCTTCCGCCTCGCATTGCTTGACTGGCGCCATGACCCCGCCCACCATGTCGCTCTGCGTGCGGGAGGTAAGCGTCCTCTATGGTGCGAACCGCGTGCTCGACGATGTCTCGCTGAGCGCCGCCGGCGGCGAGTTCATCGCCCTGCTGGGGGCCTCAGGCTGCGGCAAGACCACCTTGTTGCGCGCCATTTGCGGGTTTGTCGCTGTGGCAAGCGGCTCGATAGCGGTCGGCGGGCGCGATATCACCCGGTTGCCGCCCGACAGGCGCGACACCGCGATGGTGTTCCAATCCTATGCGCTATGGCCGCACATGACGGTGGCGCAGAACATCGGTTATGGACTGAAATTGCGGGGCGTCGGCCGCGCCGAGATCGCCAGGCGGGTTGCCGAGCTGCTCGCAATGCTGCGCCTCGACGGGCTCGGCGAGCGCAAGGTGACCGCGCTCTCCGGCGGCCAGCGTCAGCGGGTCGCGCTCGGCCGCGCACTCGCGATCAATCCGCAGATCCTGCTGCTCGACGAACCGCTGTCGAACCTCGACGCCCGCATCCGCGAGGAAGTGCGCCACGAGATCAAGACATTGCAGCAAACCCTCGGCATCACCACCGTGCATGTGACGCACGACCGGCAGGAGGCGATGGTGATGGCCGACCGCATCGCGATACTCGATGCCGGGCATGTCGCGCAAATCGGCACCCCCGAAGAGATCTACAAACATCCGAACTCGCCGTTTGTCGCGAGCTTTATGGGCGCAGCCAACATCGTGCCGTTGCGGGTGTGCAGCGACGGGAAGCTGGCCGGCGACGGCATCGAAATCACTGCCGCGCTGCGCGCCACCAACGGAAGCGGACATTGGCCCGGCGATATGCCCATCAACGCCCATTTTCGCAGCGAGGAAGCGCGGCTGTGCCCGCTCGATCAACCCAGCGACGGCTGTCTTGTACTGCGTGGAGAGATTGTACAGTGCTCGTATCCGGGCGGCTTTTACCGTTACGCAGTGCGGGTCGGGCCTCGCCAATACCTGGTCGACGACGTGCGGCGACTGGCGATCGGCGAGGCGATTGGGATCGCATTGCCGGTAACGGCATTGCACCTCTATCCGGAATCATAATGAGCGAGGGAGGCGAAATGCAACGGGTCAGCATCATTCTCGCGGCGCTGGCGGGGATTGTCCTTGGCCAGCTGGCCGCACCGCAAACGGCGGCGCAGCAGCGGGCGACGCTCAGCCTCGTCACCGCCGGCGACCAGAACATGGTCGACTACGTTAAGGATTATCTCGGCCCGATGTTCGAGAAAGACCATCCGGGCGTCACCGTCAAGGCCGTCGGCACCGGGCCCGGCGACGGCGGGTCGCAGAAGATCTACGAGAAGCTCGAAGCCGAGAAAAACAACAGCAGCTGGGACATCGATGTCGCCGTCATCCACCAAAAGGCCGCCGGCGAAATGGTGACGAAGGGGCTGCTCGCCCGCTATACGGCGGAAGTGCCCACCGCCAAGCTGGTCACCTCCGAGGCGGCAAAGCGCGCGCTCGGCGCCGATGTCGACGGTTATGTGATGCCGATGTTCAACAGCCAGACCGCGATCGCCTACAACACGGAGATGGTGAAGGCCCCGCCCTCTACCTATGCCGAGCTCGAAAAATGGGTGCAGCAGAACCCCAAGAAATTCGGCTACAACGGCATCAAGGGCGGCATGTCGGGGGTGAGCTTTGTCGTTGGCTGGATCTACGCCGACGCTGCCGACGCCGATCGGCTCATCAAGGGCCCTTATGATCCCGAGACCAAGAAAGCCTGGGATAAGGCGCTCGCCCGATTGGCGGCGTTCAACAAGAATGTCGTGCTGACGCCGGGCAATGCCGGAACGCTCGACATGCTCAATCGCGGCGAGATCGCGATGGGGCCGGTTTGGGTCGACATGTTTTATACCTGGCAGGCCGACGGAAAGATCCCGCCGAGCGTCAAATTGAAGCTGATCGGGCCGGGAATGCCAGGCCAACCGATGTATTACGTGGTCCCGGCCAAGGCGGCGAACGCCAAGCTCGCCGGGGAGTTCGTCGCGCTGGCAACGAGCCCCAAAGTGCAAGCGGACGGCATCGTCAAACGCTTTAACTGGTACCCCGGGATCGATGCTGCGGCGGTCAGGCCGCAGCTCGACGAACCGACCTGGCGGAAATTGTTTGTCGACGTGACGCCCGCGGACCTCTCCAGCAAAGGTAAACCCTTCCCGATAGCCCCTTATTTCAACGACATTCTGGAGAGCTACGAGCGCAAGGTGCAGTAGTCAGGGCCGGCCAATATTCCCTGTATCAAGGGCGGGCACCGCGCGGTGCCGGAAAGGAGGCCGTTTTCGCTGCTGCTGGTAGCGCCGGCGCTGGCGATGGTGCTGGCGCTGTTTGTCTATCCGCTTGGTTATTCGCTCGTCTCCGCCTTCACGGCCCGAGACGGAGAGCCAACGCTCGACAATTTCAGCAAGACCTTCGACCTTTACGGCGCCGACATCGTCTTCACAGTGCTGATCGTCGTCGTCTCGACTGCTCTGACAGGCATGTTCGCGGCAGCGATCGGCGGTTATCTGGTACTCGCTGCGCACCCCATAGCGGCAACCCTCCTGAAATGGCTCTACCGCTGGCCGCTGTTCATCCCGTTCATCGTCGCCGCGCAATGCATGCGCACCTTCCTCGCCAAGAACGGCATGTTGAACAACACGCTCGACACGCTGGGCCTGGTCGATGCCGCCGGCCTGTCGGGATTGCTCGATTGGCGCGGCATTATCGTCACCTTTGTCTGGAAAGAGACGCCGTTCGTAGCATTGTTGGTTTCCGGTGCAATGGCGGCGCTCGACCGAGCGGGCATCGAAGCGGCGCGTAACCTCGGCGCCGGCGGCTTGCGCGTCCTCGTCGAGATCCTGTTGCCGCAAGTCGCGGGCGTCATGACGGCCGGCCTGATCCTCGCTTTTGTCACGATGCTGTCGGTCCTCTCGGTACCGATCATGATCAGCGGCGGCTCGCCGACGATGATCACCGTCGACATGGCGTTCCGCGTCAATTCCTACAGCGACTACGGGGTCGCCAATGCGCTGGGCGTGGTTTCCTATGTGATCGCCGGGTTGGCCGCCTGGGTTTACATGCGGCGCAATGTGGCCGGCGAAGGCGCGCAATGAAAGCGGCGCTCGGTTGGTTGTTACGCGGCGGTGTGCTCGGCATCTTCGCCTTCCTGATCTTTGGGCCACTCGCCAATCTGGTCCTGTGGGCGGTAGCGATCCAATGGTATTTCCCGCACAAATTGCCGCTGACCTACGGTCTTCGATACTGGGGCGAGGTCTTCAAGCCGACGAGCGACGCCTTTGTCTCGCTCGGTACCAGTATCCTGATCGCCGCAATCACCGTGCTCGTCTGTCTGGTGCTCGCCATTCCGGCAGGCTATGCGCTCGGCCGCCGATTGCTGCCCGGTCGCGGCTTGATCTTGCTGATCATCTTGCTGCCTCAGGCTTTCCCGAGTGTCGCCATCTATCTGAACATCGCCCGGTTGTTCTACATGGTCGGGCTAAACGGCACGATCACCGGTGTGGTGCTCGTGCACGCAGTGCATGGTCTCGTAATCGCGGTATGGATCGCCGCGGCGGCTTTTGCCGCGGTCGATGTCGAGCTCGAACTCGCCGCCCGCAATATGGGGGCCTCGGCATTGCGCACCGCACTCACGGTAACTTTGCCATTGGCCGCGCCCGGTCTAATGGCGGCAGCGATTTTCGTCTTTCTCGAGTCACTCGACGAGTTTACCGGCACCTACTTTGTGGGTGTGCCCGACATCACCACCTTGCCGCTGATGATGTTTACCGCGAGCCTCGCCGGGAACTACCAGATCGCGGCCATTACCGCGCTGATACTGCTGGTCCCTTCGATTGCCTTCATGCTGTTGATCGAGCGCTTTCTGAACACCGAGATGCTCGCCAAAGTCGGGTGATCACATCCTGATCGCGCAGCCCGTTCGCGTTGATTCCAGCGCGGCGTCGGCAAGCGCCAAAGCCTTGACGCCGTCGCCACCACCGACCATCGGCGTCGCGTCGCTGGCGATCGCGCTGATAAAATGATCGAGCTCGCGGCGGTAGGCCTCGGCATAGCGTTCGAGAAAGAAATGCAATGGCTTGTCGCTAATGATGCCATCGGCCCCGGCAAAGGAGACTGTGCTCTCGACCACGTTTTCGGCCCGCAAGGCGCCCTTCGACCCGAGCGCCTCGATGCGCTGGTCATAGCCATAGACCGCACGTCGGCTGTTCGAGATCTGGCACAGCGCACCCGATTGCGTACGCAATGTCACGACCGCCGTGTCGACATCGCCCGCTTCGCCGATCGCCGGATCGATCAGCACGCTCGCGGCGGCAAATACCTCGACCGGCTCCTCGCCCAGGAGCCACCGCGCCATGTCGAAATCGTGGATCATCATGTCGCGGAACAGGCCGCCCGAACGGCGTACATATTCGATCGGCGGCGGAGCGGGATCGCGGCTGGTGATCGTCAGCAACTCGAGGCGGCCGATCCGGCCGTCGCGGATCTGGGTTTCGAGCCGCACGAAGCTCGGGTCAAAGCGGCGGTTGAAGCCGACCATCAGCGGTACACCGCATTCCTCGGCCGCTGCCACGCAAGCCTCGGCGCGGCCGCGGTCGAGGTCGAGCGGCTTCTCGCAGAACACCGCCTTGCCGGCGCGCGAAGCGGCTTCGACGAGATCGGCGTGGGTGTCGGTCGAGCTGGCGATCACGACCGCATTCACACTGGGGTCGGCCAGAGCCTCCGCCTGGCTGCCGACGGCGGCGCCGTAGCGGCCCGCCAGCCGCTCAGCCGCGGCAGGATCGAGATCGACGACGAATTGCAGCCCCGCGTCGGGATGGCTGGCGATATTTCCCGCGTGGATCGCGCCGATGCGGCCCGCGCCGAACTGGCAGAAATTGATCATTCGTGATGTCCTATTCGGCCTCGAAAAACTAGCGCGTTCCTTGCGGATCACCAAGGAAGCGGGAAGGGAGGGAGAGGCAATGAGCACAATCCGCCTCACGATGGCCCAGGCGCTCGTCCGCTTTCTCGCGGCGCAGAACGGCGAGATCGACGGCCGCGAATGTCGGCTGTTCGCGGGCGTTTTCGCGATTTTCGGCCACGGCAACGTCGCCGGATTGGGCGAGGCGCTGTATGCCGCGCGGGAGCACTTGCCGACGTTGCGGGCGCATAACGAGCAGGCAATGGCATTAGCTGCGGTCGCCTTTGCCAAGGCGAACCGGCGCCGCCGCATGATGGCCTGCACGACCTCGATCGGCCCGGGCGCGACGAACATGGTGACCGCAGCGGCGGTGGCTCATGCCAATCGTCTGCCGGTGCTGCTGTTGCCCGGCGACACCTTCGCCGGGCGCCGGCCCGACCCGGTATTGCAGCAGATCGAGGCGTTCGGCGACCCAACGATCTCGGTCAATGACTGCTTCCGGCCGGTCTCACGGTGGTGGGACCGGATCACCCGGCCGGAACAGATCCTCGAAAGCCTGTCGCAGGCGCTGCGGGTGCTGACCGACCCTGCCGATTGCGGCCCGGTCACCCTGGCGCTGCCACAGGACGTACAGGCCGAAGCCTACGATTACCCGGAGGCGTTCTTTGCCCCGCGCTGCTGGCGCATTCGGCGGGCCCCGCCCGATCCGGCTCAGCTCGCCGATGCCGCAGCCGCATTCTCGCGCGCTCGCGCGCCGCTGATCATTGCCGGCGGCGGGGTGCATTACGCGCTCGCCTGCCAGGCGCTCGCCGATTTCGCGGCGCGCCACGGCGTGCCGGTGGCCGAGACCCAGGCCGGAAAGGGCGCACTCGCGTGGGACCATCCCTGCAATGTGGGTGCGATCGGCGTTACCGGCGGCACCGCGGCCAATGCGCTCGCTGCCGAAGCGGACCTTGTTCTGGCGGTCGGCACGCGGCTATCCGACTTCACCACCGCGTCCCGCAGCCTGCTCCGCGGTCCGTCGGCGACGCTCATTCAGTTGAACGCGGCCGGCTTCGACGCGGCGAAGCACGGCGCGCTGCCGTTGGTCGCCGATGCGCGAGCCGGTATCGACGCACTGGATCACACCCTTGCCGGATGGGGCGCACCAGCCGACTGGACTGCCAAGGCGCGCGCTCTGGCTGCGGAATGGAACGAGACGGTGACGCGGGCAATGGCACTCTCGAACGCCGCCCTGCCGAGCGACGCACAGGTGCTCGGGGCGGTAAACCGCGCAACGGGCCAGCGCGATGTGATCGTATCCGCCGCCGGCGGATTGCCGGGCGAATTGCACAAATTGTGGCGATGCCGCGAGGCCGGCACCTATCACGTCGAATATGGCTCTTCCTGCATGGGCTACGAGATCGCGGGCGGGCTCGGGGTCAAGCTCGCTATGCCCGAGGGCGAAGTCTGGGTCTTGGTCGGCGATGGCTCCTATCTGATGATGAACTCCGAGATCGCGACCTCAGTGATGCTCGACAAGAAGCTGAACATCGTCGTGCTCGACAATGGCGGATTCGGCTGCATCGACCGGCTGCAGCGCAGCTGCGGTGGCGCCTCGTTCAACAATCTCATCCCCGGCGGCTCGGGCGTTGACTTCGCCGTCCATGCCGCAAGCCTTGGCGCGATATCACGCAAGGTGGCGAATCTTGCCGAACTCGAAGCGGCACTGCCGGAGGCGCGTGCTGAGCGGCGCACTTCGGTCATCGTCATCGCCACCGATCCCACGGCCAGCACGAATGCGGGCGGAGCGTGGTGGGATGTGGCGGTACCCGAGGTGTCGAGCCGGGCCGAGGTCACACAGGCCCGCGCGGCCTATGACGCCGCACGAAGCCACAAACGGCTCACCGGATAATCTGTTGCTCGGCCCCGGCAGCCGGGCTGTGCTGACGGCCACGATGTCGCTGGACCTCGAGTACATCTGACAGTCGGGCCGCGCGGTTTGAGGACCCCTCCCCTGCACCGCTCTGTGGAAGACCGGAGCGCTCGGCAACAAGTCGATGAAACCGTCAGTCGAGACAATTGCGCAAGTGCGAGAGCGCTGCATTGGCTTCTCGAAGCTCACCGGCAAGTCTACGAAAAGTTAAAGGCGATAACATCTAGCTGACCGGCGCCGTATCAGCGCCAAGCTGGGGATCCCTTTGCGGCCGACGCTCACTGCAAGTCATGGGCCACGGTCCGAGATCTCTTTCGCAGCTACGTGAGCCTGCTCGGACGCCACGAAGGGGGCGGACTTACGGTTACGTTCTCGTCAATTCGAAGTTCCACTCGGGCGTCTTCTTCTGGCTCGGTCTGTATTTTGAACACCGCGAAGTTCATGCCCCGCTTTTTAGCATCTTTAAGCGGGGCTTTACTTCACGAGGGCACCGGTTCGGCGATTGTGCCGTTTTCTCTTCTGGATTTCTGATAGCATTAACGCGTGCAAAACGTCTCCCGCACCAGCGCCGGGAGGACCGTGACAACGGGCAGCTCATTATAAGCCCGACAGCCGTGGGAGGAACTCGATGACGACAGTCTGTATTACCGCCGGTCCGCTTTCTGAGGTCGAGCACAGCCGGCAGTTGCGCCGCGCCCTAATCGCCAGCACGGTCGGCACGACGATCGAATGGTACGATTTCCTGCTTTACGGCCAGGTGACCGGACTGGTTTTCGGCAAGCTCTTCTTCCCTCAATCCGACCCGCTGGTCGGCGTGCTGCCGGCGTTTGCCGTCTTTTTCGTCGGATTTCTCGGCCGGCCCATCGGGGCGGCGATTTTCGGCCATTGGGGCGACCGGATCGGGCGCAAGGCGACCTTGATTGCGACATTGCTGGTGACCGGCCTTGCGACTATGGCCGTCGGTCTCGTGCCGACCTATGAGAGCATCGGCATCTGGGGGGCTGTCCTTTTGGTGATCATCCGCCTGATCCAGGGGATCGGCGTCGGTGGTGAATGGGGTGGCTCGGTATTGCTGGCGATGGAATGGGCGCGAACCAACAAAAATCGCGGCCTCCTCGCCGCCTGGCCGCAGTTCGGCGGGCCGGCCGGACTGTTCCTGGCTAACCTGGCCCCCGCGCCGGATGAGAAAAAGGGGCGCCTTCCGCGCCCCTTTTGCTTAATGCGCGTAGCGAGCTCATTGGTGTAAGATCCTGCGCTAGCAGGGAGGCGCTATGGAGCCCGCAGGGCCAACTCGCGTCGAACATCGGCTCGCGGCGATCCTCGCGGCCGATGTGGCAGGCTATTCGCGGCTCATCGAGGTCGACGAGGAAGGGACTCTCAGCCGGCTCAAATCGCTCCGCGCCGAAGTAATCGATCCCAAATTCGGCGACCATCGTGGCCGCATCGTCAAGACGACCGGCGACGGGTTGCTCGTGGAGTTCGCCAGCGTCGTCGACGCCCTGCGCTGCGCGGCCGAAATGCAGACGGCCTTGGCCAAAACCAACGCCCCGCTGCCGCCCGACCGTCGTATCGAATTCCGTGTTGGCATCAACGTCGGCGACGTCGTCGTGGAGGACGGCGATATCTTTGGCGATGGTGTCAACGTCGCGGCCCGTCTCGAAGGCTTGGCTGAGCCAGGCGGGATCTGCGTTTCCGCCCGCGTTCAGGAGGACGCGGCGGGTCGCCTCGACCTCACCTTCGAGGACATGGGCGACCAGGCCCTCAAGAACATTGGGCGGCCCGTCCGGGCATACCGAGTGCTGACTGCTGCCAGCTCGGCCTCCACGCGGGTGAGTGCCGCTCTTCCCCTCCCCGACAAACCGTCGATCGCGGTGCTACCGTTCGCCAATATGAGCGGCGACCCGGAGCAGGAATATTTCGCCGACGGCATGGTCGAGGAAATCATCACAGCACTCTCCCGCATCCGCTGGCTCTTCGTCATCGCCCGCAATTCGACCTTCACCTACAAGGGCCAGGCGATCGATGTGAAGCAGGTCGGCCGCGAGTTGGGCGTCCGCTATGTGCTCGAAGGCTCGGTGCGCAAAGCAGGCGGCCGTGTGCGCATCACCGCGCAGCTGATCGACGCATCGGCCGGCACGCATCTGTGGGCCGACCGCTTCGACGGCGCGCTCGAAGACGTCTTCGAGCTTCAAGACAAAGTGGCGCTGAGTGTCGCCGGCGTCATTGAACCGGCCTTACAGGCCGCTGAGAGGGCCCGTTCGGCCGGCCGCCCAACCGGTGATCTCACAGCCTACGACCTTTACCTGCGCGCTTATGCGATGGTGCTTTCGTCGGGGGCAATCCCTGAGGCGCTCCGTCTGATGGAGCAGGCGATCGCGCGCGATCCACGTTACGGTCCCGCACTCGCTTGGACCGCCAACTACTAT
>Ga0209648_10004416_pt1 | contig 11963 bp, 9 predicted proteins | sample GraSoi2013_115cm_FD_185830 | JGI IMG/M metagenome (GOLD analysis project Ga0209648, IMG submission 185830) | Grasslands soil microbial communities from the Angelo Coastal Reserve, California, USA - Sample 9_17_2013_115cm (SPAdes) (version 2) | ecosystem: Environmental > Terrestrial > Soil >...
ACTGGCCCGTTTACCGACAACGTGCGGCTGCTGTACGGGTTATCGGTTAGTTGTGCATAATTGAGCCGCTCGGAGCGAGCGGGCGTCGTACAATGGCAGCATAGAAGCTTCCCAAGCTTCCTCTAGCGAACCCTAACACGCTGAACTGGCGGCACTTAGTACCAGCGAATTAAGCCACAATTGGAAAATGATGGAAAATGGAGTTAATGCGGGACTCCTCCCACCCCAAGTTTCGGACGTGGGTTCGATTCCCATCGCCCGCTCCAGAAACACTGAAGACAAACAAGTTACGCTGCGCTTGACTCCAATTCAGCACCTGACTCCAATTCAACGGCTAGGCTTTCGATTTTTTCGGCCAGACCGTGAATTGCACGGCGCTGCGAATCTCCAACCACGTGCCCGTACTTCTGAAGCGTGGTCTTCGCATCACCATGACGCAATTGCTGCTGCACAACAGTGAGCGGTGCTCCACCTTCAAGAAGCTCGCTCGCTGCCGCGTGACGGAACGCGTGAGTTCCGCTGTGAGCTATGCCCAGTAAATCTTGCACTGGCCAAAGGCCGTACTCCGTCACCTTGCCGACTGAATACGTTCTTCCGTTTCGGTTGGCGAACAGGTAGCGGTCTGCATTCTCGCGGTGCCCGTGCTTCAGGAACGCGCGAAGCCTTTTTTCCAGCGCTGATGGCATCGGCACTTCACCCGTGCTGTTTTTGGTTTTAGTGGATTGCTCTGCCTTGGTGCGCGAATCAATCGAACGGCGAATGTAAATCACCTTTCGATTAAAATCCAAATCACCGATCTTCAGCCCCAGCATTTCACCAGCCCGGCAACCAGTCATCCCCAGCACCGCGAACATCGTGGCGTAGGGTTCTTTGGCGCGCGTGATGATTTGCCCCACTTCCTTTGCACTCAGAAAGCGCACGTCTCTCTTTGCTTCTTCGCGGGGAAGCATTAAGTCCGCTCGCTTCACTGGTGGCATGGCGTTGCCGAACATCCGGGCGGTGCGCAGAATGGAGAACACGGTCTGCAAGATGTTCTCAAGGGTTTTGCGCGTCACGCCGGTTGCTGCGGTTGTGGTAACGAACGCCTGTAGGTTCTTCGCGTTCATGTCCCGAAGGGGAATGTTCCCAAGCCTCTTCACGATGTGCTGGGACAGATGACTCTCAGCGGCACGCACCGTTGAAGGCTTGAGATTCACGGCAATTTGTTCTCGCCACTCTTGCGCCGCATCCGAGAAGGTCTTGCCCACTTTTCTCGGTGTCGGTGGAGGAGCAACGTTCACTGCATCCAGATAAGGCTGCAACGCGGCCAAAGCTGCGCGGCGAGACATGTGGCTGCAAGGCCCCAGGGTCACCGTGCGTCTGATGCGCTTGAATGTTGGTTGCAACCTGTCTTCCCTGAACATGCCCACCCACATCGGTATTTTCCCGCGTTGGATGAGCCTGCCTCTTTGAAACCTTCTTCGTGGCACTGATCCTCCAGTGACCAAAGAAGGCGTTACCGCCGCGCATGGTATCACGGGTTCCACGATCAGGCGGCGCTCTCAATCCGGGTGGAGGAATCCCCACAATGAATGAAGCTCGGAGATTTCGGGAGCAGAACGATATGGTCTGAAAGCAATTGCTCAAGTGGAGGCAGACGGAGTCCGGGAAGGTCAACAGAAACTGCTGAAGGAGGCCAAAGCCCTAGACGTTTCAGGTCTCGCTTGTCCGCATAAAAAGTGCTGCGCGATGAAAGGAGTTTTAACTCCTCGATCGTTCCGGCCATGAGTCGCTGAATTACGCCGAGTAGGCGCGTTGCCTTTTGATAGGAAAATGCAGAATCGAGCGCGTTCCTGGCGGCATCCCTCGCGAGAAAAACCGTGTCCAGGCACATCTTGTTCAACGTCTCTTCTAAGTTCTTGTACGCAACGGTCGGATGCAGAACATCTGAGAACTTGAGGGACTCGGCCTTCTTTAACCGCCTCCGATGCAGAACGTCCGAGACCTTGAGGGACTCGGGCTTCTTTAACCGCCTCTCTAGAAGCCCGGACTCCCTCCGAATCTGGTGCTCGAATCGCAGTATTCCCTTTGCAAGGGGCACCGCCTTCTTTTCCCTTTCGAGAATTTCGCGATACTTGTCGTAGACGCGGACTCGTCTACCGCCATTCCACCATTCGACACCACCCGAACCGTTGGTCGTGCGACGGTTCGCGAGGTAGCACACTTTGCCAAGCGTGCTGACGTAGTCCGGGAGTAAGTCACCGAGCGCGAAGTTGTGGCAGTAATCGACACGCGTGTACCGCATCTCGTTTAGATCGGGCAGGTCACCAGAAACGTAATCCAAAGTGAACTCCCGCAGTCGCTTCAGGGCAGGCTGCGCATTCGAGACGGTGCTGAGATTGTTTCCGTAGAGAAGCTTGGGAAGCGAGCTTTCGATCCTGATACCGCCACCGTCCCCGTAAATCAGGATTCGCGCCTCAGGCCGATTCAGCGTTTGGGAAACGCTCGTCTTGCGGCAATTGTCCGTATCGTCGAAATATTCGCGCATCCTGCCTTCCCATGAATTGCGGCTGGCGTCTTTCGGGCAATACGGCCCGTTCTCTAAAATGCCTGCTACCGTGTCGAACATGCTTTTGAAAAGCCCCTAGCGATCTGGCAGTCCGAGTTAATGGACTGATTCCCACGTGTTACTTAGTACGTGGGAATCAGTTCATCCAAACCTGCGGTCCGGCAAACTGCGCCGAACCGCACTTTCCCGAAAACCTCACAGGCCCCCTCTCCCCGCTCTCCCCGCGCCAAACTCAGCGCGGGGAGAGGGCGAGTTTTTCCACCTAAGGGTTGCGAGGACGCCAAAGGCGGCGAGGCACTCAGGCTCAGGCCGGTGAGTCCGCAACCCTTGAGGTCGCTGGATGCGCTCCCGCAGAGCCAGCCGTTAGTGTCACGGACTCACCGACCATCTCCTGCAGCTCTTGTGAACCGATTAGAGCGTGCGAAGAATCGAGCCGCGGTTTTTGTAACATGGAGTTTTCCAGCCGAAGGGCATTTGGTAGGTAAAGCTCGGAAAGCGGTGTTGCGACTGAAGGGTGCGCACGCGCGCGCGCGTTATAAGATAACTTTCTGCTCTTATCGGAGTCCCTAAAAAAGCGCTTGACAACTTTTTGAGAGTTCGCAGCCAATGAATCTGCGAATATCGGAATTGGATTGATGTTTACGGCTCTGAATTCGGAGGATTGGGCTTGGGGAAGTGCCGGACGCGGATCGTGCGCGTCACAGACTCCCTAACCAACCCGCTAGAACTGCGGTTATCCGCGGATAACCGCACTTTCCCCACTCGAAAAAGTTTCTAAGCTGTATCCCCACCAGAGGCGTATTTTCGAAGTGGCAAATCGCCACTTCGCGCCGCGTCCGTTTTCTTGGGCAGCGACTTTGCGCCCTTCAGGCGAATAAGGGAAGAACAAAGGCACTCACGCAGATATGCCCGAGCAGACGCAGATCGTGGCTGTGCGGGCGGGGAACCTACGGGGAACCGCTACTTTGTAGCTGCATCTAAAAGAGGCGGAGACTGGAATTCCTGCTTGCGCGGATTTTACGCCGAAATTATGAGGGGGTTTTTCGCCGCTTCGTCTTATGAGTGGAAAACTGACTGAAGCTGAAAAGGATTGAGTGGCGTGTGTGGTGCTTCCTTCCATTCGCCAAAATGGATGGAACTGCCTAGAGAGTGTGCGTTTCCAGGTTCCGTCTCCCATGCGGTCGTCAAAATAATCCATAAACGGCACGCGCCGCACGTGCGGGGACTTCATCAAGAACCGAAGATTAGAGGACCGTTGGTGCCCCTTGCGAGGCGATGCGTCCACGTGACGCACGTGCGGTACAGCGATCTTCACCTGAGTCGCAGCGAGCCCAAACGAGGGAACGCACGTGCGGGACTAAATTGCTCGGCGTGAATCTTTCAGGTCTTGCGCACGTGCGCGCGTGTGTGATGCCTCCGAAGTCCGGATGGCTGTGCTCTGGAGCGGGTGAGGGTAAGACTCCCATAGCAGTGGGGAAAACAATGTGCTTCGCGCCTGCAATGCAGGCGATGGCGTACACCGAAACGTTACCAGAAGGCCACTAAGCTGCCTCTTTACCTGACCCCGTTGCTTTGTGAATGCTACCTTGGCCACATGTCTTCAACAACGTTCGTCGCATGGTGGGGTGCGATACTTTCCACCATCGTCTTTCTTTGGGACACCTACAAGTACCGGAAGGCTGGACCTAAGCTGTGCTTTGACGTGCGAACCGGGATGGTTCTGGTGCCTTCCGCAGATAAGAGAACTTTCATTCAGACCGAAGTGGTGAACTACGGTGACCGCTCAACTACGCTGACAAACATCACCCTCTTCTCTTTTGAGAAGGCATGGTCATGGAGTCGCTTGCGGAACCGTCCAACAAAGGCCGCCGTTCTGAATAACCCCAACGCCGCGCAACCCTTCCCATGCGAACTGAAGGCCGGTGGTATCTGGCGCGGCCTGACTGAGCAAACGCCTGAACTTGAAGACTGGGCACGAAAAGGGATTCTATATTTTGACCTGTACCACTCACACCGCACGAAACCAGTGCGGCGAAGGGTCAGAGTAGCAGAAAGGAAGACATGAAAACTCGCATGGCGTTCGGCCTTCTGTTGTTTGCTGTGCTGCTTGGCACAGGGCAGGGACAAGAGCAATCACATAACGGATTCTGGTGGGTCGGTAGCTCCGAAAACTTCAAAGTGGGTTTCGTCACCGGGTACGCGATGGCAACGGGCAATGCCCGCGACGCGATGTTTTTCCAATGTTTAGCGGCGAAGAACGGAGGTACAGTGCCGCAGAAGTATCCGGGTGACGAAGCTTTTGATGAATGCTTCAAAAGTCCAGCCGTTTCGTCTTTTGTTAGCTTCCACGGTCTTCGATTTGGGCAGTTAAGTGAAGGCGTCGATGAATTCTACAAAGACTTCAAAAACAAGAACCTTGAGATACCCTTGGCGATGCACTACGTCAGCGACGAACTCAACGGGAAATCCGCAAAGGAATTAGAGGATGAATTGACGGCATGGCGACGAAGTGCCGCCAAATAGTCGCAAGCGTCCAGAAATGTCTCCCGCTGCGTGAAACCTTAGGAACTCATGCGAAGTTGTAGTAGGTTGTGGCTAGGCGACCCGGAGAGATTTGAACTCTCCACCTCAGGATTAGTATCCTGTGCTCTCAGGAAGATGGTTCCCGCCCCAGCAAAAGGATCGAGGACCAAATTCCAGGCCATTTGGCTCCGTATGAGCTACGGGCCGCCTAGCTGTTCCGCAGTGTCCTCGTTTTCTTTTGCACGCGCAACTGCGTATAAACGTTCGATCAAAAATCATTGCGGATATACTCAGTCTCCGGCGAAGCGCGGGGAACTGCGGTACGCTGTGGGGAAACGTGGCTGGCTGCGGTGAAATGCGGTGTGGGGTGGGAAAGCACGGTGCGCTGCGGGGAAGCGGGGCGGCCCACAAATGCCGCACATTTTGTCCAGAGGTTTTCCACAATCCAGACACGATCTCGATTCGCCGCTATGCGCCCACCAAATTTTGGAGAAGGCCTCTCTTTGAGGCTGTGGACGCGATTGTTGGGCTGGTGGCACGTAGTGTGCAGAAGTGTGCGGTGTGCTTTGCTTCTAAAGATTTGCCGTGCTTTGGTTTGCTTTTGTGGGTTTGCCGAATAATGCAGTCGAAAACATTGAGAAAACCACGTTTTTCGTCGCTGAAAATGCCTAGAATTAGTTTTTCAAAGCTTTTTGTTATGCGTGAACGCCAACGTCCCAACAAAGAAAACGATGTTTTCTCAATGTTTTCGAGGTTTTACGAATTTCGATCCGGTCCCCGGTTTTGTCCGGATTCCCCCGGTTTTCAATGGCGTATTTACAACTGGTACGCGCGTCGGGATGTTCCAACACAGTTTGCAGGATTATGCAGAGTTATGCAGTGAACCCGACTTAGCAGCCTAATCAACGATGAGTGACGCGATTCGAGGGAGGACTTCAATGGAACCGTTCCCGCAACACCTGCAAGACCTGCACGTTCGCGTGCGCAAGCTGGAGCGAGAGAATCGCTGGTTGAAACGAGGCGGCTGCGTCGTCCTTGTAGGAGTTGTGTCTGCAATGCTCATGGGCCAAGCGAGGCCAAGCCGCACTGTCGAGGCAGAGAAGTTCGCACTAAAAGATGCGGATGGCCGCACTAGAGCAGAGCTGTCATTCTGGGAAAGCGAACCTTTACTCGTCTTCTACGATACCGATGGCAGGCGCACGTTGGGTTTGAGCGGCACAGTCCTTTCGTTGAGGCAGAGCAACGTCAAAGGAAAAGCGGGAATATACCTCGAAGCTGGCAGGCCGAGCATTGGTCCAAGCGGTGAGGAACGTGGCGGACCTTCGCTGAAGTTCTATGATGCCGACGGCAAAAACACGGCTGGATTGAGTAGCACAGACGTTTATTTTGGCGCGCGTAGCGGAGAGGGATTTCCCTATCGAGCGGCGCTAAGCATAAATGGACTTGTCTTCGCCAACCCAGACGGAAAATTCGTGGCAGTCCTGGGCGGACGAAAAGACATTTCTGGCCAAACTACGCTTCCCGTACTCAGTCTGTTTGGGTCGGGAGGTGAAGGGCCGAACATCAACCTCTCCGACGAAGAGGGCTTTTCTGCGTCATTTGGGAGCACGGATATAGGCTATCCCAGGACAGGCACGCGGTCTCGGACTTCTGCCGCTTCCATTCATCTCTTCGGCAAAGACAAAAAGATCTTGTGGGAAGCGCCGTAAGTCGCTCCCCGCATGGTGTACTAGGCTGAGTCACACGGATAGTGATATTCAATGGGAAAATACATCGGGTATTTTGACGCCAGCGGGTCGCCAGACCATAAAGTGGTCATGGTCGTCGCCGGATGTGTTTCTACGGAACATCAGTGGTTGCGGTTCGAGCGTGATTGGAAGTCTACCTTGTACACTTTCGGCGTCAGCCGTTTCCACATGAGGGAGTTTGCCCACAGCGTAGGGGAATTCTCTGACTGGAAGGGAAATAGAGGTAAGCGCGATGCGTTCATCAAGCGATTGGTAAAGGCTATTAGAACGCACACCGCGAAGAGTTTTTCTGTGTCGCTCCTACTGAAAAAGTACAGGGAAGTGAACGACAGGTATCAGCTAAGTGAGAATAGCGGCGTACCATACGTTTTGTGTGCTGGCATGGCGGTAGAGAAAGTATCCCAATGGCTCAGGGATAGGACAGCACGAAATCAAATTCGCTTTGTGTTTGAGGATGGAGACGAGAAGAAAAGCATTCTCGTAGATTGGATGGAAAAGCATGGCTACGCAAAGCCGCTCTTTGAAAGCAAGAGCATCGTTCCGCTTCAAGCAGCCGATCTGATCGCATGGGAACATCAGAAGTTTGTCGTGAATACCGAAGAGAAAGGCGGAATTGACCTCGACAATATTCGGAAGTCCCTGGCAGAACTTTCGAAGATGAAGAGGGATTGGACAATCTATACGGAGGAAATGTTACTTTCACTTTGCATTAAGAGCAGTATCCCGCTTCGCGCCACTCTTAAGTCGAGTCCCGGTGCTGTCTGAAATAGCCGATGATTCCGCTTCACCGCTGCGAAAGGGCGGCGGCGGGACGCCTTTGACAACTCACCAAAAAGTGCCCCGAATACCTGACCTTCGAAAAAATGGGCGCCGCGATCCCGTTCAAAGTCTTATCACTCCGGCGCGAAATCATGGGCCGAGCTCGCGTAGATGATTAAGGCGCGAGCCAACCAGAGCGGAAAGCCAATCAATCTTCCGGCGCGATAAGGAGGATATTCCGATAAGATCACATTTGAAACCGCTCGGCGATCCAGGCAACCCAGTCTAGGCGCCCTCCTCCCCACTCGGTCCTCTGTTCGTCCCTTGAAAGCTGCCAGAATGCCGCAATTCTGTCATCGGAACTGAAGAGCGCACGTAGAGCAGCATCCCCTAAGACCACCTCGTAGACGTAGCTAGCGAGAAGTTGCGTTTGGCAGAGGCGTTGCTGGGATATCGTCTGTCGGTTTTCCTCCGGATAAGCTTCTAACGCTTCAACTAACGGGTTTAAGTGTTCCGTTGAGCCGCGCATATTGAAGATTTCTTCGAGCATCGTCGCGTTCTGCGCAGACTCACCGACGAACAGCTGGCCCCGAAGTACGAAATGCCTCCTGCCACTACCTTCGTTAGGCTTCACAATGGCTTCTATGGCTCTAACGAATTGGTGGAGTCGCTCGTCTCCGTAGCGTTCCTGAACTCCGCGAATCCAAGCATGGAAACCGCGCTGAAGGCGATTTGCCTCAGTTCCCGGAATGTGAACTGCACGGATTCCTTCAGCTATCCGAGCCATTCTCCGAAAATGGACTGTACGGAGCGATGCAAACTGGAACTGTGCAAGAGGGTAGTGTTCTACGATCCGACTGGTTTGACGGACCTCCACTCGGCCGTCTACATTTGCGCCGCTTAGCGCGATGCCACCTTCGTATCGAAAAACTTCTACCATAAAAAGAGCGTAGAACAGGCTTAGGGCACGCTGGGTGAGCATCTGATTCTCATTGTCGAGCACTTCAGGACGGTCTGACGGTGAAATTGCAAGCAGGGTGATATTGCACCGTTGCAGTCGGTCGGCTTCTATCGACCCGAGCCACTCTCGCCATGCTTCGCCGAGCTCAAACGGTGGCCCAGAGACGACCCAGAGCCCATTTCCTAAATCCATCGGGGCGCGAAACTCTCTGTCCAGGCCAATGCCCTCGAGTGCGAAGCACGCGAACTTGTATCCGATTGGAAGATCAAATGGCATGGTGACCGAAGCACGAGATAATAGCTCGTATGTGGCACAGCTTGTACAAATACTTCACCGACCGCAAATGGGCAGATGCGTTTCTCGATGGGGAAGTGTTCTTTCACTCGTTAGCATACTTTCGCGACTACGAGGACGAGAGCGTCAGGAAAGACAGAAACGAGGGAACTGCCGTTTTCCGTCCAGTTGATGGACTACTTATCAACAATCACACTCAAGGCACGAAGTTCAGTCTGCCTGGTTACGCTTTCGAATCGACCGCAAACCAAGAAGAAATCTTTGTGTTCTGCGCAAGCAGGTCGCTCAGCGACGAACTTCACAAAAGGTTCGAGGCGGTCGTGTGCGTAGAAATTCTGAGGATTCCAACGCTATGCGAGAGGATAAAGAGGGCTTTACCAGTGAACGCCACGTTTCAAGCGGGGCGAGTAGGGTACTACGATCAAAGCGAGGCGCCGAACCCGCGGTGGGCTCTGCCTGACCAGATCGCAATGTCTAAGTTCAAGAGCTACGAGTGGCAGGATGAGTTCCGATTCATTTTTTGCCAAACCGATGCCCTCGAATTTGAGAAAGGTGCTTTGCGCCTGGTAAGAGGCGAAGTGCGAGAAGCTCCGAAACCCGCTGAACATCACGAGTACCTGTTGAAGACTCGAAGCCTTCGAGACATTTGCCGACTCCACGAGTTTTGAAATGACGGCCCAAAGCAGGCGATGTTGCCCCGTGAGGAATGGTGGGTAGCGCAGGCAGCGTTGAGCTTCCCTAAGCTCCTGAAAAACCTGCGAATTCTATACGATCTGTTCTCATGTGCGAGTTTTTGTGCGACTATCGACGACCCGCTCGAGCGTGTCCTCTTTCGCTCTATTGAGGGCGGACCAGGCATTGCAGGTCCCTGTTTTTATCAAATACGATCGGGCCAAAAGCACTCGTCCGGTTACCCGACTACACAGGAGTTTGCCTCTACTGCCAGTTGTACAGGCTAGTCGATTGTGAAAACGGCTGACGTCACCAGCTTCAAATCCTTCGGCGGCGCATGGCAGTCCAAATCCGGAATAGAGCCGCGCCAGTAGTTGAGTCGGAGCCGCATTCTTCCGGAATTGTTCAACCGAAAGGGAAAGTCCTTTGATTCCCGGGCCCCTAGTACCACGGCGGCTCTAATGCTGCCTACATCCGGTCCAATCATGAGAGTGCTCCATTTACCATCGCTATTCCGCTGCACCCAGAATGGCGAGGGTGTGCTCTCAATCTCGCCACCCTTCGGGGATGTCTGCCCAAACTCAACGCAGAAAGTGACTGGGCGGCTGCCAGTGTTTTCGATCCTGGCATGAATCTCCTCCTGCACTCTGTGATGTTGTGCGGGAATGTTGATTTTCACTTGAGCGATAGCAACGGTGGGCAAAATCAGGGCAAGCCCTAGCGGAGCCAGAATGACGTGTCTCATAGCGGAAGTATAAGCCAAGGGGTAGCCGCCATCGCAGCAGTGCCGCGAGGCAAGCGCCTGGTAAACGCGGAAACCGGAGATGTGGAGTCCTAGGACTGGACTTGTCCGGTTTGCCGACTAATCGGGAGTTACCGAAAAGTGGCCGGATTATTTCCGAGTAGCCCGGATCGATCCGGGAGCAATTATGGAATTGTGTTCTACAGCGTGCTTTCTCGTTAATCTCCGGAATTTATGCGGCAGTAGTGGAGGATGTCGATGGCGCGCTAGGCAGAGTGAAATGAAAGGTCGCGCCCCGTCCGGTATTGGCGCACGCCCACAGGCGGCCACCATGCGATTCGATAATCCTGCGACAGATGCATAGTCCCATCCCAGTGCCCTGCACTTTTGTGGTAAAGAATGCGTCGAACACGCGGTCGGCGTTCTCCCCGGGGAGTCCGCAGCCCACATCGCTCACTGAGAGCAGGGCTTGGCGGCCCTCGGTTCTCTTCGACCGGATCGTCAGTTCACCGCCCGTATCCTTCATTGCTTCGATGCCGTTCAGCATCAGGTTCATCAAGACCTGCTGAATCTGCACCCGGTCGGCACTCATCGTCGGAATGTCTCCGTCGAGATCGGCGCGGATTGAAACAGACTGCCGATTTGCTCCGTCCTGCAGCAAAACGATGATCTCTCGAACGACCTCATTCAAGTTGACGGTTTCCCGTTTTGGCGTATCTTGCTGGAAGAGTGAGCGGTTTCGATCAATGATGTCGGCGGCGCGCTTTGCGGCGTTGACAATTCTCGATAAAGCTTCCCGAATCTCGCCAGCGTCAGGTGGCTCGCGCTGCAGCCACCGCAAACCGCACGTGGCATTCGTCGCGACGGCGGTGATCGGCTGCTTGATCTCGTGAGCCAGCGAGGCCGCTAACTCGCCCATCATGCTCACCCGATTGATGTGTTCGAGGTCTGCCTCAACCTGACGCAGCCGTTCGCGCTCCTCTTCGGCGTGTTTGCGTTCCGTCACATCTACATTGGTGCCGATATATTCAACGACATTCCCAGCATCATCAAAAATCGGATGGGCAAGACCGTGAAGGTACTTAACTGTTCCATCCGGCATCACGAGTCTGTGCTCTCCCTCACTATCAACCGTGACGTGGCCTTCAAATACCTGCTCAACGGCTTGCCGGATCACATCACGATCGTCCGGGTGGATCCGCTCCAGCGCGGCTTGCAAGTCGGGAATTCCATGTTGGGGATCAAACCCCCAAATTCGGTACATCTCGTCGGACCAATAGTGCGCTTTGCTCGCCCCGGGCCTGACTGCCCAACTGCCAGTGCGATTTAGTCTCTGCGCTTCTGCCAGATAAGCTTCGCTGCGGCGCAGCGCTTGCTCGGCTTGCTTGCGATCCTCAATGTCGGTTGCCCCGCCGTACCAGCGAATCACGCGCCCTTCTGCATCCTTCAGCGGCTCATAGCGGATAAGGAACCAGCGATATTTCCCTTCTTTGTGCCGCAGGCGCTGTTCCACCGCAAAGGGCATGCCGCGCGCGATGGCTTGCTTCCGATTCTCAGATATTTCAATATCCTCCGGGTGAAAAATGGGTGCTCGCAAATGGTCTGCGTTGAGGTTTGCCAAACTGATGCCGAGGTAGTCGAGGACGGTGTCGTTTACCCATGAAATGCGCCCATCGGGCTCCATCACCGCAAGCATCTGCGGCGTGAGATTCACAA